>OCTX014540593.1_pt1 | contig 54944 bp, 40 predicted proteins | sample 1539691 | NCBI WGS metagenome assembly OCTX01 (sample SAMN02144231, study PRJEB22623) | gut metagenome | biome: sheep rumen | host: Ovis aries | place: New Zealand
CAGATGATTTCGAGAAATCTTCTCTTTGCTGTGCAAATCGATTATTTTTTCGGCTAAAATCTTGCACATTTCAAAAATTTGTTGTACCTTTGCACGCTAAAATGAAAATTGAAAGGTGAAAGGTGAAAATTGAAAGGTGAAAATGGAAAATTTTGAACAATTGTGCCAAAAACGGCGGTCTATACGTAAGTATACGTCCCGGCCGGTAGAGCAGGAGAAAATAGACTATATGTTGCGCTGCGCGCTGATGTCGCCGAGCGCCAAACGGACTTGTCCATGGGAGTTCTACGTAACGAAAGACCCTGAGAAACTGCATGCATTATGCGCCTGCAAGACCTACGGCGCGCAGATGTTTGACACCGCTACGGCGGCTATCATTATAGCTCTGGACCCGACGCTGTGCTACAACACCTGGATGGCGGACGGCGGTATTGCCGCGGAGCATATCCTGCTGGCGGCAGCTGAGCAGGGGATAGGTGCATGCTGGTGCCATATCCATGAGCGCGGCATCGTGGCAGACGGCGAGGAAGACCGGAACGGCGCTGCGAGATATGTACGCGAGTTATTCGGTATTCCCGAAGGCCTTGAAGTACTATGTGCTATCGCGCTGGGCTATCCCGACGAAGAGAAGAGCGAGTATGACCTCGCCAGACTGAAGTATGAGAAAGTGCATTATTTGTAGTTTGTAGTTTGTAATTTGTAAATAAACATAGATAAACACTTTTAAATGCTTTAAAGCTTTGCTTTTTGTGTTCTTTGGTGCTTAAAACTCCTCGTGAGTAAACTCCCGGATAGTTTTATCCCCAAAGCCCACACCCCAAAGGGGTAAAGCATTTAAAAGCACGCCAAGTGGGCACAAAGATAAAATTTAATTAGTCCAAAATTGCCCAAAATTAAAGAAAAATAATAATCCACAGATTACACAGATTACACAGAAGAAAATTTTAAATAATTTTATGAAGCCTATTATAGCAATAACAGCCGGTGACACCAACGGCGTAGGATACGAAGTAATCCTGAAAGCCCTGCTGGAGTCGCATATGTTCGAGGTTATGCGCCCTGTGATTTACGGCAGCGCCGGTGTGGCGAAGCATCATATTCAGACGCTGAGCGAGGAATACCGCAATATCAACTGGAATATCATATCTTCCCCGGAGCAGGCAAAAGACGGCCGTCTGAACCTGATCTCCTGCTATCCGGACGATATGCCTGTGACGTTAGGCGCACCTTCGGAGGCTGCCAACAAAGCAGCCAAAGCAGCACTGGATCGCGCATGCCTGGATATGAAAAACGGTAAAGCGGATGCACTGGTCACCGCACCGCTGAACAAAGAAGCCCTAAAGGAAGTACGAAAGGACGATGTACAATGTACGAAGGGGCATACAGAATATCTGGAACAGCAATTCGGCGGTCAGTCGCTGATGATGCTCTGTTCCGGAAACCTGCGGGTAGCGCTGGTATGCAATCATGTGGCTTTGGCGGATATCCCTGCGCAGATCACAGAGGAACGGATCTTGGCTAAACTGACCATGCTCAATAATAGCCTCCGTCGCGATTTCGGATTAGAGAAACCGCGCATCGCCGTGCTGGCGTTGAACCCGCATGCAGGCGACCAAGGGCTGTTAGGAAAAGAAGAGCAGGAAATCATTCTGCCGTCTATCGAAAAAGCGAAAGAGCAGGGTATATGGGCGTTTGGTCCCTATGCCGCGGACGGTTTCTTCGGTTCCGGCCATTTCAGCCATTTCGATGCCGTGCTGGCGATGTACCATGACCAGGGACTCATTCCGTTCAAGACACTGGACATGAGCGGCGTCAACTACACAGCCGGGCTGAGTATCGTGCGCACCTCGCCGGATCACGGCACGGGATATGACATCGCGGGAAAGAATCAGGCGGACGAACATAGCATGCGCAATGCGATCTTTATGGCGATAGACGTACTCAAGGCTCGCACCGAATATGACGAGAACACAGCTAACCCGCTGCCTTTCATCGAACGGGATGACAAAGAGGGACGGCCTCGTCGTGAATTTATCGATTTTAAAACAACGAAATATAATGAAAGCTCAAGAGATTAGAAAATCATTTTTGGATTTTATGGCGTCGAAAGGACACCAAGTGGTTCCTTCTGCGCCGATGGTCATCAAAGATGACCCAACGCTGATGTTCACCAACGCCGGCATGAACCCCTGGAAGGGTATCATCCTCGGCAACGACCCTATTAAATACCCCCGCGTAGCGGACAGCCAGAAATGCCTGCGTGTGAGCGGCAAACATAACGACCTGGAGGAAGTGGGACACGATACCTACCACCATACGATGTTCGAGATGCTCGGCAACTGGTCCTTCGGCGATTATTTCAAACAGGAAGCAATCGATTTTGCATGGGAGTATATCGTAGATGTGCTGAAGATAGATCCCGCTAATCTCTATGCTACGGTCTTTGAGGGTTCGCCCGAAGAAGGTCTGGCCCGCGACGACGAAGCGGCATCTATCTGGGCAAAACACCTGCCTGCAGATCATATCCTGAACGGCAACAAACATGATAATTTCTGGGAGATGGGCGAGATCGGTCCCTGCGGTCCGTGCTCTGAGATCCACGTAGACAGCCGTCCCGCCGAGGAGCGCGCGAAAGTGCCCGGACGCGAGTTGGTCAACAAAGACCATCCGCAGGTGATTGAGATATGGAATATCGTCTTCATGCAGTTTAACCGCAAAGCGGATGGTTCGCTCGAACCGCTGGCAAAGAAAGTGATTGACACCGGTATGGGTTTCGAGCGTCTGGTACGTACGATCCAGGGCAAGACCTCCAATTATGACACCGATGTGTTCCAGCCGATGCTGAAGAAGATCGGCGAGATATGCCGCTGCGAGTACGGCAAGGACGAGAAGACCGATATCGCCATGCGCGTAATAGCGGATCATATCCGTACGATTGCTTTCGCTATCACGGACGGACAGTTGCCTTCGAATGAGAAAGCGGGCTATGTGATCCGCCGTATCCTTCGCCGCGCCGTGCGCTATGGTTATACGTTCCTGAACATGCGCGAGGCATTCCTCTACCAGCTTGTGCCGCAACTGATTGCTGACATGGGCGAAGCATATCCGGAACTCATAAAACAACAAGGGCAGATAGTGCCGGTGATCAAATCCGAGGAAGAAGCTTTCCTCCGTACATTGGACAAAGGTATCGGTCTGCTTGACAAACTGATGGACGAAGCGAAGAAAGCCGGCAAAACCGAGATCAGCGGCGTGGATGTATTCACGCTCAAAGACACTTACGGTTTCCCGCTCGACCTGACAGAACTCATCCTTCGCGAGAACGGATTCACCACCAACGAAGAGGAATACAACAAAGCCCTGGCACACCAGAAAGAGATGGGACGCTCGGCTAACAAGCAGGACCTTGGCGATTGGGTGACAGTTAATGAAGGCGAGCCCGAGTTTGTGGGCTATGACGAGCTGAGTTGTGAGACCGAAGTGCTTCGTTACCGCCGCGTAGAACAAAAAGGGAAAGCCTATTTCCAAGTCGTCATCTCCAAGAACCCGTTCTATGCCGAGATGGGTGGTGAAGTAGGCGATACAGGCTGCTTGTGTATGGGTAACGAGCGATTCAAAGTGCTGGATACCAAGCGCGAGAACGGCCTGCCGGTTCTGATCATGAACGAGGTGCCGTTTGTCACCGGCGGTGTGGCCGGCGTGAGCGGTAAGTTGTATGCCGAGGTGGATGCGGAACGTCGTGCCACTATCATGTGCAACCATACGGCCACCCATATCCTTCATTACGCACTCCGCCAAGTGTTAGGAGCTCATGTGGAGCAGAAGGGTAGTCTGGTTACGGCCGACAGCCTGCGTTTTGACTTCTCCCATTTCCAGAAAGTGAGCGCTGAAGAGTTGCGTGAGGTGGAGAAAGTGGCCAATAAACTGATTCGAGAGGACATGCCGCTCGAGGAAAGCCGTCATACCCCGATTGCCGAGGCTAAAGCGATGGGAGCCATGGCGCTTTTCGGCGAGAAATACGGCGATGACGTGCGTGTAATCAAATACGGTCCTTCTATAGAGCTCTGCGGCGGATGCCATGTGCCTTCAACAGGTAAGATAGGCTCTGTGCGCATCGTTATGGAGACCAGCGTAGCGGCCGGAGTGCGTCGTATAGAGGCGGTTACTGCAGCGAAAGCCGACGAACTCTATTATGCTGCCCAGGATATGCTCAACGGTCTGCGCGGTCTGTTTAACAACGCACCGGATCTTGCCGGAGCAATCCATCGTTCCATCGAAGAGAATGCAGGACTGAAGAAGCAGATCGAGGCCTTTATGGCGGAGAAGATAGAGCGTTACCGCGATGAACTGATCGCTCGCGCAGAGGACTACGGAGAGATTAAGTTGGTTCGTCTGCAAGGTGAAGTGAATCCGGAGATGATACGTGGCGTAATGCCGCTCCTGCGCGGTAAGTTTACCGACGTGAAGTTCGCCGTAGTGGGTGCTACTTCGTTTGAAGGCAAGCCTACTATCGCGGTATTGCTCTCTCAGCCTCTTGTAGATGAAGGCAAGAACGCCGGCGCAATGATCAAGTCTGCTGCCAAACTGATACAGGGTGGTGGTGGCGGTCAGCCATGGATGGCTACAGCCGGAGGACGCGATGTCAACGGTTTGAATGCCGCCATGGAGGAGTTGTTAAAAAATCTAGTCGACTAGTCCCCTAGTCTGCTAGTCTGCTAGTCAACTAGTGATGTAATGAGATTACCAACCTCATATCTGCCGGAAAAGATCCGTAGTGCCTTCCGCTTCACAATGGTAGGTACGACGGGCATGTTTGTACAGACATGGTTTTTCATGGCTGCGCTGCATTTTATGGCCTATCCGGAGAAAGGAACGGGACTGTATTTCATCGCTTTCGGTATTGGCTATGTGCTGGAGATGATTCCGAATTATTTCTTCTCCAATTGGTACACTTTCGGTACAAAGCCGAATCTGAAGAATGCCGGAGGTTTCCTTTTGGCCAGAGCGGTGAACTTGGTTATTCAGTTAGGACTGTTACCTCTGATACTGAGAATCGTGCCGACATGGAAGGACGACTATATCAGTTTCTTGGTGATCTTCATCGGAGGTGTCATCAATTATTTCATTTGTTTACTATTCTTTAGAAAGAAAGATTCATGAAAATATATCGGGCTAATATTTTACATACACCAACACCCGACCGGCTTGAGATCATCCCCCGCGGATATGTAGTGGTCGGATCTGACGGTCTCGTAGAAGGCGTATATACCGAACTGCCGGAGAACCTGGACTGGAGGCGGCAGGTGATGGATTTTGGCGACCAACTGCTGATACCTGCTTTTAACGACCTGCATGTACATGCGCCGCAGTACCGTAATATGGGCTTAGCGCTTGATCTGGAATTGCTGCCATGGCTCAACACTTATACTTTCCCGGAGGAAACCAAATACGCTGACCCGGAGTACGCCCGTCGGCTTTACCGCCGTTTTGTACACGAACTATGGATGCAAGGTACAATGCGCTCAGCCGTATTTGCTACGATTCATCCGGAGGCGACACGTATATTGGCGGACCTCTTTATCCAGGCCGGTATGGGTGCTTATGTAGGTCTCGTCGGGATGAACCGCAACAGCCCGGAGACGCTGCAGAACACGACGGCAGAGGTGATGGAAGGGATGCGGATGCTGAAAAAGCATTTGGATGAACATAACCCGTCCGGCTTGGTACGGCCTATTATCACACCGCGGTTTGTGCCTTCCTGTTCCGATAAGATGCTCACGGCGCTCGGCGAGTATGCTACAGAGACAGGGCTGCCCGTGCAATCTCATTTGTCCGAAAACCGCTCCGAGATAGACTGGGTGAAGGAGTTGGAACCCGAATCAACGTGTTATGGCGATGCCTATAACAGGTACGGACTTTTCGGCCAGACGCCTACGTTGATGGCTCACTGCTGCTATACGGACGGAGAAGAGATGGAGTTGATGAAGAAGAACGGAGTGTATGTGGTACACTGTCCGATGTCGAATAGCAATCTTTCGTCCGGTATGGCGCCTATTCGCAAGTTCCTCAACGCCGGAATCAATGTAGCGCTGGGTACCGATGTATCCGCCGGACATCATATGTCCATGTTGCGTGTGATGCAGTATGCCATCCAGGTTTCCAAACTCAATTATGCCCAGACCAAAGGCGAGATGCCGTTCCTGAGTCTAAGCGAGGTCTTCTATCTTGCTACCAAAGGAGGCGGTTCGTTCTTCGGCAAAGTCGGTTCTTTTGAACCAGGCTATGAGTTTGATGCCTTGCTGGTGGATGACACTTATCTCAATTACGACCACTACACGCTCCCGCAGCGTCTGGAGCGATATATATACCTCGGCGATGACCGCGATATCAAGCGTCGTTTCTGCCGCGGCGTAGAGTTAAGCGAACCGGTGTTCTGAAAGTTGAAAGTTGAGAGTTGAAAGTTGAAAGGGTCATAGAAGGTTTGGCGCTGGAGGAGTATCTGGCGATAGAGGCGGAGATGGTCAAAACGATCAAAGAACCGACGCTCTTTACATGGATTGTGCCGCCTACTGTTATTTACGGTAAACACCAGATACAGGAGCAGGAGGTAAACGAAGCCTATTGTGTCGCGCATGGCATCGCCGTCGTCCAGCGGCAGAGCGGGGGAGGATGCGTCTATGCCGACCGGGGAAACCTGATGGTTTCCTATATAGAGCCATCAGCCGTCCACTTTGAGCATTCCGCCTATGAGCGCTTCCTGACGCTTCTTGCCGGGGCTCTGCGAGAATTAGGCTACGAAGCCGTCACTACGGCGCACAATGATGTACTCGTCGGCGACCGAAAAGTGGCAGGAACAGCTTGTTATACTACACCTACAGGAACTGTCGTACACGCATCGATGCTCTATGACGTCAATCTCGATGCACTGGAGAAAGCAATTACTCCTTCTGCTGCCAAGTTGGAGAAACATGCCGTCTCGTCCGTCCGCCAAAGAGTGATGAACCTGCGTACCGCACGCGATTTAGGCGATATTGATGCTTTCAGGGCAGAACTCGAAAAGCAATTTAAAATTTAAGATTGTAAATTTAAGATTTAGAATAAATGGAGATTAGTTTACGGGCGCAGTCCATGCCGGAAAGCCCTATCCGCAAATTAGCCAAATATGCCGATGCTGCCAAGTTGGCGGGCGTACATGTCTATCATTTGAATATCGGTCAGCCTGATATTCAGACACCCCCGCAGGCGCTGGAGGCCGTGAAGAATTTCCGCCAGGATATTCTTTCATATTCTCCGTCGCAAGGTCTCAAATCCCTCCGAACCAAGATGGTCAGCTATTATGCCGACTATGGGATAGACCTCTCTCCGGATGAGATTATCATCACCGCCGGCGGATCAGAGGCTATAATGTTTGCGTATATGTCTTGTCTTAACCCGGGAGACGAGATCATCGTCACCGATCCGAGTTATGCCAACTATATGGCATTTGCTATCTCGGCGGGTGCGGTGGTTAAATCCGTCAAGACCGATATCAAGAACGGCTTCAAACTGCCGCCGGTAGAGGAGTTTGAGAAACAGATCACGCCTAAGACGCGCGCGATACTTATCTGCAATCCGAATAACCCGACGGGCTATCTATATACCAAACAGGAGATGCGCCAGATTCGTGATTTGGTGAAGAAATACGATCTGTATCTGATCTCGGATGAGGTCTATCGTGAGTTTATCTATACCAAATCGCCGTATATCTCCGCCTGTCACCTGGAGGGAATAGAGCAGAATGTCATTCTGGTGGACAGTGTCTCGAAGCGCTATAGCGAGTGCGGCATCCGCATAGGAGCGTTGATCACAAAAAACAAAGCCGTGCGCGAGTCTGTGATGAAATTCTGCCAGGCGCGTCTTTCGCCTCCTTTATTCGGCCAAGTAGTGGCGGAAGCATCCCTTTCCACTCCGGAGGAATACATGCAAGAGGTATATGATGAGTATCTGACTCGCCGTAATTTCCTGATAGACCAACTAAATCAGATTCCCGGTGTCTTTGCTCCCGCGCCGACAGGTGCTTTCTATGTGATGGTAGAACTGCCGGTGGACGACGTAGAGAAATTCTGCAAATGGTGTCTGACTGATTTTACGTATGAAGGCGCCACTATTATGATGGCGCCAGGTACAGGTTTCTACACTAATCCGGAAGACGGACGTCATCAAGTCCGTATGGCGTATGTGCTGAATAAAGAAGATTTGGCAAAAGCAATGATTGTATTACGTAAAGCCTTGGAGGCTTACAATGAAAAATAATAAATTTCCCATGACCAATATTAAATATGTCGGCTGCGATGATGCAGCATTGGATTTATTTGAGAGCCAGTACGAACTGCCGGAAGGCATGTGTTATAACAGTTATGTAGTACTTGGTGAGTCTCACGTGGCGGTAATGGATTCTGTTGATTCCCGTTGCTGCGAGGAATGGCTTGGTAAAGTGGAGCAGGCATTGAATGGCAGCAAACCGGATTTTCTGGTTTGCCAACATATGGAGCCTGATCATAGCGGCTCAATGGGTGCCTTCTTGGCGAAATACCCCGAAGCAACCGTGCTCTGTTCCAAACAAGCATTAGTGATGATGGAACAGTTCGGTATCGAGGCGAAGAATGTACAAGTAGTAGCCGAGTGCGAAACGTTGAATCTGGGCGGTTTGACATTGCAGTTCATTGCTGCGCCTATGATCCACTGGCCTGAAGTGATTATGACATATTGCCCGGAGGAGCAGGTGTTGTTCAGCGCAGATGCGTTCGGTAAATTCGGCGTCTATCATGCCGATGAGGACGACTGGGCATGCGAAGCACGGCGGTACTATTTCAATATCGTCGGCAAGTATGGTATTCAGGTGACTAATGTGCTGAAGAAACTGGCGGATAAACCCGTCCAAACTATTGCTCCGTTGCATGGACCGATGCTGGAGGGTGAGAAGAAGGACGAAGCGCTGCGCCTATATGCCATTTGGAGTGCTTATGGCGTGGAAACCGAAGGTGTGCTGGTCGCTTATGCGTCCATCCACGGTAATACAGCCAAAGCGGCGGAGCAACTGGCGGAAATCTTAAGGACGAAAGGGGCAGGCAAAGTAGCCATTACCGACCTTTCCCGCGACGACATGGCAGAGGCTATTGAAGATGCGTTCCGTATGGATAAGTTGGTGTTGTGTTGCGCTACATACGACGGCGATATCTTCCCGGCTATGCATATGTTCCTGCATAAGTTGCGTCTGAAAGGCTATCAGAACAGACGTGTGGCGCTGGTGGAGAACGGCTCTTGGGCGCCTCAGGCGGTGCGTGTGATGAAGGAGATGTTGAGCGGTTGCAAAAATATTGAGATCGTTGAACCTACCGTCACTATCCGCGGCGCACTGAAACCCAGGCAGAAAGCAGAACTGGAAACCCTTGCTGATGCATTGTTAAAATAACCGGTAAAATATTAATTCACTAAAATTGAAATCTTATGGCAAAGTACATTTGTGATGTATGCGGGTATGAGTATGATCCCGCAGCAGGCGATCCGGACAACGGTATTGCTCCCGGCACTCCTTTTGAATCCCTTCCTGAAGACTGGGTTTGTCCTCTCTGCGGTGTGGGCAAAGACCAATTCACCGAAGCGTAAAAATCAGAAATCCGAATCAAAAAAACAAGCGTCTTTGCGGGCGCTTGTTTTTTTGTCACTTATTCTTCGGTATCTTCCATCGAGTCGCCGACGATCTTGCGGTAAAGCTCTTTGGCATCGGTGGCTTTGCGGATGATCTCGTGCAGCTCTTCAATCTTCACGCGGTCTTGAAGCATTGTGTCGCGATAGCGGACAGTAACGCAACCGTCTTTCTCCGTATCATGATCAACCGTGATGCAGAACGGGGTACCTACTGCGTCCTGGCGGCGATAGCGTTTACCGATAGAGTCTTTCTCGTCATATGCTACCTTGAAATCGAACTTGAGGAGGTTCATGATCTCGCGTGCTTTCTCGGGCAGACCGTCTTTCTTCACGAGCGGCATGATACAAGCCTTTACAGGAGCGAGAACCGGCGGTAAATGGAGCACGACGCGTGTGTCGCCGCCTTCGAGCTGCTGCTCTTCGTAGGACGAACACATGACGGAGAGGAACATACGATCGACACCGATAGAGGTCTCAATGACATACGGCGTATAGGACTGATTGAGCTCCGGATCGAAGTACTCGATCTTCTTTCCGCTGTATTTGGCGTGCTGCGAGAGATCGAAGTTCGTGCGGCTGTGAATACCCTCCACTTCCTTGAAGCCGAACGGCATGAGGAACTCTATATCCGTAGCAGCATTGGCATAGTGCGCCAGTTTGTCATGATCATGGAAGCGGTATTTCTCATCGCCTAAGCCAAGGGCTTTGTGCCATTTGAGGCGGAATTGTTTCCAGTGCTCGAACCATTTGAGCTCCTCGCCCGGACGAACGAAGAACTGCATCTCCATCTGCTCGAACTCTCTCATACGGAAGATGAACTGACGTGCTACAATCTCATTACGGAAGGCCTTTCCGATTTGCGCAATACCGAAAGGCACTTTCATACGACCGGTTTTCTGTACATTCAGGAAGTTCACGAAGATACCCTGTGCGGTCTCCGGACGAAGGTAGATTTTCATTGCGCCATCAGCCGTAGACCCCATCTCGGTGGAGAACATGAGGTTGAACTGACGTACATCGGTCCAGTTGCGGGTGCCGGAAATAGGGCAAACAATCTCTTCATCGAGGATGATCTGCTTCAACTCCGCCAGGTCGTTCTCGTTCATCGCCTTAGAGTAACGTGCGTGCAGCGCCTCGCGTTTAGCAATATGCTCTTTCACGCGCTCGTTGGTAGCCTTGAACATTTCCTCGTCGAAACTCTCTCCGAAACGCTTGCGGGCTTTCTCTATCTCTTTGGCGATCTTCTCGTCATATTTGGCGAGCTGATCTTCGATCAGTACATCTGCGCGATAGCGTTTCTTCGAGTCGCGGTTATCAATCAGCGGATCGTTGAACGCATCTACGTGCCCGGAAGCCTTCCAAGTGGTCGGGTGCATGAAGATAGCAGCATCAATACCTACGATATTCTCATGCAGCAGCGTCATGGAATCCCACCAATAACGCTTGATATTATTCTTTAACTCCACGCCGTTCTGACCATAGTCATACACAGCGCCCAGACCATCGTAGATTTCGCTGGAGGGAAAGACAAAGCCGTACTCCTTGCAATGCGCTACGATTTTCTTAAATGTTTCTTCTTGTGTTGCCATAATTTTGTGATATAAAACTTTTGCGGGTGCAAAAGTACTGCTTTTTTTTGAAATATGCAAATAAAAATGTCAATGTGGCACGTATTTTGTGACCTAATGGTAAAAAATGAACGAAATATGAAGAAACTTATCTCATTATTGGTAGCCGTTCTATGCTTAAGCACAGCGAACGCATGTATGAAAAAAAGCAATCAGCAATCAGAAATCAGTCTTCAGCCTTTGACGGTTATTGTGATGGACACCACGCAGGCGCTGCTTGACGATGCTGAAGTCAAAGCCGGCAAGCAGGTATTCAAGACCTCGTTTGACGGCCGTGTCCTTCTCAAACCGGAGCAACTCGCGGGCATCAAGTCTCTTACCATCAGCCGTGAGGGGTACAAATCCGCCAAGTTTGCCTTGGATGGTTCGCCTCTGGCTATCGTAGCATTGACACCGAAGCCCTTACGTCCCGGCAAGGACGACAAGGTCGTCGCTTACGGTTTGGGAACTATGCGTGGCGAAAGAAGCAGCGTGATGTATATGAAGGCAACTGCTATGCCTTCAGCAGCAATGGAAGACGGTGTCATATATGAGGAGGAAGTTGCAGAAATTGATATGGCGGCAGACCGTGAGGTCGCTATGCCAGGCGGCTATGCACCGAATAATGCAGTTTCTGCCGGCAAACTGACAGCAGGTGAAGTGAACGACTTTACCAAATGGTATTTCTGGCCTTCTGTCATGGATGGCAGCCACAAATCGTTTGTTCAGGAATGGCAGATCGCCCCGCGGCACCGCTATACCGTGCAGGTGCGCACCCAAGCCGGTCTTCCAATAGTTTCACGCGCCGTGAGTCTGTTGGATAACAACGGCAATACCTTGTTCCAGGCTGTGACGGATAATACCGGTAAAGCAGAACTATGGTATCAACTCATCGGTAATAATCTATGTGGTAAACATGCGGAGTTTCAGATTCGTGTAGATGAGCAAGTGCAGAAAGCCAAAGACTGGTCCGAAGGCTTGAATACTTTTGTGCTGGACGAAGACTGTGAGGCTAATGAAGCGGTAGATGTACTGTTTGTATTCGATGCTACGGGTTCGATGGGCGATGAGTTACGCTATCTACAGGCAGAGATGAAAGATGTGATCTCCCGTGCGAAAGAGGCAACCGGCGGTTTGGCAATCCGCACAGGTGCAGTGGTTTATCGCGATCATGGGGATGAGTATATCACCCGAATCTCGCGTCTAACGGACGATATCAAGACTACTCAAGCTTTTATCGACAAACAGGAAGCTAATGGCGGCGGCGACTATCCGGAGGCCGTTCCTGAAGCCCTGATGGCGGCGATGAACAGTACCGGATGGAATGAAAGCGCGCGTGCGCGCATCGCGTTCCTTATATTAGATGCGCCCTGCCACAAAGACTCCACTACAATAGCTCTCCTGCATGAGCAAGTGCTCAATGCCGCGGCATTAGGAGTTCGTATAGTACCGGTAGTATGCAGCGGTCTGGGCGAGAGTGGGGAATATCTCTTGCGATCCATAGCCCTTGCAACTAATGGAACTTCCTTCTTCCTGACGGATGATTCGGGCATCGGACATCCCCATCTGAAGCCAACGACAGACAGCCTGAAAGTGGAACATCTCAACGACATGCTCGTCCGTACCATAGTGGAGTTCTCTGCAATGCCTGAATGCGATCCCGCAGAAGTAAGCGATCCGCTATCAGACGATGTGGCACAATTCCTTCCGAATCCGTTTAAGGCCGAAGATATCAAGCGCGATCCCTCTATACCTCATGGCGAAGGAGTGCATTACCTGGTGGACGTCAGCGGCAAACTAATCACGATATTCGAAGGCGAGACAGCGGAATTGCAGGCGCAAATAGTCCGAATGGGATTGCCGGTAGGTGTCTATTTTATCAAGACTTTCTCCAAAGGAGAATGGCATACCGAAAAGATGCTTGTGCGCTAAAAAAAGCATGCATTTATGACAGAAAAAATGGCATACTCTTGTGTATGTCATTTTTTTTTAGTACTTTTGCACCACAAAATGCTATAAATCATATGATCAAAGTTGCTATTTTAGGTTACGGCAATATAGGTCGTGCCGCAGGAGAGGCCATTAAGGCAGCGCCGGACATGGAGTTGGCAGGTATTTATCACCATAATGACTGTTTGGACTGTATCGCAGGCAATATTGATGTGATGCTGCTCTGTACGCCGACGAGAGAGGTGCCAAAATTCGCTGCTATCATGGCGAGCAAAGGAATCTGTACGGTGGACAGTTTTGATATCCATGGGCAGATCTGGGGTCTGAGAAGTCAATTAGAGCCTGTATGTGTGACCAATAAGACGGTTAGTATTATATCTGCCGGTTGGGATCCGGGAACAGACAGTATGGTACGCGCACTACTGATGGCGATGGCTCCTAAAGGATTAACTTACACTAACTTCGGCCCCGGTAGGAGTATGGGACATACCGTAGCGGCAAAGGCAATCAAGGGCGTCAAGAATGCGCTGAGTATAACTATTCCTTTGGGCACAGGGATCCATCGGAGAATGGTTTATATCGAGTTGGAGGAAGGCGCAGATTTCAAGACAGTAGAGGCGGCTCTTCTTGCAGACGATTATTTTGCCCACGACGAGACGCATGTGATCCAGGTGGAGAGTGTGGATGCACTGAATAATGTGGCTCACGGCGTGCATTTGGTGCGTGACGGCGTGTCGGGAGAGACCCACAACCAGCGTTTTGAGTTTAATATGGCGATAAACAATCCTGCGCTGACAGGGCAAGTGATGGTTAGTTGCGCGCGTGCGGCTGTTCGTATGAAAGACCGCGGTGAGTTTGGCGCCAAAACCATGATAGAGTTACGGCCGATAGACCTTTTGCCGGGTACTGCAGAAGAGAATATTAAGGCTTTGGTTTAGCGAGAAACACCTCAAAAAGTGTATATATACTATGTATATATACAGAAAAAGGGCTTTAATGCCAAAAAATGACAATTATCCTATGGGTATCCTATGGTTATCTTATGGGTATCCTATGGTACGGATACGATTATAACCCGTAATTGGAGTTATTTTTGCCTGAAAGTACCAGTGCGGTATGCATGAAGGAGTTGTTCGAGCGATTGAATCTGTTCGAGCAGCTCTTTTCCTTTATCGGTGTCTTTTATCCGAATGCGATGGTCGGAGAAATCCTGCAGGAGCGTGCGGCTGTGGATATCCGAGCCGGAGAGAACCGCTTGTTCCCTGGATTCGAATGATTCGTGCTCTACCAACTGTATGCCATGGCTGTTATATATGAGCGTGTATCCGGCGATACCTGTCTTCTCCTGATATGGTTTAGAGAATCCTCCGTCGATGACAAATCTGCGTCCGTTAGCGCGGGTAGGAGTTTCTCCTTTTATGGTACGAACAGGCACGTGTCCATTAACAATACGTCCCGTCGCAGGGTCAAGGCCGAATTCCAGGAGAATATTTTGACAAATCTTTTCGTCGTCTGCAAGCGTAAAATAAGCACCTTTCTGCTCTTTCCAAGTAGCTTCATCCGCTAAGAAATAGCGCTCGAAGGTGGTCATTTTATCCTTGTTGTAAAGCGGGGAGAATTCTCCTTCCCAGAGATAGAGCATATAGTCGAGCGCATCCTGTTGGGCTTTTCCTTCTCCGTAGTATGCCATGCGAATTACTTCATCTGTGCGATCCATGAGCGCTTTGCCGGAGACGCGCTTGCCACATACATCGGCTTCGGTAAACGAACCATCGGCATTCAAAGGAATGGCTGCGTGGTAGAGCAGGAAGCCGTTTCGGACGAGGTATAACGATCCATGCTCATAGAGCATACGCAGGTGGCGTTGCATCTTTTCGGATTTGCGGAACGAGCGCCATAACTGGTTCATCAAGTCCTGTTCATACTGGCTCAGTTCGTATGGATGCGCCGGATCAATAGTGGGCAGGTTGGTGTCCAGCAAGGTGTAAACCTTTCCATCGCCATTCTCGCAAGGGATAGTAATTGTGCCTTGCTCCATGTCTATATAATGGAGCACAGCCCGATGGTTCATATGCCACTCCGGATGGCGAAGCACGGTCTGACCTTCCAGTTTGAACTGGATGATGGAGATGGCTTTGTGCATCTTCGCCATCAGTTGTGCAGAACGGGTGAGACGCGGGTTATTCTCAAAATCTTTGGTTTGCCAGATGGTACACGGATCGTCGCCGTAAATGGTCATGGCGAAATTGGCGAGCGGCAGGAGGTTGATACCATACCCCTCTTCGAGGGTTTCGATATTGGCATAGCGAATAGATACGCGGAGCACAGTAGCCAGAAGCGCCATGTTTCCCGCCATCGCTCCCATCCATTCGATATCATGGTTTCCCCACTGGATATCGTAGTCGCGCACGGTAGAGAGGACATCGAGAATTTTGCTGGCGCCAGATCCACGATCAAAGATATCTCCTACGATATGGAGCGTGTCAATCGTCAGAGAATGAATAAGATAAGAGATAACTATGATGAGATCTTCGGCACATCCGGTCTCGATGATGGCATCAATGATAGCATTGTAATAGGTCTGGCGGTCGTGCTGCTCCAGATTCGATTCGTGGAGCAATTCGCCAATGATATATTCATATCCGGCGGGAAGAAGCCGGCGCACTTTAGAACGGCTGTATTTGATGGTCACAGCGCGTGCGATATTAACCACCTGGTGTAATCTTGTACGATACCACTCTTCGAGCGTAGGGAGATGAGATATCTGCGAGTTGGTTTTGAACAGCCCATCCACTTCTTCTCCGGCATAGAACCGGCGGATCAGTTCCATCCGTTCGTCGGGATAATAGATGAGGGCACAAATGGCGCGTTTCTCTTCCTCAGAGATGGTGTCGCCATATACTTCGTCCACTTTCTTGCGCACTACACCGGAGGCATTTTTGATCATATGGATGAAGGCCATGGATTCTCCGTGCAGGTCGGAAACAAAATGCTCTGTGCCTTTCGGCAAAGAGAGAATAGCCCGCAGGTTAATCAACTCGGTAATTACGCTTTGTGCGTTCGGAAATTTCTCACTCAGAAGTCGCAGATATCGTTCGTCCGTCATTTTAGGGTATTAAATTTTCCGCAAAGGTACAACAAAAATTACACATATGCAAATTTTTTTTATACTTTTTTTGTCAAATAATTTGTATATATAAAAAAAATGTAGTACTTTTGCGGCTGATTTTGAAAATTAATCCGATTAAAAACAAAAATTAGCATCAAAAGTATGGGAAATGTTCGTTTTGAAGCCGTTAAAATGGCAAGATCGCACACTCCGGTGGCAGCCACTAAGCCGGAAGGCAGAGTAAAAGACTTTTTTGCACGCGATGTCTTCACGCGGGAGCGCATGAAGGAGTACATCGCAGAGGATGTCCTGGACCAGTTATTCGACGATGTCGATAATGGTCGTACGATACACCGTGAGATAGCCGGCAGCGTGGCGATCGGTATCCGCAAATGGGCGATGGAGCACGGCGCAACGCATTACACTCACTGGTTCCAGCCTCTGACAGGCGGTACGGCGGAGAAACACGATGCGTTCTTCACGCTGGACAAAGACGGTACGCTCATGGAGGAGTTCAGTGGTGATAGTCTGTACCAGCAGGAGCCGGACGCCTCTTCTTTCCCTTCGGGTGGTATCCGAAACACCTTCGAGGCACGTGGCTACTCGGCATGGGATCCTTCGAGCCCCGTCTTCCTCATTGGTGACACCCTCTGTATCCCGACGGTCTTCGTCGCTTATACGGGTGAGGCGCTGGACTATAAGACCCCGCTCATTCGCTCCACGGCAGCGCTCTGCCACGCGGCGCGTGACGTCGTCAGCGCCTATTTCGACAAGCAGGTGAAGCACGTACATGCGAACTTAGGATGGGAGCAAGAGTATTTCCTCGTGGATGAGGCGCTCTATCATGCGCGGCCGGACTTGATGCTGACGGGCCGTACGTTGATGGGCCATGAGAGCGCGAAGAGTCAGCAGTTAGAGGACCACTATTTCGGTGCGATCCCCGAGCGCGTGCTCGCGTTCATGCGCGATTTAGAATATGAAGCGTTATGCGCAGGCGTACCCGTGCGCACGAGACATAACGAGGTGGCCCCGATGCAGTTTGAGATGGCGCCTATCTTCGAGAACGTCAACCTCTCCAACGATCATAATCTGCTCGTGATGAGCATCATGGATAGGGTGGCGCAGCGCCATCACTTCCGCGTGCTGCTCCACGAGAAGCCCTACGCCAAGGTCAACGGCAGTGGCAAGCACTGTAACTGGTCCATCCAGACCAACACCGGTGTCAACCTCTTGGCGCCCGGTAAGAACCCTTATCAGAACCTCCAGTTCGTCACTTTCCTGGTGAACGTGTTGATGGCTGTTCATCGTCACAACGGCTTGCTTAAAGCATCTATCGTGAGTGCCACTAATGAGCATCGTCTGGGAGCCAATGAAGCACCTCCCGCCATCATCTCTGTCTTCCTGGGCAAGCAGATTACAGAGGTGTTGGATAAGTTGGAGCACGCGAGTGCCGAAGAGGCGATCATCATCAATGCCAAGAAAGAGATGAAGCTCGGTGTGGGCAATATCCCCGAGATCCTACTGGACAACACCGACCGCAACCGCACCTCGCCGTTCGCCTTCACGGGTAACCGGTTTGAGTTCCGCGCGGTGGGTTCGAGTGCCAACTGCGGTGCGGCGATGCTCGCGCTCAATGCAGCGGTTGCAGAACAGCTGATGATCTTCAAGGCCGAGGTGGATGCCCGCATCGAGAAAGGTGAAGCCAAAGAGCGCGTGCTCTTCGACGTCATCAAGAGTTATATCGTCGAGTGCAAATCCATCCGTTTTGACGGTAATGGTTACAGCGACGAATGGCGTAAAGAAGCTGCCAAACGCGGACTCGACTGCGAGACCTCCGTGCCTCTCGTCATCGATCGTTACCTCCTGCCGAAGACCATCGAGATGTTCGCCAAGACCGGCGTGCTGAGTGAGGCGGAGTTGCTGAGCCGGTGCGAAGTCAAATGGGACACGTATGTCAAGAAACTGCAGATTGAGAGCCGTGTCATCGGCGACCTCGTCATCAATCATGTCCTGCCTGCTGCCAAGCGCTACCAGACGATGCTCCTGAAGAACGTCATGACCGTCAAGCAGGTCTTCTCTCCAGACGAGACCGAGTCACTCAACGAGATGGATTACTCCATTATCCGGCAGATCGAGTCGCACGCAGGTGCGATCCTCAAAGGGGTGGAGGCGATGACCGACGCGCGCCATAAAGCCAACCGTCAACCCGACGAGCGATCCAAAGCCATCGCTTATCATGATACCGTCCTGCCGCTCATGACAGACATCCGTGAGCATGCCGATGCTCTGGAGATGATTGTCGATGACGAACTGTGGACTTTGCCGAAATACAGAGAATTAATGTTTATACGGTAAATGTATGAAAGTTCTTCCTTTTATCAAAATGCACGGCATAGGAAATGACTATGTGTATATAGATTGTTTCCAGAAGAGTACTGCTGATCTGCTTGCTCAGTCCAAGTTTGCTGATTTGGTATGCAGCGTATCGGACCGGCATTTTGGTGTCGGCTCAGACGGCATGGTGCTCATCATGCCATCCGAAGAGGCGGATGCCGAGATGCGTATTTTTAATGCTGACGGATCTGAGGCGGAGATGTGTGGTAACGCTATCCGTTGTGTTGGGAAATACCTGTATGAAAATGGAATATGCCCTCATCTTCGGCTGCATATCATGACCAAGGCAGGTGTTCGTGAGCTCTCTCTGCATGTCAAGAATAATATAGTCGAGCAAGTGACGGTGAACATGGGAGAAGCGAAAATATCTCCGGATTCCCTTTCTCTGAATGAGCGGGATATTTTAGGTTTCAGCTCTGTAAATATAGGTAATCCACATGCCGTGTTTTTCCGCGACTGGGTGATCTCAGATGCGGAGATGAATAGTTTAGGGGGGCGTATAGGTACACACCCCTATTTCCATGGGGGAATAAATGTAGAATTCGTGCATGTCCGCAATGCGCATGAATTGGACGTACGTGTTTGGGAGCGTGGTACAGGCGAGACCTTGGCATGCGGCACCGGCGCGTGCGCAGCGGCGGTAGCAGCTTATAAGCTGGGCGAAACAGAGCAAGAAATGGTGGTTCATCTTAGAGGCGGAGATCTCTTCATACAGTACGACCCATTGGATAAGATAGTCACGATGACTGGATCTGCTACGGAAGTGTTCAGAGGGCAGTTTATCCTATAAATACAACCGGATATGAAGGTAAACGCTTGTTATTCCAACCTGCCAACTCATTATTTGTTTCACGATATTGATTTGCGCGTTAAAGAGTACTTGACCCGCTATCCCAATGAGCATTTGTTGCGGATGGGAATCGGTGATGTGACTCGCCCTCTTCCTCGCGTAATAGTAAACGCCATGCAGTCCGCAGCAGAGGAATTGGCGCATGAGGATACGTTCCGCGGTTATTGTCCCGAAAACGGCTATGAATGGTTGCAGCAATGCGTGATCAATAATGACTTCGAGCCACTCGGGATCCACTTTCACACAGATGAGATCTTTATCGGTGAAGGCGCAGGAAGCGACTTGGGTAATCTCAGCGAGTTATTCGATCGGGATAACAAGGTAGCTATCTTGGATCCCACTTATCCGGCGTATGTAGATGCCAATATCATGGCTGGGCGTGAAATTATATTACTACCCTGCACAAAGGAAAATGCCTTTGTTCCCGATCTCCCCGCGCAGCCTGTAGATATCATCTATCTATGTTTCCCTAACAATCCCACCGGTGCAGTACTGACACATGAGCAACTGAGTCAGTGGGTGGATTATGCGCGGCGAAATCACAGCCTCATTATTTTCGATGCCGCATACGAGGCGTATATCTCGACGCCGGGTATTCCTCATAGTATCTATGAGATAGAAGGCGCAAAGGAAGTAGCGATAGAGGTACGCAGTTTTAGCAAGAGTGCAGGTTTTACCGCCGTTCGCTGCGGCTATACCGTGGTGCCGTATGAAACGGGGCTACAAGCCATGTGGATGCGGCGTCAGTGTACCAAATATAACGGCACGGCATATATCTCGCAGCGCGCTGCACAAGCCACCTATAGTGTTGAAGGCAGAGCCGCTATCCGGACTAATGTGGCTTATTATATGGAAACGGCACGGATGATACGAGAAGGATTACAGAAAGTCGGATTGCAGGTCTTCGGAGGAGCCAATGCCCCCTATGTATGGTGTAAGGTGCCGAAAGGTTTCGACTCATGGTCGTTTTTCGATCATTTGCTCAATGACTGTCAGGTAGTATGTACACCGGGAGCGGGCTTTGGACCATCCGGAGAAGGATATGTCCGCTTCTCTGCGTTCTCGAATCGCCATGACTGTGAAAAGGCTATGGACAGAATGAAAAAATGTCGGATAAATGAATAAAGAAACGAATTATATCTTCATCACCGGCGGTGTTGTATCGTCGCTTGGTAAGGGTATTATTTCTGCCAGTATCGGAAAACTGCTTCAGGCACGCGGCTACCAGGTTACTATCCAGAAATTCGACCCGTATATCAACATTGATCCGGGTACACTTAACCCGTACGAACACGGCGAGTGTTATGTAACTACGGATGGCATGGAAACGGACCTTGACCTTGGCCATTACGAGCGATTCACAGGAATCCACACCACGCGGCATAATTCCATTACCACAGGTCGTATTTACAAGACCGTTATAGACCGCGAGCGACGAGGTGACTATTTGGGAAAAACCATCCAAGTAGTGCCACATATCACTGATGAAATAAAGCGCCGCATGCTACGTGGAGACGAGGCGGACGAACACTTGGACTTTGTTATAACCGAAGTTGGCGGCACTATCGGCGATATTGAGAGTGCCCCTTTTATGGAGGCTATCCGTCAGTTGCGCTGGCAACTCGGTCGCAGAGCCGTATGTGTGCATCTGACATACGTGCCTTATCTCAAGGCGGCAGAGGAGATGAAGACCAAACCGACTCAGCACAGTGTCAAAGAATTGCAGGGCATGGGCATACAACCCGATATCCTTGTTCTGCGTACAGAGCGACATCTGGAAGACGCTATGCGGGCGAAGGTAGCATCCTTCTGTAATGTTGAACTGGACTGCGTTTTTCTTAGCGAAGACATGCCCAGTATCTATGAGGTGCCTGTTAGCATGCAGCAACAAGGTCTTGATGCAGCCATTCTGCGTAAGACAGGTTTGCCACTCAGCGAACAACCCGACATGCAGTCATGGCTTGATTTTCTTGCCAAACAGCGTCATGCCACGCAAGAAATACATATAGGCCTTGTCGGCAAATACAATTTGCAGGACGCTTACAAGAGTATCCGTGAGAGCCTCAACCTCGCCGGTATATATAACGATGTGAAGACGATACTCCATTTTATCAACAGCGAACAAATAACCAGCGAAAATGCGGCCGAACAATTAGCCGGCATGGGTGGCATAATAATTTGTCCGGGGTTCGGGCAACGCGGAATAGAAGGCAAAATCATCACGGCCCAATATACGCGGATACACAATATCCCTACGTTCGGCATTTGTCTTGGTATGCAGATGATGGTCATTGAGTTTGCCCGTAATGTGCTGGGCTATATTGACGCTAACAGCCGAGAGATGGATGAGAATACCCCGCACAATGTGATTGATATCATGGAGGAGCAGAAAAATATTACGGATAAAGGCGGCACAATGCGTCTTGGGGCTTATCCTTGTGCTTTACGAGAAGGAAGTCGTGCCTATGGGGCTTACGGGCAGCACTCTATTATCATGGAACGCCATCGCCATCGTTATGAATTTAATAATGCCTATAAAGAGGAATATGAACAAAACGGCATGCAGTGTGTAGGTATCAATCCATCCTCTAATTTAGTGGAAATCGTGGAAATTCCTACTCATCGGTGGTTCATCGGAACGCAATTTCATCCGGAATATACGTCTACGGTGCTTCATCCGCATCCTCTCTTCATGAGTTTTATTCAAGCTTGTAAGTAAAAAAATAACAAATAATACTATGTGTGGAATAGTAGGATATATCGGTAAGCGCGAGGCGTATCCGATTCTGATCAAGGGACTTCATCGTTTGGAATACCGAGGGTATGACAGTGCCGGCGTGGCACTTATCAACGTGAAGGGCGAGTTGAACGTGTACAAAGCGAAAGGAAAAGTAGCCGAATTAGAGGCATACTGCGCCGACAAAGATACTGAAGGTACGATAGGCATCGCGCATACACGATGGGCTACTCATGGCGAACCCAATACGACGAACGCCCATCCGCATTACTCGGAATCCGAACGTCTGGCTATCATCCATAACGGTATCATCGAGAACTACGGCGTACTGAAGGCCGGTCTGCAACAAGAGGGGTATACCTTCCGCTCCGATACTGATACGGAGGTGCTGGTTCAGTTGATTGAATACACCCAGGTGAACCGGCATGTGGATCTAAAGACAGCGGTGCAGTTGGCTCTACAGCAAGTAATAGGTGCATATGCGATCGCTGTGTTGGATAAAGAGCATCCGGATACACTGATTGCCGCCCGGAAGGGGTCTCCGCTTGTGGTGGGAATAGGCAAAGAGGAATATTTTGTTGCTTCGGATGCTACGCCTATCGTTGAGTATACGGATCAAGTCATCTATATCGAAGATGAAGAGGTAGTTAAAATATGTACCAAGAGACCAAGTACCAAGGACGAAGGGATAGAGATCACGACTATTAATAATGTGCAAAAGACCCCGGAGATCAAGCGGTTGGAGTTGTCGTTGAGTCAGTTAGAGAAGGGCGGCTATCCGCATTTCATGCTTAAGGAGATCTACGAGCAGCCTCGTACACTGATTGACTCTATGCGCGGACGCGTGAACGTTCAGCAGGATAATATCGCTCTCTCCGGTTTTATTGATAACAAAGAGCGGTTCTTAAATGCCAAGCGAATTATTATTACAGCCTGCGGTACCAGTTGGCATGCTGGTTTGATAGCGATGTACGCCATAGAAGAGTTTGCGCAGATACCGGTGGAGGTAGAATATTCTTCGGAGTTCCGCTATCGCAAACCGGTGATCAACAAAGACGATGTGGTTATTGCGATCTCGCAGTCGGGCGAGACGGCAGATACGCTTGCGGCGATACAGCTTGCTAAATCCAAAGGAGCGTTTATCTTCTCGATATGTAATGTCGTAGGCGCTTCCATACCGCGGGTGAGTGATAGCGGATGTTACACGCACGTCGGTCCGGAAATCGGTGTTGCCAGTACGAAGGCATTCACAGCACAAGTAACAGCTCTGACGATGTTGGCTTTGTGTATTGGCCGCGAGAAAGGCACTATGAGCGGTGAGCAATATCTAAGCATAGTACGCGAATTGGGACAGATCCCCGATAAGATTGAGCGGATGTTGGGTCAGAATAAGCGTATATCGGATTTTGCGAAGACCTTTACGTACGCCCAGAATTTCATTTATCTTGGCCGTGGATATAACTATCCCGTGGCGATGGAAGGTGCACTCAAACTCAAAGAGATCTCGTATATCCATGCAGAGGGTTATCCGGCAGCGGAGATGAAGCATGGTCCGATAGCCCTTATCTCGCAGGAAATGCCGGTAGTCGTGGTGGCTCCGCATTGCGGCACGTACGAGAAAGTGGTCAGCAATATTCAGGAGATCAAGGCTCGTAAGGGTAGAGTAATTGCCGTGGTAACAGAAGGAGATGAACTTGTTTCCAAGATTGCGGATTATACCATCGAGGTACCCGAGACGGAAGAATGCCTTACGCCTCTTTTGACGGTTATCCCGCTACAACTGCTGGCTTATCATATCGCAGTTGTCAAAGGCTGCGACGTTGATCAGCCGCGAAACTTGGCAAAGTCGGTGACGGTAGAATAGAGTAACGCATCTTTATATTCTATGGAGCAACTGAAACATGAATGCGGTGTGGCATTAGTGAGGCTACTCAAACCGAAGCAGTATTATCAGCAAAAATACGGTACTTCCTCGTACGGCCTCAATAAACTCTATCTGATGATGGAGAAACAGCATAACCGCGGTCAGGAGGGAGCGGGTATAGCGTGTGTGAATATGGATGCGCCCGTCGGAACGGAGTATATGTTCCGCGAGAAAGCTCTTGGCAAAGATGCCATCACCGAGATATTCTCGCGCATCACACCCGAATGGACCGAGGCGCAGTTGTATATGGGACACTTGCGTTACTCGACGACCGGTAAGAGCGGACTCCAATACGTCCACCCCTTTCTGCGCAGAAACAACTGGAGGGCCAAGAACCTCTGTCTCTGCGGCAATTTTAATATGACCAATATTGACGAGATATTTGATAAGATCGTACGTCAAGGTCAATCCCCGCGTATTTATAGCGACTCGTATATTACCCTCGAATGGATGGGACACCGCCTCGATCGCGAGGTGGAGCGTTGTTTCATCGAGGCTAAAGAGCAAGGATTGGAGAATACAGACATTACGTGTTACATCGAGGAACATGTACAGATGAAGAATGTCCTTCAAACGACGATGGCGGATTATGACGGCGGTTATGTCATGTGCGGCATGACGGGCTCTGGAGAGATGTTCGCCGTGCGTGATCCGTGGGCGATTCGTCCGGCGTTCTATTACCAAGATGAGGAAGTCATCGCATTAGCAAGCGAGCGTTCGGTGCTTCAAACGACTTTTGATCTCGTTTGCGAGCGAGTGCATGAACTGCCCGCAGGACAAGCACTGATCATTCATAAGAACGGAACGTCCTCATTGGAAACGATCCTGAAGGCACAACAACCCGCTCCGTGCTCTTTCGAACGCATCTATTTCAGCCGAGGCTCTGACAGAGACATCTACCAGGAGCGCAAACAACTAGGAGTTCAACTGGCGGATACGATTCTTAAAACAATAGATTATGACACTGATCATTCGGTTTTCTCCTTTATCCCCAACACCGCAGAGGTGGCTTTCTACGGCATGGTAGAGGGCTTGCGAGCCAGAGGACTTACCATCCGATGCGAGAAAGTGGCGTGGAAAGATATTAAGCTCCGCACGTTTATCACCGAAGCCGGTTCACGTAATGATCTGGCATCGCATGTCTATGACATCACGTTCGGTTCGCTGCGGCCTTATGAAGATAACCTTGTCATCATCGACGATTCTGTGGTGCGTGGAACAACTCTTAGAGAGAGCGTCTTTAAGATCCTCGACCGCTTGCACCCCAAGAAGATAGTGATGATCTCCAGTGCACCGCAGATCCGTTACCCCGATTATTATGGTATCGACATGGCAAGGCTGGAGGAGTTCTGCGCTTTCCGCGCAGCGATTGCGTTGCTCAAGGAGCGCGGGGGGACGCATATTATACGGGAGACGTATGATGCCTGCCTTGCGGAGATCCGTAAACCAAAACATGAGCAAAAGAACTGTGTGCTTGCGATCTATGAGTCTTTCTCGGTAGAGGATATCAACCGCCAGATGGCGCTCATGCTGCGCCCCGCAGGCATGCAAGCGCCTGTAGAGTTTGTCTTCCAAACCCTCGAAGGCCTCCACACTGCGTGCCCCAACCATCCCGGCGACTGGTATTTCTCCGGTCATTATCCCACCCCAGGCGGTAACTATCTCGTTAACCGTGCTTTCATCCATTTCTTTGAGAAGCAGTAGCATAAGTGTTTGCAGAAGTAAACGGGCAAAAGAGCAAAATGTCAACTAAAGTTGTCAAAATAGAAATAGATGCATTTAAATTTGCATAATCAGAAAAATCTTTGTACTTTTGCATTCGATTTCTGATACTGCTTCCGAAAGGGAGTATAAACGTTAAAAATCGCAATGAGTCTGTTTGGAGAAATAAGAATACCCGGTTTAGTGGATCTGCATGTGCATTTCCGTGAGCCGGGTTTCGCTTATAAAGAGACTATCCATTCGGGTAGCTCGGCTGCCGCTTGCGCGGGCTACAGCGACGTGTTCACCATGCCTAATGTTCTTCCTGCGCCCGACAGCCTCGATCATCTCTCCGCGCAAACGGCTCTTATTGCGCGCGACAGCCACATTGGCGTCCATCCGTACGCAAGTATCACCCTCGGCCAACAAGGCGGGGGTGAACTCGTTAATATAGAAGAGTTAGCTCCGTTGGTTCCGGGTTTTTCAGACGACGGACGCGGTATTCAGGACGAAGGGCTGATGCGTGAGGCGATGGAGCGGATTGCAGCAGCAGGGAGCATTATAGTAGAACATTGCGAGGTAAACAGTCTGCTTCGCGGCGGATATATCCACGATGGTGTTTATGCCCGTGCGCACGGACACAGAGGTATTTGTTCCGAGAGCGAATGGCGGGAGATAGAACGCAATATCCGGTTGAGTGAAGAGACAGGATGCCGGTTGCATATATGCCATATCTCGACCAAAGAGAGTGTGCAGTTGATTCGTGAGGCCAAGAAGAGCGGAATATCCGTGACATGCGAGACAGCGCCGCATTATTTATTGCTGAACGACCGGATGCTGCAGGAGAACGGATGCTGGAAGATGAACCCGCCTATCCGTGACGTGGCGGATCAGATGGCTCTGATTGCGGGGATCAATGACGGTACGATCGATGTGATAGCGACCGATCATGCGCCGCATAGCGCTGAAGAGAAGAGCAAAGGGCTGGAAAAGAGTGCGTTCGGTATCGTAGGGATAGAGACGGCTTTTCCGTTATTATACACATATCTTGTCAAACCCGGAGTAATAGCCATGAAACGCCTTACAGAATTAATGTGCACTCGCGGGCGCGAAATAATGGGTCTGGCAGAAGATAGTTGGGCCACTTTTGATTTGGATGCCCACTACACAATAGATCCGGAGCAGTTTATTTCCAAAGGCAAGAGCACGCCATTCTCCGGTTGGGAAGTATATGGCAGATGTATCAAAAACGAGGTGAGAGGACAAGTGGTTTATGAAAGCAGGTAAATGGCACATAGAGAGCAACGAGCAAATCGCAGCGCGAGTGTGTCGAATGGTACTGCGAGGCGAGACGAGCGGAATCGAACCCGGTCAGTTCGTAGAGATTGCCATCCCCGGATTATATCTGCGTCGGCCGATCTCGGTAAGCGATATAGCAGGCGACCGGTTAACGATCATTTACAAGGTCGTAGGCGAAGGCACAGCGCGGATGGCAGAAATGTCAACCGGCGGAGAATTAGATATTCTGACAGGTTTAGGACACGGTTATGATTTGACACAGGTTGAGGACGAGGTGTTGCTAATAGGCGGCGGCGTAGGTGTCCCGCCTCTTATCTACGCGGCGAAGAAACTGCGCGAAGCGGGAAAGAACGTACGCGTAGTAATGGGATTTAATACTGCGGACGAGGTCTTTGGCGAGAAGGAGTTCAAGGCTTTAGGATGCAACGTGACGGTTTGTACGATGGACGGAAGTTACGGCACGAAAGGGGTAGTAACCGATGTGATTGCCACTCCTGCACCGTATTATTTCGCCTGCGGACCAATGCCGATGCTGAGAGCTATCCTGCAGCAGATAGGGACAAAAGGCCAGATGAGCATGGAAGAGAGGATGGGTTGCGGCGTAGGAATCTGTATGGGTTGCACGATAGAGACCAAAGAGGGGTTTAAGCGCGTATGCAGAGAGGGACCGGTTTTCAATGCTGAGTCATTGATGATTAATAATTGATGATTGATGCGACTGCGTCGCGGCTGCAGCAAAGCTGCAATGATGAAATGGTGAAAATTTAATAATTTGAGAATTAAGTTAGGACATATTGAATTGCAGAATCCGGTGATTCCGGCGAGTGGGACTTGTGGGTTTGGTCAGGAGATGAACGAATGGTTCAATCTCAATATCCTGGGCGCCATCGCTACCAAAGGTACAACACGCGAGCCCCGCTACGGCAATGCCTTGCCTCGTATAGCGGAATGTCCTGCCGGTTTGATTAATGCAATCGGTTTGCAGAATCCCGGTGTAGACGAAGTGATAGCGCATGAGATACCGGCTTTACGAAAACTCTACAGCGGTCCGATCATTGCCAACATAAGCGGATTCAGTATAGACGAGTACGCGTACTTATGCGAGCGGATAGATAAGGAGTCGGATGCAGCGATACTGGAGGTGAATATATCCTGTCCGAACGTTCATAACGGCGGCATGGCATTCGGTACATCTCCGGAGGCTGCAGCAGAAGTGACGAAGGCAGTAAAGGCAGTGACCAGTAAACCGGTTTACATGAAACTGAGTCCGAATGTAACGGATATTACCGCAATCGCCCGTGCCTGCGTGGAAGCCGGAGCTGACGGACTCTGTCTGATTAATACTGTATTAGGTATGCGAATCGATATCCGTCGCCGCAAACCAGTGATAGCCAACCGCTACGGCGGTTATTCCGGACCGGGTGTGTTTCCTATTGCGCTAAGGATGGTTAACCAAGTAAGCAAAGCGTGCCCGGGGACTCCTATCATCGGATGCGGAGGCGTAAGCAGCGCAGAAGATGTAATCGAGATGATGATGGCAGGTGCTTCAGCCGTAGAGATAGGTGCTGCTAATCTGCAAAACCCAACGGTATGCTACGAGATTGTAGAAGCATTACCTAAAGTGATGAAGGAAATGAAGATAGCGCATTTGCAAGATATAATCGGTGTTGTATGAAAAGAGATGTTATTATAGCATGTGATTTCGCGAGTGCAGAAGCGACGTATGCGTTTCTGGATCACTTCACAGAGGAGAAACCATTCGTGAAGATAGGCATGGAACTGTATTATGCAGAGGGGCCTGCTATCGTGCGTGAGTTACGGAAGAGAGGGCATAAGATATTCTTGGACCTTAAGTTACACGATATCCCCAATACCGTTCAGAAAGCGATGGCGGTGCTGTCACGGCTGGAGGTAGATATGGTGAACCTGCATGCGGCAGGTACGAAAGCGATGATGGAAGCCGCTTTGAAAGGTTTGACCCGCGAAGATGGTACCCGGCCGATCTTATTGGCTGTGACGCAGTTGACATCGACCAGTGAGGAACGGATGCATGATGAACTGCTGATAAACGGTTCTATTGCGAATTGCGTATGTCATTATGCGCAGATGGCGAAAGAGGCAGGTCTGGACGGAGTAGTCTGTTCCCCTCTTGAGGCAGGAATGGTGAAAGAGCGGTGCGGTGAGGAATTTCTAACCGTAACCCCCGGAATCCGTTTTGCAGACGGCGAGGCAGGTGACCAAGTGCGGATTACTACACCAGCACGCGCGAAGGAGATAGGGAGCAATTATATCGTAGTAGGCAGACCTATCACTGCGGCTGAAGATCCGGTGGCGGCTTATCGCAAATGCGTAAAAGAGTTTAAAGATGCTTAATGGTGAAATAGTGAATTAACCTATCACTAGTAAATAGCAATGAAAGAGTTGAGTGAAAAAATAGCAGCGGATCTGCTGCGGATAAAGGCAGTTTTCCTGCGTCCGAACGAGCCCTTCACGTGGGCAAGTGGTATTAAGAGTCCGATATACTGCGACAACCGCTTGACGCTGAGTGATGTAGCGGTGCGCGAAGATGTGGAAAATGGTTTAGCGGAGTTGATTCGCACTTATTACCCTGCGGCAGAAATACTGATGGGTACTTCGACCGCCGGTATAGCCCACGCAGCAATAACAGCAACGAAGATGAACCTGCCGATGGGGTATGTGCGTTCAGGAGCGAAAGATCACGGACGACAGAATCAGATAGAAGGCAAGTTGATGCCGGGACAAAAAGTAGTGGTAGTGGAAGATTTAATCTCTACAGCAGGCAGTTGTCTCGAGGTGGTAGAAGTACTGCGTGAAGCAGGAGCAGAGGTGTTAGGCATTGTGTCGATATTCACCTACGGTATGCAGAAAGGTCTTGACCGTCTTGCAGCAGCCAAAGTAGAGAACCACAGCCTTAGTAACCTCGATATCCTCGCCGAAGTGGCAGTAAAAGAAGGATATATTTCCGATAAAGAGAAAAACGAACTGATACAATTTAGAAATAACTTATGAGACATTTGTTAGACTCGACCGACCTGACGACCCAAGAGATTGAGAAAATCGTTCTCCGTGCGCTGGATATCATTGCGCATCCTCAGCAGTATGCTGAGGTTTGCAAGGGTAAGAAGTTAGCTACACTCTTCTACGAGCCGAGCACACGTACCCGCCTTAGTTTTACGGCGGCAATGATGGAGTTAGGCGGTCAGGTATTAGGCTTCAGCGACGCCCGTTCGTCCTCGGTCAGCAAAGGCGAGACGGTAGCCGATACGGTGCGAGTAGTGAGTGCATTCGCCGATATCATCGCTATGCGCCATTACAAAGAAGGTGCACCGCGGGTAGCGAGTGAGTTCAGCCGGATACCGGTAATCAATGCCGGAGACGGCGGTCACAGTCATCCTACTCAGACCATGACCGATCTACTGACGATACGCCGTGAGTTAGGTCGGTTTGAGAACCTGACTATCGGTCTCTGCGGCGATCTCAAATACGGTCGTACGGTACACTCACTCATCAAGGCTATGCGTCGTTATGAAGGTGTACGATTCGTACTGATTGCTCCAAAAGAATTAGCTCTGCCGGATTATATGAAAGCGGAATTGGGCGATGCTTATACTGAGGTTTCTACGCTCGAAGCGGCGATGCCGATAGTAGATGTGTTGTATATGACTCGTGTGCAGCAGGAGCGTTTTGCCGACAAAGATGAATACGAGCGTCTGAAGGATTCATTCATTCTGGACGAGCGGTTGATGGCATTAGGCAAACCGTCGATGATAGTGCTGCATCCGCTGCCACGCGTGAATGAAATCACCGTAGGCGTGGATAAAGACCCGCGTGCGGCTTATTTCCGCCAGGTGGAAAACGGCAAATACGTGCGCAAGGCTATTATCTATACGCTGCTGAGCGACGAATACCTGCATGCCGAACCAACCGGTCATCATGGTGAAGCAAGCAATTGCGCATGTCATAACGATCGCTGTATAGCGACGACCGAACCTGTGGAGCAGAAAGCCTACATTGATGCGGACGGAGTGAAGAGATGTTTCTATTGCGATCATATGTTGTAACAATTAAAACCTACCGATATGTATCAAGACCGAATTATGAAAGAAGGATTGACCTTCGACGATGTTTTGTTAGTTCCCGCTTATAGCGAAGTGCTACCGCGTGAGGTGTCTCTCAACGGTCAGTTTTCCCGTCATATAGGGCTCAATATCCCAGTGGTGAGTGCTGCTATGGATACTGTGACTGAAGCTCCGATGGCTATTGCCATAGCGCGTGAAGGCGGTATAGGCGTGATTCATAAGAATATGTCTATCGCTGAGCAGGCCGCCCAGGTGCGTCGTGTCAAGAGGGCAGAGAACGGCATGATAGCCGATCCTGTGACGATATTCAAACATCAGACTATCGGCGATGCGCTACAACTGATGAGTGAAAACCATATCGGAGGTATTCCAGTGGTGGACAAAGACCATGTGCTGGTAGGTATTGTGACGAATCGAGACCTGCGGTTTGAGACGGATATCCATCGTTCTATCAGTGAAGTAATGACCAGTGAGAATCTTGTGACAATTGCTTCTACGGATAACCAAACAATCATGGATGCGCTCCAGACTCATAAAGTGGAGAAACTGCCTGTAGTAGATAAGAACGGCAAGTTAATAGGTCTTGTAACCTATAAAGATATTACTAAGCTGCGCGACTATCCTAATGCCAACAAGGATGCTAAAGGTCATCTTCGTTGTGCCGCAGGAGTAGGAATCACACCTGATTATATGGATCGTGTGGATGCATTAGTCAAAGAGCATGTAGATGCCGTTGTGCTGGATTCGGCTCACGGACACAGTAAGAACATCGTGAATGCTCTGCGTGCTATCAAGGCCAAATATCCGGAACTGGACGTGGTGGTAGGCAATATCGCAACGGCAGAAGCAGCCAAATATCTGCTGGAGAACGGAGCGGACGGAATCAAGGTAGGTATCGGTCCGGGTAGTATATGTACGACCCGTATCATTGCGGGAGTAGGTGTACCGCAGTTGACGGCTATCTTCGAGGTTGCGGAAGTGCTGAAAGGAACGGGAGTGCCGTTGATAGCGGACGGAGGTTTGCGCTATTCGGGCGATGTAGTGAAAGCGCTTGCAGCCGGAGGTAACTGCGTGATGTGCGGTTCGATGTTTGCCGGTACGGATGAGGCTCCGGGAGACACTATCATTTTCAACGGTCGTAAATTCAAATCCTACCGCGGAATGGGAAGTATTGAGGCGATGAAAGCCGGTAGTGCCGATCGTTATTTCCAGGGCGGCGAGAGCAATGTATCCAAACTGGTGCCGGAAGGTATAGCAGGCCGTGTGCCGTACAAAGGCAGCGTATGCGAAACGATCTATCAACTGATAGGCGGTTTACGTTCCGGAATGGGATACGTAGGCGCGCATAACTTAGAGGAATTGCGTCAGGCGAGATTTGTGCGGATCACCTCCGCCGGTATGTTTGAGAGCCATCCGCATGATATCACGATTACCTCGGAGGCGCCGAACTATTCACAGCAATAAACCCGATGAAGGTATGCAGAAAATTATTATTTTGGATTTCGGTAGTCAGACCACGCAGTTGATAGGTCGTCGCGTACGCGAGATGAATACGTTCTGCGAGATTCTACCATATAACAAATACCCTGAGGATGACAAAGATGTGATCGGTGTAATCCTGAGCGGTTCGCCGCTGAGCGTGTATCAGGACGATGCCTTTCTTGTCGATTTGAGTTGTATCCGCGGGAGGCTGCCGATATTAGGTATATGCTATGGTGCGCAGCTGATAAGTTATATGTACGGCGGTAAGGTCGAGAGCGCCGGAACGCGTGAATACGGACGGCAAAACCTTCAATATATTGACCACAAGAACCCGCTTTTCAAGGGCTTTGATGATCATTCTCAGGTATGGATGTCGCATGGCGACAGTATAACCCAACTGCCAGAAGGAGCGATTCATATCGCTTCGACAGAGACGGTAGAGAACGCAGCCTATTATATCCCGGAGAAACAACCGATATTTGGTACGCAGTTTCACCCGGAGGTGTTTCATACATTGCAAGGAACGCTGCTGATTAAGAATTTCGTAGTAGATATATGCGGATCTAAACAGGAATGGAGCGCAGAGGCATTTGTGGAGACGACGGTCAAAGAGCTGCGAGAACAAATAGGTAGTGACCGTGTGGTTTTAGGCCTGTCTGGTGGAGTGGATTCATCGGTAGTAGCAGTGCTGCTTCATCGTGCTATAGGCGACCAGTTGACCTGTATCTTCGTTGATCACGGCATGCTCCGCAAGAATGAGTTCAGCGATGTGATGCGCGACTATGAAGGATTAGGGCTGCATGTGATCGGTGTGGATGCCAGTGATAAATTCCTTTCCGACCTTGCCGGAATCAAAGAACCAGAACAGAAACGGAAGATAATAGGGCGTGATTTCGTAGAGGTATTCAATGCCGAAGCGAAGAAAATAACCGATGCCAGATGGCTTGCGCAAGGTACAATTTATCCCGACCGCATAGAGAGCCTGAATATCACCGGAAAAGTGATTAAGAGTCATCATAATGTCGGAGGTCTGCCCAAAGAGATGCACTTGCAATTATGCGAACCGATTAAATGGCTTTTCAAGGATGAAGTGCGCCGTGTAGGACGCAGTTTGGGTATGCCGGAGCATCTGATCACCCGTCATCCCTTCCCGGGACCCGGGTTGGCTGTGCGTATATTAGGTGATATCACACGCGAGAAGATACATATTCTCCAAGAGGCAGATGCGATCTATATCAATAACCTCCGCGAAGCTGGTTTGTACGACGAGATCTGGCAGGCCGGTGCTATCCTGCTGAGCGAAGTACGATCCGTAGGCGTCATGGGAGACGAACGGACATACGAGAACCCGATAGCGCTGCGTGCAGTTACTTCCAGCGACGCTATGACAGCCGATTTTGCACACATCCCGTATGAGGTGCTGGCGAAGATAAGTAATGAGATTATAAACAAGGTAAAAGGCGTGAACCGAGTATGCTATGACATCTCTTCCAAACCGCCTTCAACAATTGAATGGGAATAATATGAAAGTAGGAGTTATTATGGGTTCAGCCAGTGATCTGCCTGTGATGCAGGCGGCTATAGACACTCTGGAGAACTTTGGTGTCGAAGTGGACAAACGCGTCATCTCCGCACATCGCGCGGCACATGCATTGATGGAGTGGGCGGAGAGTGCAGAAGATCGCGGACTGAGTATTATTATCGCCGGTGCCGGAGGTGCTGCCCATCTTGCTGGTGTGATAGCAGGTCTTACCCAACTGCCTGTTATCGGTGTTCCGGTACGGTCTAAGACTCTCGACGGTTTGGATAGTCTGTTATCGATGGTTCAAATGCCGAGCGGGATACCTGTGGCTACTGTGGCAATAGACGGGGCTAAGAATGCCGCGCTTTTGGCTGTCAGCATTCTGGCTTTACAAGATAAAGATCTGCGCGAGAAATATATTGATTTTCGCCGCCAACAAACAGAAAAAGTATTAGCTACTGTTATCTAATATGAACAAAAGGCTTTTTGTTGAGAAAAAAGAAGGATTTCGCGTAGAAGCGGAGAGTCTGCGTCGCGAACTGAACGAGAACCTGCAGATGCATATCCGGCAGATGCGTTTCTTATGCGTGTACGACCTGTTCGGATTCAGCGAAACGCTGCTGGAGCAAAGCAAATACAGCGTCTTTGGCGAGACGGTGACGGATACTGTGACCGAATCGCTTAGCCTCGAAGGCAAGCAGTATTTGGCCGTAGAATATATCCCCGGTCAGTTTGACCAGCGTGCTTCCTCGGCTATCGATTGCGTGCATCTGATTGATCCGAATGCCGATATCGACATCCGTTCGAGCCGTTTGCTGATTTTTGAGGATGAGATGACGGCAGAAGAGATGGCTAAAATCCGGCATTATTATATCAATGCGGTGGAAGCACGCGAGAAGGACCTGAGTGTTCTCTCCCGCCAACAGACAGCAGATGTCAAACCCCTTGCATCTCTGGCAGGTTTTACCGCTATGCCCAAGACGCAGTATGCGGACTTCTGCAAACAATGGGGGCTGGCGATGAATGCCGATGATCTGGCATGCGTCGTCGATTATTTCAGCAAAGAGCATAGAGACCCGACAGAGACGGAATTGCGTATCCTCGATACTTATTGGTCCGATCACTGCCGGCATACCACCTTCACTACAATTCTGAAGGATATAGAAATAGAAGAATCGTTCATCAAAGCCGATATAGCTCAGACATTAGACAGCGTCCGTCATATCCGCATGGCTCTGGGACGCGAGGAGAAACCGCTATGTCTCATGGAGTTGGCTACTATCGGCGCCCGCTATCTGAAGCAGCAAGGGCTGCTGGACGACATGGAGGTGAGCGAAGAGAATAATGCTTGTTCTATTTTCATCGACGTGGACGTGGATGGAAAAATCGATCGATGGCTTTTGCAATTCAAGAACGAGACACATAACCATCCTACGGAGATAGAGCCATTCGGCGGCGCAAGCACTTGTCTCGGCGGCGCTATCCGCGACCCGCTGTCAGGTCGGGCGTATGTCTATCAAGCGATGCGCGTGACAGGAGCAGGAGATATATACGCTCCCGTGAGTGAGACACTGGCAGGTAAACTGCCGCAACAGATTATATCCCGCAAGGCTGCTGCCGGATATTCCTCTTATGGCAACCAAATAGGGTTGGCAACTACGCATGTGCGTGAAATATACCATCCTTCCTATGTGGCTAAACGTCTCGAAGTCGGCGCGGTAGTAGGTGCTGTCAAGGCGGACGCCGTGCGTCGCGAGAGTCCGACACCTGGGGATGTAATTTTGCTGTTAGGCGGACGTACCGGACGCGATGGTATAGGTGGTGCTACAGGCTCCAGCAAAGAGCATACAGAGGCTTCTCTTGAGTCTTGCGGCAGCGAAGTGCAGAAAGGTAATGCACCCGAGGAAAGAAAGATACAGCGGCTCTTCCGTCGTCACGAGGTGACGAAACTGATAAAGAAATCCAATGATTTCGGCGCCGGAGGTGTGAGTGTGGCGATAGGTGAGTTAGCTGACGGACTGGATATCTATCTCGACCGTGTGCCAACGAAATATGCAGGCTTGAATCCCACAGAACTGGCTATCTCTGAATCGCAGGAGCGAATGGCGGTTGTGGTAGAGAAAAGAGACCAAGCGGCTTTTGAGCAACTTTGTCGCCAAGATAATATTGAAGTAACGCACGTTGCGGATGTGACAGATACAGGACGTATGCGCCAGTTTTACAAAGGCGAGTTGATCGCAGACCTAAGTCGCGCATTCATCGATTCTGCCGGTGCCAAACATTATGCTGAGGCAACTATTCTACCGGTAGAAGAACGCAATCCGTTCGAACAAACAATAACAGGCACAACCCTTGAGGAGCGCATGTGCAATATGATGCGTTCGGCTAACGTGACAAGCCAGAAAGGTCTCATTGAGGAATTCGATGCAACTATCGGTCGCTCTACTGTATTGATGCCTTTCGGCGGTAAGATGCAGCGCTCCGAGACGCAGGTTTCTGTGCAGAAACTGCCTACAGACGGGTTTACCAATACGGCTTCTATCATGGCCTTTGGCTATAACCCCTTCATTGCAGAATGGAGTCCTTATCACGGTGCCGCATATGCCGTTGTTGAGGCTTGCAGCAAAGTAGTTGCAGCCGGCGCCGACTACAGCCATATGCGATTCAGTTACCAGGAATATTTTGAACGTATGACGGAGAATCGTCATAGCTGGGGAAAACCGCTTAGTGCGCTCTTGGGTGCGCTGAAGATGCAAGTGGCTTTAGGCCTTCCCTCAATAGGGGGAAAAGATTCCATGTCCGGTACCTTCGAGCATATATCCGTTCCGCCAACCCTGATAGCGTTTGGTATCACAACCGTTCCGGCCGACAAGGTAATCAGTACGGATCTCAAGAAGGCAGGAAACCGCTTGTATTTGTTGCAGCACACGCCGCTTGCAAACTATATGCCGAATACCGACCAACTGAAGCATCTATGGGCTGATACGACGAATGCTATCCAAGCCGGGCAGATTGTTTCGGCATATGCAATCGGATTCGGCGGCATATGTGAAGCGCTGGCTAAAATGTCTTTCGGTAATGAATTGGGCGCTGAGATACAGATAGATGAAGCTCAACTCTATAATTACCAATACGGCAGTATTCTGGTAGAGTCGACGGCGGAATTGACAATTCCCGATGCTGTTCTTTTAGGTCAAGTGACGGATAGCGATAGCATCGTAGTCAACGGCGAGGCAATCCAACGTGAGGCGCTTTATGATGCTTGCGTCTCGCCGTTTAGAAAAGTATATCCGGCTACGATGGAACCGCAGCATAAGGAACTGATGCCGAAGGGCGTATCACTCTGTCAATATACGGGAAAGCCTATAGCACATGAGGATTTGAAAGGCAAGAAACCGATTGTTTATATCCCCGTTTTCCCCGGAACTAACTGCGACTATGACAGTGCCAAGGCATGGCGCAAGGCCGGAGCTGAGGTGGAGGTGACGATCTTCCGCAATCTGAATGAGCATGACGTGATTGCTTCGATTGACGAGATGGTAGCGCATATTGAGAAAGCGCAGATTCTGATGTTAGCCGGAGGATTCTCCTTAGGCGATGAACCCGATGGATCGGCTAAATTCATCGTCTCAGTACTCAATAATAGTAAGGTGAGTCGCGCTGTTGAGTCGCTCTTGGACCGTGGCGGCCTGATCTTAGGTATTTGCAACGGCTTCCAAGCGCTCATCAAATCCGGTCTCTTGCCGTATGGCAAGTTAGGTCAAGTCACCCCGGAGAGTCCGACGCTCTTCCGCAATGATATCAACCGCCACGTCTCGCAAATAGTTACGACGACGGTAGCTTCCACCAACAGTCCTTGGCTTCAAGGAATGTCTCTTGGCGAATTGCACAGTATTGCTGTGAGTCACGGTGAAGGAAAGTTAGTTGTCAGCGAAGAACTCGCCAAACAATTGTTTGAAAATGGCCAGGTGGCTTTCCGCTATGCCAACCCGCGTACCGGCGAAGCAACGATGGAGTCACCGTATAATCCTAACGGTTCGTGTTATGCGATAGAAGGCCTTCTTTCGCCCAACGGACAGATCCTTGGCAAGATGGGGCATACTGAACGATACGAAGAGAATGTATTTGCGAATATAGCGGGCAATAAATCCCAGCCGCTATTCGAAAATGCAGTTAACTATTTTATGCACTAAATAATCCACATATATATGGCGCAACATTATGAAGCAGCCGGCGTGAATCTGGAAGCCGGATACGAAGTAGTAAGCAGGATAAGATCGCACGTCCGTTCAACTGCACGTTCCGGATCGATGGGATCTATTGGTTCGTTCGGCGGTATGTTCGATCTCTCGTCGCTGGGCGTGAAAGAACCGATTCTGGTCAGTGGCACAGACGGTGTAGGTACCAAACTGAAGATTGCTTTTGCGATGGATAAGCACGATACGATAGGTATTGATGCGGTAGCAATGTGTGTCAATGATGTGTTGGCGCAAGGTGCTGAGCCGCTTATCTTCCTTGATTATATTGCTACGGGACATAATATTCCTGCGCAGATCGAAGCAATTGTCAGCGGTGTAGCAGAAGGATGCCGTCAGGCCGGATGTGCGCTCGTTGGCGGTGAAACGGCCGAGATGCCGGGCATGTACGAAAACGGTGAATATGACATCGCGGGATATACTACCGGCGTGGTTGAGAAATCGAAACTGATTGATGGTACGAAAGTGAAAGAAGGCGATGTGCTGATAGGTATCTCTTCGTCCGGAGTACACTCCAACGGCTATTCGCTCGTCCGTAAAATCGTCAAAGATGCAAATCTCGATATGCACAAGATATATCCGGAGTTAGATCCCGAAAAAAAATTAGGCGAAGTACTCCTGACCCCGACGAAGATATATGTTAAACCGGTATTGGAAGTAATCCGACAGGTTGAAGTACATGGTGTAGCGCATATTACCGGCGGCGGTTTTGATGAGAATATTCCTCGAATTTTCCTGCCCGGGCAGGGATTTCATATTGAGGAAGGCAGTTGGGAAATTCTTCCGGTATTCCGTTTTCTTGAGGAAAAAGGAAATATCCCGCACCGCGAGATGTTCAATATCTTCAATATGGGCATCGGTATGGTACTGGCTGTTTCGGAGGCAGATGCTGGTAAAGTGCTGTCAATCCTAGACAATAGTAAGGAGAAAGCACAGGTAATCGGCTATGTTTATGCCGGAGAAAACATCATTGTAAGCAAAAAATAAAAATATGATACAGAAAAGAGCATTAGTGTCCGTTAGCGACAAGACCGGACTTGTAGAGTTTGTCAAAGGATTGCAGGCTGCCAATTGGCAGATTATTGCTACCGGAGGCACACAGAAACTGCTGGAGGAGAGTGGCGTAAAGACCATCGGAATAAGTGAGGTAACCGGTTTTCCGGAGATCTGTGACGGGCGTGTAAAGACCCTTCATCCTAAGGTACACGGCGCTTTGTTGGCGCGTCGTGACGAGCCTTCTCATATGGAAGCTTTGGCGGAGAACGGTATAGAACTGATCGATCTCGTGTGTGTGAATCTCTATCCCTTTCGTCAAACCATTGCCAAAGAAGGAACGACTATGGCAGAAGCTATCGAGAAAATCGATATAGGCGGACCTTCGATGCTTCGTTCGGCAGCTAAGAACTGGAATGATGTAACTGTAGTGTGTGATCCTTCCGATTACGACCGTGTGCTCGCAGAGATTAATGCCGAAGGGAACACCCGCAAGGAGACACGGCTTGAACTGAGCGCCAAGGCTTATACCCATACAGCGGAATACGATATGTGCATCGCTACGTACATGCGCAAAGCAGCAGGACTGAATGAGAAACTATTCCTGGAATATGACCTCAAACAAGGTTTGCGCTATGGCGAAAACCCTCATCAGGACGCTAAATTCTATGCGGCGATGGAGCAAGTGCCGTATTCATTGGCTTCTGCGCGCCAACTTCACGGAAAAGAACTCTCCTATAACAATATTCAGGATGCCAATGCGGCGCTGAATATTGTGCGTGAGTTTGGTCAGATTCCTTTCTGCGTCGGACTTAAACATATGAACCCTTGTGGAGCGGCTATCGGAAAGGATGGAGTAGAGGCTTGGAAAAAGGCTTACGAGGCAGATACTGTTTCTATCTTTGGTGGTATCGTAGCTACCAACTGCGTGGTAACAAAAGAGATGGCGGAACTGATGAAACCGATTTTCCTGGAAATCATCATGGCGCCACAGTTCACACAAGAAGCACTGGAAGTCCTGACGACCAAGAAGAACCTGCGTCTCATAGAGGTAGATATGACTCCAGCTACTACTAAACAAATGCAATATGTATCGGTAAACGGTGGCCTTTTGGCGCAACAACTTGACACAGAGACTATTCAGCTGACTAAGGAGATGTGTGTTACAGAGATTAAGCCTACAGACGAACAAATGACTGATATGCAGTTTGGCTGGCAGATCGTGAAGCACGTGAAATCAAATGCCATCGTTGTAGTCAAAGGTGGTCGTACATACGGAGTGGGCGCAGGACAGATGAACAGAGTAGGATCCGCTGCTATTGCGCTCAAACAAGCGCAAGAATCGCTTGCGGCTGATGGAAAAGATATCAAAGCTGCCGGTCTTGTCATGGCTTCCGATGGTTTCTTCCCCTTCAGCGATTGCGTTGAGAGCGCAGCTGAATACGGAATAAAAGCTATAGTACAACCCGGTGGTAGTGTTCGCGACGCCGAGAGTATTGAGGCTGCGAATGCACACCAAATCACGATGCTCTTCTCGGGCATGCGTCATTTTAAACACTAATGAAAAAGAATGTCTTAGTCATAGGATCAGGCGGCCGCGAGCACGCGATAACATATCAACTGAGCCGCAGTAAGCAAGTAGAGCATATCTATTGCGCACCGGGCAATGCCGGTATCGCGCAATTGGCGGAGTGTGTAGCAATCAAAGATACAGATGTGACAGAATTGCTTGCTTTTGCGAAAGAGCGGCAGATTGATCTCTGTGTGGTTGGTCCTGAAGCCGCACTGGCGGCCGGTGTAGCAGATGCTTTCCGCGAGGCAGGAATACCTGTCTTCGGCCATTCACAAGCGGCTACACAGATTGAATCCAGTAAGGAGTTTGCCAAAGAACTGATGGCGAAATATAACGTGCCGACAGCGGCATACCGCAGTTTTGCCGATTATGACGAAGCAATCCAATATGTAAGTTCGCGAAATACGTATCCTACGGTGCTCAAATACGATGGCTTGGCAGCAGGCAAAGGTGTTGTTATCGCGCAAGATGAGCAGGAAGCATCGGATACATTGCGAGATATGCTGGTAGGCGAAGCGTTCGGCAAAGGCAAAGTGGTAATAGAGGATTTTCTCCAGGGACCGGAGTTTTCCTTCATGGCTTTTGTGCATCACAATCGCGTCTATCCTATGCCTCTAAGCCAAGATCATAAGCGTGCCTATGACGGAGACAAAGGACCTAATACCGGTGGAATGGGCGCTTATACGCCGTTGCCGTTCATCTCTGCGAAAGAGGAACAATGGGCATTGGAGCATATCTTACAACCCGTAGCAGATGCTATGGTGAAAGAAGGAAAACCATTAACAGGCGTTCTCTATGGCGGATTGATGAAAACGGCCGAGGGCATCAAAGTGATTGAGTTCAACGCCCGTTTTGGAGATCCGGAAACAGAAGTAGTACTCCCGCTCATGGAAACAGATGCTTATGCCGTCTTCCATGCCATCGCTACCGGCGAGAACCTGGATTCTATCCTCTGGCGCAAACAAGCTACTGTAGGCGTCGTTATGGCTTCGTGCGGTTATCCTGGTGCATACACTAAAGGTGTAGAGATAACAGGCGTAGAAGATTTTGAAGGTCTCGTACTGCATATGGGTACAAAGCGGCAAGATGATACACTATTGACCAACGGCGGACGCGTACTGATGTGTATTGCGCACGGCGAAGATGTTAAGCAAGCACAGCACAAAGTGTACGAAGAAATAGAGAAAATCCATTGCACCAACTTATTTTACAGAAAAGATATAGCACATTGGGCATTATGATAATAGACGGAAAACAAATAGCTCAGCAGTTCAAAGAAGCCATGCGTGAGCAAGTGGCAGCACTGGCAAAGCAGTACGGTAGTAAGCCTTGCTTGGATGTGATCATAGTAGGGGAGAATCCTGCCAGTATGTCGTATGTAAAAAGCAAAATCAAAGCTACGGAATATTGCGGCTTTGACGGCGAATTGATCCAATTGCCGGAGACGACGAGTCAGGAAGAATTGCTTCGTGTAATCCGCGAGAGCAATGAGAAGGAAAGTGTTGATGGTATATTGGTACAATTGCCATTACCGAAACATATAGATGAGCAAACCGTGATAGAAGCGATAGCACCGGAGAAAGATGTAGATGGTTTCCATCCCTCTAATGTCGCTAAACTATGGCTTAATCAACCCACGATAGTGCCTTGCACACCGCTTGGAATTATCGCCTTGCTGGAGGAGATACATACCACTTTCGAAGGCCGTCATGCAGTAGTCGTAGGCAGAAGCAATATTGTAGGCAAACCGATTGCTAAACTGCTGCTGGATAGAAACTGCACGGTCACTATTGCGCACAGCCGTACAGCCGACTTGGCTGCTATTTGCCGCGAAGCGGATATACTGGTAGTTGCTGTAGGCCGTCCGCAGATGATCACAGGCGAGATGGTTAAGAAAGGCGCTACGGTCATTGATGTTGGTATTAATCGTCTGGAAGACGGCAGATTAGTAGGAGATGTTGATTTTGAGTCTGTAGCTCCTGTTGCCGGAACTATTACACCTGTTCCCGGCGGTGTAGGGCCAATGACCATCACCATGCTCATGCGCAACACGATTGAATGTTATAAAAAACGTATTAACAAATAATTGGTACAAAAATGAAATTCGGAACTCCACTCACACCCATTGCCACACGCGCTCTGTTGCTCGGTAGCGGCGAACTAGGCAAAGAAGTCACTATTGAACTCCAACGCTATGGTGTAGAAGTAATTGCATGTGATCGTTATGCAAACGCCCCTGCTATGCAGGTGGCGCATCGCTCGTATGTATTCAATATGTTGGACGGAAAACGTCTGCGTGAGATCATTGAAGCAGAACAACCTTCACTCATTATTCCTGAGGTAGAAGCTATTGCTACGCCTACTTTGGTGGAATTGGAGAAAGAAGGTTATCGTGTGATCCCGACAGCTAAAGCCGCTTTCCTTACGATGAACCGTGAAGCTATTCGTCGTATGGCGTCTGAGGAATTGCATTTGCCTACCGCGCCGTATAAGTTCGCCGATAATCACGATGAGTTCATCGCTGCGGTGAAGGAAATCAGTATCCCTTGTGTGGTAAAACCGATTATGTCTTCTTCCGGTCACGGACAATCAACTATTCATACCGAGGCAGAAGTGGAACCGGCGTGGGCTACTTCGCAAGAAGGCGGTCGTGCCGGAGCCGGTAGAGTGATAGTAGAAGGATTTATCCATTTTGACTATGAGATTACGTTGCTTACCGTACGTCATGCAGGTGGTACCACTTTCCTGCAGCCTATCGGTCACCATCAGGTAGAAGGCGATTATCGTGAGTCATGGCAGCCGCAAGCAATGACCGATGAAGCATTGCAGCAAGCGCAACATATCGCTAAGATGGTAACAGATGCACTAGGCGGTTATGGCATTTTCGGTGTAGAGATGTTTGTACAAGGCGATAAAGTGATCTTCTCTGAGGTAAGCCCGCGTCCGCATGACACCGGTATGGTCACGATGATCAGCCAGGATTTGAGTGAGTTCGCGCTCCATGCTCGTGCTGTTCTGGGACTTCCTATTCCTGAGATTCGTTTCTTCGGGCCTTCTGCAAGTAAGGCTATCGTGATTGAAGGAGAAGGCAAAGAGGTTGCTTTCGAAGGCATAGATAAAGCATTGGCTATTCCGGGCGTTCAGCTGCGTTTGTTCGGGAAACCAGAAGTTCACGGACACCGCCGCTACGGAGTAATTCTGGCTACGGACGAATCGGTGGAGAAAGCACTCGCAAAAGCCGAGCAAGCATATAAATGCATTTCATATAACGTCAAATAATCATGATAGACCGTTATTCCCGCGCTGCAATGCGCAATATATGGACAGAGCAGAATAAATTCCAAGCTTATCTGGAGGTGGAGATACTGGCAGCTGAGGCATGGTCGGAGTTAGGCATCGTTCCTAAAGAAGATGTGGCTAAACTGCGTGCCAAGGCTACCTTCGATGTAGATCGTATCCATGAGATAGAGGAAATTACCCGCCATGACGTAGTGGCTTTTACCCGCACGGTAAGTGAATCGCTCGGCGAGGAACGCAAATGGGTGCACTACGGGTTGACATCGACCGATGTGGTTGATACAGCCAATGGTTACCTGCTCAAACAAGCCAACACTATTCTGCGTGACGACCTGCAGCAATTCATGGCAGTACTGCAAAAGCGCGCCAATGAGTTCAAATTCACTCCGGTTATCGGACGTACTCATGGCATGCATGCGGATGTTACTTCTTTTGGTCTCAAGTGGGCCTTATGGTATGCGACCATGCAGCGTAACATTGAGCGATTCGAGATGGCGGCCAAAGGCGTGGAAGCCGGTAAACTGTCCGGCGCTGTAGGCAACTATGCCAATATCCCGCCGTTTATCCAACAATATGTTTGTGAGCATCTCGGCATAGAATCGGCTAAGATAGCTACGCAGGTGCTGGGCCGTGACCGTCATGCCTTCTACTTGTCTTCTCTGGCTGTTATTGCCGGTTCGCTGGAGCAGATAGCACTTGAGATCCGTAATATGCAGCGCCAGGAAGTAAGAGAAGTGGAGGAAGCTTTCCGTAAAGGGCAAAAAGGTTCGTCGGCAATGCCGCATAAACGCAATCCGATTTCATCGGAGAATATCTGCGGGTGTGCGCGGGTAATGCGTGGATATATGTGTACTGCGTCTGAGAATATCGCCTTATGGCATGAGCGGGATATCTCGCATTCGTCAACCGAACGAATCGTGCTGCCGGACGCCACGATGCTGCTGGATTATATGTTAGCGCGGCTGATGAATATTCTGGATAATTTGGTCGTTTATCCCGAGAATATGCTGCATAATATCGGTTTGACGCACGGTGCTATTTTCGCGCAGCGTGTGATGAACGCCTTGATAGAAAAAGGATTAGTGCGCGAGCAGGCATATGATCTCGTGCAACCCGTGGCAATGCGTACGCTGATGGAAGGAGGGCAAATGCAGGAATTGCTTAAGACCACTCCCGAAGTCATGCAACATCTGTCGGCGCAAGAAATAGACAGTTGCTTCACGCTCGATTATTACATGAAAAACGTCGATTATATCTTTAATCAATTAGGCTTATGACAAAAGCAGATATTCTTTTAGGACTCCAATGGGGCGATGAGGGTAAGGGCAAAATGGTAGATGTCTTAACCCCGAAATACGATATTGTTGCCCGCTTTCAAGGTGGTCCAAACGCAGGACATACCCTTGAGTTTGAAGGACAGAAATATGTTTTGCGCAGTATTCCTTCCGGCATTTTCCAGGGTGGGAAGGTTAATCTCATCGGCAACGGCGTAGTGTTAGATCCGATTTTGTTCCAAAAGGAAGCAGAGGAATTGGCGCAATCCGGTCATAACTTGCATGATCGCTTGTATATCTCCAAGAAAGCGCATCTGATTCTGCCGACTCATCGTCTTCTGGATCAGGCAAACGAAGCCGCTAAGGGAAAAGCCAAGATCGGTACGACAGGAAAAGGTATAGGTCCTACCTATACAGACAAAGTGAGTCGTAATGGTCTGCGTGTTGGCGATATTCCGGATGGCTTTGCCGAGAAATATGCGTTGGCACGTGCCCGTCATATAGAGATGATTAACAGCCTCAATGCTTCCGCCGTAGAAAAAGGTGGTTCTCCCGTGTCATTGGAGGGCCTGGATGACTTGGAGAAGGAGTGGATGCAGTCTATCGAGTATCTGCGCACTTTCCGCTTTATTGACAGCGAGCATTTTGTCAATAAAGCGCTCAACGCGGATCAATCAATCTTATGTGAAGGCGCACAAGGTTCATTGCTGGATATTGACTTTGGTTCTTATCCTTTCGTGACTTCCAGTAATACAGTTTGTGCCGGAGCATGTACCGGTTTGGGTTTGGCACCGAGCAGAATAGGGGAGGTTTATGGTATTTTCAAGGCCTATTGTACGCGGGTCGGTTCCGGTCCGTTCCCGACAGAGTTGTTTGATGAGACGGGAAAGCAGATTCGTGCAATAGGGCATGAGTACGGTGCTGTCACAGGACGTGAGCGCCGCTGCGGATGGATAGACCTCGTTGCACTCCGATATACTATCATGCTCAACGGAGTGACGCAATTGCTGATGATGAAATCCGATGTACTTGATACGTTCCCTGTAATCAAGGCCTGTACCGCATACCGTATCAACGGAGAACTGACACGCGATTTCCCGTTCTCTATTGATAAGAATGTGGAGCCTATGTACGAGGAGTTTCCCGGATGGCAGACAGGCCTCACGCATTGTACCAAGGAGGCAGATCTGCCGGAGGCATTTATCAACTACGTGAAATTCTTGGAACGCGAATTGGCCACACCGATTAAGATCATTTCGGTAGGTCCGGATCGCGAAGCAACTATATGGAGATAATGAAAAACGAAGTTAATCGTGCCCCATTGGCTAAGAAAAAAGCAATTTTACGGCTCAGCGACGGAACTACCTTTGAGGGCTTTAGTTTCGGTGCTGATGTTCCGGTAAGTGGTGAAGTGGTGTTTAATACCGCGATGGTGGGTTATCCCGAATCGCTTACTGACCCCAGTTATGCCGGCCAGTTGATGACGCTAACTTTCCCGCTGGTAGGTAATTACGGCGTGCCGGAGTTCTCTTTTCGACCGGACGGCTTGGCTACCTTTATGGAGAGTGATCGCATCTATGCGCGAGCTATCATCTGCAGCGAATATAGCGGGGAATTCAGCCATTGGAACGGCCATGAGACCCTTGCGGCATGGCTCAAACGCGAAGGTGTGCCCGGTATTACAGGAATCGACACACGCGCTTTGACAATGCTGTTGCGTGAACATGGAGTGATGATGGGTTCGATAGAGATTGAGGGCTGTGAGTCGGCTCCGGAAGCGCAATATGAGAATGTGAATTTTGTGGCACAAGTATCGTGCAAACAAGTTATCCGCTATAATGAGGGCAAAGCGAAGAAAGTCATTTTAGTAGATTGTGGCGTGAAGCATAATATCATTCGCTGCCTCATTAATCGCGATCTGGAAGTGATAAGAGTTCCATGGGATTACGATTTCAATACGATTGAGGCGGATGGTCTATTCCTCTCCAATGGTCCCGGTAATCCGGATACTTGTCAGGTATTGGTGGATCATATCAAGACATACATGAAATCCCACAAACCTATTGCCGGTATCTGTATGGGAAACCAACTCTTAGGCAAGGCTGCCGGTGCAACGATTTACAAACTACCATATGGACATCGTTCGCATAATCAGCCGGTACGAATGGTAGGTACGGACCATTGTTTTATCACTTCGCAGAATCACGGCTATGCTGTAGATGCAAACACTTTACCGAAAGAGTGGGAACCATTGTTTGTGAATATGAACGATGGATCAAACGAAGGAATACGTCATATTTCGGAGCCTTGGTTCTCTGCGCAGTTCCATCCCGAAGCATGTTCGGGACCGGTGGACACGGAGTTCTTATTCGATGATTTTGTTAAGCTTCTAAACCAATAATTGTCCCGATATGAAATTAGAAAACATACATAAAGTATTGGTCCTTGGTTCCGGTGCTCTAAAAATCGGTGAAGCCGGAGAGTTCGATTATTCGGGATCGCAAGCGCTTAAAGCGCTTCGAGAAGAAGGTATTGAGACAGTATTGATCAATCCGAATATCGCTACGGTCCAGACCTCTGAAGGAGTGGCGGATCATATCTATTTTCTGCCGGTGACTCCTTATTTCGTTGAGCGCTTGATTGAAAAAGAACGCCCGGATGGCATTCTGCTTTCATTCGGCGGACAAACGGCTCTTAACTGCGGCGTGGCGCTTTATCGCTCCGGAGTGCTGGATAAATACAATGTGCAGGTATTAGGCACACCGGTAGAGACGATTATTAATACCGAAGATCGCGAACTTTTCGTGCGTCAACTGGATCAGATAGATGTCAAGACCATCAAATCTGAAGCGTGTGAAACAATCGAAGAAGCACGTCGTGCAGCGGCTGAATTGGGTTATCCGGTTATAATCCGTGCTGCCTATGCTTTAGGAGGTCTCGGATCCGGATTCTGCGATAACGAACAGGAACTGAATACGCTGGCAGAGAAGGCCTTCTCTTTCTCGCCGCAAGTATTGGTAGAGAAATCGCTCAAGGGATGGAAGGAGATTGAGTATGAAGTGGTACGCGACCGCTATGATAATTGTATCACGGTATGTAACATGGAGAACTTTGATCCGCTGGGAATCCATACCGGCGAGTCGATCGTGATTGCTCCTTCTCAAACGCTCACCAACTCGGAATACCATAAACTGCGCGCTCTCGCTATCCGAATTATCCGTCATTTAGGTATTGTAGGCGAGTGCAACGTGCAATATGCTTTTGATCCCGAATCGGAAGATTACCGTGTTATTGAGGTCAACGCACGTCTCAGCCGTTCATCGGCCTTAGCCTCTAAAGCAACCGGATATCCATTGGCCTTTGTTGCAGCAAAGTTAGGTCTCGGATATGGTCTATTTGAACTCAAAAACTCTGTGACGCAATCCACTTCGGCTTTCTTTGAGCCTGCGTTGGATTATGTGGTATGTAAGATACCTCGTTGGGATTTGGGTAAGTTCCGCGGTGTGAATCGCGAGTTGGGCAGCTCCATGAAGTCGGTAGGCGAAGTGATGGCTATCGGTCGTACATTCGAAGATGCCATACAGAAAGGCTTGCGTATGATCGGCCAAGGCATGCATGGCTTCACGGAGAATAAGGATTTGCGTGTAGATGATCTGGATGCGGCCCTCAAAGCGCCGACAGACAAGCGTATTTTTGCGATCGCACAGGCAATGTACGAAAGCTATAGTGTGGAGCGGATACATGAACTGACAAAAATTGACAATTGGTTCTTGCAGCGCTTGGAGCATATTATTCAATTGGATGCCAAACTCAAACAATTGGGCGGTTTGGAGCATCTGTCACATGACTTGCTACTGCGGGCAAAACAATTGGGCTTCTCGGATTTCCAAATAGCCCGTGCTGTAGGTCTCGGCAAAGAGATGCCGATGGATCAGGCTGTCATTAAGATGCGTGAATTCCGCAAGAAAATGGGGGTTCTGCCGGTGGTTAAACAGATTGACACGCTGGCCGGAGAGTTCCCTGCACAGACCAATTATCTCTATCTGACATACAGCGGTACAAAGAATGACGTGCATTATACCGGAGACCATAAATCCATCATAGTGCTTGGTTCCGGAGCTTATCGTATCGGTTCTTCGGTGGAGTTTGACTGGTGTGGCGTTCAGGCACTGAATACCATCCGCAATAACGGTTTCCGCTCGGTAATGATCAACTATAACCCGGAGACCGTTTCTACCGACTACGATGTATGTGACCGGCTCTATTTCGATGAACTCACGTTTGAGCGTGTCATGGATATCATTGAACTGGAGAACCCGCATGGCGTGATTGTTTCTACCGGAGGTCAGATTCCGAATAACCTGGCGATGAAACTGGATAAGCAGCAAGTGCCAATATTAGGAACATCTGCCAAATCTATTGATAATGCGGAGGATCGCGATAAATTCTCTGCGATGCTGGACCGCATAGGCGTAGATCAGCCGGAATGGAGTGCTCTGACCTCGATGGACGATGTAGAGAAATTCGTCAACAGGGTAGGTTATCCTGTCCTTGTCCGTCCGTCGTATGTGCTATCCGGAGCCGCGATGAATGTTTGCTCCAACGAGGAACAACTGCATAAGTTCCTGCAATTGGCAGCCAAAGTGTCCAAAGAGCACCCAGTGGTTATATCAAAGTTCATGACCAATACCAAAGAGGTGGAGATGGATGCTGTGGCCCGCAACGGCGAGATCATTGCCTATGCCATTTCGGAGCACGTGGAGTTCGCCGGAGTGCATTCGGGCGATGCAACTATTATGTTCCCTGCCCAGAAACTGTATGTGGAGACCGTTCGTCGAATCAAACGTATTTCCGGGCAGATAGCGCGCGAACTAAATATCTCCGGTCCGTTCAATATCCAATACTTGGCTCGGGAAAATGAGATCAAGGTCATTGAGTGCAATCTTCGTGCTTCCCGTTCGTTCCCGTTTGTGAGCAAAGTATTGAAAATCAATCTGATTGACCTTGCTACGCGTATTATGCTGGGTCTGCCTATAGAACGTCCGCATAAATCGCTCTTCGACTTTGACTACGTCGGAGTTAAGGCTTCTCAGTTCTCCTTCAACAGGCTCCAGAATGCTGATCCGGTACTGGGCGTAGATATGGCTTCTACGGGCGAGGTAGGCTGTCTCGGTGAGGATGCCAACTGTGCATTACTCAAATCGATGTTGTCGGTAGGAATGCGGATACCGAAGAAGAACATCCTTTTCGCTATCGGCGGACCAAAACAGCGTGCACATCTCTTGGATACGATCAAGAGACTTGTTCAGCGCGGGTATACCATTTATGCTACCGGTGGAACAAGCGAGTTCCTCAACGGGCTTGGAGTACCGAATATCCGTGTCTATAAAAAGGAACATCTGGACGAGTTCGGGCAACTCAAACAGCCGATTGTATCTCATCTGATGCATAACAAAGAAATTGATTTGTTCGTTGGTATCCCTGTGGATACATTGGCAGATACGGTACATGATAGTTATTATCAGATGCGTCGTACTGCTGTGGACCTGAATATTCCGTTGATTACCAACGCACGTTTGGCGGAAGCCTTTATCAATGCATTCCTCGATGTGCCATTGGACTCGCTTGCTATTCGTGAATGGAGTGAATATAAATAATACGGACTACTGAATACTTTAATCATATGAAAGCTTTAACTTCAACCCATTTTTCTTTTCCGGGCCAGACTAATGTCTATCATGGCAAAGTACGTGACGTCTATTTTATCGGTGACGACTTGCTCTGCATGGTAGCTACCGACCGTATTTCTGCTTTTGATGTTATCCTGCCTGAAGGAATTCCTTTCAAAGGCCAGATTCTAAACCAGATTGCTGCCAAGTTCCTCAATGCCACGCGTGACATTGTTCCTAATTGGCTGCTTGCTACGCCAGATCCGATGGTCTCGGTAGGCTATCGTTGTGAAGGCTATCCGGTTGAAATGATTGTACGCGGTTATCTCTGCGGCTCCGCATGGCGGGCGTATAAAGCCGGTGCACGTGAGATTTGCGGTGTCAAACTGCCGGAAGGAATGCGTGAAAACGAGAAATTCCCGACGCCTATTATTACGCCGACTACCAAAGCCGAAATCGGTACGCACGACGAAGATATCTCACGCGAAGAGATTCTTGCACGTGGTTTGGTGCCTGAGAAAGAATATCAACTGATGGAGCAATATGCCTTGGCGCTTTTTGCCCGCGGTCAGGAGATTGCGCAGAAGCACGGTCTTATTCTCGTGGATACCAAGTATGAGTTCGGTTCGTATAAAGGTAAGGTAATGCTGATGGATGAGGTGCACACGCCGGATTCCAGCCGCTATTTCTATGCCGAAGGATATGCAGAGCGATTTGAAGCAGGCGAACCTCAGCGTCAGTTATCCAAAGAGTTTGTCCGCGAATGGCTGATGGAAAATGGTTTCCAAGGTAAGGCGGGACAACAGGTGCCCGAAATGACACCCGCTATCGTTCAATCTATCACGGATCGTTATGTGGAGTTGTATGAAGGAATTACGGGCGATGCGTTTATGCAGGAAGAAACCTGCGATCTGGCAAAGCGTATTGAGAATAACATCAATGCGTATTTGAAGAAATAAATTCTGTTTAAGGTAAGTCTGTTATTTAAGGAACTTTTATGGCTGGTTTTTTTGGATCAATTAGTACTACTCCTTGCGTCACGGATGTTTTCTACGGTACCGATTATCATTCGCATTTAGGTACCCGGCGCGGAGGAATGGCTACTTACGATGGAGAAACGGGGCATTTCAACCGTGCAATACACTCTATCTCCCAGGCTTCTTTCCGAACCAAGATGGAGGAGGAGTTGCCGAAATTCATCGGTAATGCCGGTATCGGTATTATCTCCGATACGGACGCTCAACCGCTCCTGTTCAATTCCCATCTCGGGCGCTTTGCCCTTTCTACGGTAGGTAGGATTGCCAACTTGGACGAATTGGCAAAGGATGCTCTCGAATGCAATATGCATCTCTCGGAGTTTTCTTCCGGTAAAGTCAATCCTACCGAATTGGTGGGTTTGATGATCATTCAGAAATCTTCTCTGGAAGAAGGAATCCGGTATGCACAGGAGAAGATCAAGGGTTCGCTCTCTTTGATGCTTCTTACGGAGAACGGAATTGTCTGTGCACGCGATTTATGGGGACGTACGCCGGTTATCATCGGCCAAAAGGAGGGTGCTTTCTGTGCGGCAAGCGAACCATCTTCGTTTTATAATCTCGGCTATGCCCAACTCCGCGACCTCGGTCCCGGAGAGATAGTGCGTCTGTATGCGGATCGGGTAGAGTTGTTGGTTCCGCCTATGCCGGATCATATGCAAATCTGTTCGTTCTTATGGGTATATTACGGTTTCCCGACTTCCGCTTTCGAGGGCCGTAATGTGGAGGACGTACGCAATTATATCGGTTTTGCGATGGGCAAGGAGGATGACACGCATGTTGATTGCTGTTGCGGTGTGCCGGATTCCGGTATCGGAATGGCCATCGGTTATTCGGAGGGACATAACGTGCCGTACCGCCGTGCGCTGTCCAAATATACGCCTACCTGGTCCCGCTCTTTTATGCCGACGAACCAGGATATGCGGAACTTGGTAGCCAAGATGAAACTGATTCAGAATAACGCGATTTTGCGCAACCGTCGGGTGTTGCTCTGCGATGATTCTATCGTGCGCGGCACGCAGTTGCGGGATAACACAAGCTGTTTGCTGGACGGCGGCGCCAAAGAGATCCATATGCGTGTGGCTTGTCCGCCGCTGTTGTACGGATGTCCTTTTATCAATTTCTCGGAGTCCAAGTCTGTCATGGAACTGATCACCCGCCGTGTGATAGCAGAACTGGAGGGACCGGAAGCTGCTGCAGACGAAGAACGCGTACACGCATATACGGTTACTGATTCGCCGGAATACAAGCGGATGGTGGAGTGTATAGCGGAGAAATTCGGTCTGCAATCGCTGCGTTTTACCAAACTGGAGACCCTCATTCGTGCCATCGGTCTGCCCCGCAGCCATGTCTGCACCCATTGTTTTGATGGCTCTTCCAAACATACCTTGAAATAATCAAATCTTATCGATATGCAAGTTGCACAACGTATTTTAAAGATCGAGGCCTCGCAGAGTCTGGTCATGGCGGCTCGCGCGAAGGCGATGAAAGCAGCCGGAGTGGATGTGGTCAGTATGTCCTTGGGCGAACCCGATATGGACACGCCGAAACATGTACGACTAGCGGCGCAGGAAGCGGTTGACAACCACTGGTCGCATTACGGTCCAGTGGCCGGTATTCCCGCTTTGCGCGAAGCGGTGGCTAACTATCAGAACGCCCTCACAGGAAATGCGATCCCCTGGATAGCGGATGATGTGGTGGTCTCTGCGGGTGCCAAAATGGCGATATACAATGCCATTCAGGCGGTAATCAATCCCGGGGACGAGGTGGTTATTCCGATGCCGAGTTGGGTGAGTTACAGCGAGATGGTCAAGTTGGCGGAAGGTGTTGTTGTTCCGGTGGATACGAAATATGAGGATCGTTATTGCCTGACGCCCGAACAACTGAAAAAAGCACTAACGAAGAAGACACGCATGATTATTCTCTGCTCGCCTAATAACCCGACAGGAAGTGTCTATTCCGCTTCCGAGCTGGAGGCGCTGGTGGCAGTATTACGCGATTTTCCGGATGTGTTCATTCTATCGGATGAGATCTACAATGCTTTGTCTTACGGCGTTACGCCTACATCGTTCTCTTATTTCCCGGATCTGGCAGAGCGGCTGATTATCATCAACGGAGTAAGTAAGGCTTACGCCATGACAGGTTATCGTATCGGATGGCTGATGTCGAAAAACGAAGCTTTTGTGAGTGCATGTATCCGTTTGCAGGGACAACAAGTCACCTGCGCAACGATGGTGGCGCAAAAAGCAGCGGAAGCAGCGCTGACCGGAACGCAGGAATGTGTAGAGGAGATGAGGGATATCTTCGCTTCGCGTCGCAAACTCATCTGCTCGCTGGCAGCGGAGATACCAGGGCTGAAGTTCCATGAACCCCAAGGGGCTTTCTATCTTTTCCCAGATGTCAGCGCCTGGGGAACGGGTAATGAAGTGGCGGAACGGCTCTTGGAAGAAGCCCATGTAGCGGTCGTTTCCGGTTCGGCTTTCGGA
>OCTX012146533.1_pt1 | contig 54898 bp, 45 predicted proteins | sample 1539691 | NCBI WGS metagenome assembly OCTX01 (sample SAMN02144231, study PRJEB22623) | gut metagenome | biome: sheep rumen | host: Ovis aries | place: New Zealand
CTTACGCTGACGTTGTCATTAGCGAATTTGTGCGGCAGTTCTGCATATTCTTTGCCGAGCCACTCCTCTACGCCTACAAAGTCCTTGTATTCCTCCTGGTGGAGCATCAGTACCTCGCGGCCAGAGTCCTTGACAGCCTTTGCCATCTTGTAGATATACTCGAGGCTACCGCTGGCAATACCCTTGGTATCTACTACGAAGAAGATAACCTTGTTCTCCTTCTTGTCGATTTTCTTAATTTCGGTTTCTACCCTTTCAAGAACCTTCTGATCTTTCTCGTCCATGATAGTCTATGTGTGTTTTCTGTTTTAGTCATTGCTTTGTTGAGGAAGTCCTTATCCTCCATAATCTCACCGATGCGCTCGTACGTGTAGTCAGCCTCAGCGTCCTTGTTAAAGTCGCGTTCGATCTTGAAGGACACTTTGTTCTCTGGACACGCTTCCAGTACCTTCTTGTTGGCCGTAACCACAGCATCGCAAATATCCCAAATCTCCTCGGGGGTATCAACGAATACTATGTGCTTCGGGCGCAAGCCCTTTGACAGGAAGAACAGTGTTGATGAGTATTGCAGTTCCGTCTCACCGACAGAGAAGAATATCAACTCGACATCCTCGTCTGCATAGTCAATAACGTCGCGGCGCCACTGGCTGAATCGGCCGATTAGCATAGCCTCTGAGTGTACTGCGGAAGCGAATATCTCATAGTGATAGTCTTCCTCGAAGAAACGTCTTTTGGCGTTCCTGTCCTTAAACGGGAAGTCTTTCAGTTTCCCGAAGATGTCCATGTTCTCGCGCACTTTGGCATCCATAGTGTTCAGGTGGTCCGTGGCGAACTCCTTGTCGTAAGCACGAACGAATGCTGCATTGATGTCACGCAGAACGTGGTTTATGTCTAATCCTATTCTTAACATGTCTTGTTTGATTCTCCTTCTTCGTATCCGTATTCCAGGTCGTCTTTCTTGTCTTCCTCAGTTGCTTTCAGACCCCTGTATTTGGCTGCGCAGTCGTCACATAGTCCGTGTCCGTATTCAAATTCGTTCATTCGATACTCAGTCACGTCAATACGTTTGCCACATTCGTAACAGTAGAACTCAACCTCCTTGTCAACCTCTGGGTCTGGCACGAACGGATTTATGATATTACCTTCGCGCGGCGCCTTCCTGTCATACTTGTCTTGCATAGACTGGCACTCGTATTTTGCTCGTTCATCCGTTTCAGTGTAGTCTCCTACTTTGAAGGACAGTCTGGCATCAAATCCGTTGTTGCTGTACTGTATCGTATTAACATCTGTTGTCAGGTTCTTCAACAGAAAGCGGAAGAAATCCTCTCGGCCTTGTGCTTTGAGCGTCGTGAATTCAATCTCTTCGATGTTATTCACGATCGGGTCCATGAGGTACTGTTTGTCATTCGTGTACGTACCAATGCGCTTCATTGCATTGATAAAGGCATTTGATGAAGCGACAAAAGGTTGGTATGTAGTAGTGAAATAGATTGTGCATATCTTTGTCTCTATATTGAACTCTACGAATGTGATGAACTTGTCAAGGTCGAAGCGTGGAGGGTTGTGCTTGTACTTGAAATTGATGTGGTACTTGTTTCCGAGACGGTTTCCCATTGCGAATGACTCGTCGGCCGTCAGGTTTTCCTGGAAGTTCTCCTGTTTGATGACGTTACCAGTCTTCTCCACGTAGATTTGGTGGTGTATGTTACGGTGCTCGTCAACAGTATAGTCGCGCATCTTCTTTCCTACTGCATACATGGAGTAACGCAACTCTTCCACCTCCTGGGTTATCTCGCCACGCAGCATGGCACCTACAACACTCTTGGAATGCTGTATCTGCTCCTGTGATACGTCAGCCGACATCTCATCTCCCTTCGGGGTGAACATCTCGTCGTCCGCCCGTTTCAGACCGAACATGAATCCGATGGCTGCGTCACGCACTATCTGTTTTAATCCTCTCTTCTTAGACATGCTGTGCTTTCTGAAGGTTAACTACTGGAAGGTTCTCGGTGTTCTTCGATACAAACAGGTCGCGGAATGGGTTATACTCGTCAGGGTTGAACGCACCTACACTGTCATGTGTGATGCGGATGGCGGTAGTAACTCCGTTCTTACTCTTACCAGATAGGAAATTGTTAAATGTGAATGATACATCGTAGAAGTGGAAGCGTGTGAAGTCCTCGTCGAACTTGACATCGGTACGACTGCGGTCAACAGCCATAAACAGGCCGTCGCATACAGCCACTTCTTCCAACTCAACCTCTTGCGTGCAGAATGCAGTCATCCATTTTCCTGTTTTGTCATGGTGCATCACCTTACCATACAGGTCAGTCCTTGTGGTCCACCAGTGCCCGTCTCCGAGCATTGTCTTTGAGCCAGCAAGACCGATAACGCCGAACTCTGGGTGCTTGTCAAACAATTCATTCAGGATTTGTCCCCAGTTATAGGTAGAGAACGTGATATCATCGTGCATGAACACGAAGCGGTTGTAGTCTGGGAAGTCCGCGAGAATCTTGTTATAGAATGCAGATAAGCCCATCTCGCCGTTATTGGTGCGTATCTCGATGGTATGCGGAGCCGTGCCTACGCTGGATTCCAGGTGTGCACGAAGTTCCTTTACATGATCGCTCTTGGCGTCTCGGGTGGATATTGCTATGAGTAACTTGTTATTTGCCATGTTCATTGATAAGTTTGCGGTAAAGTGCTACGCGGTCCTGACATACAGCCTCCATGCTGTATTTCTCAACCACCATGTCGTGCAGGTTCTTGGATATCATGTTACGCAGTTCATCGTCTGTCACAAGTTTGGTGATGTATTTGGACCACAGTTTGTGGTTCTTGCTGGACGGTACAAGCAGTGCGTTGCCTTTCGGGTTGATGGTACCACCCTTTTCAATGGCGCTTACCATGTCGATAGTATACGCTGCGAACTCCTGTGCGATGATAGCCTTTCCGAAGAAACCACATTCGATCTCTTTCAACTGGCTTTTCATCTTGTTAAAGTCGTTCTCTACCAGCGGGGCCAGAAGGATGTCGATGTCGTTATAGTGCGTGGCATATTCGTCGATAGGCTTCGTCCATTTACGAACATAAGCCTCGTTGGACAGGTCACCGTTGTACGGCAGGTTTTGATACATCTTAAGGTACGCTGCGTATTCGGGCGAGCAAATCTTGTAGTTGTCGGTGAAGATGCGTTCATAAGCACACCATGTGCTCTCCTCGGGACGGATGTTACGTGTTGTGGATGTTCCGTCTGCCTTGTATTCCGTTGTAGTACCGCGCGTGTCGAATCCACAGAGGACAAACTGAATCTTGTCCTTTACTTCGTCAGGAATCTGGAAGTGTATGTTCTGCAACAGTTCGATGTCATGCAAGTGCGTGGAACCGCATATAAGTCCTACTCGAACGCGCTTGTGAGGGTTCTCTACTGGTTGGAATTGCTTCTCTTCTGGATTGATGGCATTCGGGAATACAACCACGTTCTTGTTATGCTTCCGAATCTCCTTAGCAAAGATAGGTGTGGTTGTCGTCACGCAGTCAGCCTTTGCCAAGTGGGCGATAATAGGCTCATGCCATTTCTCCTTTGTGGATGCAATATGCATCGGGTGGTTCTGACCCAGGAACCAGTAGTCGTCAACATCGCAGATGACAGGAATACCAAGACTCTTGATATAGTCGATATACTGACAGCCGTTGTCTAGTTTCTTATGGAAGATAATAAGGTCGTAGTCCTTGAAGTACTGGTCAATCGCCTTGTTTGGTAGGTTGTACTCAATATCCACAATGAACTCATCGCTGTAATGTTCTGCAATGTATTTGTGAGGGGCCAATGAACGGTAGTAACCGACGCCGCTCTTATCAGATGGAATAACTAAAATACGTTTCTTAGCCATTTGGTTAGTCGCTTTTTGGAGTCTTACAACGTACGTATGTGTTCTTCAACAAAAAGAAGAGGAACCGTTTCCGATTCCTCCTCGATTGGATGAGCGACTATCCAATTATTTCTTTGGCCTGTCGTTGATATTGCCCTGTTTCTCGAACGCAATCCTGTAGATGTCACCGTTCTTGGCAACCACTGTGAACCCGTCACCAACTTGGAGCAACTGGCCTTCGTTGACTGCTGCTGCACCTGTCGGTATCTTGACCTCGTCGAGAATCTGTTTCTTCAACGCGCTGGCATATTTCTTTACGACTCCTTCCACGATGGATTGAAGCATCTCATAGTTGATTGACCCGCCTGGCGCCGACGACAGTATGGTAGGCTGGGCAACTGGCTGCGCCTGCATAACCTCGTTCATCTGCTGTACAGGAGCGGCTGATTGCAAGCCACGCATTGCCAGTAACGAATCAAGTGATACTGCGTCCTGTCCAGACGGAGCGGGAACGTTGAGCGGGTTTTGTGTGATACTCTCCACAATAGCCTGCGGAAGGTTGCTCTTACGGGTTGGTGTCTGCACCATTGCAGCGCTGGCCATATCCATCTGGTGCATACGCAACGTCGGATCGTACATGGCCTCCTGAACAGGAGCACCTTGCATCGGAGCGGTCAGCATCTTTGGTGCTGGTTTTGATATTTGCTCTTTGTACTGGGTCGCCTTGCTGTTAGGACGCACCTTACCGCCAGGAGCGATGGAACTGTGTTGTTCGCTAATCCCTTCTGAAATCTCATTGACGCGTTTCATCTGCTGCTTCATCATCTGAGCAGCGCCAGCATCACCAGCGAGCATTTGTGCTAATAGTTGACTCATGTTGTCTGTTCTTTATTCTCTTGGTCCTCTTCCTCCTTACCGTTCAAGGCGTTGTCCAGGCGGTTGCCGAACTCAGTTGTGTCAAAGGCCTGTTCTGGCTGGTTCTGAGGTTCTGGTTTCTGCGTATTGTCCTGGTTGGGAATCGGTCCCTTTGCTACGTTATTAGTCGTAGGATTGCCGTTTTCAATAGAAGCGTCGTACTGGTTGTACGAATTACCATTTGCTGCGGCATCCTTCGCCTGTTGTTTCTCTGCTTTCTTCTGATAGTACTTGTCACGCTTACGGTCTGCGTCGCGCTTGAAGTAACTTCCGTGGTTATCGTATACCTCGCCTTCGTAGTCTTTGAGGTCTATCATCTTATAGACGGTAGCCATAGACCTGTCTCCTTCCGAATTGAACCATTCGGAATACAGCCATCCACGCTTCCTCGGTTCGTCCGAGAAAGGCTTGAACATATTCTTAAGGATACGGAATGACTTGATTCGGTCGACGCGGAACAGTTTCCACTTGCCAGACTCGGACTTGTGGTTCCTGTTTTTACCGCTGTCTATCTGGAAGGCACGTATAACCTCGTTGCCTGCTTTGGATAGGCCGTATGCGTATATCTCTATCTGCCGTTTGACAGCAACATTGTCGGGCGTTACGTAGGTAATCAGAACCTGGTAATGCCCGTCAATGGCCTGGATGATAGCGTTGGACGCTGCGGACTCCGTAATGAGTGACTCATCAAGCCGTATCGCGAATTCGGCTGGGTCAAACATTAGCGTCCTACTCTGTACTGGTCAGGATTGAGGTCAGTGGTAACGAGGTGAGGTCCGTAAGGAGTCATCTCATTATAGATCATACGGTTTTTGTTCTCCCTGCGGCCCGCGTGATTGTTGCGTCCTTCCTGGTCGTACTGACCGCCAGCCTCAGAATCGGTATCGAAGTTGCTGTGATCGAAATAGTGGAAGCGGCGGCCGTCCATACCGACAGTCACCTTGCTGGCATCAGGAAGCGTGTGTCCGTGGCCCGAACTGCCAGCGATACCCTTACCTTGCGGGTCGCCGTCAGCGATAGCGTCCTTGTGACCAGCGCGGTATTCGTCACTATCCTTCTGATAGTCGTTCTTTACGAGTTCGATACCTCTTTCGAGAATCGCTTCTTTTTCAAGATTGGTTTGCATTGTTAACTTATAAGTTTTGCTTTATGTACGCGATCTGCGACTCGGTAAAGACCACCGTCTTCGCTTCACGCATGTATATCTCACCAGGCGCATTGTCCACCTTGACAGGTTTTCCAGTCGACTTGCTTACATTGAAGTCGTTGTTCTGCATCCTGGTTTGGTTCTTCATGTTCTTCAACTGGCCCGATACGGAGTTACGCATGCTTCCGAGTGTGTCGTTGACCCAGTTCTTCATGTGGTAGCCTCCGTTAAGTATGAACTCGATGTCGTTGTCCTTGCCGCCGAAGGTGTCAAAGAAGTTCTTGATACGTTTCAATTCACGGAAAGTGACGGACGGTCTGCTCTGTATCTGGCGCTCGCCTTTGTCGTTGTAGTTCTGGTCAAGTAGGTGTTTCAACCGCTTGTAGCCGTCACTGTTGGTATAGGACGAATACGTCGACAGAATCTTCTTCAATTCCACGACGAGCGGCTGTGGTAGGAACACAACCTCGTTATCCAGCAGTTGATTCTCGAATATGACCATTTCTACCTATGTATTAAGCGAAGTTCATACCGCCACGGCCTGCATGTGTCTTCCAGAAGGTCTGCGGCGTCAATTCCCTTGCCAGTTTGTTTGTGTCAGGGCCTGGAACAACGTGTTTCTCACCGTGTTCGTCCTCAACAGGAGGAGCAGTCGTGACCACAGAGGCACCTGGTTCCTCAACGACGTTGCTCGTCAATTTAAGGGACTCCAGTATCTCTGGGTCGGTTTTAATCCTGTTCAACTGCTCTTGTGTTATGATTATGCGCATTATATGGGCTTTTGACAATAAATAGTCTGGTATGTCGATTAGTGTATTTCCGACTATTTATCGTAGAGGTAACATGGCGAACTTAAACAACCATAACTGTACGAACACCGCAATCGTTCTAAACGAGAGCGAATACTGGGATTTGTTCCTGTGCAAGACTATCGACGGATGCTCCGAGAATAGGCCTGCACCTATCTCGTTGTTTGACTTCAAGCACATAGAGGATGCGGATTGCATCAAAGGCTGCAAGAAGCACCAATGGGAATTTGCGGTTACGACCGCAGATTATGTACTCGACAACGCTGGGCTCACTATGATGGATGACGGTCACATCAAATTCGACAAGAACTGCATCACCAATGAGGAGTTCATCCACCTGTTCAACGACTCCATTGTTGAGGTACCAGATGATGCACTGCTTCACCTGTGCAAGGTGGATGGCAATAACAAACTGTACCGCTATGACGCTTCCATAGAGAACGGTGAGTTGAAACTTGGCGGCGGATTCTACCAGGGTTACTTCAAAACAGAGGATTGCATCTATCAGGTCCTTCCAGACAGACTGGACGAGGACTTCAACATATCTGTTGTATTACGAAAAGACGACGGCATCATAGAGGAACAGGGGCTGGACTTCTCGGTGTCGACACTTAACGGAGAACACCCCGAAAACAAGGGTATCTTCTTTTACATAGGTACACGGGCGGAAAACAAGTGGTCACGCTTCTACGATACAGAGTTCAGCGGATTCACTGAAAGCCCGTACTATAAGCGGTTGTTGCCGTGCGAAACCAAGTCGTATAGAGAATACTTGGACCTATTATCCAGGATAACCACGAACTACATGACGGAAACTGGATGCGCCGTTTGCGGCGAGGAAGATACATGCGGGCCGATTGGGGCTTGTACAGGAACTACGGGAAATACAACTAGTGGAGATGGCAGCGATTGCAGTGGCGATACTTTGTGCAGCGATTATGTGGCTGAAGATAGACCGATAAGCGACGTCGAATTAACAACATCCGACGGTGTTGCTATTGACGTCAACAAACTCCAGGTCACGGTAACTGGCAACAAGTTCATATCATATCACAGGGGTTGTGACGGATTCAGGGCGCCGTTCGAGGGTGATGACATAATGCTCATCCATGACGCCAGGAAACCAATGTTCGAGTACGAGGAAGGAAAGTTCTCTGACAACATGTTCCTGGTAATGAACAGGACATGCACTGGTTTGCGCGCGTCATCCGACCTTGAACCGTACAAACACCATCCAGTCAACGCCTACGACATATACAAGGACCTGTACGAAAACGCATTTGCCTTGCAGATTAAGGACGACGGTTCTATCGGTTACAAGTACTACACACATGAATGTGTCGACGGAGAGAAGAAGCCAAAGATAGAGCAGTTCTTCTCAGTGAAAGGTATCATCGAGGACGGAAAGGATTACCACGTGTTCGCTAAGTTGAAACCAATCTCCGAGACACTCATGCGCGTGTACATATACGTGAACGGGCGCCTGGTAGTAATCAGTAAGGAATTAGAGAAACTAAACCTCCGCAAACTCAACGACAGGTACGAGAAGCAGAACGGCGTTCCGTTCAACATATCACTCGGCGGTGGTACGCAGGGCCTGGCAGATACCATCTATCCAGACTACATGTCAGTACCTCAGTATGTATTACCGCTGGAAGAGGCATTCGGAGGCTCGTTCATCGGGTACATCAAGCGCTTCGCACTGTACAGCGGGACGATTGAGCACCAGCAGATAAAGGAAACATATCAGAAATTCATCACAAAACATGGCTAAGACATCAGAAATACCAACAGGGCTTCAACTGTTCAAACTCACTGGGTTCGACGGTGACAATACCAAGAAATGCTCGCTGACAGCATGCGAGATGGACGGTAACTTCTTGCATTTGAAGTCGCTGGCTATTGACCGTGAAAACATAGAATATAACAAGGAGACGGGCGAAATCATCCTCCACAGCCTAGGCGGCTCCGTTATCGAGTTGCCAGTACGCGAGTCTATTGGAGAAGAGTTCGCCAATGCGGAGGTAAGTTTCGACGATGACGGCAATGTTGTTATCACCATCGCAGGTGAGACCAAGACCATTGCTGGTTTCGTCACCTCGGAGAATATCGAGGACTACCTGGAAGGCTTCTCGTTGAAGGCGCTTGAATCCGTTTACCACGACAACACGCTTGTAGGTAACGGACACGCAAACAACCCGTTGAAGATTGAACCTACCCGCATCTCGGGCATGGCTCCTGTTGTTGACGGTATCATCAACACTGTAGACTACGGAGACCAGTTGCCTCTCGAACCAGAGTACGGAGAGACGTATGTAGTGAAGGAGCGCTATGCCACCACATTCAAACTGTACACCCGCGCCGAGATTGAGGCTATCGTGGCGCTCATCGGTAACGGCTGGCGTATTCCTGAGAAAGCAGACTTCGACGGAATCTTCGATTTCCTCGAATGTGATGAGGATAGAAACCACACAAGTATGGAAGAGGGTGAACTTGGTAGGTACGCAGGCAAGGCCCTTCGTTCTAGGGACCTGTGGAAAGAGAAGAAAGGTGAGGAACTGACATACTGGGGCAATGGCATCTACGGATTCGACGTTTACCCAAGTGGACAAGGCGACCCTGACAGTGTTATCAAGCACGTAGGTGATTGGTGTGAGTTCTGGACGAACACGCCAGATGATGAGAAGTCAACCAAGAAAAACACCAGTTGGTACACGAAACGTTTTGAACACGATCGTAACGGCGTTTATCAGACATCGAGGACTGGTGACGAGCACAACTCGCTTCGTCTCGTCAAGGAAATCGGTATCAACGAGTCGTTCGAGCCGTCTATTAGCATCCTCGGTCAGTCCATTCGAGTTGCCACCATCCCGACAACCAACGGCAAACCGCTACTCTGGACGCTGTGTGACATCGACTTCGGCGGAGAGGATGACAAGATAGGTATCCGTGGTAAATCGAGCAGCAAATCCGTTCAGACAACTGCGTTCTTCGTAAAAGTATGGAACGGTACAGGATGGGATTCCCGCAGACTCCTCGAAGGTGAGACCTTCATCAACAAGGAGAAGGAGAAGAACATCAACGGCAAGAATATCACACATACACTGTACGTTGTCAAGAATGGCGCTCTCAAACGCGTCTACGAGCCGATTCCAGTAGCAAGGGTGACCGAAATCTGGAATAGCGTATTCAAAAAGAACTAATCCTAAAGGAGCGACTATTTATATACGAATGGCAAGTAATACACCATCATATCAAACCGCACACCTGGACGAGGCTGGATTGAAGCAACTCATCCAACTCATCAAGGGTTCCGTCGACGGCCTCAACGCTACCGACGACACGCTTAAATGCGCAGTCGCCAAGTTGAAAGAGGAAGTCGGCGAGTTGTGGCTTGACCATAAGACTGGCATCAAGAAAATCTCCTACGATGCTGATACAAACACCCTTATCTTCGAGTTAGCGACAGGCGCAAAGACCTACATCAAACTCAACGATTTCACAGACCAGAACGTTATTCAGAGGAAACTGACATCTGGTGAACGCAGACTGCTGCTTACTGGAGTGAAGACGGGTGACCAGACACAGACAACCACCACCACTTTCGCGAGCGATGTGACCTATAATGCTGACAACAAGAGCCTCAATGCCAAGAAGATTGTCGTTGATGAACTATACGCGAAACAGATTGTGACAACACAGGAGGTGGAGAATATGTTCACCGAAATGCGTAAGAAGTTCGATGATTATGACAACCTATACAGCGTTGAGGTGACAAACGACGGAGGATGCGAGGTGTTCGGTTCTGGTATCTATGCAACAGGAGAGACAGTGCTTATCTCTGCGGTAGCCAAGCCTGGATACAAGTTCAAACAGTGGGATAACGGGGAAACCGAGCAGTCCTTCGAGTATACAGTTCACGGAGATGCTGTCTTTTCTGCGATTACAGAGGAGATAGTCGACCCGCTGGTAACTCGCACAGCCTACATCCAGAACTACGACGAGGCGGGAAATAAACGAGTTTCTGCTGGCTTTACATTCGAGGACAATGACGATGGTTCAATCCTGGTTCACCTGTTCAAAGGCAGCAACATCATGCTCATCGACGAGATTAAGGACATTGTTGACCCGCAGTTTATCAAGCCGTACGAGAAACTTGACGTATTTGACCAAGACCAGTACATGCACACCTTCGAAGGCAAGCGCTACGACTTCAAGGTTGCAGAGACGGGCGACTACCGATTCACATTGAAGAGACACACAGAGAACACATGGTCTCTGACTAAAGAGTAATACGAAGAGGACCCAATAATGGCACAGAATAAAACAGAGGACAACGGCGTTATCATCCTGGAAAAGGAGGGGTTCAACAAGTATCACAAACTGATTCAAGAGTTCCTCCTCAAATTCATTTTCAAGGAGAAGAGGGAACGCCACAAGGAAATAGAAGAAAAGGTCTCATGGACCGTAGTAGAAGAAGACTAAATCATAACAATACATAAACATGGCAAAAACACAAACATTTAACGGTTTCGTTAAGTTCGTCGGTACTGAGGCTGCGTACAATACATTGAAGGCCGAAGCCGCTGGTAAACTCATTTTTGCTGAGATTACCGACATCACGCCTGCTCAGTCTGTTACAGACATGACTGGTACTGGTGACCAGAAGATTCACGAGTTTCGTATCTTCGCCAATGGTATCGAGTACAACCTGACCAACCGTGCTGCATTCAACGCTGCTGTTGCCAAACTGCGTGAGGCTGCTAGCATCAACGTAGAAGAATTCGTTGGTAGTGGTGCGACGCAACTAACAGAGTCTTTGATTAGCGCTGGTAACCTCCAGACTACGCTAGAGACACTCGCTCAGCGCATCCAGGACAACTACGACGCTGGTATCGTTACTATCGAGCATACCGCTCCGACGACTGCCGATAGCCAACTTGTTTACACATTCAAACAGGGTGGACACAGCATCGGCACTGTTAACATTCCGCGTGATCAGTTCCTGAAGGTTGCTGAAATCGTGTATGGAGAGTATGATCCTCAAAGTGGTGAGTTTACACCAGTAAACAATCCTGAGTACTACTCAGCAGATACGAGAGACCACAGTTTAAGCGCAGACGCTAAGACCTACATCCACTTCGTATTCCAGGTATCTGACGCACAAGGTTACCACGATGAAGACCTGTATATCGACGCTTCTAGCCTGATCGACGTTTACACTGGTCTCGAAGAACAGAGCGACCCGTCGACAAGCGCTAAGACTGCTGACATCCTCGTTCATGTAGACGACGACAACAAGATTTGGGCTGAAATCAAAAAAGACAGCGTACAAATCGCTCGTCTCGATGCTCGTATCGACGCACTGTCACATGCTCAAGACCTGAGTTCTCTTAACGCTGGTATCGACGTTCAGAAGAGTGGTACAGGTACGACTATCGAGTTGCAACACGCAACTACTACGGTAGGCGGAGCAGAAGTTGGTTACCTTGACATCGTAGAAGAGACTGGTAACGAAGGTATCCGTATTGCGGAGGGCGCTATCCAGCACGACATCGTAAGCGGTAGTGCTTCTACCAAACTCGTAACTGAGGCTGCTGTATGGAACACTCTCGCATGGGATGTTATCGAGCCTGCTGCTAATGAGCCGTCGCAACAGAGTTAATCTTCGGATTGAGTAAAGAGTAAAAGGGAACTGAGTCGACTTGGTTCTCTTTTCTCTTTCTTCCGACTATTTATAGTTGATTAGAATTGCAATAAAACATGGCAGGAAAGAAATTTGTAAAAGTCACAGGCCTTGGCGCTGTGCTTGAAAACATCGTAATTAGCGCAGGTACCGCTTCGTTGAAGTCTAGCGCAACTGGCAATGTAGTTGACGAGAACTCTATTCTGTTCATCGCCGCTACGGCCGAAGACTCTTCTCTTGGTGTAGTCGCTGGTTCTAAGTGGATCTTCGCGAAGGGCATGCTCTTCAACGCTCAGAACGCTCAGTTCGAGAAGTTGGCTAACTTCGCTAAGGCTACTGGTGAGAACTTCGATATTACCTCTGCTGACACTGTAATCAGCGCCTTCGGTAAAATCCAGGCAAAGATAGAGGCTATTGACTCGGACATCACTACGCTCGATTCAAACAACGAGACCGCCCACTCCGCTATCCGTCAATCTATCCAGGAACTGAGTGGAAAGGCTGTTACGTCTATTGCAGTAGGCGATGGCCTTGACGTTAGCCCCGCAGAAGGAACTGGAAACAGCCTCACCATTCTGCACGAGAACAGCGCTGCTTCTGGTGACGCTGGCGTAGCAAAGGGTGACGCTACTCACGTAGCAAAGGTTACCATTGATGCCCGTGGTCACATCACCGCTATCGAAGAGGTCGAATTGAGTCACAAAACCATCAGTGATAATCCGACCGCTAAACCTCAGTCTGTAACCGATGAGGCTACTTCGGCAAGTTCGACTGTAAGCGCAGTAACCGCAGTTAACGTAGATCAGTTCGGTCACGTAATCAGTGTTGACGGTATCAAGTTGGGTACAGCCGCTAACCGTGGTGTCGCTTCGGAAATCACGAGCGGTTCAGAGAACCTCGCTACCTCTAAGGCTGTATACGCACATGTAAAAGAGGCTGTTGCTGACCTGGAAGGTGCAATGCACTTCATCGGCACAACGCTTATCGAAATCGAAGACGGTGGTACAACCAAACCGACAGACCTTTATACTGGTAGTACCACGATGAAGGCTGGTGACATCGTAATTTACGGTGACAAAGAGTTTGTTTGGACAAAAGCAGGTGCATGGGCTGAACTCGGTGACGTTACGACAGACGTTGTTATCGACTCTATCAACAGCCTCACTGGTAACATCACTGTAACTGGTACTGATGGCGTTACTATCAGCACTGGTAACACCGCAGAGAATGGTACCCTGACTATTGGCATTGCCGCTAACACATACGATGCTTACGGTGCTGCTTCTACAGCAAAATCCGACGTTATCGGCCAAAGCAGTGACGCAAGTGGTGCTTCGACCATCTACGGTGCAAAGGCTTACGCTGACCAGGTAGCCGCTGACGCTCAGGCTGCTGCTATTACCTCTGGTAAGAACTACACTGACAGCGTTAAAGAGTCTCTCGAAGGTACAGCAGGTGAGTCAAGCGCGAACACCACTATCGAAGGTGCTAAGTCTTATGCAAAGGACTACGCCGACAGCCTTGCTCCGAACTACGCTACATCTGCTCAGGGTCAAACCGCAGACAGCGCACTCCAGAGCATCTCTGCAACTGGTAGTGGTTTCGTAAGTGCTTCTGCTTCCGCCAAGGCTAACAACGCCCAGGAAGTAAGCGTATCGCTGACGATGCAGGCTATTGCTACGGCTGATTCGACCGACGCAACGAAGCAAGGTCTCGCTGAGGCTAGCGACGTAAAGACTTACGTAGACGGTAAAGTAACTAGTACATTCTCGCCTATCGGCTCCGCTGAAAGCGACTGGGGTGAGTATCCCGTATAGGCCTAATCTAACGTAGGTGTTTAGACATATTCAACCATTGGTCAAATGCTAATGGTTGAATTTTTGTTATGCGCGAGTAATACTATTTATAGAAGTAACACATAACCAAATCATGGCTAAGAAATTTGTAGAAGCGACAGGACTGAGCAACGTGTTCTCGGCAGTGGACATCACTGGAGGTACGGCTACGCTCAAAGAGAACATAGGCCAGTCAGGCATCATAGATGACAACTCGGTGTTGTTTATCACGGCGGTGGCTGCTGACAGCGGTTCAACGGCAGGATATAGCCTCACAGGAGAGGTTAAGACAGGTGACAAGTTCATCTATGCGAAAGGTACACTCTTTGTCAGTTCATCAAACCTATCCGAGAAGATAGAGGCGATGGACGCTGATATAGAGGACAAAAAAATCGAGTTAATCAATCTGGTTAGTTAAACCAGAGCATTCGCGTCCACGGACACCAGGCTATTCAGTCTGGTGTTTTTTGTTGAAGAACCTCATTGATAAGGTTATGACGGCTTGAATAAACAGATACAAACATGGCTAACAAAGACTGCACCAAGTGCTACCACCAATGCGGTAGAGCAACATTTGACAATGAGAAATATCAGGAACAACTGAAGGCTTCGGAAGAGGCTATGAAACAGCAAACCCTTTTGGAATCCCAGCGTGTGATGGCAGAACGTACGATTGACATGGCCAGGAAGCCAGCAGACGAGCGTAAGTTGAAAGCGGTTTGGAACACTGAGAATACTGAAGAAAACAGGATTGAGATGGACGCAATGAAAGCGTTGGAACGTAGTATCTTCGAACAGGCTCAGGCTATCGCAGAGGGAAACTTGAGACGAGAGAACAAGTACGTCGATTTGCGTTACACTGAGTTGGATAAGTTGCTATCCAATACCATTGCAAATATCTTCTCTCATCCAGAACAGGCTATCCGAAGTGCTATCACGGCTCAGGACATTGTAAGAGAAATCAAACGGTTTGTAACCAATGGCTAAGAAGAAACCAGAAGACATTAAACCAGTTGACCACGTAGACCAACTAGACAAGGAGGCCAACGGCATCATCGACGACGATATTGAGACTGGAGAGGTTCCTTTCTCTGATGGAGATCAGGAAGAGGAACAACTCTGCTTCGTCAAATTCATCGGAACTAATTCGGATGAACTGAATGAGTACGAGTTTTACTTCACCCAATCTATCGCAGATGTATGGGGAGACAATTACAACTATCTACCAGCAGGATTATGTAACGATATAACTCCGTTCACAGATACCTATGATAAAATAGTCAAGTGCAAACTCCCGTTCAAACTGAATCTCGTACAGAACAATACTCAGTTCTCCATGCAGGATTGTCACGACGGATGTTGTGCTCTTGCCTGGGAAGATACAAGTGATTATGAGACCTATCCAGAGTACAGGTTGGTTCTTGACTTCGGAGACTCGTATGACCTTGTAGACAACAAGATGAGTATGAAAGGGGTTATTTTCGACCTCTAGTCTCACGCGCACGCGCTATAGACCAATATAAATTATATAATATCTACTTGAAAAACTATGTAAGCGTACATAGTTTTTCTTATTTATGTAGTATTGTTATATAACCTATATTAGTATTACGTAGTAACGATATATAGATATTTGGTGACTATACTTATACTGTTTATTATATGTTATAACGGATTTATAGTTACACTGGATATTTTAATATATTGGTTATATAAGTTATAATATATTATATATTTTTAATTATATTTATAAATTTATAATATAGTTATATATTAGTGCGTGCGCATTATGCGTATACATGTGCGTGCTTACGCACGGAGGAATTTCTGGAACCTGCAAATTCTCTTAATCGGATTCGGAACTATTTATTGTAGAGGTATCATACCCAATCACAAATACAATGGCATTGACGAAAGAAGTACAGGAGTTATTCGAGATAGCGCGTTCTCGTGTAGGAGCACCTATCATGGAAGTGGAGTTGACCGACGACCAGATGTGTAATCTGCTGAAGTTGGCTATAGGTGACTATACGGAACAGGTACAGAACTGGGTTATAGAGACCCAATGGTTAGGAGCCTATGGTAAGAGTACTAATATGAGTTCTTCTGACCTGGCTTACGCTTTGACCGTACGTAACCTTGATATGACGAAGGATTACAGTTATTGGTTCAGTAAGGAGGTTGGTCTCCAGCAGCGTGGTCCGTGGGAACTCAAAAAGGACTTTATCCAGGTTGAGAGGGGAAAACAGGTATATGTTGTTCCTGCTGGACGTGAGATAAACGAAGTTATGTACGTGACTCCTCCTACCACAAAGGCTGCTATGTACGGAGCCTATGGAGGTTTCGATACTGGCTTTGGTGGTGGTTTCGGCCAGATTGGCGGTATCTACAACGGTACGACATTCGGCTCTTTCTTCATCGGAGGTGCTTATGATGCTGCTCTGCTTGCATCCAACCTTAAGCAGAACAACCAGTTCCTTCGTGGCGATTTATGCTACAAGGTAACTGCTGGACCTGACGGGACTCACTTGATACACTTGATGTCGGTTCCTGGCAGTCCTAACGCATTTAGCGGGATGGCTATTGATGATAAGTGGGGATGGAACAAGTACGTGGACTGCTACGTATGGTACACCTACTACGATGTGGTTGGTCTCGAGGCGGATGAGTGCAGGGTTCAGAACAAGAGTGTAATCATCACGCCAGACCAGGTTCCGATGGATCAGATGAGGTATGAGTTCCTTAATAACCCAGCGCAGCAGGTTGTACGTCAGTTGTTCATCGCTGAGGTGATGATAACTCTTGGTATCACGCGTGGTACTTTCTCTGGAAAGGTGATGATACCTGACGCCGAAGAGAACATGGACTATAACATGCTTCTCGAACTTGGCAAGCAGGAGAAGGAGAAGGCCTTGCAGAACCTCAAAGAGAGGCTTGACAGGATGACACCGTGGAACTTGATGCAGAAACAGGCTGAGATGGCTGACAACATCAACAAGATACTTGCTCAGAAGCCTCTCGGTATGTACGTGCTTTAATTGGAGGACAATAACATGCAATACCTGACAGAAGACATAGGATTCGGTGGATCGTTCGTGAGTGACATCCTTGAACTGACGGACGTGCTGGACGGCTTTGGAAAGGAGCAGTGGGTATCCGAATATACCTATCAAGACTGGTCCAACTTTCCGCAGATAGTCGAGCGCGCTTGCGGATGGATTAAACCAGAGCACAAGGATGAGGCTTTGCGTCTAGCCAATGAGATACAGCAGATGCGTCCAGCAGAAGGCCCTGCTACACCAGAGTTCCACACCAAACTGAAGGAGTTGTTCGACATCTTCCACGAGGATATTCCGTTCATTGTAATGGGTGATTCGGAAGGCTATGGCGTGGATAAGGAACGCTATCGCGAAGGAATGCAGGGAACAGGAGAACCAGAGGAACCGATGACATCCAATCCAGAAGCGCCAGGCTTTGGTGTTGAGGACGTCAACAGCATTGTCGACTCGGTAGTGGCATCAATAGTTAATAAAGGTTAAGAACATGCAGAATTTCTTTATAAACCAGAACTCAGTTCTGCCAAGGCTGATAGTGAACCTCGTCCATGACGGGCGTTTCTCCTTTGGCAATATACCATATTACGACTGCATCCAGGAGGCTGACGTCACTTTCACCATGGTCAATGAAGACAACGGATTTGTGAAAGTGTCTGATGCGCCATGCCGACTGAAGTTGCTGGAAGGCGGGTGTACTGAGAAGTATGCTATCGTGTATGACTGGAAACCGATGGATACCAATGAGAAGGGTCGTTTCAAGGGTACCTTTGAGATAACCTTCCCTGGAAAACTGAGGAATGAGGACGGAACTGAGTATCCAGCAGGCAACCTGATAGCACCGATTATAGAACCAATCATAGTAACCATTTTGTAATGCAGTTCAACGGACAAAATAACACAACTGCCCCGATAACGAGGAATAACCTGTTCTTCTCGAACAAGGCGTATAACTACCAGTTGCGGATGGCCAAGTACTACATGGAGCACGTAATGAACCAGACGGTCGTACTGTTCCGTGTGGACCTTCAACGCAGTAACCTCAACCAGACATATCTCGAAAGCAAGGTGGGTGATATTGCGTTCAAGATGCCGTTGGAGTTGCATTGCACGTATAAAATAGCGCCCTCGGAGTTGAAGGCGTATGAAGGTGATAAAAACCTTGGAACCTACCAGAAGACTGGTATATTGGAGGTAAACATACTTAACGCCACGCTGGAAGACCACGACTGTGACATCGTTGTTGGTGACTATATCGGCGTGCAGATTTCAGAGGACCACATGGAGTTCTTCGTGGTTAACAACGACGGTCGGGTCAATTACGCCAACTCGCAGACCATTTACGGTGTCAAACCATACTACCGTCATATCACGGCTAACCCAGTTGACTCAACCGAGTTCAATGGCATTTAAGGCCGATTTGCGAAGTTGAGACTATTTATAGAAGTAATAACGTTATTATCAAATGAAGGCAAATAGCATTGAAGAATACTTTGGTACGCTCTTGCAGGCATCGGTAGAGACCCATAAGGCTCACCTGATGGCTGACAAACTGAACGACCATCTCGCACTTGACGAGGTGTATGGTTCGTTGCAATGGCGCTCTGACGCTATCATCGAGAAGTACCAGGGCTTACATGGCAAAGTTAAGGAGTACAAGAGTGTATTGAGCCTTGACGGCAAGAGTAATGAGGAATACCTTACCGAACTGCGCGAGTTCGTTGAGTCTGGTAAGGAACTCATCAAGGAGACCGAGATACATAGCCTCATCGACGAGGTGCTCGGAAACATCGACTCAGCCCTTTACAAACTGAAGGAGTTGAAAGAAGGACGTAATCCGTTCGGTGGCAAACTGAATGAGAACAACATGGCTTACTTGGTAAAGGAGACCATCAAGCGCGTTATGAAGGAGGCTAAGGAGATGACTCCTACTGAGAAGATTGCCGTTTGGAAGAACGGTGATCGCGATGAGAACGTAAAGGCTTGCGCTCCTGACAAACTGCGTCAATACCACAAACTGGCCAAGAATATGGGGTTTGAGGCTGGCGCAAAGGAGATTGAGGACGTGGCAGCATCTAAGGGCGTCAAACTCGAAGAGGATGCACTCGTTGAGATGATCAAATACACTGTCAGCCGCATGACTGAGGCTTACGGCGAGAGTTCCACTCCGTACAAGGATATGTTCCACAACTACATCGAGGACAACATGAGTGATGCGCAAGGCAAACAACTCGCCATGCAGTTGGTTTACTGGCTGAATGACGACCGTGATGCCAAGAAATTCATGGAGGCGAACCAGATTCCTTTCGAACCAGAAGAGGAGGAAGGCCTGGAACAAGAGGCTGCCATGGCTCCTGCTGCGCCCGATGGCGAGGAACAGATCATCCAGGACGACTTCAATGCACCGAAACCAGACTACTTCCGTGGCGTTGATGGTGTCGAGATGATTTGGCACGGTGAGTGGAGCGATCCCGAGTTGCGCTATGACGGCTATGTAGCCAATTACTGGAAGGTTGAAGATGCTTTGTATGCAGATTGCAAGGCAGACGATGCTTATGGACCTGAGGTTGCTGACTCGGAGGACGGATTCAACAAGTACTGCCAGGAGCATCGCAATGATGTAATCGAGTACGTAATGTCGTTCGGTAAGAAGGAAGGCGAAGAAGTACCAGAAGAAACACAAGAGGGGCCAATTGAGTAGCCCAAAAGTCGAAGATTTCTATACTGTGGAGCGGATCGAGCAATCGGTCCGTTCTTTTTGTTGAAGAAACAATACTAATGTGTTATAACGTCATGGACACATGCAGAAACTGACCAAGGAACAGGAGAAGGAGGTTTTCAGGATATACGAAACGTATACTGGCAACAATCCGTTTATACTCATGCTTAAGAAAAAGCGTGAGCCACTCTCTGATTTCGAGATGGAGTACATCTACAAGAACCACAACTACCAGCCAGTACACGTCCAGCAGATGGTCAACATTACGGAGTGGATGGCCAAGAAGAAACAGGAGAAGTGGGGGACGGACTTCCTTCCAACCAAATTATTCATCGAGTATATCATAGGCGAGACAGAGGATACTTACAACTGCTATGTATGGTATCGCAAGAGTCAGGACAAACCAGTGCTTACGTTCCTCTACAAGAAGGAGATAATCACGCCTATCATGGTATCCGACTTCACCAAGATGGATATAGACTTCCGTCCATATGACGTCATGCTTGACAAGGTGAAGCCAGGAGCGTTCGTTATGGACCATCAGAAGCGTTCTGTTCAGTTCCTTCTTGACAGAAAGAAGTGCATACTTGCACATGAGCCAGGCTTAGGGAAGTCCATGTGCGCCATTATAGCCTCTATTGTGGAAAAAAAGCACAAGGTACTGGTCATCTGCCCGAAGTCGCTCAAAACGAACTGGAAACGCGAAATATCAACCTTCGTTGACCCAGACGACATATCCATTGTGGATAACCCGATCGGCATGAACAAGACCGAACTGACCGAATACCTCAACTTAAAGGACAGTTCGTTCACGTTGGCTCAACTTCAGCAGTTCGCAAAGGAGCGCGGAAAATGGAGAGAGGGCCGTCAGTTTACCATCCTCAACTATGACATCATAGACGAGTTCCACCAGGCGCCAGAGAGCAGGAAAGATGCGGCGTTATGCTATGCGAACAGCCAACTAGTCAAGAGCAAGTTCGACGTGGTTATCATAGACGAGGCCCACAAACTCGCAGACACCAAGTCCACTCGCTCAAAGACGATACGCAGTTACTTGAAGATGGCGTGTCCAGAGTACGTATGGCTCCTGACAGGTACCCCAGTGGTCAACAAACCGAAGGACCTGTTCAACATGCTTGTACTGCTGGACCACGACCTCACAAAGGACTATCAGTGGTTCATGCAACGTTACTGCGGCGCTGAGAAACAACTCCGTAAGGGTGAGTGGGAGAGATGCTGGCATAACTGGTCAAAAGGCCGATTCTCCAACTATAACAACCTGACAATGGAAAGCAAGAAAGCCTTCCGTGAATACGTTGACAAGTATGGCAAACACGTATATCTCAGCGACGGAGCCACCAACCTCGAAGAACTGGCAGAACGTATCAGGCCTATCTATTTCCGCGCCGTGAAAACTGACATAAAGGGTATAGGTGACAAACATATCCACTTCCTGCACTACGACATGACTGACCTGGAACGCTACGAGTATCAGAAGCAGTGGCGTGAGTATATGACCGAGAAACTGGCTGAGATAGCAGATGAACAACAGCGAGAGGAGAAACGCAAGGAACTGTGGGAACAGAAGAAACTGCTTGAAGTCGGTATCCTACGCCGATGCACGTCCGAGATGATGATGCGTAGGACTACCCAACTGGTGGATAAGTTGGTTGCAGAGGGAAAGAAGGTGTTCATTGCATGCTGCTACGACGATGAGGTGTTCGGCCTTCGTGACTACTATGGTGATAAATGCGTTATCTACAAGGGAGGCATGAGCACAAAGGAGAAGGACAGCAACGTGGAGGCGTTCAACAATGACGATAACGTTACCATCTTCATCGGTAATGTGCGCGCAGCAGGTGTAGGAATCAACCTTAACAAGTCATGCAGCATCGCCGTCTTCCAGAACATGGAGTATACTCCTGCCGATTTCGACCAGATGTGTGACAGAATACACAGGATTGGCTCAACAAACGACGTTGACATCTATGTACAGGTCATCGACGGCAGTATCTACGAGCATATCGTTGAGATTATCGAGCGCAAGAACGAGATAGTGAAGAAACTAATAAGCAAACAAGACTAAAATATGGCAAAGCAAAAAGGACAACCTAAAATCCGTAGTCCGTTTAATGAATGTGGGTTGATACGTCAGAACCTATTTGTTATTGAATTTCCGAAGGAATTAGGGATCAATTCACGGGAGGTACAGAGTGCAGATTTCCACCACGATAACGTAACCATTGTATTCAAATGTAGTAACAAGACTCGCACGCTACAAACACTGCGTGAGTTATCCGACGAGAAAGCAGCAATTGACTTTCGTGTTCAAGTAGTCGATTTGAATGGTGTCGTATGCCAGGAGTTGCTATTTAATCAGTACGTTGTCATTGACACGTCTTTCGGATTTAACTACGAGTTTGACAGGGATGTTGAGATTACTGTTCAGTTGATGGCTGCTAGTCAGTATATACAGTATGAGGGTATCCATTATACCTTTGACCGTGGTGTGTGGTTCGATCAAATTATCGAGAAGAAATTACGTAACGAGGTACTGAAACGAATCCAAGAGCGTATGTTTGGAGGGCCAAATTGCCCTATCGAAGAAAAAGACTTATTTGCACCTCCGAAATTCGGCAATACATACACGCTATCAGTACACTACGACAATCCGTGCCAGAAGCAAATCAGTGACTTATTTGGCAAGTTCATTGACGATGACAACCGCGACGTGTTCGCATACAGGAAGAGCCGCCAAGTCGGTTCAACTCGATTCCTGCACGACATTGCTAAATTTTACTTGACGTACGGTAAGAAGGTGTTGGTCATATCCGACCCTGTAGGATTAACTCAGTTCAAAGATATAAAGAATGACTGTTTCAGAATGTCAACCACGTTGAAACATGTATCTGAACGGTACGACTTGGTAATCATCACAGAGAACCTAATGTATCGTAACCAGTACACAGAGGGAGATGTGGAAGCACTTATCACGCCTCAGTTACTGAAAGGCGGTAAAATTGTCATAGAGTTACCTGCATACGTGCATGACTTTTACGACTGCGATGACAATTACATGCCTTGGTGGCTGGACAATAAGAAGGTCGGCGCAGAGAACGGCAACATTGAGTTGTGGGTCGACAACCAGATGCGCGGGATTGTTCTTGACGGGGATGGGTTGATCCGAGTGTACAAGAAGAATATCAATCAATTCAAAGAGCACAAGGCCTTCTATCGCAATCGCTGGAGCGAGCAGATGAATGATAGGCTATGTACTGAAACGCATCGTTTCCCATACGGCGAACGCTGGTGGGACGAAATGGGCGAGTAGCGGAAAGCGGGGCTTCGGCTCCGTTTTTCTTTTGTGCAATTTGCAGGAATGAGAAATTAGTTGTACTTTTGCCGTCGAGAACGCCGATGATGCCGCATTCAGTGGCTTAACTCGGTTCAGTGTTAACCCTATTTTGATAAAAATGGCAAGAAGTAAGGAAGAGATTAAGGCTTTCCTTGAAGGGCGCAACCCTATGAAACGCGTTATCGCGATGGAGTGCGGCTATCAGGACAACGAGGTGAGTATCATCTACCGAAACGAGGAAGGCAAGAAAATGATACGCAAGGAGGGCTTCTACCCGTTCGTATGGGCGAAGGGCAAGATATGCAAACTCATGTGCAATGGTGACAGGGAGTACCTCAAGAAATTGATGGCTGAATACCACATCAAGTGCGACGAACTTAATATCTTCGACGAAAATGGGTTAACCAATGAGCGCATGCAGGACGGTTATCGTTACATGTTCCATGCCACTCGCCCCACCTGTTATTCAGATTTCCTCAGATTCTTCCAGCGCTGCGGCACACCAGTATTCGCCCGCAAGTCCAAGAAATACGAGAAACTTGGCCTTGACGGTCGTGAGTTCTTGCAGGTATCACCTGTGGAACAGTTTATGATATATTCTGGCATGCGCCTCTTCAAGGACTACGACAACTATGATGACCTTGTGCGCATGGTGTTCGATATTGAGACCGAAGGCTTGGATCCGAAACGCCATGCAATATCTCAGATTGGAGTGCGCCTGAACAAGGGAAAGGAGAAAATTATATCTATCAAGGGAGAAGGCGCTGAACGCAAGAAGAACGAATACCAGGCTATAAAGCAGTTCTATCAGTTCATCGGAGAGGAGAAACCAGATGTTATCGCTGGCCACAACTCCGAGAACTTTGACCACCCATTCATCGACGAACGATTCAGGATATTAGGCGGAGACCCGTTAGAGACCTCACGCCGTTTCATCCGTGGCGGTATATACAAACGCAATAAAGAGGCCGTACTCAAACTAGGTGGCGAGGTGGAATACTATAAACCGACCATCATCTGGGGTACCAACGTGCTTGACTCCTTGCATGCCGTACGCCGTGCGCAGGCTATCGACTCAAACATGAAGAGCGCCAACTTGAAGTATGCTACAAAGTACATCAAGATGGAGAAGGAGAACCGCGTGTACGTGGACGGCAGCATCATCAACGAGACGTGGCTTATCAAGGATGAGGTTTTTGCCTTCAATGAGGAGAATGGTGACTGGTACCGCGTTGATGACGAGCATCCGTTGAAGGGCGGTTACGAACTCAAAAGCGGTGAGTATATCGTGGAGCGCTACCTACTCGATGACCTTTACGAGACCGATATGGTTGAGTTGAAGTTCAATGAGAGCAACTTCCTTATCAACAAGTTCATCCCAACGACCTTCACCCGCGCTTGTACGATGGGTACGGCTGGTATCTGGAAACTGATCATGCTTGCTTGGTCCTTCGAGAACAAGTTGGCTATCCCTGCGTTCGTGGCAAAACGTCGTTTCGTAGGTGGATTGTCGCGTCTTTTATGCGTTGGATATGTGGCAGGTAACGGTATCGTCAAACTCGATTACAACTCTCTTTACCCATCCATCATCATCACATGGTGCATCGAGACAGGCGTAGACATTTCCAAGGTAATGGTATCACTGCTGGCCTTCGTATTGGGCCAACGTGAGCACTATAAAGAACTCAAAGGCAACTGGGGAGACGAGGCAGATCGACTTGCTGCTATCATTAAGGATAACGAGAACCTCACAGCAGAGGAGAAACACGACCTCTTGCAGAAGATTAAGCATGCGAAAGCGGAGAAGGTGGCTAACGACAAGAAGCAGTTGCCGTTCAAGATATTCGGTAACTCCTTCTTCGGAGCCTTCGGAAACAGCGACCTTTTCCCATTCGGAGACTGCGACGTGGCAGAGAAGGTGACATGTATTGGGCGTCAGTCGCTGAGGCTTATGATTCACCACTTTGCAACCAGAAAACCAGCACCGTACAAACCATTAGTAGGAGACACCGACGGCTTCAACTTTGAAATGCCAGATCGCTTTGCTTATACGGAAGAGAATCCGTACATAGGCAAGGGGTATGGCCGTAACGTCAAAAAAGGAGAGAAATACGTTGGTTTATATGCTGACGTTGCTGAGTTTGAGGATATGTATTTCCCTACCGCGCCAGGTTCATTCCCAGGAAAGACAATGATGGGACTCGGAGTTGATGAAATTTTGAAAGCCTCCATCAACTACTCACGTAAAAACTACAGTGACCTCATTGTTGACAAGAACGGAAAAGAGGAACTCAAACTCGTCGGAAACACCATTAAGTCGAAGAAGATGCCTGGGTACATCGAGGAGTTCCTTGGTAAGGCTAATATGTACTTGCTCCACGGACAGGGTAAAGAGTTCATCGAGTGGTACTACGAGCACCTGTCAAATATCTACAACTACCGTATACCACTTAAACAGATTGCCCTCAAAGGTAAGATAAAGGTGCCAGTAGAGGAGTATAAGCGCTCAGTTCGCGAGGACTTGACCAAGGCAGGTACCAAGAAATCCCGCCAGGCGTGGTATGAGTTGGCGATTCAGAACGACCTTCATGTGGATGTGGGTGATACCGTATACTACATAAACACAGGCAGTAAGAAGGGTGACAGTGATGTGGTTCGTACGACTAGTTACTACGCCTATAAGGATGGTGAGAAAATAGACATTACAAAGGCCCTTAACAAGTCGTGGAATGCCTATAAGAAGAAATTCAAGGAGACGAACCAGCCTGGTAAAGCGCTCAATCTATTGGCTTATTCCAACAGTGATATGGCCACCGCTGAGTTTGGACATGTGTCGAACGAGGACGATGTACAGATGAACTGCATCCTCCTGCCGCAGTACATGGTTGAGTCTGATATGGACTTCTTCTGTGAGGATATTGATACCGAGTACAACGTTGTTAAGTACATAGACCAGTTCAACAAGCGTATCAAACCGTTGACCGTATGTTTCGACCGCAGTATGCGCGACAGGATAAGGGTTGATAATCCGTCTGATCGAGGATATTTCACAGACGATGAGTGCAAGTTGGTCAGCGGGCAACCATTCAACGAAGGAGACCAGGACACTTATGAGGCTCTTATGACGATGGACCGCCGCGAGGTTGAGTTCTGGGACAAGATTGGTGAGGTACCTCCGTTTGTCAAGGAGATAGGAATGGACTGGGATAAGATTGTTGCTGACAACAGGGCATTGCGCGAACGTGAGAAGACAGAACAGTTCGAGCGTTTGAACAGTGCATACCTTAAAGCGATAGACTCACTGACCAGTGATGAGGTGGATGATTTCTGGGATGACCGTGTTATTCCGAAGCGCTTCGAGGACATCGTGCACCTCGCAATGGATGAAACAACACAGACAGTCCGTTTCTACTTCAACGAACTTCCTGACATGACTCCTACTACTGGCGGTGACATTGTAGAGGACATCGTATATGTCGAGAAGGACGAGGAGGAAGTGGCAGAGTCAAACTAATTTTAACACACAAGTAAGATGGAAGAATTTGAACCCATTGACATTAAGAGATTCGCGAGGGAGTTGATGGCCTTAACGCCGTTAGAGATCGAACTGGTCAAGAAGGAGGTTAAGAACCGCTATTCGTGGGGACACGGCGATGTGGAGCCTGAGGTAACTCCTGAATTGCTCTCTTGCTGGGCCGTTCTGTGTGCAGGAGGCGAGAACGAAAAGAATAGCGCTGTGGAGAACCTGAACATCGCGAAGTGGTTTGAGGAGTACAACAAACTCCAAGAGCAACACAATGAGGATCAGTTGTGGATGCAAGATGCTCACCGAAGGGCGGATTTTGCTGACAAGTTCATTGACTACCTGCAAGAGAGGGCGATCGGTGATAAGGGAAGGCTTATCGAGGCGGTAGCCTATAATTCACATAACTCATTCCTCGGATACGTCAAGGTCACGAAGGAACTCAACGCCAAACAGGAACTCCTGTTGAAGTTCGAGATAGACGGCGAACAGCACACGGCCAAGTGGCAACCCTCCGACAACTATGCTTGCTTGCAGAACGGCGGCGGAATGAGTGGCGATGACTACGAGGGCTATCTGCTCTTCCCGACGTACAAGGATGATGAATACTTCTGTATGTATTACGCCGAGTAGTTATAGGTAAACGACAAAGCAATGGAAACAAAACAGGTAATAGTATTCCGCAAGGACCTTCTCAAAGGAGAGAAAGGTATACGTAAGGGTAAGTTCGGAGGCCAGGTGGCTCATGCATCTGTGCAGTCGTTGCTTAGTTTGTTCAACCGCAAGGAGTTGGATGACAACGCGATGGTGCTGGAATTACAATATCCGCACGGTAGCGTGTTGGATGACTGGCTGAACGGGTTATATACCAAGGTAGTTGTATCAGTCAACTCGGAAGCGGAACTGATGGCCATCAAGGAGGCTTGCGACCAGGTGCATCTACCAAATGCGTTAATAACTGATGCAGGAAAGACGGAGTTCAACGGAGTTCCTACTGTGACATGCCTCGGAATCGGCCCATGTTTGGCTGAGGACGTCGATCGCATAACGGGTGGACTACAACTACTGTAATGGGGAGAAAGCGGCTCAGAAGGGCTGCTTTTCTTGTTTATGCGACTATTTATCATTGTATACTATGCACTAACATGGCAGCAATAACGAAAGAAATAACATTAGAGGACCTGAAAAAAATGGTCGTACATACTTACCGCGCCGCTCTTCGCGAGCATGATGACGATGAGTACGAATACGACGATCCGTTCGATGACTGGTACTGCACATCCAGTGTCCATGTCTGGATTGACGGCGAGACAGGCCAACAGATAGACCCGAAGCAGCCACACGAGAAGGGAATTGAATTGTACTTCAGTTCAACTGATTTCTCGGATGTGGATTACGATGTTACGCCAGCCGACCCAGATGTTGGCTATCGAGGCGACATTGAGGTTGCAAAGTGCACATGCGATTCCTACGACTATGAGGTGTACAACTACGATAACTACTGGAATTACCACGACGACGAGGTTGATGGTATCGTAGAGAATTGGATCGCCGCACACGACGCTGACATCAAGCAATTACTGGAAGAGGTAGCAGAACCCGAGAAACGCTGGTAACAAGATGAAGCAATACCGTTTTGATTTCACCAAGAGACCAACTCCGACAGGTAAGGCCGTTATTATAGGTCGTCGGGCAGAGATATTCGAGGATGCAGTGTCATTCCCGAATACCGTCTCGTATGAGGATATAGACAACACGGTTATTGAATGGGTCAACCAGAAACTGGAACTGGAGTACGACGGAAAGATACTGCCGACATACAAACTGTTCAGCATCCAGCGCATCGGAGAGTATGGTCAGACGTGGTCCAACAAGGACAACAACGGTAACGTCATAATGAACTTCAAGACGGTTACCAGGGAGAACAACCCGAAGCGTGGTACTATCTACGGAGGCATATACAATATACCAGGCCAGCGAGAGTATGTTCTTGGATACAGGGCCAACAGGGAGGCTGAAAACCTCATAGGCTACGACGTATACACAATGAAGCAGCCTGAGTCTGTTGACCTTACGTACAAGGTCGGCGTCATTACAAACAAACTGGAACTGCTCAACAAGTTCAACACGACCATCCAGGAGCGCTTCCGTTCGATTACCGAGTATATCTTCCCGCAGGGCCATCCGATGTCCATGATATTGGATGACATCTCTGACAACTCTGAGTACAGCATGCAGGACAGGAAGTTCTATTCACAGATATGCACTATCACGGTGCGCGCGTATATCATTACGGAGAACAACTTCAATGTGCGTCACATGCCAGTTCGTGTGAATTACTTCATCAACAATCAGATGGAGGCTGTCAAAGGCATTGACAAGATTGAGTTCAAGGACATGTGCGACTGCGAGAAGGAGGAGGAAAACAACCTTGAACCGAAACGTTATACCATTGATATCACACAGGACCGATGCGAAGGCCCGATAGTATTCAAGTACAACTTCGGAAAGAGTTTGCTGGTTACGGACATCGAGACTGACAACATCGACAAGATTGAAGTATTTATTAACGAAGGACTGTCCGATTTCGACGAGGACGTGGTGTTCTACGAGGGTGACACGATACGTATCGCATTCACCATTATAGACCTGCGCAAGCCAGTACATGTGACTATCGTCGGTGAGGACTATCAAGACATGATTGATCCGACTGTCATCCCAGAGAGCGAGGAGGACGATGTCGAGACAGAGATAACAGTTAAAGACCCTCAAAAGAAACAAGACAAAGGAAATGAGTAAATATCGTTTGACAGAAGAACAGGTTACGAAGGTAATCGTTAACGCAGTTAAGGCACTCCACGAGGAGGTCAATAAACAGCGCCTGGCCGAGTCCACAGATAAGAAAGCGCTGAATGAGGTTAAGGCAAAACGCAACGAGGAGTATATTGCCGAGATCGAAGGTGCACTGAACCAGACTGGTGTGTATCTCAACGAGGACAATGGCGACAAGTTCTGGTGGGGCGCTCCCGAGGCGGAGAATCATGCGCGTACAAAGAACTCTTACGGATGGATTTCCTATCGCAATGTGAAGTGCCAGGCTCCTCTAAAACCGTTGATGGCAGTTATCGGTCAGAAGGTTGATGACATGGCAGGTAACGGACGTCCGACAGTAACCACGTTCGCAGACGCAATCTACGACTTGAAGCAACGCTGGCGTGATGCGCTCATCAAGTATAACCGCGAGAACGGTACGTCTGTACGCGCTCTCCGTGGCCAGAAAGATGCTCCTGCTGCTACTGAGAAGATCGACATCCACGCAGCCTACAACCAGTTCAAGGATGAGGCTCACCGCCTGGGCATCGCCATGGACGTTAACAGCGATGGTGTCCTCGAATTGGATGGCGACGAGGCAAAGTGCATGCAGATGGTTCAGTTCGCCAAAGAACAGGGCTTCCCGAATGGCGCGATTGTTAACGGCAAAGAAGTTAAATAACCCCAGTTGGAACACAAAACGAGCAAGGCAGATCGAAATCGGTCTGCTTTCTTGTTTGATAACGCTCTTTTGCAAAAGTGCACACTATTTATAGGAGAAGCAATGCGTACTTTCTGTTCGCATTTGCGTCGACCCATAAAGTGATAAATGATAAAACAATAGATAAATGGCTAATTTAATGAATTCAAAAGCCCGCCAGAACCACACTACACCAGGTGTATACAGCAGGGAGGTAGAAGTATCTTACTCTGTCCAAAGCCTCGGTGAGACTAAGATGGGTCTTGTCGGTGAGACATTAAGAGGACGAGCATTTGAGCCTTACAAAGTAACGGACTGGTCCAAGTTCAAAACTGAGTTTGGCGGCCTTAGCCCTGTTAAGTATCCTGGTTCACAATATCCTCGATACGAGTTGCCATACATTGCAAAATCCTACCTGGAGAAATCCAAGGAGTTGACCGTTTGCCGTGTACTGGGTCTTAGCGGTTACAACGCAGGTCCAGCATGGCTTCTGACTGCCAGCAACGGTGGTGACAGCGAGAAGTACGTGGTTGCAGTGTTCCGTTCTCGTGGAGACTATGAGAAGTCAATCATGTTCAACAAGGGCGCTAGTTCCGCAGAGGCTTGTGCTTGTCAATATACCGCTTATGACACGCTCGTTTACGACGCAGGTCAAGAGGTAGAAGGTATCGTCGATTGCAAGGGTGCTACCAAGTACAACAAGGATGCAGTGCATCTCGAACCGTACGTTAACATTAACGACTTCGGTAACGAGTGTACTTCCTACGGCCTCTCTCGTGTAGAGTGCAAGAGCAGCGAGGACGCGATCTCCTTCCTGAGCGACACCAACTACGGTCAGTTCACTATCGTAATCCGCACACGTGACGGTGAGGAGAAGAAGTATGCCGTATCGCTCAACCCGAACGCAAAGAACTACATTCTGAGTGTTCTCGGTACGTCTCCTGAGACTGGCGATGCTCCTATCTTCGTTGAGGCCCTCTACGACGTTAACTTGCTCAATATGATTGCCGACGGTTCGGTAACCCAGATTGACAAGGAACTCGGTTTTGCACAGGTGTACAACGCATCAGAGTACAGTGTGCTCGAAAACGCTTATGATTTCGTAAGCATGTCAGAGAGCAACCTCCGTAGGTCGCTGGCTGGTGTTCGTTACCTCTATGCTGAGGAACGTGTTGACGGTGAGGTATTCGTACACCCGTACAACTACATGACAAACCGTCCTATCGTCTGCTCGAAAGTTAAGAGTGGCGACCAGTACGTATTCGACTACGCCGAGGGTAATTTGTCTATGACATTCTCTCCTGCTGAGAGTGCAAGCACTGCTGACACTGCGGCTACTGGTTCATCCAGCGCTGTAACGTATGTACTGACATTCTCTAGCGACGAGTCGATGACTTCGGCCAACACCTTCATTGACGCGAACACTGGTATCGTATACTGTCTGCCTGAGGAAGGACGTGTATATACTGTGAGGATGTTCACTGTCAACGGCAAGAGGGTTTACTTCTATGCCTTCAATGTGAACGTTGATGCTGACCCAGACTTGACTGGTGACGCTAAACTCATTGCTATCGACCGTCTGAGCGAACAAGATGCAGAAGGTGAACCGATCGAGCAGCGCTGCCAGGTTATCAAGATGGCCGATGGTTACTACTACCGTCTCTTTAAGGACGCAGATGACCACGACAAGATCAAGGTAGGCCGCGTAACGCTCGACATGAACAACTACCGCTCTAAATACCGTCACGCCATCACTCCGTGGTTGGTAAGTGAGGTTAAGGGTGAGGACCCGATCGAGGTTAACAAGTTGTTCCGCTTCCACACTATCAGCGATGGTAGCAACTCCAACAAGGAGATTAAGGTGTCTATCGCAAACATCATGCCTGACGCAGGTACGTTCGATGTTATCATCCGTGACATCAACGACTCCGATGAGAACCCAGTTGTTCTCGAGCAATACCGCTCATGTAGCATGGTTCCTGGTGACCCGAGTTACATCGGATACAAGATCGGTACTATCGACGGTCTCAACGTTCAGAAGTCTGCTTATGTATCTGTTGAGGTTATCGAGAGCGACGCAACCCGCATGTCGGTTCCTTGCGGCTTCCTCGGCTACCCGACCAAGATTTACTCAGGTCTGCCTGTAGTAGGTGACGTTGACAACAAACTCAACTCGCTTGACGTGGTTTACAACGTACTCTACGACGAGGACATCAAGGACCGCAAGCAATACTTCGGTCTGTCTGACCTGACTGGTGTTGACCTTGACCTCTTTACCTTCAAGGGTCGTCATATCTACGGAGAAGAGCCGACTTACCTCGGTAACGGTTTCCACCTGGATTGCCGCGTTAGCAATAGCGCTTATAACCAGGAGTCTCCTGAGACTGACGCTCCGATTGAGGTAAGCGTTGACGGCGAGCCTGGCTACACTTTCACCAGTGTGGACATCAACAGCCGTACACGTACTCTCGACGGTATGCCTGCTATCGGCAGCGAGACTGCAATGGAAGGTACTATCTACGAGAAGGTAGGTCTGCGTAAGTTCACCCTGTACTTCTGCGGTGGTTTCGACGGTTGGGACATCTACCGTGACTATCGTACGACAGGTGACGACTACAAGATCAACAAGTACAAAGGCGTTATCAACAATAGCAACGGTGAGGGCCGTACGTTCGAGCGTACTACAGTAGGTGCTGGTACATCCAACGCCGAGGTAGGTATCACCTCTGACTACTACGCATTCCTCGAAGGTGCTAAGAAGTTCGACAACAAGTCTGAACTGCCTATCAACCTCTTCGCTACTCCTGGTATCGACTACGTGAACGACACTGAGTTGACAAAAGAGATTGGTGAGATTATCGAGGACGAGCGTCAGGACCTGCTCTACATCGTTATTACCCCTGACAAACCGCTGGGTGTAAGCGATGCTGATGAGGAGTCGTTCTACACGCCTCAGGATATGGTTGACAACCTGGAAGACAGCGACATCAACACGAGTTGGATGGCAACATTCGCTCCGTGGGTACAACTCCATGACGAGACAAACAACCAGTACGTATGGCTGAGTCCGACCAAGGACGTTGTACGCGACATCGCTGACACCGACAACATCTACAAGCCTTGGTTCGCTACCGCTGGTATGCACCGTGGTTCAGTAGAAGGCGAGAAGGTTCGTATGCCACTCCGTAAGAAGGATAGCGATATTCTCTACAGCGGACGTATTAACCCGATTCTGACCTTCAAACAGGAGGGTGCCAAGTTGTTCGGTAACAAGACGCTCTTGATTGGTGATGACGACGTTCAACTGACTCGTATCCACGTAAGACGTCTAATGATTAAACTGCGCGAGATGTGCGACAAGGCAAGTTACGAGGTTCTGTTCGACCCGAACGACCCGACATGCCAGAAGACCTTCGAGGACCTCATCCGTCCTATTCTCGACTCAGTGAAGTCTAACAGGGGTATCTCTGACTACTACTTCAAGGTAGAGGAGAGCAACGGTACGGTTAGTGACCGCAGGGAGATTAACGGTAAGATTTACATCAAGCCGTATCAGGCCCTCGAGTACATCAACCTCGACTACATCCTGACGCCAGAAGGTGTAAGTTTCAGCGAAATCTAAACAGGTGACAGTTTGACAGAGGGGTAGCGATACTCCTCTGCCGAACAAAAACTTAAACTGCGATATTTATAAGTAAGATGGCAAAGATTAACAATCCCGATACTATTGCGACTCTCAAAGAGATGCGTGATGCGATTTCCTTGATTAAGGAGTCGTGCATCTTCAATGAGGACGACAGTATGGCTATCAAGAAACCAGTTGACACTGCCGCTCCCGAAGAGGAACCTGCTGCTCCTGCGGCTCCCGCTGCACCTGCCGAAGGTGCGCCCGCAGAAGAGCCAGCCGCTCCTGCTGCTCCCGAAGCAGCCGCAGAAGAACCTGTTGTCCCGAAGAACACTGAAGACGAGGCTATCGTCTCTGAAATCCGCGCCGCTGCGTTGAAAGGTGTTACCAAATACCAGAACGACATCAACAACCCGTACTACGAGTTCTTCGCCAAGACTTGGGCTTCGTGTGACAGTCTTATGAAGAAAACAACCGCTAAACCTTAAAAACAGACGATACAATGAGTGATTTGCTATTAAAAATGCCGCTTGACTATGAGCCGCTGAGAAAGAATAGGTTTATCTTCCGCTTCCCGTCCGACCTCGGAATCCAGGAGTGGTGGTTATCCAACGGTTCACGTCCGCACGGTACAATCAACTCAACTGAGATACCGTTCCTCAACACCTCAACCTACGTTGCTGGCCGTTACAAATGGGAGCCGATCCAGTTGACACTGCGCGAGTCCATTGGTCCGTCTACTACGCAGGCCGTGATGGAATGGTTCCGTCTGCATGCTGAGTCAGTAACGGGACGTATGGGTTACGCTGCTGGTTACAAACGTGACGTTGAGTTGGATATGCTCGACCCGACGGGTACTGTTGTTCAGCGCTGGATCTTGAAGAACGCCTTCCTGACCGACGCGAACTTCGGCGAACTCGACTACTCGACAGACGACATCGCTACGGCACAGATTACACTGCAATTCGACTACGCAATCAACGCGTTCTAACGAATTGACCGTTCAAAAAGTGAACCTTCTCTATTTAACAGTAGAGAGGGTTCTTTTTTGTGATACAAGCAAGCACACATAAGACAGTACAGAAGCGCAAGCCAGTACGCCGCAGGACAGGACGCAGGCCAAAGCCAAAGAACCAGGCTTTCGGAACGTCAAAGTTGGAGGAGAGGTTTGCGCGCAACATCCTTGATAAGTTGGGTGTTGAGTATGTCTACCAGTTCGAGGCTAAGTCGATTGGTAGGTACTATGATTTTGCCATCATATCACACAGGATACTCATCGAGGTGGACGGAGACTACTATCACGCAAAGGGGATTGATTTCAAGGACATGAGTCCCATGCAGAAGCACAACCATCGTGTGGACGAGTACAAGAACACCTGGGCTAACCTGAACAGTTGGAAACTGATACGCATCTGGGAGGAGGACATCAACAAGCATCCAGAGCAGGTCATTGCCATGCTGAAAGGCTATATAGACGGCATACAGGTGAAGTTGGATAGGAAGGAAGCAACCAGATTGAAAGGGCATGTACAGCCAACTGTTGAAAAACGCAAGAAGACGACTATAACGAGTAAAACCATACGTGCAAATGAACGTGACAATAACCGAGCAGCAACTGGCAGAAGTAGCCAAACTGCGCGCAAAGGAGTTGGCGGAACAAGGCCAGCAAGACGCAACTAAATCAGAGAAATAACCTTTTAAGATGGCAGATACCAAGAAAGAACTTACCGAACAGGAGAAGAAGGAGATCGCTATGCTCAAGGCTCAGGCCGAGATGAACCAGCGGACTCAGAGTATGCGAATCCAACGCAATGCCACACTCGACCAGGACGCTATCGAGTCGTCATTGGATGATACCATGATGCGCTTGAAGACATACAAGGACAAGGCTGGCGAACAGGCTGTTGAACAGGTTCTGGCAAAGACCACTCCTACACTGACCAAGACGGACCGCGTTGAAGACCTTATGAGTATCAAGGACACTCTCAACACCCATATCGAGGAGAACCGAGAACAGGCTCTTCCTGATGTGGCTATGGATGAGGCTGACCGCGACAATGTACAATATGATATCATTGCGCTTCCTAGTAACGGCGAGTGCTACCCGAGCAAGGTAAAGAAGGTGGCTGTTTCTTACCTGACGGCCTTCGATGAGAACATCATCACTTCTCCTAACCTGTACGAGGACAACCTCGTTATGGACTTCCTGTTGAAGAACAAATTGGTTGACAAGTCCTTTGACGTCAACAAACTGTGTAGTGGTGACGCGGATGCTATTGTGCTCTGGCTACGTGCTACTGGTTACGGGCCTGACATGCCTGTTACGGTTACCGATCCAGAAGGCCATGAGTTCCCGTATACGGTTGACCTGTCTAAACTCAAATACAAGCCGTTCAAACTGAAAGGCGATGATGAGGGTCTGTTCGACTTTGAGACACCGATGTCGCATGACCAGATTAAGTTCCGCTTCCTGACACGTGCAGACGAGCGCCAGTTGGATAAGATGTACAACACTGATAGTCAGAACGCGCAGAAAATGGTTGTCATTGACTACATCAACAAACTGAAGAACATCTTGGCAGATTCCAACGACCTTGACAACCTGAACAGTGCAGAACGTAATGACCTGTTTAACCGTCTGAATACGTGGGTTGAGAGGACCAAGGACGGCATCAGTGCACCTTACGGCCACTTGATTACCAACCGTATGGAACTGAACATCGTTGAGGTAAACGGAAACCGCGATCGCCATTTCATCCACCGCTATGTTAATAACATGCGCTCTCTGGATGCCCTCGCTCTCCGTAAGTACATCCTCGACAATGAACCAGGTGTTAATTTCGAAGTAGAGGTAGAACGTCCTGCGAGTCTTGGAGGTGGCTCCTTCACTACCTTTCTTCCGTGGGACAACACTGTTTTCCTCCATATCGCCTAACTACGAGGAGATACTGAAGGAGGAACTCTTCCTCTGTAACCATTACATGAAAATATCGTTCTCTGAACTGTACAGGATGCCTGTGCGTGACAGGCGGTATTACATAAGGAAATACAACAACCTGATGGAGAAACAGAAGGAGGATTCGGACAACAGCAGTAAAAAGTAGAGTGGAGCCGTCTGAACAGGACGGCTTTGCTCGTCAAAAACGTAATACGAGGTATTTATTGGTGATGAGACACACCGAGGATGGAAGGTGAAATTGTAGACATAACCGAGTTGCAGAAACTAATCAAGAAGTTAGTTGATACTGTAGTAGAACTCAACGATTTGGCCCAGAAGGACGGTTACAAGGACCTGGACGTTATCGCTGATGCTACTGCTCATATCCGTAACGTATTGGGAGAAGGGGAGATTACCAACCTCCTTGTCCAGATTCTTGGTGAGATTTCATCTACTGGTAAGGCTCCTAAACCGAAAGATATCAGTGGCTATGTCAAGAGCATCACTGGTAACGCGGGCAACCTTGTCAAACTCGACAACCTTATCCTTATCCGAGAGGACTTGGAGAAGGTCAGGAAGATACTGGAGCATGACGGCGTTGGCGGCGGAGGCGGGCGTGGTACCACACCTGGCGAGAGGGAACGCAGACGCAAAGAACGCGAGCGCAGAAAACGCGAGAAAGAACGCGAGGCGGATGCGGCAGAAAGACGTGCGCTTGATGCCGAGTTTGACCCGTTATCGCGCTGGCGTATTAACGACGTTAACGGTAAGGTAAAAGGTAAGAACAGGGCCCTAAACAAGGGTCTTATGATTGCCGAGATAGGCCTATTCTTCCTTAAGGGGATATTCAACATTGCCAAGGACTTCGGAAAGAACTGGATGAAGTTCAACGACGACGCGTTTAGGACAATGCGTCAGTTGGGCATGAGCCGCCAGGACATCCAGTCCATTCAAAAATCGAATATCAAGGATACCATGCGCATTGGACTTGCGTATGGCTTGTCCGTTGAAGATATAAACAAATTCCAGGCGAGTGTCAACCGTATCAGCGGGCGTAATAACGTACTCTCTGCTGATGCTATGGAGAGCATGGCTGCTGGTCGGGTACTGCTTGGAGAAGAGGTGCAGAACGAACTCATCGCTAGTTTCGACAAGATGGGTGGTTCTGTTGATGTTGCCATGAGCCATGCGGCGCTGTCATTCGAACGCGCCAAGGCAATGGGTCTCAACGCAGTTCAGTTGTCAAGCAATGTGGCAAAGAACATGCACATGGCTTCCAGATACGCCTTCAAGAACGGCGTTGACGGTATGGCCAAGATGACTGCACTATCGCAACGTCTCAAATTCAACCTCGAAAGCATAGGTGGCGCGCTCGATAAGGCTTCCAATATCGAAGGCGCTATCGACATGTCTGCCCAGATGCAGTTGTTAGGCGGTAAGTACGCCGCAGCATTCGGTAATCCTATTGAGTTGCTGAATGCTGGCCTCAACGATGCAGAGGACATGGTTAAGAAGATGGTGGAGATTACAAAAGGTAACGCCGTCTTCGACAGGGAGAGTGGTACTGTCAAAATAAACAACGTGGATCGTCAGATGATGAAGCACGCGGCTCAGGCTACGGGTATGAATTACGACGACCTTCTGAACATGACCAACTCCCAGGCTACTTTGGAAGCCGCTCGCCAGGACATCGCCAAGGCCAACCTCGGTCTAACAGATGACCAGAGGGAGAAACTGGCTACGATGGCCCAGTATGACATGGAGAAGAAAGCCTTCACCGTGACATACGCAAGCGACGAGGAAGGTAGCGTCAATGGTAAGGTAACCAAACTACTCAGCGAAGTACGCGCTGAGGATATTGACAGGATACAGGCGGACACTCTCCCGAAGAGTATCGACGACAACGTGCGTGACATACATGCTATCTTGAAGAAACACTTCAGGGAGTATGCAAAGAGCACTACGAGTCTAGAAGAGCAGGTAAAGGGTCTTAAGTCGCAAATATCAGCGACGAAGGCTAACACCGTTAACGGAATGATGAACGGCCTCCATAATGGTATGGCTGGCGGTTTAGGTGCATTCCTGGCAGAACACCCATATCTAACACTAGGTGGCAGTATGCTTTTAGGTGGTGTTGGTGGTGGATTGATTCGTGGAGCGGGACGTGGCTTGTGGAGAGGATTCCGCAAATGGCGTACTACTGGTACTTATGGTCCTGGAGGTGCTACGCCTATCGGAGGCCGTGGTACTTACCCTACACCTACACCTGGTGGTACAGGCCCTGGTGGCGCTCCGCCTATTAGATTCAGCGGTAGTAATCCGCTTAACCCGACAGGTTCTGCCCCAGTCAACAACCTTGGCCAGAACGTACTCGGAAGAAATAACACATCGTTCTTCACCAACGCTAAGGGCGAGACGTATGCTAAGGTACGTCAGCCTGGAGGTGGCTATAAGACGTTCAATGTGCGTACTGGTCAGCAGATTAGCGGTGCTGCTGAAAAGAGCCTGTTAAAGGGCAAAGGAGTAACACGTGCTGCGTTCAAGAATACAAGTACGTACAACAGCACGTTGAAAGGATTTGCGGCAAGCAAGGGTGTAAAGGCGTCCACGAGGGCAAGTATTAAACTCGGAGGAAAGACTGCTGGAAAACTAGGAGTTAAGGGCCTTGGTAAGGTAGGAGGTAAGTTCGTTCCTGGACTTGGTATTGCAATGGGTGCTGCTTCCATTGTAGGAGGTAGCATGGATGTCAAGAGACGCAAGGCTGATGGTGATACCGCAGGTGCTTGGATTGACGGTATAGGTAAGATTGGTGGCGGTGCATTGCAGGCTGCTGGTTCTGCATTGTCAATGACAGGTGTATTGGCTCCTCTCGGCATTGCGTTAACCGCTATCGGTACAGGAATGGAGATATTCTCCGATTTCTGGAACGCTAAACGAGACGAAGATCGTAACAACAAGATACATGCTGAGGCTCAGACACGTTACATGGAGACGAATAGGCTTGCCGCTCAGAACCAGTTGAAGGGCCTTGAAAATGAAGAGTTGCCTGAGGTTAATGGTGATGTAGCCGTTAACGGTAAGATAGTGATTGAGTTCCCGAACAAGCAAGAGTTCGAGAGCCAGTTGATAAATGACCCGAACTTCCAGAGGAGATTAGTGGCTGTCATCGAAGACAGACAGCATCGTGCTGTAAGTATGGGTACAACAAGAGATAGAAGCGCCGCAGAAGCGGTAATGAAGTCGTAAGATGGCAGTAACAGATTTCGCATACGGTTTATCACGTGTCTACCAGTATAACATTGGTGACATTATGAGGAATTTGGCTTACCGAATCGGAGAGAGTCCGAAGGAAGTCAATGAGATATTCAGCGTCATTCACTACCCGCAACTTGGTGAGATGATTGAGGCTAAGGGTGTTACTTCCGATGGCTATGGCGATTGGAGCCGAACTAACTATGTGGACTATCGCCAGTACGTTGCTGCTCACCATGAGGAGATACTGTCTCATAATATATACCTGACTCCGCATCCGTTCACGGATGAGTTCAGGGAGAAGAATCCGAATATCATCCGAATACCGTCACTGAAAGATGTTGTTGACTATGCCAACATGCACGTCAAAAGCAACGATCAGTTTGATGACGACACTAATATCGGACGTCTGTCATCGGATTTCCGAGCGGACCTTATTGAGAACAAACTGGGTCAGATACGAAGCCTTGACAGATATTATGGCAATAAGACTAAGGAGGTAGGTGTATACAGGGGTACTATCCGTCACATTAGTAACGGTGCATATCAAATGTATGGCATCGACGGATACCTTGGCCGCTATCGGAACGACTCTATAATGACTCTTCCGTTGGAGGACTACCGCCAGGAGCGTAAGCAGTTGCGCGTTACTGGTGTGCATGATGTCATCGACAACGGATTTGCTGAGGACCTGACTGAACAGACTCGTAACCTTATTATGGGTCACGAGGTGCGTAATACCTCACGAGGCGGTTTTGCTGCTGGATTTGAGTACGACAGTGACGAGCATGAAGACCTGCGTGTAACCAACAAAGGCCGCAGCGTCATGGGACGTACTGCTTACTCATACGCCGAGAATGGCAGCGATCGTGATATCGTGGAGGGTCAGGACGGCTTTAAGGGTGTATCGGTTGACAAGTTCAACATCTATGAATCCCAGAAGGGCAATGCGTGGGGTGTTGATGTGGCCAGTGGAACCACGTTGCTTTCCAGGACGGCAAGGTCGTTCAAGAACAACGAGTACAAGACCATCGTAGCCCGATTCTACAATAACGACGACGAGAACCTGTATAAGACAGAGACACAGTCCAATATCACGCGCGGTTACGGTCTGTCTCACGGTAGGAACCTATTGAAGATGGAGCCTACGGTTGAGAACGGTTATACCAACCCTTATTGCCGTGTGTGGACTTATCACCACCAGTATGGCCAGTACAAGGACACTATCCGTCCGTTCATCAGTACCGACTACACTGGGGAGATACTCAAAGAGCACTATAACTGGGATGCTTTCAGGGCTACTGGTAATGGGGCTGAATGGCATAAGACGATGGACGAGAACACTGTCCTTGACAATCAGACTGGTCTCGTACGTGTTACTCCTTATGCTGATGAAACAGAAGACATCCAAACGAGCGTTAAGCGTTGCATGTTTTCTATTGAGAATCTTGCTTGGCGTGACGTCAAGAACAAGAACTACTACTTGTCACGTGACCAGATAGGTCCTTTCGGAGGACGTATCATGTGGTTCCCACCATACGACTTGCGCTTTAATGAGTCTGCATCTGTCAACTGGCATGGCGCCGACTTCATCGGACGTGGCGAGAAGATATATACTTATGTCAATACCGAACGTAGTGGCCAGTTGTCATTCAAATTACTCATTGACCACCCGAGCATCATCAACCATGCCGATCTGGAGAGCGTATCGCTTCCGCAAGGCGCTGAGGGGGAAGATGCACAAGAGCAGGCGTTGCTTCGTTTCTTTGCGGGCTGTGAAATACTGTCAGCAAGAAGCAGGAAGAAGCCTCTCAAATACCAGTTGGTATGCCGCGACAGGGAGCGTACGATTGTCAAGGATGAGACTGAGAAGATATACTTCATGGTCTTCTACCCGAACAACTACTCTGGAGAAGAGGCTGGTGACCTGAAAGGTAACATAACCTTCCCGATACAGTACCTTATCGAGGGTGTAGGAACACAAATGGGTTATAACATAACTTACAACACCAAGGATTTTCTGAGTATCCCAGGCATAACAAACGACAGTGAAAGTGGGCCTGTCCTGATTCCATTTAGGCACGATCCAGCGCCCAGCGCAGTTGGTCCTCACGGAATGCCGTTTAAGAAGATTAGTACCAATGAGTATGGCGCACTGACTATCGTAGAGCCTACAGCGAGCAAATTCGTTACTCCAGGCCATACGGCAATAGGAGGCTACGAGATGACAACGGCTGACACTGGTAACATTTACGGTATTAGTGGTATCAAGTACAGCGCTACTGAGGATATAAGCGGTATGCCGTATGTCGGATATTCGTACAAGACCGTAACAGGAAGCACCGTTCTACAACTTGGACAGAATTACATGGACAATAATGGCAATTTCCAGTACGATGGAGAATACCACAAAGACCCAGAACTGCTCATTGGTGACGTGACTGGAACGATACCTCAGTCGTTCGGTATCGTATCATACGGCGACGAGAGGATGGAACAGTACGTGCTTACCTATATCCAGAGTGGCCAGGATAAACGACCGTTCTACTACCGTGTCGACGACAAGTATGTAGGACCGAAAGCCACTACGATGTCAGAGAAGGTGGAGATACGCAACTCAGTTGACCAGCGTTCTATTGGTATTAACCTGAGCCGCGACGTATTGTACGACAACTTCACCCACGAGATGAACGTGCTCGGCGTTACGGATAAGGAGAAATTATTCTCACTCTTCGACATGGCATGCTATGTACAGCCAGTGATATTCAAGCCAGACGAGGGTGTAACTGTGCACACAGACAAACTGACGGCCCTGTTCGATAAGTACAAGGTGATGGACGTTAAGGCCATAGGCTTCGCCACCAGTTCTGGACACGGAACCAGGAACACTGAGTTGAGTGACAGGCGTGCTACAACCGCCAAGAGGTGGATTGTATCGGCTCTGAAACAGAAAGGTGTTGAATTCGATGATGAGCCGTCTATCCAGGACAATATGAGTACCGTATGGCCTGTTGATGACATTATGAACATTAACAGCAACGAGAGCAAGTTCTACCGTAGCGCGTTCGTTACTATTGAACTGGCACCAAAGGTGGTTACGACTGAAGTAGTGACTGAGACCAATGAGGGCTTCGACAACTACAAGGTTGGCGACATAATGGAGTTCTCTGAGGATGAGATTGATCTCGCTCAGGAAATTGCCGCCCGTAACAACTGTGAGTGGGTACTCCAGGCTGACGGTACGGACTACGATGCGGAAGAGATAGGTACATATGGCTCGGAATACATGTTCTTCCAGAGACTGACAAGTGGAGACAGCCTTGTGCGCTCCATGATAGTCGACAAGATCAAGTACTTCGACCCAGCATACCACAGCATCTCGCCAGAGGGATTCAATGCCCGTTTGAACTTCCTGCACCAATGTACGCGTCAGGGACCGACAAACGGCAATACGATAGAGAACACGAGCAACCTGTCATTCGGACGTCCACCTGTATGTATATTGAGGATTGGTGACTTCTACTACACGAAGATACTCATCAACAGTCTCAATATAACCTACGATGAGACAACCTGGGACCTTAATCAGGAAGGCGCTGGCGTACAACCAATGATAGCCAACGTGAACATCGACTTTACATTCATCGGAGGTAGCGATATGACTGGCCCGATTTCGAGGTTGCAGAACGCGGTATCGAGCAACTATTACGCTAACGCTTCGATATACGATAAGAACGCCGAGCAAGGCACGTACGAACCTGGTACTCCCAGGATGACAAGCATACGGGCCAACGGCATAGACTTAAACACAAGTAACTAACGAGCATGGCTTACGACAGATATAGTAAATTCAGGAAGGATAACGGAATCAAGACGGTTCCGTTTATCCCTATCCGAGAGCGTTCTACTGACCAGTACACGGTATTCAGGAAGAACATGGATCGCCTTGATTTGCTGTCCTACAAGTACTACGGTGACTCATCGTACGGATGGCTTATATTGCAGGCGAACCCTACTGTACCGTCGTTGGAGTTCCAGATTCCAGACAAGACCCTGCTACGCATTCCGTTCCCGCTCAACGACGCCTTGATAGGTTACGAGGAGGATACGGACGAATACCTTAAACAATATCCGCTTGACTGATGTCCAAGAGAGTTATAGATGACGCGCTCATCGCTTACGTTGACCCTGCTGATACGTTCATCACCGACGACGGGAAGACCAGACTGGCACCGCCGTTGGAGGATTACTCTATCTATGTGTCTCTGAAAGTGTGCGCGAAGGGTAAGAACTACGGCATGAGTACCGATGAAGGTACTTACCAACTCATCTGGGAATCAGGTCAAAAGCGTACTATACGCGATTTCATAAGCGGGACACATATCGAGGATACAAGCCCAAACTCGCGCACAACACTCAAATACCTCACTACTGACGGTACCGAGTTCGTGTACGGCGACATAAGGGACGGCAAGGTGGATACACACGAGATGCTTGGTATATCCAACATCAATATCGACTACACTAACTTCTTCGTTCCGCAGATCACAATTCAGTTTGTAGACGTACACGGTGCAAGCCTCTTCGGACCTGAGACAGAGTACCATACGGATGGCTACGTAACCGCACAGGACCAATGGGGCAATGAGACACAGGAGTTACGTACAGGATTGCAGCGCAATGACATTCAGGCGCCGTTCCTGCACGCTTTCTTCACGTTCCCCTATCCGAACTACCGTTTGGAGATTAAAGGCCTCTACGGCTATGCTGTGGCCTACGACCTTACGATGTCCAACTGGACGTCATCTTTCGATAGTTCGACTGGTAACTTCAACGTGACGGCTACACTCATCGGCTACACTTATTCTTTCCTGAACGACCTTACTATGTCGGCTATCATTACTTCGTCTATCAATGGGTACGAGGGCTATTCCTATTGGGAGAATGTCATCAGGAAAAACGTAGACCGATACTACGTGCTTGGAAAGAACAGCGAAAACCAGGAGGTCAAGTACGAGATACCGCGTATAGCCACCATTATGGGCGCATTGAAAGACGCTCAGTTGGCAATCCAGAAGGCTAAAAAGGAACATGAGGACAACTATCAGGGCATAACCAATGTTCCGAGTGGAATCGAACAGTTGAACGCTCAACTGGCCAGCCTCGTCAAGAATGTATGTGACGGGGTGAAGAACAGTTATGTCAACTTCGACCAGCAACAGATTGGCAGTGATTACTTTGTCGCGAACAGCAACAACGGCGCCGTCATTCTTATCAAGAAAGGCAAGGAGGAATACGAGTGGGAAGATAAGGATGCCGAAGACGAGAACAGACGCAGCGGTACTACCAATGTCGTTAAGTTGATTACGGACGAGTTCAAACACCAGGCATCTACGCTCAACCAGGACTTCTCAGCCTTTGTCAGTCCGTATATGATTGGTGAAAGTGCGGAACGGGCCAACCAGGAAGGTATCAAGACACTTCTCTTCGACAAGAAGAACGATGTGTATATTGACTTCCAGACTGGTACTACGGCAGATATTCGCATGTGCGAACTGTATAAGGGTATGCCAGATGATGGCAAGAGTATGGAGACGAACAGCATCAACCTTGCTCTCGAATACAGCGGTTATACAGACGGAACGGCCATTATAATCAACCTTATAAGGGCCAAGAAACGGGCTCGTGAGGCTCACTTATTCGCTTCTGCCGCTAACGACGCAAGGGCCAAGGCGCTTGACGATGAGATAAAGGAGATATACAAGGACAAACTTGGATTCACCCCAACCATTCGTAACGTGATGAGTATTATCTTCGCCCACGTAGAGACGTTCATGCACTGTATGGACAAAATCCGAGAAGGTGTCATGGAGGCTATGAAGGACGAAGGTCCGCGCAGTTACGAGAAGGTATCTGCATTGCTCAACATAAAGGCATCTACCGACCTAAAAGAGGACAAGTACGGCCTTCCACCGTTCCCGCTTGCAGTTGTCAGGAACTTCCGCAACCAAGAGGAGAAGACATGGCTCGGCGAAATACCGTTCGCGTATATCGAAAAGAAGCCCGAGGTGGATTTCATTGAGGGTGCGCTGACCTCTGTAGACCAGTTCCATAAGATATTGGACGAGTCTGGGCTTGATGGCGGAAACAGTACTGTGCCTACCGTTGCAGGTGAGGATAGACTTCCTGACTTGCGTGGTGACTTATGGCATATACCGTTCCCGATATGCCCGTTTGACTTCGCCAATACAACCAAGATATACCCAACCAACAGGCATGCGGATGCGTCTCCATGGGGACAGCAGTTGACAACGGACCCAGAGGACCTGGCATTCCGTATGAACAACCGTATCAAGATGATCGGAAAGGTCCGCATGAACCAGCGGAACAACCATAAACTTATCTCTCAGATATATGGTCTCATTGACGCACAGAACTTCTATGACCTGCATCAGGATGAGTTGGACAAGGCTTTGGTGCAACAGTTAGGTAACATCAAGGATAGGATTGTCCCCGACGCTCCTTCTGTCGACCCTGTGTTCTTCAACGGTAACTACGACGGGTCCATTGCATGCAAGGAGGGCGCTACTGGTCATAACGAGCCTTCTGAGTCTATCCCAGTAGGTGAGAGGAACAACTGCAAGAGTAGTTCAATCAGATACGTCAAGAACACCCTTAAGCAAAGCACAACGACTCAGGCCAACTTCAAAAAACAGGCCTATGACGTCCTTATCACCAAGATGGACGGCGTTGCTCAGTTCTCGGCGTACGCTACTGGTTGGAAAGACCTCAGTACATTACAGGAGAAACACAATGCGATTAAATATACTGGCCAGACGGAGGCAGGTGAAGAGAACCGTATCGGATATACGGCGGAGAATCTCCAGTACTTTGGGCAGAAGATGTATCAGGCGCTCCATGACGAGGAGAAAGAACCTGATATAGAGAATATCTACTACGGTACAAAGTACAAGAGTTGGGGATGGCAAGGCTGGGAGCGTTTCAAGATACGCGACAGGGGCTTCACGTGCATCAGCGAGGAATACGGCCGCGATCTGTTGATGGACCCAGATGGTAAACTTGTGTATACCAGGGCCGACGAGAGCGGAGGTTATGGAGAGGACTACAAACAGGACATCTATAAGGCTATCATCAACGAATTTAGACGCGGTGAGACTGACGCCAATTACACTATCGGCTCAGACAGTGGCCTATATTACAGTGTCTTCTCGGATAGTATAAGGAACGCTGGGTATTCTGGTTCTATGGACCAGTTCCCTGATTTCGTGGCTAAGATGGATAGTTTGTTCCCTTCAATCTTCGGTAGCGAACGCTATTGTAAGGTGGAGTCGCTGCAACACCTCACAGCATTAGAGAAACAGTGGGTGAAGGCGTTTATGTTCCTAAACTCGCTTAACATCACGAATGACAATTACGAGGAGAACCTTGCCGACGGCTGTATAACACTCCCTAAGGCGCTTGTGCTCAACTACGGTTCATACGTGGCAATGTACCGACTCATTCGAAATGCGGATGGTACTATTAACCGAGACAAATGCAATGACCTCACGGGTGTCATCTTCAACAAGGTAGATGACTATGGCAATGTGACGTTCTTCAACAACATGCCAGGAAGCCATTCGGCCAGTTCGTCTGCTTTCGTTGGGAATGTCATGGATGGTACTTATGTCAACTACGCATGTCAATATAAGTTCACGTTCAACAAGAAACTTACGATTGAGCCAAAGGAGACAACTCAGTTCGCCAATGAGTTCAACACGAAGATGATGGACATCTTCACAAACTGGGTTAGCGTAGGCCTTGATATCACACCTGACTCGTTTACGGAGGTCGAGAACATGTATTCGTATGTACGTCTTGACCAGATGCAGTCACTTATAGCCGAGTATGCACACAGATTAGGCCTTACTGACGAGCAATCGGAGAGCATGCTTGGAACTGTTGGTGTGAGAGCGTACGGTAAGTTGATGTACGAGGACCTCGTAAAGACCAGTGACTACAAGACGAAGAAAGAAGACCTTGCAGGTAAGACATCGTTTGTTACATCAGGCGCAGCCAGTGATGACCCGTATCAGAAACCTCGCGTATTTGCCAGCATTGATAAAGTGAAGGAGGCAGAGCAACGTATAGGGTTCAACTGCATCGACTTCGAGAAGTTCGAGAAGGAACGCAGCGGCGTGTACTGTGAGATGATTGGTTTCGACTGTGTAGGTAACATCTATGCCCTCAACTCTCCAGCGCCGAAGGATACTGTCAACCCGCAGTCCCGTATGATTATGCGATTGCTGCTTCAACCGTACCTCATCTCTATCCCGCAACTCGGCATGGATGATGACGATCGTATCGACTTGGAAACGGCTGAGTACTATGAGGCATTCGCTTACGAGGTGCAACGTCTGTACGGACTGATGGAGGATGAGTACAAACCGACTATCACCTATGACGAGAATGGTAATGTAGTCTCTACGGTTGCCAGCAATCCGAGGGTTCCGAAAGAAGTCAAGGTTGCACTGTACAACTACCTCAAGAACCTGTATGACAGGTGGCTTGATAACCCATGGGATGACGGAGTGCCTGTATATTCAAGCAACTCCACTCTTGCCAGTTCATACGGTATGGACTACTTCATGGGTGTATACAACCCGTCCACTGGTCAGCGAGAGGGTGGTCACTTCATATTCATCGACTCCTACTACAACAAGTTGGACGACTATCTCAATATCAACCTGACGGAGTTCATCAGGCAGATACAGTACGCATTGGAGGTGGAGAATAGGACCCTGTTACAGTTCATAACTGAGTTGCTTGCGAAACACAAGATGAACGTACAGTGCATCCAGAACTTTGCCGACCTGTCCAGTACTGGAAGGAACAGAATCGTGGAGAAACTGTTCACGCCAATCCCGCTGTCTCGCAAAGGCATCACTGATCCGCGTTCGTACTTTATCGCATTGTACGCTGGCGAGCCTGCACAGAACTCTATCAGCAAGGACAAGAAGGACGATGGTCTGTACTTGACTGGCCCGAACGAGAACATCAAGAAGGTCAAGATACCTATCAACTCGCAAGGAGGCGGTTATCGCATTCCAGCATTCGCCGTTGCCTACGGTGACCAGTACCAGCATTACTTCCAGGATATTAACGTAGGTATGTCGACGTCTCTGGCGACCGAGCAGTCTATCAAGACCCAGTTTGACCTCGCCAAGATGGCCAATACCGAGAACGATGTTCAGGCGCTTGGTCAGGACCTGTATACGGTATATTCGAACAACTCGTACGAGTGTACTATCAAGATGCTCGGATGCCCGTGGATACAGCCTGTTATGTACTTCGAGATGCTCAATATCCCGATGTTCAACGGTGCATACATGGTTAAACGTGTAAACCATAACATCATGCCTGGTTACATGGAGACGACGCTGCACGGTATCCGTCAGAACCGTTTGTCAAGTCCGTATATCGACGTGGCCGTTATTACTAACGAACATCAGAGCAGTACTAGTTTTGACGAGGGTGGTACGTATCCGAATCAGGCGAGTGCATACCGTATGGAACTCACATACGAGTATTATACGGCTGACGACGTTGCCGCTGAGATACCAGAGGACCGCGAGGAAGAGATGCGCGAACTGTCTGACAATGCGTACACACTCTACTATCGTATCAAGAAGAGTATTGAGGCGTGCGAGTGGGCGCGTAACATGCAGGGTGAGAAGTTCAATGTCGAGGTGGTTAACAGTGATACATTCCTGTTCAAAAACTGCCCGTACAAGGACGTCATTTTCGACCTTATACTGAAGAAGTACGACAAGGACGTGGCCCGACTCTGCTGGGTGGCTGACGGACTGTCGGAAACCAACCCGAGATATGTTATGGTAAGTGCCGAGAGGTACTTCGAGCGCACATACGATGGCAATGGTAGTACGTTTAGGATTAGCGGTATAGGTGAGGAGAAAGGCAATACGTCGACAGGATGCCAGGTACTATTCCTGACAGGTGAACTGGAAGGCCTCATGGAGAATCACTACGTTGATGCGAACAAACCGAGTGTTAGTTTCACAGGTCCGCTGTTCGCTAAATACATTAGCAAGATAAGCCAGGATGAGTACACGGGCAACAATGACGTGCTCAACCAGCGTGTAGGTCAGGAGATAGAGGAAATGACAGTTGAACGCTTGAAGAACATGAGCCAGACAAACAACTATCCTATCCTAGCCGATCGCGTTGAGTATGTGGAGGTGAGTGAGAACCCTGATACTACGGCAGAGCAACTGCACACTTACCTTGTTGAGGGTGGTAGAGCCTTCCAGATGAGGCTTGGCGGCGTATCCACGACAGGTGATGCTGGCACAGAACTGCCATTCTGGGGTAATGGAGAGATTATACTTGGAGACGGGCGTCTGGCTTGCTTCACGGTGAATGAATTGTGCTACTCTGAAACGGCTGTAAAGAACCACATAGAGAACAAACCAGATACAGAGGCCCAGTACAAGTGCCTTGAAGACCTTATCAAGTATATCCTACAACCTCTGTGCGACAAGTATGGAAAGAGCCGAATCAAGTTGAACAGCGGATACCGCAATAAACGTGTCAACGAACTTGTAAGCGGATCAACCACCTCGCAACACTCGAAGGGGCAGGCTCTTGATTTGAAGTTGAAGGGCCCTGACGGAACAAGCATACGCAACGCTGAGTTGTTCGCATTCATCGTAGAGAAGTTACAGTTTGACCAGATTATCTGGGAGAAGGGTGGACAATGGGTTCACGTGTCATTCAATGCTGCCAAGAACAGAAAATTGATATGCGAAGGGCCTATCAACGGAAGGTATCCAGTAATAGCGAACGACTGGATAGCCAAGACCAGGTGGGACGGCAGGTACACATTCAGCACTTAACCAAAAGGCGGCAATATCTTCGGATTTTGCCGATTTTTAGATTCATGCGGTTTGCGTATTCGGAAAATTATGTGTACTTTTGCCGTCGAATTAGCAACCAACACCTGTACATCATGTCAAAACTTGGCGTAATTGTAAGCAAACGTAAGATAAAGAACCTGCCAGACTTCGTGGAGAACGTGACTGGCGCAGAGGAACTGTCCAAATACCACAGTGAACCCACATTGCTGGTTGGATATGAGTTTTTGAAGGAGAATAACATCCGCTTCGACATACTCAACAAGAGCGACGTGGCTAATGCGACAATGTGGACTTATTCCAAGACCGAGAAGCGCGATGACTACGAGTCCGACCTCAATTACTTCATACGTAGCCTCATTGCCAAGCGCTTGGAGAAATTGCAGTACCAGTTCATCCCGTTGCAGAAGATAATCAGAGACAAGGACTCCAAGAAGGCCTTTTACGACCTGCTGAACACACCTGGTCAGAAGTACTGCTATGTCAACGACAGGATGATGTACGCTGCCATCAAGGATGTCTCTTACGGTATATCGCTTCAACTGCTGGAATATCTTGGTGTTGATAAGGCCAAGTTCGAGAAATACCTGCGCACCATCAAGGACATGACAATGGTCACTGACGACGACTTCGATTTCGGTGAGTTGATGGATGACTTGAAGATACCAGACATGTACAAAGCCTTTGTATACGCCGAAATCAACGGTTGAAACGTGTACTTTTCAAAGTTTCGTAGTATTTATTAGAGAAGGAGTGGCTAATTACGAGTCATTTCCAACCTAAAACGTAATACCACAAGGCTATGACAGCAACTTTGGCAGAGAATCTTGACGCTATTATGAGCGAGCAACCCGCTAGCGTACGCGTACTCAAATCAGACCGTGGTCTGTTCGAGCGTGCAGAGTCAGCAGTGACCGTTTTGACCCAGGATAATAAGCGCCTCCTTAACGACTAATAGAGGAGAGAAACACAGAGATGGCAGTAGATACACAAGAGAGGAATTTCTTGCTTGAGGATGTGCGCAAACGCTTCAAGCAGATTTCGGAATATAACTATTTCGTTCCTAACACCCTTGAAGAGGATGATGGGAGTGACCCTTTACCAGAAGAGCCAGGCAACGACTCTCCTGCTGGTAATGATGCTCCGCAAGCCCCGCAGGACGGAGGCGAAGGTGCTGAGAAGTTGGACTTCGAGGATCAGCCAGACGCTCCGAAAAGTGATGAAGGCGACGGAGTACAGGTACAGGGCGGTGAAGGCGATGCGCCTATTCCTCCTGCACCAGAAGGTGAGGACGTCAATCTCGACGAACCAGGCGCTGGCGATACAGTGCTTGATATCGACGACCTGACGCAGGCCCAGGAGAAACTCAATGACAAGATGAACTCGATCGGACAGGACTTCAGTAATGTGAACAAGCGTATCGACGCTCTCAATACCAGCATTGAGCAAATCGTTTCTGCTATTGACGCGAACAACGCCAGCATTCAGGCCCTGATGGCTGATATGGACAAGCGCATGCCGTCCGATGAACAGAAGTTGGACGTACGCTACCACAAGTCGGGCCCGTTCAATGAGAAACCTGAGGAGTATTTCGACAAAGCCATGCAGGATAATCCGAACTACGACATTACCACGAATGGCGAGAAGGAATACACACTCACCGAAAAGGATCTTGAAACCAATCCGCAGACCATTCGGAACAGTTTCAGGGTAACAGAGGACATGCAGTTCAGCCTTAAGGACGCGTTTAACGCGACCAAGGGCTGATTGCCAGTCTGAAATTTGGATATTCCAGATTTTATTGGTACTTTTGCACTCGGAAACCCCGTAAGGGGTGCCCACTATACATTAAATTCAACTAAATCATTAACTTTTTTTAACAATGGAATCAGCATTCCCCACGATGGACACCAAGGCCATCGAACAGCAAGCGTCCGAAGTTAAGGACAAGCGCGATCGCGCAAAAGAGGACAAGCAGAACAAAGAAGACGCATTCAAGGACTACCTTTCTGTGGTAGTACCGAAAGACGCCGAAGAAAAGACTCTTGTCATTCGTTTACTCCCCGCTTATGCAGGTGCATCGACACCGTTTGAATTGGTTCACGCTCACATGGTACGTGTAGCCCCTGGTGCTTACGAAGGTAAGTCCTGGAAGCGCTTTATGTGTGCCTATGAGGACAACAAAGAGACCAAGACTATCGACGACTGTCCGTTCTGTGCAACTGCACGCGAGGCTTTCAAGTCGATGAAGGAAGCCACAAGCGAATCTGAGAAGGAGCGCTTCAAAGAGATTGGTAAGGCGAACATGCCGCAGGAGATGTGGGTTGTTCGTTGTATCGAGCGTGGCAATGAGGAAGAGGGTGTCAAGTTCTGGCGCTTCAACCACCAGTTCGGCGGTGACGGAATCTATGACAAAATCATGGACCTCCAGAAAGACAAGGCCGAGAAAGACCCGAACTACTCCATCTTCGACCTGAACAACGGTTGCGACCTGAAGATCCGCATCAAACGCAACGACCAGGGCAAGTACGTGTACCGTGTGACTCTTGAAAACGAGAACACGCCGCTGACTACCGACGTCGCAAAAGGTATGGAGTGGATCAACAACACCAAGACTTGGCGTGACGTCTTCAAAGTACGCTCGTACGATGAGATGGCCATCGTTGTCAAAGGTGGAATCCCCGTATGGGACAAGGACCAGAAGTGCTTCATCGAGAAGAACGAGTACGATGCAAAACGTGCAGCCCAACAGACTGCACAGGATGTTGAAGACAAGTCCTACCAGCAGTTGCAACAGGGCACATACGCTGCTCAGCCTGCACATGCTCAACCCGCTGCCGCTCCCGTAGCCGCAGCACAGCCAGCAGCGTTCCCTTCAATGGCCGCTCCGCAGGCTGATCCGCGTGAACAATTCAACGACCTTCCGTTCTAATCACGCGCATGGCAACCAAGTTATACTTTCAGTATGCTACAATGTCCTCAGGGAAGAGTATGCAACTCCTAGCGACTGCGTACAACTTCTCTGAGCGACAGGTGCCATTCATTTCCATCAAACCATCCATAGACACCAGGGACAAGACTGGCAAGATATGCTCACGCTGCGGACTCGAAGGGGACTGCACGGTTTTCTCGCCAGAAGAGAACCTGTTTGAATTGGTCAAGAAAGCCAAGAAGAACCAACCAGTTGACTGGGTATTGGTCGATGAGGCACAGTTCCTTACAGAGGAGCAGGTTGACCAGTTGTCTGACGTTGTAGACTTCCTTGAAATCAACGTGATGTGCTACGGCCTGAGAACTGACTTCAAGAGTCACTTCTTCCCAGGCTCCAAGCGATTGATGGAGATTGCTGATACGATTGACGAGATTAAGTCTCGATGCTCGTGTGGCAGGAAGACGAACATCAACGCCCGTGTCAGTGCGGATGGTAGCGTCATGCTTAACGGAAAGCAGGTCGAGATAGGCGGAAACGACCGATACACATCCCTCTGCCGCAAATGCTGGAAGGAGAAGAGCGGACAGGTACCGAATCTCGACTAAGTGTTGAAGAACAACGACAACAAACCTATCAAAAGACATGGCAAAACAAGTCGTAAAAAAGAAAAACTTCTCCGTAGGCAATCTCAAGACTGAGATGCTCGGAGAACAGCAGAAGACGGCGGACAAACCGATGGAATGGCTCATCATGCCGTTCGCCTACCAGGATGCATTGAAACTCCCTGGCCTC
>OCTX012215543.1_pt1 | contig 54874 bp, 48 predicted proteins | sample 1539691 | NCBI WGS metagenome assembly OCTX01 (sample SAMN02144231, study PRJEB22623) | gut metagenome | biome: sheep rumen | host: Ovis aries | place: New Zealand
GGTATCATCTTCTTTTACTCCCCTTGTAGTCATCGCTTGCATTCAGATTCTTAATCATGATGGATTAAATGGTGGATTAGGATCATCTGGAATCGTAGATTTAGATGTAGAAATTCAAACTTTATCCAGAACTTTCTCAATATCTCATCATGTAAAGCTTTCACCAGAAAAATCCATCACTATCATATGATTATCTGTTCATCATGTGATGAGTTTATATCAATACTTTAGCATTTCTTCGGCTAAAGTTTTTGCATTTATCAGAGTCTGATGCGCATAATTTTTAAATTCAGAAGTCTGAGCCTCCCCCAAAGCAACTGCTATTCACGCGATAGTATTCATATGAGGTCCACCTTGCATCCCAGGGAATACTGCCCTATCTATTCTCGTTGGCAAATTCTCAATCGTATCTTCAGGCTTTTTGAGCGGATTGGATACTATTCATTTGGAAAGAATCAATGCTCCACGTGGTCCACGAAGTGATTTATGAGTAGTAGTCATCATTGCATGGAATCCATAGTCAAACGGATTTTTTAGCTCTCATGCAGCGATAAATCCTCAAATATGAGATAAATCTGCATACAAAATTGCTCAGACTTTTTTTCATATTTCAGCAAATTTCGCATAATCAAGCTCTCTTGGATATGCAGAAAATCCTGCCAATATAACTTTTGGCTTATATTCAAGTGCAAGTCTTTCCAACTCTTCAAAATCTATACTTCAATCTGATTTAGTTTTATAACGCTGAAAATTGAAAACTTTAGAAAAGAATGTCACTGGTGCTCAATGTGTCAGATGTCCTCAGTGCGATAAATCCATTCAAAGTATCGTATCTCCAGGATTCATGACCGCTGTATAAAAACATAAGTTAGCAGCCGCTCACGAAAGAGCCTGAACATTTGCATGATCAGATTTGAACAATACCTTTGCCCTATCAATCGCTAACTGCTCTATTTTATCAGTATTTTCCTGTCATCAGTAATAACGCTTTCATGGGAATCATTCTGCATATTTATTAGCAAAAACTGAAGCCTGAGCTTCCAAGACCTGTTTAGATTGATAATTTTCACTTGCAATGAGTTCCATTCAATTTTGTTGTCTTTTCTCCTCAGCAGAAATAGCTTGCTGCACATCTAAATCTCTTATCATATTGTACTGAAATAGCTAAACACAACAAACAATAACATAATAAAAATATAACAAAAGTCAAAACTTCTTTGGAAAAAGGACAGACACACCACTTAAAATTTAAAGTAAACAACGGCATTTTCACCAAAAATAGTCAAAAATCCAAAAATCAAGAAAATAGCTACCAAAAATTTGCAAAATAAAAATTTTTATATAAACTTATTGCATACAATGTTTCAGAAGTTTTAAAATCTGAACATGACATTTATTCTTTTATTATTTACACACATGAAAATGAAAAAAATGTTATTTGGAGCATTTCTATGAATGTTCGCATTAGCTGGAGTTGCGGCTTTACCTAATTATGCAAGCGCTACTGGTGATAACACTGAGTGATTTGAAACTGCTGGATGATGGGACACTCAAAACACAGATTATAGTGCTGGTATGGTAGCTGGATCTTCAGATTTGCAAGGTGATTCACTCATAAATGTAATTAAAACTGCAATTAAATGGGTTCTTGGAATATTATCTCTTATCGCCCTAGCTTTATGTCTTTGGGGAGGTTTCAAAATGATGACTTCAGGAGGAGATCAGAAAAAATACGAAGAAGGTTTGAATATTCTCAAATGGGCTGCCATCGGTTTAGCGGTTATTGCTGTATCATGGCTTATCGTAAGTTTTATCTTCTGGATTATCAATTGAGCAATAAAAGGCTGATGAGTAAAAAATTCATAAGTTAATTTATAATTACAATTAATATGTTAACCAAAGTCAAAAAATCTATATGTAAAAATATACTATGAGCGACTTTATTACTCATTTCTGTGATACCAAATAGTATTTTCGCTCGATGATTTTGAGATACTTTTGGAGTGAGTTGAATTCATACTATATGAACAGAGAAGCAACAAGAAGATTCTCTTCTTCATACTATACAAACAGCAATCAACTGGGTATTGTGAATATTAGCAACAATTACCTTATGTCTAGTTTTGTATGCATGATTTCTCATGCTAACTTCTGGAGGTGATAGCAAAAAGTATGATTCATGACTAAGTATTATTAAAAATGCAGCTATATGACTCGCTATAATAGCAGTTTCGCGGTTAATAGTAAGTGCAATATTCTGGTTTATTAATGGATCAGTAACACCAAATATACAAAAATAAAAATCACATGAAACATAGGAGATCAAGTCAAAAGGCTTGGTCTTTTTTTTTATCATCTTCCTTGTTGTATTTTTCATAAAAATTCTTATAAATTATTCAGCTTTATTTTCTTCTACATCCAAATGTCCCAACAAAACACAGCACTTGTCCTAATTGGACTTCAGGAACTATGGAGAGATAAAAATTCTGATTACCGTCTACGTAATATGGACTGAATAATAGATAGAGCTTGCTATCTAATCCAGTATGCCAGAGAGATGGGTTACAAAATTATTTTTGTTAGACACACAGAAAAGGAATGAGCTTTTGCTGACAAAGAACCTCTTTCACAAATTATTGAAGACCTTTGTCCACAACCAGAAGACATTATTATCAAGAAACGTAAAATCTCATGTTTCTTTAATACAAAACTTGAAGAAGAACTTCAGTGAATCAAAAATATCGTTGTTGCATGAATTCCTACTAATTTATGTGTAAGAATGTTTGTGGAGGAAGCTTACGATAGAGAATTTAATATCGCCCTCATCGAAGATATTTGCCAAACATATAATGATAAATTACAAGATTTTACACTTGATGATTTAAATGAATCTAGACCAGACCTCGATATTGTAAGATTAGAACAATTTTTATGATAAAATCTGCCTTTTATTTAACTAAACAAAAGCACTAATGCAGTGAGCAAAACTTGTGAGTGAATTAATCCAAAATCACGAACCTAAACGTATATTAGATTTGAAAGCTAGAAAATGATATTTCAGTATCTTGGCGGCTAGTTATGGAGCAAAAGTGGATGTGCTAGATGATGTTGATAATGCTGAATACCCAGACTATCTCAAGGATCACCCAAACATTACATATTACAAATGAAAAGTAGAAGATTTCGAATTTAAAGAAAAATACGATTTCATAATCGTTAAACACATTGTAATGTATTATCCAAAAGATTATGTATTGTGAACTTTGATGGATAATATCTACAAACACTTAACTAAAAATTGATTATGCTTCATCACCTACCATCTACCCAATTCCTATACTATAACCAACAATACAGACGTATATCAATATTGCCTAGATGATTTCAAAGGATTAAAATGAAAATTTGTAGTAAAAGATTTCTGAAACTATACTAATCCAGTTTCATGAGAAATAAACAAAGAACATCACGTAGAATACGTCGTTCTCTCCAGACAATAATATATTTATAAACAAGATATAATACTTGAAAATGCTAATCGATATAGTAGCACAATACGATTCTGAAAAGAAAAAATATTTCAAAGAGTTACGAACTCAAGTAATTTTGCAATTATCTACACAACAAGACCACAAAAAAATTGTAACATTCTTATCGAAAGCATGAATTATTAATATCGAAGATATTGAAAAAAAAATATACATTGGATTTTGAAATGCTTTTATGCTATCAAATGCTAAAAAAATTTTTAACAAAAGTCTGAAAGAGGCTATACAAACAATTTACAACCCACAATACACAGTGGAATACATTGTTTATCCTCCATTTTCAAATGGAAGTGACTTATTAATAGATCTCTGAGAATTACTTAATATCAAACCAACCACCAAAAAAGATCCCGAAAAAATGCCAAGCTGACTTACAGATAAATTAACTGAATATTTTTGAATACTTTTAGATCCATCTTTCAGATTTGATAATTTTATAGCATGATCTAATAACCAGTTTGCATATTCTGCTGCAAAAGCCGTCGCAGAAAATCCATGAAACGCCTACAATCCTCTATTCATTTACTGAAATGTTTGACTTGGGAAAACTCACCTCATGCAAGCTATTTGAAACGAAATAATTCAAAATAATCCAGATAAAGTTATAATTTATCTCCCTGCCACTAAGTTAATCGACGAAATTATATTAGCAATAAAAAAACAAAATCTGAGTTCACTAATGAGGAAGCTAGATGACGTTGATGCCTTACTTATCGATGATATCCAATTTTTAGCAGATAAAGATAAGACTCAAGAAATTTTTCATAATATATTTAATGATTTCCATTCAAAGAAAAAGCAAATCATTATTTCATCTGATCGCCCACCTAAAGAACTTTTACACATTGAGCCGAGATTGAAAACCAGATTCGCATTAGGATTAGTTGCAGACATTCATGCACCAGATTATGAAACTAGAATAGCGATTCTTCAATCAAAACTAGAAGCAAAACAAGAAATTATCGATTCAGAATTATTAGCCATTATAGCTCAACATATCACAAGTAATGTTCGTGAACTTGAATGAGCATTAAATATTTTATTAACTAGAAAAAAACTTAGTTGAACCGAAATAACAGAAGATGATGTCTATGCTTGTTTGCAAACACTCTGATATTCTACTCAGCACCACATGAGTAATTTTGATCCAGACAAACAAAACATTAAATGAAATACATCATTCGACAAAATCGTAGAAATGGTCGCAAATTATTATTCTATTTCTGTAGCAGAACTAAAATCTGATTCTAGGAAAAAAGAAATAACCACTGCTAGACAGATTTTGATGCTGATTGCAAAAAAACATTTCGGACGAACACTAGAAAAAATCTGAATGTACTTTGGATGAAAAAACCATGCAACTGCAATATATGCAATCTGAAATATAGAAAAAAAGCTGAAATCCGATGAAGATATTCAGCACGATTACCAAATTTTCTCCGAGTGGGTAGAACAATAGTACAATAATTTAGTCTATCTCTTTCCACCAAAACTATTATCAGATAGAACATCTGACAGTTTTTCTGAAACCAGCGACCTTGAAAATTTATTTAATACAGACCTAGAAAAGCATTTTTCTATTGGAAATTTTACAGAAAAATCTCAAAAATTATATTCAATACCATCACCAACAATAGAAAATCCAAGTAATGATAACATTCCCCTTATTTTTTCTGAAGACTGTCCCCTAGTAACTTTACGCAAAAAACCTCTGAATTGATTTTAATTTTGACTCCAAATCAGGAAGTCATGGTTCCAAATCTATAATACCATTAACTAAATCCAATTGCGTAAAGTTCAATCATCACTCTTTTGAATTATCCATATAGATATATCAATAAAATAAATCGATATACTTATAAAAAATTTTTCAAAAAATGCAAATTTCATAATAATTTAAATTACATATTCTTTATAATCTTCTTTACAACTCCAACTACTTTAGTTTCATCAAAAGGATCTATCTCAACTTTATCAAAAAATCTATTTACTGATTCCAAAAAGATTCATTCATCAGTTTTTATAATTTTTTTAAGTTTAGGAAGTTGATTATGCACAACAAACACATAATCATTTGGATCATAACTCTCCTGCTGATGAATCAAAACCAAATCTCAATCCTGAATTTTTGGCTCCATGGAATTTCATTTTGCACGAACAAAGAAACAATTCTCCAAATCATGCAAACCGACAAAAGCCATAGTAACCGGGATACGCTCCTGCGTATATTCACTTATCACAGCTTTTCACTGATTACCACACTGAGCAAATCCAAAAATAGGCAACTGAACTATATCAGTATATCTATCCGTTACAGACTCACGCACCAAACGATATCCTCTTTCATCTTTGACAAAATATCATTTCAAAACTAACTGATTCAGTTTATTTAACACTGTCTGCGGATGTTTTACTCCAATTTCAGCAGCAATCTCTCTCAAAGTAAGTCACTCTCAGTTTGTATTCTTTTTGAAGAATAAAATTAGAGCCTTTTGTACATCATCAAGTTCGTACTTCATAAGCAGCATTATTATAAAATAAAAAGAAATCTGATTTTTATTTCTAATTTCTTTATAAGAATCTCTTTGACGATGTCAAATCTTTTTTGACAAAAAATCATATTTTTTTGACAATATTTAAAATGCAGTTTTAAACTAATAAAAAATCTCTTGCATTTTAAAAAATTTTTATTACGATGATTGCGTTATGATTTTTTACCCCTAACCTTAAACAAACATGACAACGACGAAAGATTCACCTGAACTCAAAAATGCCCTAGCTAGCATTGAAAAACAATTCGGAAAATGAGCCGTAATCAAAATGTGAGACCATTCCACATTCGGACTAGTAAACACTTTCCATAGTGGATCATATATTCTAGATTTAATATTATGATGAGGTTATCCAGAATGACGTGTTGTAGAAATCTACTGACCAGAATCTAGCTGAAAAACTACCATCGCATTACACGCTATTGCAGAGATTCAAAAACGTGGTGAAGTGGCAGCATTCATTGATGCTGAGCACGCTCTAGATCCCCACTATGCCAAAAAACTCTGAGTAAATATCGATGATTTACTTCTTGCTCAACCTGACTACGGAGAACAAGCTCTACAAATTGCAGAAGAACTTGCAAAATCATGATGAGTTAAATTAATAGTTATAGACTCTGTGGCTGCTCTAGTTCCAAAAGCCGAAGTAGAATGAGACATGGGAGATACATATATGTGACTCCAAGCCAGAATGATGTCTCAGGGACTCAGAAAATTAACTTCAGTTCTCGCTAAGACATGAACAACGTGTATCTTCATCAATCAAATTAGAATGAAAATTGGTGTAATGTTCTGAAATCCTGAAACTACTACATGATGAAATGCACTAAAATTCTTTGCATCACAAAGAATCGAAATCAGAAAATGAGATAAAATTACAGAAGACAAAGAACAAATCTGATACTACGCCAAAGTTAAAATTGCTAAAAATAAAATTGCTGCCCCATTTAAAACTGCTGAATTACCAGTTAAATGGAATATGTGATACGACAAAATTAGTGATATAATCGAAGCATCAGTTTTATTAAAATTAATCACAAAAAGCTGAGCATTCTACACACTATGAAATCAAAAGTTTCAGTGAAAAGAAAAACTTTCTCAACACTTAGCGTGAGATTCTAAATCATTAACTGAATTACAAAAAAAGATTGAATCTGCCATCAAAGACATGAGAATGTGAAAACAAGTTCTCGATGATGAAACTTTTGAACATTTAGATGAAGTTATCGAAAATATCGCTGGAGTAGAAGACAATACCGACTAAACAATAAATGCAAAAAATATTGAGAATATTATCAACATATGTATATAACAGACACCTCGTTATTTCTGTTTCCACCTTGGTAATGATTATTTGTGATGATTAAAACAATCATCTTTAAAATTTACACCTAACATTGGCAAAAGTTTTCTTTTGATATACTCGTTTTACCCCACTCCTATTGCTTGTGAAAGTAGTAGGGGTTTTTTAAAAAATAGAAATTGCGTCGATTTTTCATATTATAATCATCATTCTAAAACAATAGCCGAATAACCTCATATATTTCTCATTTAACACTCAAGATCCATTTCATACAGCTAGTTTATACCGTCAAACGGTACTGGGCGGGTATTCGTTCAGAATGACAAAGCCTTGACATTATATATAAAATATTTATATATGTAAAGACAAACAAAACAATATATCAACAATTTAAAAAAATAAAAATTATGGTAAAACTGAAATTAAGATCAGACTATCTCGGGAAAGACACAACACTCATCGTGAATGAGTACAGCAGGAACGTTGTAGCTATTCAAAAGGGTGGAATCTGCCACGAACCTCACAGACCCGCACTCTCGACCAATGACTTAGCGCAGATTGTATCAAAAATCCTAGAAGAAAATCAGCACTTTGATGTGAGAACCATGACTTCCACCATCGACGGAGCAATAATATGCTTCAAACAGATTCTTCCCAAACCAATCGAAATCTAGCCCATTATCCAAGAAGAATCTCTTCTTCCAACTATCCCTTCATCAACATACTGAATCAGCTCGTATGATGCAAGGGATTTTTTTACAAAAAAATTTTAACAAAATTTTTCTACTCAAATACAATTTGTATATAGATAATTTCCCAATTCAACCACTATTTATAACCTTAAGATTAATATCAACATATATAAAACTAGAACAATCCGATTGATGTTTTACACATTTCAACTAATCCTTTTCCTCATAACACGTTTATATCAATCAACCATACCGGGGAAATATCCGTCGAGAATGACAAGATGTTGACTTTTAATATAAAAAATATACAATCATTGATATTTATCAAAATTATTTACGCAGACATGGAACTAGATAACTACAAAGATAATGCAAACGAAAACCAATCACATAACCTGATTAGTAAAATTCGTAAGAATACGGCGGCTCGCTTCATTGCTATGGCACTCTGTATCCCAAGCGTTGCTTCATCAATTTCTTCCTGCAACAGAGATAAATCTCCAGAATTATACCCAAATATCGAAATTCTTGCAAAAAATGGTAAAGTTGACATAACAGGATGAAATAAAAAAATCCATATGGAATGAAACACTCTAAAAATATGAGATGAAGTGGTTGCAAAACGAGACAAAGATTGTCAAATACGGATAGAATATAAAGATGACCAGACATTAAACAAAATGAATCTGGAATGAAGGTTTTTAGAAAAACCATGAAAAATTTACATATATCTGATGCCAAATATTGATCCAACACTGGTTCCAAATGAAGAATTAGAAGCTGTAAAGGACTCTTTAGTACTGTATACAACCCAAGAATCTATTGTATCTTGATTAAATGAACTCAAACAAATAGATTTTGAAGTTGGTAAACCTATAAATTTGATGAATTACATCAAACTTAACAATGTTTCACTAGAAAAAATAACAATTACCTATCCTAATCAACAAGAAACCGAAATAGATAATCCAAATATTTTCATACCAGAACTTCCATGAAAATGATTAATCTTAAAAATATATGTGAGTAAAAAATGAAAAACAAGTAAATGCATTACCGAAATAGATATCGATCCTGAAAAACGAGATCCGATTTGACCTACTCTAGAATCTATCTCAAAAGAAGAAATTCTTTCAAATATAAATGAACATCTATGAAATAATGATATTTACTTCATCGGAGAAAATTTTGTAGCAGAAGGTTATCAAATGATCAATTCAATGCTACATAACGGAACATCAAAACTTTCTCCAAAAGAATATAAAGACCATTTAGATAAAATAGTAATTGCATTACCGTGAGATATACAAACTTCGGAACATGAAACAACCTCATGAAAAAGCTCAATCATTCAAAATAAAGAGACCTCTAATTGAGAAGATATCATTAAAGCTTTAATCCCTCATGCAAAATTAAAAAACATTGAGGATGATGACAACAATACCTGGGTTAAAAAAATCACAAACTATGCACACACTCATCCCGGAGAAATTATAATATGCTGTCATCCAAATAATAACAAAGAAAAAGATGAAAATTCCGAATTTAATTATGAAAAAAATATTGATGAACTAAACAAACTGGATAATATTATAATTCTTCCACACTGAGCATATTCAAATCCATGATATATTGCACTAATTTGAATGATCGCTCAATTAAATCCAAATATTGAAAATGCAAAGAATTTGGAAAGTATCATAAATTCCAGCACTGCTCACAAAACCATAAATTCTCATTGAGACGATTCAGAATCTCTTTCTTTACCTAATGTCTTATGAATCATCAAAAACAGCTTAATGCCAAAAAATTTGTCACTTCTCATAAGCCTTTTAGACGATACCAACAAAAAATATAAACTCGAAAAATGAGAATATCCATTCGTGATTTTCGATATACCATGAGCCATGGTTGAATATAAATGAAACTTAATACCTTATAATAGCAAAAATTGGTATATTCTAAACAAATTAAATCTTTCAAAATGCAACCGATTTCTTGATAAAGAAGAATTAAGAAGACTTTGATATAACTCATGAGACTTTATAAGGTGAAAAATAATTTTATTAGATGAAAACTGAAAAAAACTGAATATATCTGCGAGTATTTCTATAGAACTAAAATAATTAAAATTTTCTCATTTTTTCATCTAAACTAAATATAGAAAAATTTGGGAAAGTTCTCAAAACAGAATATCTATCAGGCATTCAGCCATCAAGAATAATAAAACACTAAAAAATAACAAAGACTTGACTTTTTATATAAAAACTATAATCACTATAGTAAGATAAGTAAAAGATTGTTTTATCATTACCCAAATTTTCCATGGAAAATAATGTAAATGCCATCAATTCTAATGAACAAAATGAACATAAATGATGACTCTTAGAAAGGATTAGATATTCTAGTAAGAAAGTTTTAGCTCCTGTAATAGCTGCTGGTTCTATATCAATGTGATGATTACCTGCCGCTACTGTACCTGTGACTGCTGCAACTGCAGCTAGTATATTGACTGCATGTAGTAGCGATGAACCAGAAAATCCAAAAGATGTCGTAGCACCAACAGTAAACGTAAGCCAACATGATGTAGATATTACATGATGAAAACAGGTTCGTATTAGTTGAAATCAGCTTTATATATGAGATGTCTTGGTAGCATCATGGACAGATAACGTAACTAAAAACTGTACAGTAGAATTATGACTAAATTGAAAAACAATATCATCTTGAACTACTATAAGTGAAGAATGATATTTAACTGTAAAAGTACGTGATGAGGCAGGAAATACAAAAACAATAGATATAAAATTAACTATAAATAATCAATTAATTTCATGATTAGAAAATCTTAGAAATCTAGAAATGAAAGTAGATCAAGAAGTAAATCTACTTAATTGAATAACTTTTTGAAATGGAGCTAGCTTAGTAAAAGTAGAAATAGAAATGGACTGACAAATTACACAAATTACAGATCCACAACACTATAAACCACAATATCCATGAACATGTACAATCATACTTACAGTAAAAGATAAGAATGGTAATATAGTTACAGAAAAAGTGAATAAGAATATTCAAGCCTTAGAATATCAAGCAATGGAAATAGACAATGTCAGACCTGTAGATATCCTTCCAATTATATGACAAGTAGAAGCATGAGACAAGAATGCGTATGACCACATAGAACATCTAAGAATAGCTGAAGCCACAAGAATTAGAGATATGATGTGGAAATATGGTGCAGGTAATCATTCTGCTGCTGAATATCAACAACTAATGAGTAGACTTAATACTGGAATGACTATGGAACAACCTATATGATATGATGATTATGAGCTCATATGAGGAACTTGATCAGAAACCCCTTCAAATCACGCCCACAGCGAACGACATATTTTAAAAGCTTTAATAAATCATTCAAATTTTATAGTTCAAAACTGATGAAATCGATCAGAAGTAATATATAATAAAATAAGTCAAGACCCAAACAAAATATACATTTTCTGAAATTCTACATTCTGAGAAAGTGATAAATCACGATACAACACCCAAAATACAGAAAATTGGAAAAGATTAAGTAGGTCACCAAATTTTATAGTTTTTGTTGCATGATGAAATATTAGAAAATCTAACTGAATACTCAAAAACAAAATTCTCCATGAAAATGTAGATTGAGATGAACACTGAGTTTACTCTTTACCATCTAGCACAAATTGAAAAAACAACACAGATCCAAATAACCATCTCATTGTTACTATATGAACAAATTCTAGTGGAAATATAGATCAAACTAATGAAACATACTCAAGTAGCAAATATCCAGTATGATTTCATAACAATAACTTATTTTCTTGACGCACATTCCCGACTCATTCATCCGCATCATGAAAAATTGAAGCCGAAGCATGAAAATATGCCACTTCACGTACAAATTATGTAAACGTCGCAATAGCAGATTTATGTTTTCAGATGTTTGCTGAAGTGCAAAATGTAGATCAATTACTAAACATGATTAGATCATCTACCGATCTTAGAGATCATATTAAATTTAACGGAGAAGATCAATCATTAATCCTAATGAATCCAGCATGATTCTTCAAGAAATATGATATGCCTACGAACTTACCAACTCAAATCAATGTATGAGAAACCATTCCTCTAAACAAATGATATTATAAATGAGTAATATTTGATATACCATGAGCTGAAGTAAAAATTAATTGACAATGGGTAGCTTATAATGAAGCAAACAAATCCGTAATTAAGAGTCAAAATCCTATGAATTTAGAATGGAGATTAAACTGAAATTTATGCGCTAAAATGTGATATAAATGAAAAACTATAAATTGAAAGATTATTGCAATTGATGACAGCTGGAATGGATTAAATATAAATAATCCAATTACAATTACTATAAATTTTCAGATGAAATAACTTTACAAGTCCTAACGACACATTTTGTCGCAGTAGCTGGTACTTCAGCACATTGGTCAATATAATATCAATTATCATATGAATTATAATTAACATAATGTTTTAAGCCATCAAAACATTCATTCAAAACAGTATCTAAATCTAAATCACCATCACATATTGAATCAGTATATTGTGGAGATAGTGTATACAAATAATCCTGCGGATCTGAAAAGTATTGTCCTATACAAGCCGAAAATAAATTAAGCTTTGAAGGCCAATTTCAGATACTCCAATCAGGCTCATTTACTTGTCAATTAGACAATCAAAAACAAGAATCACTGTTTAGATGTACCAATTTTCATCAACCACATGATGTTCTAGCAGGATCCGCACAATATTTTGCATATAGTTTACATTCATCTCCCTGTTCTTTATATCCTATAGGACACTTTTTTGTATCTACACATTTATATCTACAGCTTACTTCATTATTTCAATAAACACACTTTCGAGTTTCATCACTTTCATTATATCCCGTCATAAATCAATCAGCACAAGATTTTTTCACACTTCCACACCTAGGCATTAAACAATCAAAACCTGGCACAAAACTAACATCACCCCTTGTAATTATCTCTGGATTTCCATCTAAATCCCAATAGCTTACTCCTATTGCTGTAGCTCGCTTGTCAAAACAGCTTTGAACGGCTAACCCCCTCGGTGTTTGCGTCGTACTGACAATATCTCATGTTTTTATCACTTCTATCTCCATACAATCATCATTCTGATTCCCTCATCCTTCAGTATATTTATATATTAAATTTTGACGAACCTCAACCTTAATTGGTAATGGTCTTTGATCAACTGAATAAAATCTTACTTTAGATAAACTTGTATATTCAGTCGCATTACCACCATAAGTACCCGTAATATAAGTAGTCGACCTACAAATTTGGTATCAATCAATCGAATTATCATTAACACAATTGCCATTTTCATCTCGTCACAATTTACACTCTTTACATCATTCTGCATTATCTCATCAATTTTCTCCCTCACAATCCCAATAATATTCACTATCATTCTCTCCTGTATTAGTTGGAGATCAAGTCTCACAAATATAACGACTTGCACCACATACCCCATTCTCAACCTTTTTACAAGTTTTACCATCTTGAAGGTATCATTCCGCACATTCTACACATCATAAATCATCTGTTGTCCCACTTCCTATACCAAGACAATCCCATGAATATGCAACTCATCATGACAATCATTCATTACGTTCGTTCTTTTTTCAAGATTCACAATTATAATGTTTAGTTCAACACACACCATTCTCATTCTTTTCACAATAAGGAGGGGTATCTCCTGAGCCTACTGGATGATAACCATCTTTACATAGTGAACATGTTTTACTTCCACATTTCCACCAAGAAGCAGAATCATCACTTCATACTCAGGTTGCGTTAACTCCATTCTTACATGTATTTAATTCTTTTCAACATTCAGCTAACACACAAGATTTTCCATCACTTCCTGTTGTGTATCCATCTTTACACACCCATCTACAGTCTCTTGGAGTTGACCAATGACCTGTATTCCATGAGCCACTCCATGTTATCGGAACATTAACTATAACATAATTTGAATTTTCTGGCTTTCACTCCTCTTTACACTGTTCTTCCTTTGTATTACTTATACACCACCTCATATTTTCAGTATGATTATCAGTTCTACAATTAATTAATTTATAATTAGTATCTCCTGTGCTACATTTATTACCATTCACATTATAACTTACACAACCAGTATATATTGAATCACCACTATATTGATCATGTATTGTTTGAGTCACATTATACGTTCCTTTATCACAAGTCTTTTTACCTCAGTTACAATAATTATACCATATTCCAGTAGCAAGTAATCCAGTTTTACTTCCTATATGCCAATCTCCATCATTACACACCAAATTACTTCACGTACATTCGTCTGGACATTGTGCGGAAGTAACCTGATATCCAATAACTTCATCATCATTATGATATAATTCATTTCAATTTTTACCCTTCAATGAACAATCTTTTCTACATATATTATCTTCACCCCTAGTATAACCATCCATACATCTAATAAAATGATAATGATACGTTCATGTACTACAATGTTCTCAATTTATCGATGAATCAGGAGCCATAAAATCAATACATGCCTCATACAGTCATTTTCTTCATGTTAATATTCCTCTATCTGCCACTTCTCGACTACCATCATTAAACGGTCCATCATCTCTAACATTCAGAATATCCCCAGATGTTAAACTATAAACTGAAGTATCACATTCATAATTATGTAAATTACAACTTTTTTGATTATATTTTTTAGCCTCTTCTGCTGTGCTAAAATCTGGCTTTCCATCATTGCCAGTTAAAGTTAAATACAATTTTCATTTATAACAAATTAATGTTTTCTTATGATCATAATTTCCACACGATTCATAACTCTTTCCATTTTTAGCTCTATTTGGATAGCTTATATCATTTTTCGTTATATTTATTTTTGTATACTTAAAATATGGTTTTCATAGGTTTATTATTTCAGTTTCCAAAGGAAATACATAAACATCATTAGAACAAGATACATTTTCAATATTATAACCAAAAACTGTTTCATTATGCTTAATTGTCTCTGTTTCATCCCAAGGAAGTTTACAATCACTATAACATCCAATTCACTCACTATCTCATGTTAAGTGATATCCTTCATTACATTGATATACACAAATATTCTGACCAGTCGGACATTCTTCATCAGAATCTATCAAACTAGATTCAAATATCACATTTTTATAAGAATCCAAATCATCTATACACAAATGTGCATTACCTGTATTTACTACTCACGTAGTACATTGAGCGTCATAGTCTTCTACATTAACCACTTCAACATCCTGATTAAGACAATGACCAGAATTATTCTCACAAATTTCTGCACATTCATTTCATTGATCTAATAGTTCCCATTTTTTACCAGCTCCAAATCAAGCCTTTGTACATCATACCAGACATCCACTGTATGATCATATAACTCATAAATTATCCTCCGTACAGTCGTCAATATTAATATTCACTCTTCAAATACTAACCGCTCCACCAACAGATAATCACTCAATTCAACCAGTATTAATTCATGCTCCACTTACTACATTCAAGTAAAAAGCATTATGTGAAAGTGGAGAAAATCAATCACCCATATTAGAATATACAAAAATATTATGTTTGCCTTGTACAAGAACTTTGTTTCATCAAATCATTACATTATAAGAATCTAAACCAATAGCATTTCATTCTCATCACAAAACAACACTACCAGATACATCATCTGCATATGGATCTCCACTTGCTCAAATAGTATTATTCCTTCATCAAATTAAAATATTACCATCGTGTCCAGTTCCCATTACATTCGACTCTCACCCTACTAGAATCGTTGGGATTCAACCAGATTTTCATGGCATAACTTCATTACCATTTCATCACAAAACTGAAGCATTATCATTTCAGTCATGAATTTTATTATTTGATCATGCTATCAGAGTTATATTATTTGAATATACTTCATTATTTTCTCATCATAAAATATGACTATACACACCAGTATCAACAGTATTATTAGAACCATTTACTATCACTGGATTAGGTGAAATATACAAACTAGAACCACTCATATAAATACTATTCACAACTTTCGTAAAATCTGATGGATCTAGAAAACGCATACCATAAAGCACTTCTACCTTATTATCCAGTCATGTATAATCAAATTCTGTAATTTCCCAAAGTTCCTGTTCTCCATCCCATATTCCATCATTATTTTGATCTTTTATAGGACTATATTTTACTGTAATCTGCTGCCCTATTACTCATTCACAAGTTCATATATTTCAATTTATACCTATTCCTTCTCAATTTACTTTTGGGATATATCAATCAATTTCTGGACCAGAAAATCTAATAACTTCACCCCTTTCTCCACAATATCAAGTTGTACTCTCTGCCGCATTTCCTAATCCAGATTTACCTTCATATTCATATACTACTATATATTCAAGTTCATCTGGTATATTATTTCAATTAGTATCATTCTTAGGTTTATAATACAAATTAATAGTGTAAATACCTGGCTCACTAATTCCTACACTCAATTTTGAATCATTCAATCCAACATATGAACGACCGACCGGTTTACCTAGCAGAAATGAGGGTCAAACAATTTCATATGTGTCTATGTTATAAAAAGGAACATCAACACCAATTTCATACTCAAAAATATCTGCGTTAGAAGTATTATAGTAAGGGACCAATCCTGTAATAGTTCTAATTCCTCCATTAATATATTCTTCACCAGCCTTAAATGATATGTGCAAATTACAGACCTGAAGACCATCATCTATACCATCACCATTTTCATCTGTATTTGGAATATTTTGAGCCCTTACAGAATGAGTCAATAATGATACTCATCATACACATAGCACCAATGATAAAACTACTAACAATATCGTTAAGAATCTTCCATTTACGAAATTTTTCTTTGGAAGTAAGCTTTTTACCTTTCGTTTTTGTTTCATTTGATCTTAAAGCATAATAAAATTAGATACCCAATTATACTCTAAGCATCAAATTTTGTCAAATTTTTAAGGACTTTTTTATACAAAAATTTAAATCTTCCATTAAATTTTTTTGGACATATAAGTTCACTTTAATCTAAATCATAAATTTTTGTAATATTCTCTCACTCCCACTCATGAAATCACAGAAATCTGATTATATCCAAAAGATTTTGAGAGCCTCTCAGCAAAAGATAATAATCTTTTTCCTAATCACGTATGCTGTGTTCATTGATCTGATTTTTCTCAAATCTTCTGCAACTCTCCATACACATGTAATTCCCTAATTATTGCGGTTCATTTCTCCAGTCACTCAATTCAAACTACATTATCATCACTAGGCAATAATAAACGAGTAAATCCATACAAATATCCAAGTTCATCTTCAAACGAAATAAAACATTCCTGCCCTACTGAAGATTTATACCAACGCAAAACTAAATTCAAAAAATCTGATTTCTTTTTCTCTATTCTATTTCTTACCTCTCTAGACCTAGTATCCAAACATACAAAATTACGAAAAGATTTTAAATCTGGCTGTGTTCAAATTATTTGTGTACACTGCCCACCTTTGACAAGGGGGGATAAATGGGGGATATCTAATATTAGTTGATTTATTTCCCCACAAACTGATTCAAAATTATTTAACACTTCATCATTTGTAAACCTAATTACCATCAATCAAAGAGCATTTAAAATTTGTGTCCTTATTTTATCATATTTAAGTTCATCATTTGTCCAGTGTGTATCTCAATCTACTTCTATTACCAATTTTTTAGATGCTATATAAAAATCAACAATATATCCATCTATTGGCTGTTGCCTTAAAACTTTTATATCCAATGGTTGCAAGAAATCATACCATAATCTCTTTTCTGCTTTTGTCATATTTTGTTTTAATTCTTTCGCTTTTTCAAGCAATGAAGGATTATATGCCAAAAAATTCTTTTTATAAATATCCACATTTTTATTCTTCACTAAATTATATCCCTCCGGCTCATTTCATTCGCCACCTCCCTTATCAAAGGGAGGCCTTTTTTGCCCACATTCGTTCGAAATGACATGTTTCGAAAAATATTCTTCCTCACTTTCATACAATTTATAATCTCAATATAAATGCTCATAAAACTTTTCTATATCAATATTTCACTTTCAATGATAGCTATCCCTCATCTCCTTCAATAACGATTCATGTGCCATTTGAGAAAGATTTGTGATGTTAGATCATGCAACAATTTCTGTTGCAGGTATATCACGAATTAATCTCTTAATCCTAGTGTAAGGAGGTATTATATTCAAAAATGTTTCACGAATTTCAGATAATATCTGATCTGTAGTTATAGGAGTATATTTTCATTCTTTATACAAATTGTATAACTCTGTATTTGGGATAACAGATGTTGGATAAAATTTTATCTCATCTGGTTGAAAAGCTAAATCTGAATAAATATCTTTAAAACTTTGAATATCTTTATCAAAATCTGAACCATAAAGTCATGGCATTAAATGAATTGAGATTTTCAATCAATACTGACGCATAATATGGATTGCATCCTTTATCTTTTGTACATCATGACCTCTTTTATTTAACTTCAAAATCTCATCATCTGTAGATTGTATTCACATTTCCACTCTCGTTACTCACAACTCACGCCAAAACTTACAATTTTCATGACTAACTAAATCTGGACGAGTCTCAATTGTCAGTCAGATTATTCTATTTTTAGCTGTTTCATTTTTTTTAATCGCTTCTTCAAGTGAATCTGAATATTTTATTTCATCCAAATTCTCAATCTCAAAATGGTATTTAGAATTATCCTCACCTTCTCATCATAAATTTTGCTCAATCTTCAAATCAGAAAATGTATTACAAGCATCATAAAGCTGTCTCACAAAATCTATTTTATAGTCTCTTGGATAAGCATCCCACGATCAACCAAGAATTATCATTTCAATTTTATCAGTTTTATGCCCTGTTGTAGTTAATGATTGCAAACGATTATAAACCTGTTTCATTGGATCAAACTGATTCAACCATGCACGCATAGCTCCAGGCTCAGATTTAATATAACTTTTTGGCATTCATGGATCATTAGGACAAAATATACATTGTCCTGGGCATGGCCAAGGTTTAGTCAAAACTTGAACAGGAACAATTCATGAAAGAGAACGAATTGCTCTTTTACGAAGTAATGTTTCAAAAGTTTGATTCTTTTCCAATTTTCACTCTTTCACTGCATTAAAATATGACTGCAATATTTGAGATTTAGATGGCAAATTTTTCATTTTTTTCTCTTTAGCAAAAGCACGCTGCATATCCTTAATTTCATCAGCAGTTATATTTGGAATTTTATCATATATTGCTTTCACAAGAGGAAAAAAATCCATCAAATATCAATTACTTATAAACTATGAGTATAATATGGATTCTCCTCTAAGTTTCAATTGTTTCTAGTTATTTACACACAAAAAATGGAACCAAAATCCCCTTGCATTTTTATATAAGAAAAGCACACTAGATTCAAGTCAAATTTTTACTAAATAATTCTGAATATGCTAAACAATTTAATTCTAATTCTGAGTTTCACTCTCGCTACATTTATTATAGCTATTATAATTTACCCTCTATATATCAAGCTCCTCAGGAAACGAAAAGCTGGTAAAACAATCCGTAGTAATACTGCAACTTGAGAAAAAGCTGAAATATTCGCAAAATTGCATGAGCACAAAGCGGGGACACCAACAATGGGTTGAGGATTATTCTTACTCATGATGCTTGTTATGATTGGAATATCTCGAATCTCTCAAAAATTATGATGGACAAACTATCATCTTTGGAATAGACAAGAAACATATATTATATTGTTCTGATTTTTCAGCATGTGATTAATCTGATTAATCGATGATATATTAAATATTCGTAATGTTGGAAAAGTAAAATGATTAAACATGAGAGCTAAGATGCTTGGATTAATCCTATTTTCATGATGGATATCATATCGATTTTATTGGGTATTATGAATAGATTACATAAATCTTGCACCAGCATTTGGAATAGTTCATTTATGACGATGATTCCCTATCCTTACATTCATTGCAACAATATTTATAGTAAATGCTGTAAATATTACAGATTGACTTGATTGATTAGCTGGTTGATTAAATATTTTTGTATTACTAACATTCGCTGTTGCTTTATTTATCTCTCACAGATATCTCGCTACAACAGTACTATGAATATGTATTTCAACTTTAGTTGCTTTCATGTTTTTCAATATCAATCCTGCAAAAGTATTTATGTGAGATAGTTGAGCATTTTGCCTATGATGATTAATTGCTGCAACTACATACTTACTAAATATGAGCATAGGAATACTTATTCCTATGATTATTGTCTTCTTGATTTTTATAATAGACTTATGTACCAGCTGACTCCAAATGTTCTGGAAAAAAGTTTTTCACCACAAATTATTTCCTATCGCTCCTTTCCACCATTACTTAGAATACAAAGGAATTAAAGAATATACAATTGTAATGTACATGTGGTTAATTCAAACTATATTAGCAGTTACAGCAATAATAATTATATTCCGACAATTTCTATAAAATAACAAAAATAAAAAAAGTAAAAAATCAGACATCCTCTTTTAGGTATTTTCTTAATCACCATGAAAAAACTTACATTACGATGGTCTAATATTTGTTCTAAACCTCTAAATTTTTGGATCGCTCTATTATGTAAAATCTTTGTGATTTGACTTTTACTACAATTTTTCTTACAAACTTTCGTAACTTTCAAATTATGACGAGATGGAAAATTCTGGACACTATTCTGGATGTGGAAAGAATTCATATTGTTAATATTTATAGTAATATTATTACGATACATCCTTTCTAACTTAAAATCACGAATTAAAATCGTAAAAAACAAAGAAAATACTGACAAAATATCACGAAAATTATTACTAAAAAATGTTCAATCAAAATTTGTCATCCAATTCATATTAAGCTTCTTGATAACAATTATAGTTTTTCTATTTTTAGCTGTAATAATTCAACAAGTTTGAATTAAAGCTTTTGTTTTGAGTGCAAAATATGATTTATTCTGATTTTTTATCTTTGGAATTTGAATTTGTTTAGGTTTGTTGTTTTTTACAGAAAAAGATAAAGATTTACTCCAGTTGTATAATAAATTAATTATTTGGTCTCTCCGACTTGGACTAGCTTGGTGGTTTATTGTTCGACTAATGCCAAATGCCCTTAAATTATTTGGATATAATCCTCAAATTTATGAATGAACTGTATGACAAAATCCACCTGCTGCATATTATACACTCATAAACCAATGACACGTTAGAAATCAATTTCTTTTCGAAAGACCAACAAGTTTCTGATTTTGGCTAATCGCATTTTTCCCAGTATTCGTATTATGATTTTTAAGAAACAAAAAAAGAAAAGATCAAATATTCCCTGTAATCATATTCTGACTTTTAATACTTTCCACTCGATCACGTGCATGAATAGCAGTTCGAGCACTAGAAGCAATCGTTTTATTTTTCATTATATATCGAAAATCTGTTAAAAAATATTTCATACGACTAATCATTTTAGCCTTAATCGGACTATTATGACTCGCATATTTATGAAGATGAATAATGGTAAGAGAACATTCAAATACTGGACATCTTCAATTGATGAAAGCTTGATGGGATATAGCTAAACAAAATCTATTATTTTGATGGTGAGCATGATACTCGTGACCTGCTTCTCACCAATTGTGTTATACAGATGAACCTGTAGACATATATGAAGATATCGATTCAATTCAATTAGATAATCAACGCTGTGAATTACTCAGAAAAGAAAATGTAAAAAATCAGATTTCTACCTATGGTTTCAATCCTGAAAATCAGTACTTACAAATATTAATGGAATTCTGAATCATATGAATAATATTCCGACTATGATTATGCGTTATCATCCTACGATATACCACAAAAATGATTCGATTATACTACAAAAAAAATAAATCTCCATATCAAGAACTATTATATTACTCATTATTATGATTTGGAATCTGATTTATTTGATTATGTATCGAATGATTAGTATTACATTCTTTAGTAGACAGAATGGTTATTTATCCTTTCTTTCTATTATATTGAATAACAATTTGATTATGGGAGAAAGAAAAAAATAAACAATACATTCCACCTGAACCTAAGAAAAAGAAGAAAAAATCCAATTGAAAACAGAGAAAAAACTCAAAATAAAAAAGTATTGATTTTTAGATTCATTTATATAATATATCTTCTTGCATGGAATAAAAATTCATTTCTTATCCCATATATGCCCCATACCTCTCTCCTAAGGGGACAAAACTCTCACATGTATCGATGTGGGAGTTTTTTCAAACAAAAGCTTGCTTTTAGTCAAGTTTCCAATAACCTAAAAATACTCATTTAAAACAAATCAATAAAATGCCAAACAATATTCATCCTCTAATAATATGAGCAATAGTCTGATTAATTGTATGATTTATCGTTGCAAAAGTTACTGTTCATTCCGCCGTTAAATCAGCTCGCTCTACATCGGTAAAACAAGCTCGCAAAGTAATTCTTTGAGATGTTAACGAAAAACTAGCACCCGCACTACCATGATTTCCCTATGATTTTAAGGATATGGTATTTATCTGAAAATGAATAGATTATCTTGTTTTTGATTGACTAGCTTCATGACATCTTAGAAAAATTATCTTATTAGAAATAAAAAGCTGACAATCATTATTGAATAGAAATGAATCCATGATAAAGAACGCTGTATGAAATTGACTTGTCTCTTACGAAGTATTTAGAGTACATGTATAATTTTATTTTATTCCAACTCTGACAATGAAAACCATTGTAATCACATCTGGATATTTTAATCCAATCCACCCATGACATATCGAATGTTTAGAACTATGTAAACAGTTGTGAGATGAACTGTGGGTAATTGTAAATAGTGATTTACAGGCAAAATTAAAAACAGGAAAAGATGAAGTTTTTCAAGATGAAAATTTCAGAATGAAAATCGTAAGCTCTCTAAAAGTCGTAGATGAAGTTTTTCTCTCTGTTGATAAAGACTGATCTGTATGTGAAAGTATCAGAGAAATAACGAAATTAATAAAAGAAAAATACTGAGAGAATACAAAAATATTATTTTGAAAATGATGAGATCGTTTTTCATGAAATATTCCTGAAGTTCAAGTATGCCAAGAATTATGAATTGAAATAAAAGATTGATTATGAGCAAAAACTCATAATAGCAGTGACTATAGAACAAAATCCTGAAAATAAATTACATACTTTCTACTGCATCAATTCAAAGAAGATTTAACGCATTTTTCATAACTTGAAGAATTGACTGAAGCAAGTGTAAACGAGCCTTACTAAGTTCGACATTTGATTCATCAATAATTTTATGATTATGATAATATGAATTGAAAAGCTGAGCCACATCTAAACACCATCTTGCAACATAATTTGGTTTGTATTCATTTGCAGCTTTTTGAACTTCTTCTTCGAATGATGCTAATTTTAATAGTAAAGCTTTTTCTTCATCTGTATTGAGTAAACTGTACTCAACATTTCAATCAAGTTCTCGTTGATTTTTTCTTAAAATTGAAGACATCCTTGCAGTTGTATACTGAAGATATGGTCAGGTTTCTCACTCAAAAGAAAGCGCCGTCTGTTGATCAAAAATAATCTTCTTTTCGCTATCCTGCAAAAGCATTCCAAATTTCATCGCTCAAAATGCAATTTTTCTTGCAGTTTGTTTCTTTTCCTCTGCTGGAATATCTCTATCTGCCACCATTGATTCAGCTTTTTCTAATAATTGGTCACGAAAATCTTCATAAAGAATTACATTTCATGCACGAGAAGACATTTTTCATTCTTTCAAGTCAACCAATCAATATGAAATGTGCTGGAGTTTATCACGGCTGATTCACATAATTTCCAAAGTTTTGAAAAGCTGAGCAAAATGATGCTCTTGCTCTGAACCAACGATATAGAGTGATTTTGAATAATTTGGATAATCAGCCTGTTTTTTGAATGCTAATCCAATATCTTTGGTAGAATAAAGTGAAGCTCCATTTGATTTGAGAAGTAAAAATCGTCATAAACCGTACTCTTCCAAATTTATAGCTAATGCTCATTCAGAAATTACAGCTTTTCATTCTGCTTGCAATTTACGAACTAATTCAATCCCTGCTTTTTCTACTTCACTCTCAAAGTACCATTTATCTATTTCTTCACTTCCTAATTCTGCGAAGATTTTTTTCATATCTTGAAGACAAAGTTCTCTAGTCTCTTTCCATATTTTTACCAATTCCTCATCTCAATCTTCCAATTTTTTTTGTAAATCTCAAATTTCTGGTTTATATACATCAGGATTCTCATCCACCTTTTTCGTAGCATCTGAATACAAAGTTCCTACTCGTTTTGAAAAATTTTCCTTTGGCATGTCTCACTGATAAAATTTGGTATAATACCAAATCCATTTAGCCACATGAGCTCATATATCTCATGGATAGCAGCATTTTACCACATCATTTCATGCATATTTCAAAATTCTGGCATTCGATTCGCTCACCAAAATATTTCTAATATGTCATATATGAATTGCTTTATGCGTATTTGGCTGCCATCATTCAAGAATGAATTGTTTTCATGTAGACTCTCCTCTTCCAAAATCAGCTTTTTCTTTTTCTATTTTTTCGATTACATTTTTGGCAAAATTTTCAGAATTTAACACTGCATTTACATACGGTCCTACTGAAATAACTTCAGAAAAAGAATCTGAAGTCTGGATTTTACTCACGATTTCACTACTTATTTGAGCAGGATTTTTTCATAAAGTTTTAGCTCGTTTAAAGCATGGAAATGCAAAATCTCCTTTCACATTATCTGGAGCTATAACTACATCTGATATAATTTCATCCTCAGAAACTCAAAGATTCGGAGCAATAAGCTCTGCAAATTCATACATTAACTTTTGAATCATTAATAATTTATATAACAATAAAAATATAACAACTACATTCTAACAATCCTCCAAACATTTGCAAAATGTTTTATAAAAATTTAATTAATTATGTTTAATCATCAATCAATAACTTTTTTAAATAAAAAATTTGACAAAAGAAACCAAAATGTTTACAATAGAAAAGATATTTTATACAACTAATCCAAAAAAAATGAGAAAAATAAATGAAAATCTACTACGTAGGGCCATGAACGAAGGAGATAAAAAAATTAATTTAAATCCAGATAAAAATGAAGTATACACAGCAACTCCAGATGATTTAAAAAACATTTTAAATTTTTTTACGGGGGCTTCAACAACAAGAATTATTTATCTTAATGATAATAAGGATAGGATTGACACATCAAAAACTTACGAAGTTATGAAAGATGAAAACTGAAACGAATTCATATTAATATATTTCATAAATCAAACAAAGCCAGTAAAATGTATTAAATACAAAAAAGGGATCACTTGATTCGCTTATGATATTAAAGAAGATGGAACTATCTATATTTGATTCTATAAAAATGGTAATATACAACACATCAAACTTTGTAAAATTAATATTAAAGAAGGAGGAAGAGGGAAAAAGAAAAGGATACCAGAACCATTTGACGAGAACCCAATAAGCTATGAAGAATCAACCAAACAAGATAGAGAAAACCAAATGTTTTATGATGACGATAAAGATTCAGACTATTAAACCACCATTTGATACAATTTAACATTCATCACACAAACAATATTTATATCATGCTTGAAAATATAAACACTATCCATATATTTTGATAGTTAATTTTAAACACTAATAATATAAAAGTATGCAAGTACCAATTTGAGTTTCCAACAGACATATCCATCTATCCAAAGCCGATGCTGAAGCACTATTTTGAGAATGATTTGAATTAACTAAAAAAAATGATCTTTCTCAACCATGACAATTTGCTGCAGAAGAATGCCTAGTCCTAAAATGACCTAAATGAGAAATATCAAAAGTGAGAATTCTTTGACCATACAGACCACAAACTCAGGTAGAGATTCTTATGGCAGACCAATTTAAATTATGAGTAATGGCTCCCATAAGACTTTCTGGAGATTTAAAATGATCTGCATGAATTACTATTATAGCTCCAAATTGAAACGAAATTACAATAGATGAATGAATGATAATTGCAAAAAGACATGTTCATATGTTGCCTTCAGATGCTGAAGCATACGGAGTACAGAATAATCAAATAGTGAAGATCAAATGCGGAGGAGAAAGAGGTTTAATTTTTGATGAAGTAGTAATCCGTGTAACTGATACTTCTAAACTTGATACTCACATCGATACTGAGGAATGAAATGCTGCATATCTCAAGACATGAGATGTAGCTGAACTAATCACAGATTGAGAAATCAGATTTTATGAAAAAAATTAGTATGAGAGTCCCTGTTTATGTTCAAAAAAAACATATCCATTTGGCCCAAATAGATGCAGAAAAATTATTTGGAAAGTGATATGTTTTTTGAATTGAAAAAAAATTTACTCAACCATGAGAATATTTCACCAAAGAGAAATTGACTATCAAGTGACCAAATTGAATACTTGAAAATGTAGATATAATTATGCCTTTTAGAAAGTTTACTCAAGTGGAGATCTCTCCATCTGATAATGAAATTCTTTGAGTTAATGCAGTAGAAACTAAATCATGAGAATTAAAAAGGGCTGAACCTATAACTTTGTTTTGACCGAGATGAACGATTTATTTGAACAACTGTGTAATTATCACAGAAAAACATATTCACATGAGTGTAGCAGATGCCAAAGATTTTAGCTTTAGAAATAATCAAATTGTAAATTTGAGAACTCCTTGAAAAGACTGAAGAATAATTGAGAATGTCAGAATTAGAACCAATGATAAATTTGAATTTGATTTACATTTAAATGAAGATGAATGAAAGAAATATTGATTAGAAACTAATTACTGGGCCGAAATATCATCAAAAAATCCCTCATAAAGAGGGATATTTATTTACTAAAAATCTTTTTATTCTATACTTCTCATTAACATAATCATTACATATCATCTTTTCTCTGTCATATCCGGATTTGTATTAGTTATTATTCATTCTTTCTCTAACTTTTGCATATGATTCATATAATATTTGCGTGTAGATACATACTTCCCATCTAATGTTCAATATAACATCCTAGAAAAAGCTGCAACAAACTCCGCTCTTGTTACTATATCATTGGGTCTAAAACGATTATTCGGCATATTTTGTCACATAATTCACAATTGATAAGATAATGTTACTGCATTATCATACTGTCTATCTATTTTATTTGATACATCATCAAATTTAACAACTCATTTAGATAAATCTGGCTCACGTCACAATACGTTAATCGCATAATTTGACAACATTTTTGCCATTTGTATTCTCGTAAGATAAGAAAACATTTTTGCATCTTCAATTGATGATTTTGATGTAATTCAGTTTTGATATGCAAAGTTGTAAGCCTCTTTATATTCTTGGGAAAACTTATCTCAATTCACACTTGTATTATTCTTCACATTAATAGTTTGTTTTGTAACATTATCAGATGAAGCATAACTACTATCCAATAAAAGTGATAATGAATTATTTACATTTCATTCTTTACTATCAATGTCCGAATTTTTTATATTTTTTTCACTCTTTGATATATCAGATCCCCCAGAACTAGATCATTTTCCACCTCATCACCCACTATATCCATCTCATTTATCACTAATCCATCTAGCATATAATTTAATATCTTCAGTAATTGGAGTATTAAAATCATATTTCTCCCCACTCTCTGTATACCATCATTCAAATACAGCATCAGATTTTAAAGATGCTTTTGGTCCTTTTATAACATCTCACTTTTTTACACTAATCTCTCTATCTATTTTCCCATCTGAAATAAGAGTAACTACTAAACTTTCAGACATATTTACAAAACAACGTACCGGAACAGCTATATCATTTAATTCACGTCCAAAACTATTATTTAAGCTTCCAAATATATCGTATCAAATACCTCATTTTGAAAAGATTCAAACATATCCATTTATATTTTGAGCTGACCATAATCAATCTCAAAATTCATAATACATTTTATCTATACAATTTCATTTTATTCCTCTATTTGATTGACCTTCTAGCTCACAATTATGCAATATCCTTCATGGATTAGGAATTAACATATCACGTTGAAATTTATTATTTGCCTCAATATCAGAAAACACTGTATATCAACCTTTTTCTATCGCTTTCATATCTAAAGTTTCCAATGATGAAGAATTTTTAGATTCTTCAACTATTCATCTCTTGGATAACTCCTCTAAGTCTTCATGATAAACAGACTCTTTTTCTTCATAATAAATAGGTTCTTCATTATAAATAGGATCATCTATTACCTCAAACCCATCATCATTTATAAATCCATCAACAATATACCCATTATTTTTTCACCAAATTGTCATCAAAGCAGCCCAATCATCTGGAGTTGGTAAATACTCTCATTTAGTTGCATCACATGGATTACTAATATTTCATTGCTCCCATCAACTTCATTCCTCTGTTCAAAGCTTTCATCAATTAAATCAATTTTCAAACAACTCATTACTGTTTGTAATAAAATTTGTTTTATCAGAATTATCAATTTCCAATCATTCATAATTTACACCAACATTATTTCATCGAAAATAGTAATTTCACGCACATTTTTGCATGTTCAAATTTATATAATTATTAAATTCAACATCTGTGTTTATTTCAACATTTTTTACTATATCGTTAACTTGTATGAAAAAATCTTCATCACTAATACAAGTCGAATCAAATCACTTTAATGGGGTTTTGTGTTCCTCCCCTCTCCATATAGTCTCTCCTCTCAATATAGGTCAAATAAAAGTTGGACACCTTCTTTCAGATAATTCTATAAGTTCATATAACTCTGAAGAACATTTCGACTCTGCTCAAACATTTCTATCTTTTATAAACATTGTATTAACTCAATCTGTTACCATTATTACTCATTCCTTATCCATATCATTAGGTATACATACATTGTCTTTCACCGCAAATCATTCCCCACACACTCTCCACTTTGCATAAAGTGTCACAGTACTTCATCCCACTACATCCTTATCAAAATTCCATTGCTGAGTCAAATTACTATCTTTATACCATCACACAAAAGTATATCATTTCTTCACAGGAATATCTGGAGCAGTAATAGTCTTTCACTCTGCCACTTTATACGACTCAACATTACTTCATCCATTTGTATTAAATTCAACTATCACAGGATTTTCTACAACAAAACAACGAACTGAATGAGCAGAATTATCCACATCACCTCAATATAAAACTCATTTCTCTACATCAAACCATCATAAACTTCATTCATTACTCATTGACGTCCATAATAGTGATGGATACCTATAATAGCCAAACTTAACACCTCCATTCGAATCTTCATACTCAATACTTCATGCCTTCGGAATTAAAAAATCTTGTTGAAAAATTAAGGGTTCTAAAACCTGAATCGACTCTATATTATTTAATCTTTTTTTCGTATCTAAAATCAAACCTGTTTTCTCTGACATTTCTAAATCCATTATATTTTTCCTATACAATCAATTAATACCATTCCACATATCAATTAATTCATTCCAATCTTCCAGAGTTGGCAAATATTCTCATTTAGTTGCATCACATGGATTATTTGAAATATCATTTTCTCTCCATCATGTATCTGGTTGTAATATCTTACTATAATTCAAAAATCATCTATCTTGAGCACTTTGATCTATACTTATCTCTGAATTAAATCAATTCTCTACTGAAATTAACTCATTATACTCCGCATATCAATTATTTCATCGAAAATAATACCTTCCATAAATACTCGTAAAATACTCATCAACCTGCTGAAGATTTTCTACAGTCTTTCATAAAATATTTGAGACCTCTGTAAAAAAATCTGGTGTACATACAAAAATAGTATAACAGCTCCTCTGATCACTATAGCACTCCTCTTCATAATGACAATAATTCTTATCACTCTCTAAATTCATTATCCTCTTAAATTTGTTAACATCACTCATATCTCATCACTCATTCACACTTTTAACCAAAATTGATTTTTTTCAATTTGACAATTTCACTACTCAATTATGATATGCAATTTTCTTTGTCCATTTAGCATAAAGAGTAACGTTTTGTCTAATATTATTGTAATCGAATGGCTCTCACTGAAAATCAGCATTATCATACCAATCAGCAAACTCAACTCAATCTTGAACTTGACGCCTCGAATAAAACATATAATCAAATCATTTATCTCATATTTTAACAAGTTCTTTTTCTTCTGGATGATTTACATCCTTAATTAAAGTAACTACTACGCCATCCTCTTCAGCTATAGCATCTACATCTTCTCCCTTCTCCCATTCCACTATATCCTTTTCTTCTCGAGCATAACTAATTGGAGTTGAAAAATTTACAGTTAGCAATACCACCAATGCTATTAAGTGCATAACTCTTCTCATCTCGTAATTTTTATAATTATATAAAATATATGTATCCATAATTATACCAATAACTCTAATTTTTGCAAATTTTTAAATAGATTTTTCAAATAACATCATAAAAAACCACTATAGTAAAACACAAAATTTTATTGAATATTCCAAAAAAATACCTAATTCTATACATAGGTTTTTATATATCCAATATTCTAATGAACCTATTCTCTCGACGACCTCGATGAAAAAAACAAAATAAAACAAAAAGAAAAATTCTAGTTATTTCATGATGATGAGCCCGCTGAACTTATGCTCTTTGAATTATGAAAGCTATGGAAGAATGCTGAATTAAAGAAGAGATTGATGCAATATATGGAGTAAGTATTTGAGCCATTGTATGATCAGTCTGGTCAAATGGGATGAAAGCTGAAGAAATTTTTGAATTATTAACAAATTTATCAGTTAGGGATTTTTATTGAAGGGATATACTTAGCAAATCTGGAGGATTTATATCAAACAAAAAAATTGAATCACTATTGAATGAATATTTACCGAAAAGTTTTGAAGATTTAGGAATTTCATTCTATGCATGAGTCGTAGATACAAATAAGGCAGAATATAAATTATTTCATGAATGAGATTTGCGCAAAATTGTACTATGAAGTATGTCCATCCCTGGAGTTTTTCCACCTGTAAAATACTGAAATTTTTCTCTAGTTGATTGAGGAGTTTTAAATAATTTTCCAGTAGATATAGCCAAAAAAGATTACCCCAATCATGAAATAATCGGGATTGCATTAAATAAATTCCAAACATATCAAAAAATCAAAACAACTTTTGATAATTTTTTGATCAATTTTGAAGTAATGATGCGTTCAAAATTACTCGAAAACACAAAATTTGTAGATTATCTATTTTATAAAGACTTACCGATTTCTGTCTTGTCTTTAAATAAAAAGCAAATGCACGAAGCTTTTGCCTTATGATATGAAGATTGAATTAAAATGTTCAAAGAATCTAGCTAATATTTTTCACTAATCCATCCTTTCACTGAGCGATTAAGTTTGATCATCATCCTCTCAAATTATATTTTTTTGCTAATTCTTTCGCTGAGATTGAACCATCTGTAATAACAACATAATTTCATTCATCCGTATAAAGTAGAATCGATTTTTCTGATGGAAAAATTTCTTTAACTATTCCAGTCAACGTCTTAAAATTCGTACCAATCGGTAACTGAGTAATTTTCGAAAAATCTGAATTTGAACGACTTTGAGCTGTTTGCAAACTAGCACGAATTGCCGCTGTTTCCAACGATTCTACACGTTGCTGTAAATCTGAATTTTCTTTTACATATTTAGAAATTTTTTCATTAATTTGTGCATATGACTTCACATCTAATGTACTTGATACTCAATCCAAAATTTCCTCATAATTATGTAACTTTTCGATAACCTTTGGTCATGTATACGCTGTTATTCTCTTAATTCATGAAGCTACAGCTTCCTGTGAAACAATAGTAAATGCTCAAATATCTTTTGTATTACTCACATGGGTTCATCCACAAAGTTCCACAGAAATGTTTTCATCTCCATTATGCACACGAATTACACGCACTTCATCTCAATATTTTTCTTCAAAGAACGCTTTCGCTCAAAGTTTCACTCACTCTTCAAAGCTAGTCTCAATCAAATCCACAGGAAACGCTTTAAATATCGTTTGATTTACATTATTCTCTATTTGCTTAATTTGTTCTGATGTTAAAAGATTATTTGCATAGAAATCGAATCTTAACAAATCTTCATCAACTAAAGAACCTGCCTGTTTCGTATTTGGAAAAATTTTTGCTAATTCTGCATGCAAAAGATGAGTAGCTGTATGAGCTCTCATTTTAGCATATCTTTGATCCATATCTATTGATAATTTCATCTCTTAATATCTAATTCAATTTAAATTAATTGACCTGTATTGCATCTCACAAATCTCACTGTCTTACATTCTCAGTTTCTCAATTCTCAAGTTGAACCTGTACAGTTTGATCCAATTCATCTTCTTCCTCATCCTCTGATACTACAATAGGAGCACTTGTATTCTCCGGATTTTCTGGATCTATTTCAGGCAATACTAAAACCTCCTCTGATCATGTATTTACATCCGATCCTTCAATATTTTCTCCAGCTTCTTGATTTGGAGAGAACATGTAAACTACATAAACTCAAATTAAAGACACTACCATAAATACAACACAAATCCAAATAACTATTCTAACTATTAAAGGTTTTCTTGCTTTCATTTAAATAAAAAAATAAAATAAAAAATCTGAATATAATTTTATTTTTAGTTCATACTTTTTCAAGAGATTTATAATTTGACTTCTTTGTAAAAATATATAAATATAAAATATGCAAAACATAAATACAAACAAAATATCTTACAATTATGAAAAAATTACTTATTATGTTGTTGATGCTTTTAATTGGAGAATTCGCGCTCTCTGCACCTCAACAACACAGAAAACAAATAATCCTCACCTATGATAGGTGCGAGGAAATCCTAATGGAAAGTCCTAGAAACAATGTATCTCTATCCCTTTGGGAAAAGATGGAGTCTCTAATTAAAGATGGCGAATACCCCGTTGTCATCGAATACGATCATGACATAGCTTGGATTTTATTAAATGATCCAAACAATAGCAGAGACTACCCAGAAGCCCATTTCAAATCAGATTATTTCGAAATAATCACTGACCTCTTCCCCATCAAAATAAATAAGACTCTAAAAAATAGTCTTATTAAGGGAAATAAAGTGTTTTTCAAAACATTAGGGATTGAATACATTGTCGAAGATGATGAAGTTATCTCAAAAATCAACTACGAAAAGTTTGAGAGATTCGTTCATTAAACCCTACAAAAAAGCTGACTGTTTCCCAGTCAGCTTATTATTTATATACCATTTTTTAATGTCCCTTAAACACCACTCCAAATGTAGCGAAAATTACATACAAATCCATTGCTAACGACCAGTTTTGAATATAATATAAGTCTAATCTAGCCTCTTCAGAAAATGGTAAATTATCTCTACCAAAAACTTGAGCATATCAAGTAATTCATGGCTTTATGCTTAAAACTCTCCTCTCCCACTCTTCATATTGTTCCACTTCTTTAGGCAAATGAGGACGCGGTCAAACTAACGACATACTTCACCACAAAACTTGGAATAATTGCGGTAACTCATCAAGCGAACTTTTACGCAAGAACTTTCATACTTTAGTCACACGTGGATCATCTTTAATTTTTGGCAAAACTCATTTACGATTATTAGCATCAGATGCTATTAATTTCGCATATAACTCATCAGCTTTTTTTCATCCATATCCCACACACATTTCAGTTTTCATTGTACGGAATTTATAAAATGTGAACAATTTTCCTCACAATCATACTCTTTTCGATTTATAAATAGCTGGTCATTTAGAATCAATTTTAATAACTATAGCTATAATAATCATTGGAATAGCAAATACTATCAATGCAATTGTAGCTACTACAAGATCAAATACTCTCTTCCAAATCAACGACCATCAATCAAGCTGTGAATGTGTATATTCCATCGCAACAATTGATCAAATTTTTTCTGGTTTATAAACCACATCTTCTAGAAAGAATCCTTCACTCACATGGAAAAATCTCGTATCATAAAATCTAACTTTTTCAAATATCTTTTGTAAAATTTCTTGCTTTACGTTTCACACAACAACAGCGATTGAATACTCTGATAAATCCACACTATCAACATCTTCACTTACTATCGCCTCAGTAGGAAACGAAAAATTTCATTTCAATTTATCCAATAATTCAGAAGATTTATTCAAATTATCGGATATAATCAAGACTTTACTTCATTTTTCTTTCTGCAACTTAAAATCTAAACGATACCAAATTTGATCAAAAAGAAATAAAGCAACATAAGCTATAATTGCTGAAATCAATATAATATACCTAGATATTCAAAAATTGAATATAAATCCTTGACCAAAATATGAAATAAATGCGCTTGTAATAAATCGGTAAACCCAAACCTTAGATAGGGTCTGAATATAACTTCAGGTTTGCTTATTTAATTCATACAAATTTTTTATCAAACCAATTACAATAAATGCTCATGCAGAAATTAAAGAAAATATTAATAATTCATGTTTATTAATCCACGGAGTTTCATGAAAAATCTTTCACATAATATCTCCCCATAATCTAGATTTATATGCAACCCAAAATACTAACAAAATTAATATAAAATGTAGTACCGGTCTAAATAAACGAAAGATTTTTAATCGCTTTGAATTCATAAATTTAAGTTTTATAAAATATAAACTACACATAGTATCTAGAAAAGTATACCTTTTTCAAGTGCAGATTTTTATAACTATCATATTTCAAGCAAATCCCCTCGGCTTCGCCGTATCCCCCTTATCAAGGGGAAAATCTTTACACACATGATTCTTCGCTATGCTCAGAATGACAGCTTACTGTCATTTCGAACGAACGTGAGAAATCCACTGAGCATATAGATGATGATGCACTCATATGGATTCTCACGTCGCTAACGCTCCTCAGAATGACAAGTGTAATGTTGACTAGATTCTTTGCTACACTCAGAATGACAAAATTAAAATTTCCTAAGTTCTCGCATAAAAATAGCTGTACTCTGCCCCACATTCATAGATTCTTTGATTCATTGCATAGGGATTTCTACTACTGCATCGACCTCTTTCAATGTTTTTTCCATCACACCATCCACCTCATTCCCAAATATAATAGCTATTCAATTTTCTGATTTACAAGCATATTCTCATAAAGAAACTGAATTTTCAGTTAATTCTGCTGCTATAATTTCAAGTCACATCCCCCTAGCTTCATTTATCGCATCAATTGTAAAATCAAATTGTCTAAGTCAGACTGTATTTTCAGCTCAAAGTGAAGTTTTACAGACTTTTGGATTGTCCTGTGGAGATGGAGTATAACCAACGATTCGTACTTCTCGTCAAAGAGAATCAGCTGTACGAATTATATTTCCCACATTATATGCTGAACGAATATTTTCGAGAATTACTATTCTTTTAGACATGATAGATTTCGTTTTAAATAAATTCAAATTATCAATTATTTATAAACAATATCCCTATTAAATCAAAATGATTTTTTCATTTGACAATATGGCATAGATTTTTATATTGAAAGTGCCAAATCATTATACATACGAGAATTAAGATTGATTGTCATTTTAAAAAAGTGAAGAAGTCTGGATTTGTATATGTCATTCAGAGGGAAGCAAAGCGACCGAAGAATCCATATGCTTCAAACCTCTCCTAGATCCTTTCCTCACAGAAAGGACTTATACTGGATTCTTCGCTTACGCTCAGAATGACGAATATAATATTTAGAATGACAAAATAATATGATTTGGCGACAGAAATGTTCGCCTTTTTTAATTCTCGTAAATTTATCCCTTCTTCTTATAAATTGAATACAAAGGTAAAAAATAAAGCGATATTTTTAGATAGAGATTGAACAATCAATCAGGATTTTTCTTATATCTATAAAATCGAAGATTTGAAGCTTTTGGACAGAGCTAAAGAATGATTAACTGAATTAAGAAATTTATGATATAAATTGATTATTATAACAAATCAATCATGAATCTGAAGATGATACTATACAATGGAAGATTGTAACAAATTTAATGAAGAACTAGAAAATCAATTATGATTAAAATTTGACTGAATATATATATGTCCTCATAGTCCAGATGATAATTGCGAATGTAGAAAACCTAAAACATTATTAATTGAAAATGCAATTAAAGATTTTGATTTGGATGTGAGCCTATGCTTTTTTGTCGGAGATAAAGAATCTGACATTCAAACAGGAATTAATGCATGATGCAAAACAGTTCTAATAAAAGATTCTCAATATAACTGTAATTTAATCCCTGATTATTGTGTAAATACCTTATACGAATTATCAGAAATTATAAAATAAAATATATAAATTAAAAAGCTTTTACTTTATTATTCAATTATCATGCATTTAGAATCAGATTTAAAAAAACATTTTGAAGAATCCGCAAATGTTAAAATGGAATTTATAAAACTAAATGAAGAAAATTTACAAAATGTAATAAAAGTCATAGATGACGCTATTAAATCAGGCCATAAGGTTTTAATATGTGGTAATGGATGAAGTGCCGCTGATGCTCAACATATTGCAGCAGAATTTACATGAAGATATAAAACTGAGAGAAAATCTTTACCCGCAATTGCTTTAACTACTGATACATCAGCACTTACTGCTATTGGAAATGATTACTGATTTGATCAAGTATTTTCCAGACAATTGGAATGACTTGGTAATGAATGAGATATTTTAATCTGAATTTCTACGAGTGGAAACTCTGAAAACGTAATAAAAGCCGTAGATATGGCAAAAGCAAAATGAATAAAAACAGTATGATTACTCGGTAAATGAGGATGAAAATTAAAAGACATAGTGGATTATTCGTTAGTGGTACCATCTAATAATACGCCAAGAATCCAAGAATGCCATATGACAATATATCATTCAATATGTGAACTTATTGATATTTTAGATCAAGAAAGAAATCAATGACAAGAATAACAGTAATTTGAGATTCTATGATTGATAAATATATTTATTGAAATACGGATAGAAAAAATCCAGAATCTCCTATGCCATTACTCAAAGTTGAAAATAAAGAAATTAGACTTTGATGAGCCTCAAATGTAGCAAATAACATTGCCAAATTAAATTGAGAAGTAACTTTAATTAGTATGGTCTGAGAAGATATCAACTGAGATCTATTTTCTACTTTATGTGAATGAGAAAACATAAAGTTAAAAAAGATATCTATGAAAGCACCAACTATCACAAAAACAAGATTCTTGGATTCACAATATAAACAGCAATTATTAAGAGTTGATGAAGAAAAAAAAGAAAATATCTCAAGGGATTGAATCAATCAAGTGAAGACAATTTTAGAAAATGAAAAACCCGATTTGATTTTAATATCGGATTATGATAAATGAATCATTACTAAAGACCTAATTTCTATGGTTAAAAATTATGCTAAAGATAATTTAGTTAAAATTTTAGTTGATATCAAACCTAAAAATTTAGAACTTTTTCACAATGTATATTTAGTTAAACCTAATTTCAAAGAATTCTGCGAAATGATGTGAATTCAATGAATTGAAAATACTGATGAAAACATTGAAAAACACGGTAAAGAATTTGTAGAAGAATATAGAACAAATATTGTAATTACCAGGTGATGAAAGGGATCTTCTCTTATTACTACAGATTGAAAGGTTTACCATATTCATTCCGAAGAACGTAAAGTATTTGATGTTACTTGAGCATGAGATACATATATAGCAACGCTAACCTATGCTTTAGGGAAATGAATGAACATGACTGATGCAGTAGAATTAGCCAACAAAGCAAGTGGAATAGTAGTATGAAAGGTCGGAACAGCATCAATAACCAAAGAAGAATTATGAATTTAATATTTTATTAAAAATTTCTATAAAATGATTTTGGAAAATTCAAATGAAATAATAGCTACTGCTGAAAATGAAAGACAACAGTGAAAAAAAATATGATTTACCAATTGATGTTTTGATATTCTTCATCCATGACATATAGAAACATTCAGGCAAGCAAAAAAATATTGCGATATTTTATTTGTTGCATTAAACGGAGATAAATCTCCATATCGAAAAACTAAACCTTGAAGACCAATCCATGATGAAAAGCATAGATCAATAATATTAGATAGTATAAAATATATAGATTATGTGGTAAAATTCGATGAAGAAACGCCTATTGAAAGAATCAAAGAAATTAAACCAGACTATATCTTCAAAGGTTGAGATTATAAAGCAGAAGACATAGTATGATATAAAGAAGTAACAGAGAATGGATGAGAAGTAATAATTATTCCAACAGTCGAAGGATACTCAACCACAAACAGCGTAAATAAAATTTTATGAAAAAATAAATAATGATTATGAACGTGAAAGTCCTGAGGATAATAGATAAATATTTAATCTGATTTTTTATTATATTGTTTTTTTGGTTAAAATATATTTTTGCTTGAAAAAAAAGTAATATCATACAGAAACCTAAAAAAATATTAGTTATTCGTGTACGGGCTTTATGAAGTAGCTTACTTACTTTCCCAATGATAAAACAACTGGAAGATTATTACTGAAAATGAGTACAATATGATTTATTAGCGAGTACTAGAAATATTTGAGTATACAAAAATCAATGATATTTCAAAAATATGTATAATCTATTTTCTTTCAAAGATGTATTAAAATTAATATGTAGTTTTAAAAAATATGATATAGTGATTGATACGGAAGAATATTTTATGATATCTGCCTTTATGAGCTTGTGGCTTTGAAAAATAAATTGTGGATTTACTAATATAAAAGTTAGATGATTGGCTTATAATAATTGAATAACTTATAATGACAAGCAACATTCTTGTTTAACTTGTTTGGATTTAATTAAATCGATTTGAATTGATTACAAAATTCCAGATGCATTAGAGCCTTTGAAATATACAGATAAGGATAAAATAAAAGTTGATGAATTTTTGAAATGATTAAAATATAGTAAGTTGATCTGTATGCATACATGACTTGCTGAAACATCAAAAGATAGGGCTCGACCTAAAAATAAATGGATTGAATTAATTCAGAAAGTGATAGATAAAAAAAATGGGGTAAAAATAATATTGTCATGATCCAAATGAGAATATGAAGCTGTTCAAGAAATTTATAATACACTTAAAGAAAAAAAATATCAAGATAATGTAATCAATATTTGCTGAATGTTTAATATTTTCTGATTCGCATATCTCTTAGAAGAATGTGATTTGATGATTTCAAATGATACTGGACCAATGCACTTAGCTGCTGCAATGTGAACTAAGACTATTGGATTGTTCTGACCAAATTTACCAGAAAGATTTTGACCATATCCTTTAGATAAGAATATCTGAATTTATAAGTGAGATTGAAAAGCAAGCATTAATGTTCACCTAGGAGAATTTAAAACAGATAAAGAATGCTTAATAAACAAGATTTGAGTTAAAACTGTATTAGAGCAAATAATATCATAAAAAACACACTATAATGTTTATTTCATTATAGAATCATAACAACATTAAGTTTTTTATAAATTTTAAGATTTTTATTATTATACATCAACCACAAAGTTAACAAAAATTCAGAAATATATCAATAAGGCCTAAATCAGGATTCAACGATAGGTTCTTTTAACAATTCCTCGAATAATCATTCCTCTTTTATTCTTTCTTCAAATGTAAACAATATATCAAACAACCAACTTTCATACTGCTTAAAACTGTTAACATCCATTATAAACATATTACCAATATTAAACCTATATTCATTCTCTAATTTCAATATAGCTTGTTTATATTGTGGATTGTTTTTATTAATAGAAGATTCAAGAATCCTCCAAATTTTATTATTTTTTATTCATAGCTGTTTCAATCAACGTAAAATATAAGATTTTTTTGGTACATATATATTATAAACTTGCTTATCATTTTTTATGAGCTTTTCAACTTTCATAAAAATATTTTTTTCAATATCTTTTATATCATCTTTTTTAGCAAAAAATACTATACCTAAAAAATGAGCAATTATTTTTACTATAAAATCTCTCAAAGAAGAGGCTTCTTTAAATATTGTTTTGATGGATAATATCGGATTTGGAATATATTTATAGGAAAAATATCTCCTATAATGACAAAATCAAACATAATCAACACTAGATAAATCATAATTTTTTCGAACTCGATATTGAGCTGTAAGTTCTGCATAATCATGATTTCTTTCTGAAATATTATCTCATGTATCATCTCATAAAAATCCCAAATCCACTCTAGCACTCTTTTTCCCAACTTGTATCGGTGTATATACATCATCTTTAAAAACATATCATGGTTTATGATGAGTTACAAATATCTTTATCTTTGTATTTTTAGTCATTAATTATTTTAAAAGATCTAAAACATTTTTTATTGTTTTATCCATATCAAAATAACTATAATTTCATAATCTTCATATAAATTTAACATTGGAATCTTTATTTTCTTCTTGATATTTTTTTAATAATTCTAAATTATCTGGAGAAGAAACAGGATATGCATCTATTTCTCAAATTCATGGGATCTCTCTACAAATCACAGTTTTATCACAATTAAATGTTGGAGATTTAGGATAAAATTTTTTAAATTCCGTTATTCTAGTATATTCATAATCATTTGGATAATTTACTACTGAATTCTTTTGATAAGACTGAATATTTAGCGTTTCTAAATCATAAAGAGTTTTCCTATATCATAATTTTCAATACTTATAATCATAATATTCATCTATTGATCACGTAAAATACAATTTTTCATATTCAATCTCACCTTTTATATCATCAAACTTTGTATTTAAACAAATCTTTATTTTAGGACTATCTAACATTTTTTCAAACATTTTAGTATATCATTCTAATGGCATTCATTGATATTTATGATGTGGAAAATATCTATTATCTCTAGATATCACAACAGGTACCCTATTCATCACATTAGGATCTATTTCTTCTACAGAAATTCACCATTGCTTCATGGTATAATTTTTAAATACTTTCTCAAAAATATAATCAGCTAAGAATGATAAATTTTTATCATTTTCAGATTCTGACTTTTCTCTTAATTTTCAAATAGTAACTTTAGAATTATAATCAAAATATTTTAATAATGTTTTTTCTAATTCTTCTGCATATCATTTAGGAAATGACAAATATATAGAATTTAAATTAAATGGTATAGGTACTAAATTTCAATCAATTAATCAAATTACTTCATGCTGATAATTTGTAAATTCGGAAAATCTATTTACATATTTCCGCACTTCCTCTATATCTGTATGAAATATATGTGGTCAATATTTGTGTACTAATATTCAATTCTTATCACAATAATCATAACAATTTCATCATACATGATTTCTTTGTTCCACAATAAAAACTTCCTCTCATTTTTCCGACAAACATTGAGCTAATGTTATTCATGATAATCATGCTCAAACTATTAAATTTTTAGTTTTCATGTCAGCCATTTTACAAAATATAAAATACATACTATCACTTCTTCGAATTTATCAAAGAAGAAATTTTACTTTTAACCTTCACCCCTCTGAGTAATAAATAAAATCGCATAGAACAACCTTTAACTCAAAAAATTTTCCTCAACAAAAGGAAAATCACCCGATAAACAACCAATATTACATATCATAGCAATCTATTTGGCTTTTCTTTAGGAAAATTCTTCCATTTAGTTTTTTGCAAATAACTCTCATACAAGGCAACAACATCTTTAGGACAGAAAGCATACTGAGTATACGGTTTTGCCAAACAATGCAATATAGTAGCATTTTTATATCAAGGATTACAAAAGGGCCTCTCTAAAATAAAATTCATTCATCTATCTTTAACAAAGATATCATGTGAAAAAATAAGATTTAAATAATCTTGATCTGAATCATCAATCCATTTTCAATAAAGCCTATTCAATTCCCGGATATCCCTTGTATTTATTTTCGATACATTATATCTTTTTGCATCAAAAAGCAACACTCAAGCATTAACATAATTATCTACCCCAAAATAATGTTTTTTTAAATATCTCGCTTGCTCCGGCTCATAATAACCAGCAATAGCTTTTCATTTCATGTCCATTTTGTATATATCCTCAATATCTTTTGTAACCAACACATCACAATCCATATATAATAATCTGTCTATATTTTTAATATAATATGGAAAAAATAAACGATACCACGTACCCCAAGTTAAATTCCTACGATTAATAACGGCCTTTTTAATTTCTTCTGGTATAATATTATCACGTATAATAAATTCTATCTCTTGATTATACAATTTTACAATTCTTTTTAATTCTTTTATATTTTCTTCAGATAAGCAGGAAGACATAATAAAAATTTTTATTTTATGATTTTTATTAGTTTCAAGTAATGACAAAATTGTAACAGCACAATGTCTTGTATAATCTCATTTAAAGTCATCTATACAAAGAAGAATATTCATTGTTTTTTTGTTCATAATAATTAATTAATAATTTAAAACTTAGAAAATAGTTTTCCAAATGATTATTTAATCAACCTTCTAAATCTAATTTTAATTGCATATAAAAGTTCTTCTATAAAAATTCTTAAATTTCTAAAGACTCAGGAAGTTAATAACACCTTTATTGATACAATAGCTATAACTAAATATCATCTACATACTTGATTTTTATAAATATTATTTCCTATGAATCATTGCTTGAATAAGTAATCAAGATACTTTATAGAATCTAGACAAAAAGAAACTGTTCAATGAACATTTTTTGTTATGCTATCACTATGAATCCTATAATAAACTAGCGGATAATTTATCCCAAATATATCTTCATTATTTGCAACTTGATTAAAAAAATATACATCAGACACAATTGTTTTATCTCATAAATCTTGTAAATAAATTGGGTATTTGTTAAGCACATCAGACTTCACCATTAATGTAGATCGACTCATGTAATACGTATTACTGACAAGTTCATTATAATTAATTTTTCATCTTTTAACAATAATTCAATTGTTTAGCTCTAATTCTTTCTTATTTATAATTTTTCATTTTTCATCTATAGTGGTTAATTCATTATAAACTAATTGAACATTAGGATGATTTTTAAATACTTCTAATTTTTTATCCAAATATTCAGGGAATAAACTATCATCTCATTCCAAAAAGGCCACATATTCAGATTTTTTATTCCTCTGATCAAGTAAGAATTGCATATTATTTACTATTCATTTATTTGGATAATGATGCCATGCATAGATTTTTTCTGGATATTTTTTTGTGTATTTTGATATAATATTTCGACAATTATTATCTGGAGAGTCGTCTCATATTAATAACTCTCGATTTTTATATCTTTGATTAACTACAGAAAGTATAGTTTCTTCGATAAACTTTTCTTGTTTATAACATGTAAGGATTATAGATACTAACATATATAACTTTTTATCTAAAATAATATCAAATAACACTTCTTATATAATATTTCAAAATTTTGTAATGCTTGATTATATAAAAAACATGATATAGTTTTTGTTTCTTTGGATGTTTTACTCTAAATTGATAATTTTCCAATATTAAATTAGCTATGTTTTCATTTTGTTTTGTTAGCCTACCTTTAATGTTTTTTAATACGTTAATAAACTCACTAAAATGATCTGCAAGAGCTTTCTTGTTTGATATTAACAAAGAATTTGAATGACGCCTATAATAAGCTAAAGGGGTCTCAATCGAAACAATTTTTCAGTTCAATCCTGATATAATAAGACATGTATACCAATCTTGATATAATCAATTACACATAGGAAGGATGGTCTTTACATAATCATATTTGAATAACATTGTTGTTGATGTTATATGATTATATAGGCAAAATTTTAAAAAAGAATTATCATAAATATTATTAAAAGGTGTTCTGAGAATTTTATTATATGAGTCTCAAATAACACCATCATTTTCATTAATCACAATTAAATCATGATAACATAAATCTGCTTTTTTCTCTATAATGTATTTTAATTGATATTCTAACTTATTTCTCATTCGAACATCATCAGCATCACAGTAAGATACAAAAATATCATATCATTCAAATTTTTCTTTTAATTTCTGCATTTCATATAATCATGTTTCTATTGCTTTGTTTACTCACGAATTATTCTTATTAAGAATTTTTATTTTTCATTGTAAATTGTAATCTTTTATAAAATTCTCAATTATATTTAATGTTGCATCCGTTGATCCATCATTTACAATTATCAGATACCAATTTTTAAATGTTTGATAATATATAGACATGAGTTGTTGCAATATATATTTTTCACCATTAAAAACTGGTAATATTATAAATACGAATGAATCTATTTTTTTTAACATGACTTTATTTTCTTATAATTAAATATTTACGATATGGTAAAATACTTTTATGAAATTTTGGCTTATCTATATATATATCAATAATTTTATCTTTTAATTTTTTTGTACCAACTGAATCAATAAACATTATAATCGCCCATTCAAAAATATTATTTGCTGAATAATTTTTTACATTATTCACCTTTTTTTTCATTTTATTCACAATTTTAGACAGTTGTATATCCGATGGATACTCAATTTTAATATGTTCCTCTAATCGTCAAGGAATTACATTTTTCTTAAATAAGAAAGATATAAATTTATAGAAATAAAAAAAAGAATAATCAAAAATTTTTGCTATAATTCAACATGGAAAACAAATTATAACATATCCTCATTTTTTACACACTCTAACTGCTTCATTTATTGCTTTTTCTCTGTCTTCTTTTTGAATATGTTCTATCATATCACAAGAATATACAAAATCATAGAAATCATTACTTATCGGTATATCTATTGCACTTCATTTTATAAAATTCATTCATTTATATGTTTCGATTTCTTTATCTCAATAATCACTAGATGTCAAATCTAACCCATCAAATCTAATATTCAAGAAACGTCAAATTCATTGACTTCACGATCAAATCTCTAATATCTTTTCCGGTTTATTTTTTAAAACATGTTCTATAATTGGAGCATATCTTATAGCTTGATTAATTTGATTTGTCATATGCATTTACTAGAAAATCTTAAAATATTCAATGGTATCTTTCAGTCAATCTTCTAACTCTACACTAGGCTCCCATCATAACATTTCTTTTGCTAATTTATTATTTGCTCTTCTCTGCTTTGGATCATCACTTGGTAAATCTTCATATATTATCTTAGATGTACATCATGGTATCAAACTTATTACTTTTTCTGCTAATTCTTTTATTGTGAACTCATATTCTGTTCAAATATTTACTGGTCATATAAATCCCTTATCATTATTCATCATCAGAGTCATACCTCTAATCAAATCATCCACATATTGAAACGATCTAGTTTGACTTCAATCTCCATAAATTGTAATATCTTTATTCTGAAGTGCTTGCATTATAAAATTACTAACCACTCTTCAATCTGCTGGATGCATATTTGGTCAGTAAGTATTGAATATTCTTATAATTCTAACATCCACTCAGTATTGCCTATGATAATCCATAAATAATGTTTCTGCTGCTCTTTTTCATTCATCGTAACATGATCTAATTCAATTAATATTAACATTTCATCGATAAGTTTCTGGCTGAGGATGTACGGCTGGATCTCAATAAACTTCAGATGTTGAAGTCTGTAAAATTCTAGCTTTTACTTTTAACGCTAATTCAAGCATATTTATTGCTCAAAGTAATGATGTCTTAATTGTCTCAACTGGATTTTTTTGATAATGAATTGGTGATGCAGGACATGCTAAATTATATATTTCATCTACCTGTGCCCAGAATGGCTGAGTTACATCGTGCAGCACAAAAGTAAATGCAGGATTAGAAATCAGATTTTCAATATTTTTTTTATTTCATGTAAATAAATTATCTAAGCAGATTACTTCATTTCATTCATCAAGTAATTTTTTACATAGGTGAGATCATATAAATCATGCTCATCATGTTACTAAAATTTTCTTCATTCTAAATAAAAAAACTAAAGACAGACGAATCTTTAGTTATTAATTACTTCGATTCGGTCTGTATAATGATTTGGCAATATCACTATACAGAGAGTAGAATAAATTGCAATATGAAATTTCAAATTTTAACAACTTCTAGATGTCTTCTTTCGACTAGAAGTTCCTTTTTTATCTCAAGGACACGCACACCAACCATCAGAGCTTCTGTAAACAGTACCTGGATATTTGTAATCACATTGAATATCTTCTAAAGACAAAAAGTTACTCATTATATTTTTAGAACAACCATAAATACTACTCCATGATGATGTTCATTTCTTATCTCATGGACAGGCGCACCAATTATCAGAATACCTATAAACTGTACCTGGATATTTTTTATTACATTTTTGATCATTTGTTAAATAAGTTGTGACACTATAATAACTAGATGCAGAAGTTCAACAAGTACATGAAGGACTATATGTTCCATCATTACAAACATATCTTCCGTTTGATGCACAATAAGCAACTCATCAATGCCAACTACAACATCACTTTTTTGCAAATGAAAAAGATGGAACAAAAAAGGCCAATAACACAACAAACAGTAAGATTTTTTTCATATTTATAAATATATCAACATAAATTACCATATGTATATATATTTAACAAAAAAAGTCAATGACATATCACCCAATTATTCTTTTCAGTTTTATCTTTCACTTTACTTTTTAAAGTAAAAAAATAGTATTCCCCTATTCTAATACATTTTAAACTATAAATTTCTAAATGACAAACTTAGAAGAAATAGATAAATCATTAAATGACTGAAAATTCTATGAGTTACACAGTATTATGGGTAAAAAATGGAATCTACTCATACTAATAGCCATATATGAAGATATCCATACATTCTCCTGAATTATGAAAGCCATTCCAAAAATAAATACAAGTATTTTAACAAAAAGACTCAACGAATTAGTAAATAAGTGATTTATCACAAAAACATGAAAAATTTGATACACTCTCAGTGAAAAATGAAATCTATTAATGGAATGATTAGAATCTCTGAAACAACGAGTAATTGAAACAGGTAGAGATAAACAAATTGAAAAATATAAAAAAATTAAATAATATTCATTTTATAAATAATACACCAATTATGAAAAAAGAAAATTTCTTTAAAAGACATCGAATTGCATTAACAGTTATTGCTTTAATAATCGGTTATGTATTATACCAATGGCAACCTCGAGTTGATAAATCTCCAAAAGATAAAAATTTTTATGATATGGAATACACGGTTCAAACTTGAACTTTAGAAAATGCTTTAACTTTACAATGAACTACTCAGTTTGCAGATTCTCAGAAATTAACTTTTATGACACAGTGAAAAGTAACAGCAGTAAATGTAAAAGTTTGAGATTATGTAAAAAAAGGTCAAGTCCTAGCAAAAATTTCTACTGATGATCTGGATAATAATGTAGCTCAAGCTCAATTAGATATAGATACTCAAAGAGCTAATTTACAAGATTTACTTGAAGCTAAAAACATAGAATTAGAGTACATTCAAGAAAAAGCCAATTATGATGCTCTGCTATTACAAAAGGAGACCATCAATCAAGATCAAGAATTAGCGATGCAAGAATTACAGCAAAAAATTAAAGATGCTCAAAAAACATATAACGATACATTAGCAGATTACCAAGAATTATTAAGCTGAAGTAACAGTGCAAACGCTGATTTAGCATTATCTAGTACAATAAGAAAAAGAAATCAAACGTTAGAAACTGCTGTCTTAGAACTAAAAACAATTATAAATGATGTGAATTCTGTTTTAGATAATTACGATAAAAAACTAATTATAACTGATAAATATAAATACGAAGTAGCAAAAAACGATTATATCTGAGCCGATAATCTATCTTTAAAAGTACAATCTGAAAAGTGATATAATCAAATCAATAAAGATTTAAGTAACCTCAGAGAAAAATATAATACATTAAATAGTAAATCTGTATCAGATTTAACCAGCGAAGAAGTACTTGATGCCTATTCTACATTGAAAACATTATGAAACAATCTTATCAGTTGGGGAGAAAATAATTATGATATGTTTAAGGCTAGCATCACAAGTTCTTCTTATAATTTATCTGATATAGAAAATGATGCAAAAACTTTTGGTACTGATTTACAATCTCTATGAGTAAAATATGTTCAATTATATACTACAAAAGTAAGTACACTTGCAGATTTAGATGATGATACTTCCTTAGAAGATACTAAATTAAAACTAGATAAAGCTAAAACAAATCTTGATAAACTAAATCTTCAGGTAGATGTTCTTAAAGCACAACAAGAAAAGGATAAAGCAACTTTAGAAGATAATATTGATACAGCAATTAGAAATCTAAACAAAATTGCATGATGAGAAAGTTTAAAGGAAACTCAAATTACTCAAGCACAAAATAGACTAAAACAATTACAAAGAAATATGAGGAATATAATTGATAAATACGATGATTATGAATTAACTGCAAATTTTGATGGAGTAATTACTGAAATGGATATCCAAGTATGAGATTCTATTAATCCAGCTTCTACAAACACGAATCCAAAATACATATACGTAGAAAGCAATAATATTTTGGAGATGACTTTTGATGTAGAACAAATAGATATTATACAATTAAAAGTCTGAATGGACGCTGAAGTTTATTTAGATGCTTATCCAAACGAGATATACTATTGAAAAATAAGTGAAATTAACACGATTCCAAACACAAGTTCAATGACTACTACGTATACTATGACCGTAATCTTTGAAAAAAACGATCCTAATCAAACAATTCTTGCCGGAATGTGAGGAAGTGCAAAAATTATTCTAAATAAAATTGAAGATGTATTAATCATTCCATCTCAAGCAATTACTACAATATCTGGTCAAAATATGGTAATGTTAAAAAAATGAGAGCAATGGGTAGAACAACCCGTAGAAATATGAGATTCTGATGAATCAAATACAGAAATAGTAAGTTGATTAAAATCAGGGGATATTATAAAATCAATGTTTTACTCTATAGAATGAATGGAAAAAATGTGATTATCAACAGAAACTACATCGTTAGAATTCTGAGATAATGAAGCTATGGAAAGGACAATTAGAGAAAACAGAGCCAATGCAATGCAAAATATGGGTAATATGTGATGATGAAATAGAGGATGATGAGGATTCCCATGAGGTGGAAGATAAATAATTAATTTTATGGTTTTTGCATAAAAGATAATGCCTTGAAAAAAAGATAAAGAAATTACTAACAATATAGAAACTGAGAATAAATCTTCTCATCTTATTGAATTGGTTAATATTACTAAAACATATGGGAAAGATGATCCTGAAAATGGAATAGAAGCCGTTCATGCACTCAGGTGAATAAATTTTTGGATTGATGATTGAGCATTCATTTCAATCATGTGACCATCTTGATGTGGAAAGTCTACCTTAATGAATATTGTGTGACTTTTAGATGAACCAACCAGTTGAGATTATCTACTTAGATGAGAAAAAGTAGAAGCTATGACAGCTGATGAACGATCAATGATTCGTAGAACTACGATTTGATTCGTTTTTCAATGATACAATTTACTCAAAAGAATGTCAGCTCGAGAACAGGTTGCTCTACCTTTATCATATATGTGAGTACCCAATAAAGAAAAAAAAGAAAGATGTGCCGCTGCACTTGAAATGGTTTGATTATGAAATAGACTAAATGCCTTACCAAACCAATTATCTTGATGACAACAACAAAGAGTTTGTATTGCCCGTGCTTTAGTTTCAAATCCTTCTTTAATTCTAGCGGATGAACCAACTGGAGCATTAGATTCAGTTACCTGAGAAGAAATTTTAGAGTTGTTTCAAAAATTAAATCAAGAACAACATAAAACAGTCCTTTTAATTACACATGATCGCCATATTTGAGAATCGGCAAAAAAAATGATTAGGATGAAAGACTGATTATTTATTAATTGAGATGAAATATAATTTATAATATTGCAAATATAACAGACTATGAACTTTTCAACTTACATCAAAGATGCATTATGAAATCTCTTATCAAATAAGATGAGATCATTTTTGAGTGTACTTGGAATAGTAATTTGACTTTTTTCTGTGATTTTTTTGATGTCTTTTTGAACATGAGCTCAACAATGAGTAAAAGATCAAATGGCGTCATTAATTACTAATAATATTACGATAACTCCAAATGGGTGATATACTCAACGAACAAATGATGATGTACACTGATATGTAAAGGCTATAACTCTAACAGAAGATTTAATTGATGAACTGCAATACTATTTCCCAGAATTAAGTGGTAAGGTTACATACAGCAATTCAGCTTTATGAAATTTAAAAAATGCTGATAATGATAGCTCAATGTGACAATTCTTATGAGTACCTACAGATTACTTTGATAAAATGGCTCTTGATCGAAATTATTGAAATAAATTTTCTCAAAATAATATAATTAAAAGTGAAAACGTTGCGATAGTAAACAAAAATATTGTAGATGACTTATTTGACGATGTATATCCAATTTGAGAATATGTTTACTATAATAATAAAAAATTTAGAATAATTTGAGTACTTGATGAAGAAAGTATGTTTGGTCAAGTATTTATCCCTATCACTACTTATCAACAAAAAGTAGATACTTCTACAAAAATCTGAAGTATAACAGTAATACTATGATATGATGACGACGTAGATGAGCGAATGAATAAAATCAAATATTTTCTCATGAGAAAATATAATATTAAACATATTGATTTAGCAGGATTTACTGTTACATCTTTATCAGCAATTGGTGATGCAATTGATAAAGCTATGTGAATTTTCACTTATTTACTTGCTGCAATTTGATCTATATCATTATTGGTGGGATGAATATGAGTAATGAATATTATGTTAGTATCCGTTACAGAAAGAACTAGAGAAATTTGAATTAGAAAAGCAATTTGAGCTTTAAATTGAGATATAATCACACAATTTTTGATTGAATCAGTAGTAGTAACTTCTATCGGATGAATAATTGCTATCATATTAGCTTGGCTAGCAATACAGCTCGTAAATAGTTTTCATATAGAATGAATTAATGTTTCAATGACCATGGATGTTGTAATTTTAGCTACTACTCTAACGTTTATTATTTGAATTGTATCCTGAATTGGTCCAGCCAAAAAAGCCGCAGAGTTACAACCAATTGATGCTCTTAGATTTGAATAAAAAAAGTGTTGACTTTTTTATCCATTTTTGTATATTCAACTAGCTATCAGTATCCGCACAATGAAGTGCTAATGATAGATGTTATTGGAATCTTAGCTCAACTGAATAGAGCGTCCTACTTATACGATTCGGTACGTTATCCGGAAACGCACCAATAAACAAGTGTTGCATCAGACATTGCAAGTCATGCCAGGCACAAAAGGCAAAGACACAGTGTAAATCAATCGCTTAGGATAGTAGCTTCCTAGCAAACTTGGAATCGGGTGGGAAGGTTCTCGGTTTGAATCCGGGAGATTCCACAAAATTGAGCGAAGTTTATGAACTTCGCTTTTTTCTTTACAAAAAATTTAAAACACCAAAACAACTTCTTGCTGCAAATCAACTCAGAATTTATCTTTTACAGATTTTTGAATATAATTCATCGCTTCTAAAACATCATCAGCATTTCATCATTCATTTACCAAAATCAAAGCATGTTTTTCATAAGTTCATGCTGTTCAGTTTGGAATTCTCCGTCACTTCAAACCACAACGATCAATTAACTGCCCTGCTGAAAGTTTCACCTTCTTTTCTCAAAAATCTATACATTCATGATGAGACAAATCTGGAAACTTCTCTTCTAATTCATTCCATTCATCCAACGATATAATAGGATTAGCAAAAAAACTTCATGCAGTTCAGATTTTATGCCAATCTGGAAGTTTATTCGCTCTAATTTCACGAACTAATTCCATAACTTCAATTGGCTTTTTTGGCTCAATTCACTTTTCTCCAATAAGTTTCTGGATATCTGCATATCATATATTTGGACCATAATCCTCATCTACAACAGATAATAAAAATCTGACCTTTGTTACCAAAAACGATTCCTTTAAAGAATATTTGAAAACACTTGTTCTATAAGCAAATTCACATTCATCTTTCTTAAAAACTTTTCTTTTTCACAAATTTAAATCTATTCATTCAACCTCATAAATTACATTAGAAACCTCCATCCCATAAGCTCAAATATTAGAAACTGGAGCCGTACCTACATTTCATGGAATATCTATCAAATTTTCTATACCACAATAATTACTTTCACAACATCGCTCAACAAAATCTGACCAATTTTCTCAAGCCATAACTTCAATAAAAACAGAATTATTCTCAAATTTTATTATTTTTTTTCATTTCATTTCAATTTTAACTACAATTCCATCAAAATCATGCGTAAATAAAATATTTGCTCAACCATTTAAAAAACAATGCTTCTCGTCTTTCCATAAATCAGATTTCATAAGATCAAAAATATCAGACTCCTGCTCTATTCTAACTAAATATTTAGTCTTCACTGGAATTTGTAATGTATTAAATTGTAACAAATCTACATCTTTTTCTATTTGCATGAGCTTTCATTGAAATAAAATTTTGCACAACACAAACAAATATCTTATGTTTATATACAATTATTGCCTCAAAATCGTTGTCATATACACAGGAGTAAATATATTCATATATTCCAAAAATTCATTAGGATGTGTTATATCCTTTAATTTATCTTGATCCAAAGCTTGAGCTATTATTTCTACGCAATTATAACTATCATCTTTTTCTTCTAAAACATTTTTCTTAAATCATTGTATTGCATCTTTTCATTCCCCATCTTTTCAGTATAATCATCATCAAATAGCTGCATTACTATCATAATCTTTTCATAAATTATTTTTACTAAATGCCATAATTCTATCCTTAATTTCCTTAGGGGGTCTTAAAGATAATAAGTCATATCATAAACACTTACACCTATCTAAATATGAATTAAATAACGTTTCCTCAACACGTCAAATTCCACTATCATCTGAAGAAAATGCCGTTGCATGCCTAATCCCAATGGGATCCACAGATATTATAATCGCAGCATGTCAAAAATCTGTATCATAATTATCATCATACGCCTCTAGAAGTCTCGTTCATATATCCTTTTTTTCCACCTTTTTATTCAATAAAATAATATCTCAAACTTCTAAATTTTGTTTTAACAATTCTTCTTTATCAATTGTTCATGTAGTTTTTTCTAATAATTTATTTTTTATTGCACTAAGTAAATAAACAAACTTCAGATTTTTTTTAATATCTGAATTACTATTAATCATTTTTTCAAATATTTTCATAAAATTATTTAATTGTTCTTCATCTTTTTCATCTAAGTTCAAATCCCTTATATTCAAATTACTAAATTCACCAAATCCTATTTCATTTTTTTCTGAAATCAATCTTCAGATTACTCTAAAAAGTTCAAAAAGTGCTTTTCATCGTTTTTTCTGATTTATAAAATCCCTTAGTTTTTCAGATATCTGAAATCTTGGACCACTTAAAATCAACCGTATTAATTTTTTTTCTACTTCCCCAAGATCATATTCCGATAAAATATTATCTCTTAAATTTTGTAAATCATTATATAAATCTGACAACTCTCCCTCTTTCCCTTCCTTTTTTTCCATATTTTCAGTCTCTTAACAAAACAAAAAATTCACAAAAAGACAAACATTCACAATATATAGAAAATACACCGTATATCAAGTCAACCTCAAATCCTATTAAAAACATCAAAAAAATCCTGTGCCACTCAACACAGAATTTTCAAAGATTATTCTTAGTAGTTTCATACATTAAAAAGCATTTTCATCTACTACAGTTTCATCCTCTTCAGCCTCATTAGCTTCAGTTGCTTCTGCCCTCTCAACTTTATTATACATTTTTGTTGGATCTTCTTTAGCAAAATCAACTTTAATAGCTCTCCCTCGAACTTCTTTCCCATCCATTTCAGCTTTAGCTTTAGCTGCATCATCTGCATTTGCGAATTCTACGAATCCAAATCCCTTACTTCTCTTAGTCTCCCTATCTAGATTTACTCTAGCGAAAACTATTTCTCCATAAGGTGAGAAAGTTTCTCTGAGGTCATTACCTCTCATTTGCCAGTTTAGCCCTCCAACAAAAAGTTTAGTTTGGCTAATAATCATTTCTTCACTCATTTAACC
>OCTX012122517.1_pt1 | contig 54678 bp, 49 predicted proteins | sample 1539691 | NCBI WGS metagenome assembly OCTX01 (sample SAMN02144231, study PRJEB22623) | gut metagenome | biome: sheep rumen | host: Ovis aries | place: New Zealand
GCTCCACGACGGCGCGTTCTTTTTTTGCGTTCTTATAAGTCAGCGCACCGCCGATTCCCAACACCATGCCCAGTTTTACCACTTCGGCAGCCATCTCCGGAGAGCCTGAAAAGCGGTGCACCGTGCCGGAAGGGCGGTATTTCTTCAGCAACTCCAGCACATCTCCGTGCGCGTCTCTGTCATGAACCTGGATCGGCATGTTCAGATCTCTCGCAAGGGCAAGCTGAGCCTCGAACACCGGGATCTCACTCTCTTTCTGCGGTTCCGGATAATAGTAATCCAGTCCGATCTCGCCGATGGCAACGACCTTCGGTGCTTTTGCCAGTTCAGCAATACGCCCAAGCCAGTTCTCGGGCAGCTTTTCGGCCTCCTGAGGATGCACACCGACAGCTGCCCAGACGAAATCATATTTTGCCGCCATAGCGACGGATCGTTCGGAAGACGGGAGATCGCTGGAATTCTCGATGATTCCCACGATCCCGTGTTCTTTCTGCGTGTTCAGCACACGGTCCAACTCGGCGGCGAAGACCTCATCGTCATAATGGGCATGTGTATCAATAATCCCAAAATAATTACTCATATTTTATTATCTGTTCTCCAGTTTCACGATTGCTTCAAGAGCGGTCAGGATCTCTCTGGTCTCTCCGACATAGGACATATCCTCGCCCTCGGAGAAACTGCCGATGGCCTCACCTGTGTCTTCACCCCAGATCACGACGTTGTTCAGAATGCTTGCCGCTTTCATGCCGCGCAGACGCGCGACTGTATAAAGCGGAGCGGTCTCGCAGTCTGCGCCGAGACAACCCTTCCGGCTCCAGTACGCAGCGATCTCATCCGCCTCGTCATGATAGAAACTCTCATGGCTGTGGGCGATGCCAAGATGATATGGGAATCCCTGCTCCTTTGCCGCTTCCACGACGCAGGTCAGGAACTCCAGATCCGCCACGGCGGGGTATTCCGGGTGGACATAAGTTCTGGATGTTCCGTCCTCACGGACAGCGCCTTCACAGAGGATCAGATCGCCGATACCGATCCCCTCCTGCAGCGCGCCGGCGGAACCGATGCGGATCACCGCTTCCACGCCGATGTTGTGCAGTTCCTCCAGTGCGATGCCGACGGAGACGCCACCCATGCCCGTCGACAGGGCAAGGACTTTCACGCCCTTGTAGGTACCGACCGCGCTGCGGTATTCCCGGTTGAACGTCACTTCCTGCGCATCATCCAGGAATTCCTTGATATGCGTCACCCTCCCCGGATCGCCGGGCAGGATCGCATATCTGACTCCAAGTTCTTCGGACAGGTGGATATGGGGCTGTACCATGATCTGTTCCTCCATTCTCAAATATGGTTATCAGCGGATCCGGCTTCCTTCCGGAACACTGTCATCAATGGTAAGAACTTTGACGCTGCCTTCCGCATCGCTGCAGAGGAGCATGCCTTCGCTGACGATCCCGCGGAACGCGTGAGGCGCAAGATTCACGACGCAAGCCAGTTTCTTGCCGATCAGTTCTTCCGGCTTATAATACTGGGCGATACCGGAGACGACCGTACGCTCCCGTTCACCGTCAAAGAGTGTGAATTTCAGGAGTTTATCCGCCTTGGGAACCTTTTCGCAGTTGAGGACCTTCACAACGCGGATCTCATTTGACATGAATGCGTCGATAGAGATCTCGGGAAGATGCTCCAGTTTCGGTGCTTCCGGCTGTTTCTGGGCGTCTCTGATCTTCTCCACCTTTTCCATCACGTCCTTGATATCCTGACGGGCAAACAGGATCTCGGGCTTTTCCGTCACTTTTGTGCCGGATCTCAGCAAACCGAATCTCTCCATCTCCTCAAGGGTACGCGGGGACGTGTTCAACTGCGCAAGAATCTTTTCAGAAGTCTCGGGCATGAAGCTCTTCAGGAGTGACGCACCGATGGTTATGGCTTCCGCCAGATTGTACAGAACGGTCTTCAGCCTGCCCTGACGCTCCGGATCCTTTGCGAGCTTCCACGGCTCGGTCTCGTCGATATATTTGTTGGAGCGGCGGAAGATCTCGAAGATTGCCGTAAGAGCGTCTGCGACGCGCAGGACATCCATCTTCTCCTGTGTTTTCTTTACCGCTTCAAGAACAGTCTGTTTGAGGTCGTCATCCGGATCCTCTGCGGCGCCGGTGTCCTCAAGTACGCCGCCGAAGTATTTGTTGGACATGGCAATGGTGCGATTGACGAGGTTGCCGAGGATATTCGCCAGATCGGAGTTGACCCGCTCGACGACCAGGTCCCAGGTGATGACGCCGTCATTCTCAAACGGCATCTCATGCAGGACAAAATAGCGGACCGCATCCACGCCGAACAGACTTACCAGGTCGTCGGCATAGATCACGTTGCCTTTGGATTTGGACATCTTTCCGTCGCCCTGAAGCAGCCACGGATGTCCGAACACCTGTTTCGGGAGGGGGAGATCCAGGCTCATCAGGAAGATCGGCCAGTAGATGGTATGGAAGCGGATGATGTCCTTTCCGATCAGGTGCAGGTCCGCTGGCCAGTATTTCCGGTAAAGATCATCGTGATTGCCGTCGGCATCGAACCCGAGTCCGGTAATATAGTTGGTCAGCGCGTCCAGCCAGACGTAGACGACATGCCTGTCATCGAAGTCCACCGGGATCCCCCACTTGAAGGAACTTCTGGAAACGCACAGGTCCTGAAGTCCAGGCAGCAGGAAGTTGTTCATCATCTCATTCTTCCGGGAGACCGGCTGAATGAATTCCGGATGTGTATTAATGTGCTCGATCAGACGGTCGGCATATTTGCTCATTCTGAAGAAATAGGCTTCCTCTCTCGCTTTGGTGACGGGACGTCCGCAGTCCGGGCACTTTCCGTCTTCCAGCTGGGAATCCGTCCAAAAGGATTCACAGGGTGTGCAGTACCAGCCTTCGTAATAGCCTTTGTAGATGTCACCCTTGTCATACATCTTGCGGAACATCTTCTGTACCTGTTTTTCGTGGTACTCGTCCGTTGTCCGCATGAACCGGTCATAGGAGGTATTCATCATGTCGAAGATGTTCTTGATCTCGCCGGCGACCTGATCCACATATTCCTTGGGGGTGACGCCTGCCGCGAGCGCTTTCTGCTCGATCTTCTCGCCATGCTCGTCCGTTCCCGTCTGGAATCGGACATCATAGCCCTGTTCTCTTTTGAAACGAGCAATCGCATCTGCAAGAACGATCTCATAGGTGTTGCCGATGTGCGGCTTCCCCGATGCATAGGCGATTGCCGTTGTAATGTAATAAGGTTTCTGATTCATATCGTTATAGCCTCCAAGCCGATTTTCTACGAATACTATTTTATTGTTTCTCCTGCCCGAATTCAAGAAACCAGCCGTTTATGTTTTCCATTCCTTCCTTCATCCGGGAGCAGAGCGAAAAAAGACCGCGCCAAGCGCGGTCCGCCGGTAATATTCTGCGTTCAGCGGATCAGGGCGATTCCCTCTTCAAGTGTCTCGGAGGAGATCATGCCCACCGAGTAGGTCCGGACGTGTCCTTCCGCGTCGATGAATACCGTCATCGGAATCGACATGACGCCGTAAACGTTCGCCGCGTCATAATCGGTATCGTAATAGACCGGAAAACTGTATCCATTCGATTCGATGAATGACGAAGCGGTCTCTACGGTCTCGCTGGAACCGTCTGTCAGATTCACCATCATAAAACAAATATCGGGATTTTCACTGCACGCCGCATCAAAGTCGGGCAGTTCCGCCTTGCAAGGTGGACACCAGCTTGCCCAGAAATTGAGCACGACGGGCATCCCGCGCATTCCGGACAGCGTGACTTCGTTTCCATCCGCGTCATAGACACGGAAATCCGGAGCCATAGTCTCGTTCACTTGCGTTGTCTCTGTCTCTTCGACGACTTCAGGCGACGCAGGCACGGAGACCGTCTCAACGTCGATGTTTTTTATCAGATCCCTGTATAGTCCTCTCGCTGTGAACAGCAAAGCCGCCAGCAGCACAACCAGAAGGGCCAGTCTTATTGCTCTGTTCATGTTCAAAATTCACTCCTCAAGTCAGGATCCCGATCAGCCTGCCCATCCATCCGGTCATCATCGCGATGCCCACGAGGATCAAGAGGATTCCGGCGATCTTGTTAAACAGCCCGTAATTATTCTTTACCCAGCGGAACACGCTCTTCAGCTGATCGATAAGCACCGCACTCAGCAGAAACGGGATCCCCAGTCCCAGCGAATACAGCACCAGCATCAGTGTGCCTTTCCCGACAGATCCCTGACTGCCGGCCATCATCAGCGCAGATCCCAGGAACGTGCCCACACATGGCGTCCAGCCAACTGCGAACACAATGCCAAAGAGCACTGCTTTGAAAAACGTCATGTCCGCGGTGTCCGTCTTCCCGACACCACCGCTGAACAGATTCAGCCGGAAAACGCCAAGATAGTTGAGACCCAGAAAAACGACGATGCCGCCCGTGATCATGTCGAGCGCCGTGTGATACTGACGCAGCAGCGTCCCCACCGCAGACGCAAAAATGCCTAACAGGACGAAAACCAGGGAAAAACCCAGCACGAAACCGGAAGCGTTTTTCAGTGTCTTTCCCACAGACCGTTCTCCACCGCCGACGAAGAATGTGATATAGACCGGAATCATCGGCAGCAGGCATGGGGAGAGAAACGTGATGATTCCTTCCAGAAAAACGACCAGATACTGCATGGCATTCCCTCCTTTCCATTGCTTCCTACCATCATAACTGATTGACAGGCAAACGACAACGTCGTCTTCTCAGCAGTCTCCGGCGGGTCTATAATAACAAAAAACGGAGGTTTACGATGGATATCGGAGTCGTCGGTGCCGGAGCCATCAGCGGCATCTATCTTCAGAATATGACAAAACGTTTCCCTGGTATCCGCGTCTGCGCAGTCTGCGCAGCGCATCTGGAGAGCGCGCAGAAAAAAGCGGAGGATTTCGGTCTGGACGCAGTAACATACGAGGAGATGCTGGCGGATCCGGAAATAAGTCTGATCGTGGTCCTGACGCCTGTGGGCACACACTATGAACTGATTCGCCGCGGGCTGGAAGCCGGAAAACATGTTTATACGGAGAAAACGATCGCTCAAAGCAGTGCGGAATCAGCCGAACTGCTTGCTCTCGCACGTTCTCAAAGATTATATCTTGGATGCGCGCCGGATACTTTCCTCGGTTCTTCTGTCCAGACGGTGAAAAAAGCACTTGAGGAAAGAATGATCGGAGACGTTCACTCTTTCAGTATTTCTGTGAATCGCTGCAACGACCTGCTCACTGCCCTTTTCCCTTTTCTGCGTCTTCCCGGCGCTGGTGCACTTCGCGATTATCTGGTTTACTTTGTGACTGCCCTTGTTTCCCTGCTCGGCCCGGTGGATACGGTCTCCGCATTCGTTGAGACGCCGTATCCGGTACGGTACGGGAAATTCGAGCGGTTCGACAACTATCAGAAACGAACCGAAACGCCCAATGAGAGCGTCATTGCCGCCACTGTGCGCATGCGGAATGGGATCGTCGGTACGATACATGAGAACAACGAGAGCAATCTGGAGGAACGTTCCGATTTTGCGCTGTTCGGGACGGCCGGCATCCTGCTGCTGGGCAATCCCAACAATTTCGGGGATCCCGTCCGTTTCCTGGCACCGCTCCCGTCTTCGGAGAACCCATCCAGGGATCTGGACCCCGTCTCTTCCTATTCGGACAACTGCCGCGGCCTCGGTGTAGCCGAGATGGTTTCCGCTATCACTGAAGGCCGAGCCGCCCGCGCTTCCGGAGACATGGGCCACCATGTGCTTGAAGTTCTGGAAGCCATGGAGACCAGCGCGGCGGAAGAACGTTTCGTGAAGATCCGTTCGGATTTCTCTCTCCCCCCGCTGTTCACCGTTCTCTGACTTAAACAAGAAAATAACAGCCGGCCACCGTTCTTCCGATACGGTGCCGGCTGTTTCTGTAAGAATATGGGATCGGCTTATTCGCCCTCTGTCACAGGCTCCCGGACAGCGACGATATGATAATCCCGTCCGTCACGCTGAAGCTCATAGATCATCTCCTTGACCACCCGCACATCGTCCTGTGACGCCGTAGGGTCGATGGAGATGGATGCGCCGGACTGGTTCTGCTGCATATAGGATACCGTCAGGATCCGCTGGTTTCCGCTGCGCTGAACCGCCGTGATTTGCGGGAAATAGCTGACCGGGATACTGGTGATCGGGATAATGTAGGTCTCCGTCGTCGCGTCATAAGCATATGTCAGGTCGGAGTCCACGATCGTTGCGTGTTCCGGCAGCAGTTCCTCTCCGTACATTTTACTGAAATAACGGTCCACTTCCACCGTGGGGATCATCAACTGCTCATACTCGTTCCGGGTGAATTTCTCCGTGTCCTCCTGAAGCATGACTGCCCAGATCGCGGACTCGACGAGCACGTCGGGATTTGCAGCGCCAACATTCTCAAAGGGGATCGGGTTCAGGATCACCAGCGGGGAGATCAGCGCGGTATACTCCTCCAGGTCATCCGCAGGATTCAGGCGTTCCCGGAGGATCCGTACACCGCCTGTCGCCACCGTGATAATGCCGATCACAGCGAACAGCGTAAAAAGCATCCCTCGTATCTGACGGATCCTTCTGCGCCGTTTCTTCGCTTTATCTGCAGTCTTTTCGCGGCTGTTTGCCATCTCTTGCTACCTCTTATCTGTATGCTCACCGGTACACGACACTGGAATCGGACAGTCTGTCGGTGAGCGTTCTGTGTTCTTTTCCGATGATCAGAAGATCTCCCACAATGGAAAGATCCGATGCCAGTCTCCCGAAACTCTCGCGGAAGATTGCCTGCCACCAGGAGAGATTTCCTCCTGTGCCCGTATCCACGACTTTCAGCCTCAGTGCCATTTTCCCCAGTGTCGCGCCTGCCAGTTTCGTCATCAGGACCCTGTAAAGCAGGATGAACAGATAACCGAAACAGGTCCCCAGAGAAAGGGAAAAGAAGAACGGCCTGGTTACCGCGGTTCCGAACAGATTCCTGCACGCCAGATAACCGCTGACAGAAAGGATCACAGAGACCATACCGTCGATCATCCATGCCGACAGCCGTACCCAGAAACCGCCGGGAATGAATCCCGCCTCCTCATACAACCAGTGCGCCGATGTTCTCCGCGGTGTTTCCGCAGGTTGTTCTATCTGTGCAGGGTATGGGTCCCGCCAGCCATCGGCTGTTTGCGGAACGCCTTGTCCCGTCCACGGAACTTGTACTTCCGTGCCGCCTTGCGAAGCGGGATTTCCAGCAGGGACAAAAGCAGGGATCTGCGCACTTTGCGCCGGGAAGAATGCGCCTTGAGCAAAGGCGTTTTGGCTTTCGTTTTCATTCGTCACACCACCTGTGGGCCGATCATCCTGCAGCATATGCCCGGACCTCGCCGTTTCTTTTCTCAAGCAATTCTTTCAACTGACTCGCTTCGCTCTTCGGAATTGCTTCCATCAGACTGGAGAACAGTCTGGAGAACCAACTCTCTTCCGCAACATAAGGATAATCCTCCGCATCGACACCGAGTTCATCCTCGAATGCCCATAGAGAGTCATCGCATTCGATGATCTCATCGATCAGTCCATTTTCAAGAGCCTGTGTGGCCGTATAGGTTCGTCCATCCGCGATCTTTCTCAGTTCGGAGCGCTTGTATCCTCTGGAAGCCTGGACGATATCCAGGAAACGCTCGTAATGCTCGTCCACGATGGACTGGAAAATTGCTTTCTGTTCCGGAGTCATCTCGTTGTAGATGTTGCCCATCGCCTTGTTTTCCGAAGATTTGATATAGTCGATCTTGACGCCGAGTTTCTCCAGAAGTCCGGAGATATCCTCCATCTCGATATAGACACCGATAGAACCGACGTCAGCCGTCCGTTCCGCTGTGATCGTATCCGCCGCAGCGGCGATATAATAGGCACCGGAAGCCATCACGCTGAAACATCCTGCCTTGATGGGACGTCCGGTGATTTCCTTGTATTCCATCAGTGCCTGATAGATCTTATCGCTGTCATAGACGGATCCGCCGGGAGAATCTACTGCGAGGAAGATCCCTTTGTTGTTATCGTCAACGGTGATCTCATCGATATAGTCGCAGATCGTTCCAGTGGAAAGCGATACTTCATTGCCGAAAATATCATAATACGTTTCGCCGATGGTACCCGTGATATAGATTACAGAAACATAGGGTTCAATTCCGCCGACACCGGAGAACAAATCGTCAAAAAATCCGGAATTGCTGACACCGAGAAAGAAGGTGACCAGCACTGCCAGGCATACCAGAACCACAGCGATCGTTTGTTTTGTCTTCATGAAATATCCTCTTCGTGTTGCTCAAGTACCCTTAATTATACAATATTGTTCACCTTTTACAACCGCCCGCTTTCCGCGCCAAGGCGGATTTGGTATAATACCCTATACAGGATCATCAGTCCTGTGGGAGGCACTTACATGAAAATGACCCGATTGATGAGCATTTTTCTACTCCTGGTTTTGATCCTTTCCGGATGCGGCACATCCGAAACGGAGCAGCCGGATGATGACGTGCTCGTTCCGCTTCCTGAGATCTATACCCACGAAGGAAGCTCGATCAAGGATTCCCCATTTGTCGGTTCTTTCTACTGCAGCTGGTCGGCGCTGGAGCATAGCGGGACCGATGACCCGTCCTGGGAAGACAGAATCTCCACTCTGGCATGTTCCGACGACGGCAGTTTTGTGCTGACCTTTGATTCCCTTTCCTCATCCGGGAAAGTGACTGTCAGGGGTTCTTTCACCGTCGACAATGATACCGCGGTCTTCACCATCACGGAGCGCTCCGCAGAGGAGTATCTCGGTGCTTCTCTGGAATCATTTGAGATGAAAGCCATCGACGGTGAGGAACTGCGCTACCGCGGCGGACAGCAGGGACTGGTCGCCGACAGAGATATCTTCTCCAAAAGAGGCTGATGCGGATGGCACTGGATTTTCTGATCCTATATGAACATATCGTCCGGGAACTCGACTGCGATGCCCTTCTGATGGCGGAGCTCCGCCGCAGGGGATATTCGGTCGAGCTGTTCCAGTTGATGGACCGGAAAAAGCTGAAATATTTCTTCTGGAAAAAGCCGAAAGTCATTGTGACTTCTGCCATGTATGACAATGAGACGCTGAACTCTTTCGTTTATAACAACGTCGGGAAACTGGACAAGGTCGTGAATCTCCACTGGGAGGAAGTCCTCAGCAGAGAACAGGAAGAGAGCAATTTCTACAATCTGAATGAGAACGCTGCAAAATGCACCCACATCTGCTGGGGCAACGCCGCACGGGACCGCATCGTCCGCAACGGTGTTCCGCAGAAGAACGCGGTGGTGACCGGTGCGATCCATCTTGACTTTTTCCTCCCTCAGTTCGACCGCCTCTTCAGAACGAGAGATGAACTCGCCGGGCAATTCGGTCTCAATTCAGATAAAAAGTGGTTCTGCTACATCAGTTCCTTCTCCTGTGCCCAGATGGACGACAAGGAGATCGAGGAACTCAATGCGATGACCGATTTGGATTTCACCGGATTCAAAGCAGTGGGAAACCGCTCCATGCGTGTGACACTGGAATGGTTCGACCGCCTCCTGGACGAGCATCCGGAGATCGAATTGATATACCGGCCGCACCCCAGCGAATGGGACAGCCCGCCGCTGGAAGCGATGCGGAAGAAACATCCGTCCTTTCACGTGATCACCGACTATACCGTCAAACAGTGGGTCCGGGTCTGCGACCTGATCGGGACCTGGATGAGCACCTCTATCGCCGAGATCTACTACGCGGGAAAATCCTGCGTCGTGATCAGGCCTGAACCGCTCTACGACGATTATGATCCCGTCATCTATGAAGGGGTCGACGCTGCGGACAGCTACGAGAAACTGAATGCGTACCTGTCTCATCCCGGCAATTCCTTCCCCATTGATGTGGAACGTCTGAAGCAGCACTACGATGTGGTTGAAGGCTATCCGTCCTACCGGCGGATCTGCGATCTGCTGGAGGAAGTCTATCGGGATCCGCCCAGAGATCACCCTTTCTCCGAAGGATACCGCCCCCATTTCAACCTGATCAAATTCATCGCGCTCTGGATCTTCTCTGTCATGCGCTTCCTGCATATCGATCCGCACTGGTTCGACTTCCTCGGGAAAAAACTGACCGATACTGTAGAGCGTATGATCAACTACAACAAGAAAGCCCGCGTCTCACCGGAAGAACTGGAACAACTGATTGCATCCATGTCTTCCTGCCTGAACGACGGTTCGTCCCCGCATGACTGAAAAGAAAAAGAAAAACAGACCTTTTCTCCTGATCACCGTCTGGTGTCTCCTTTCGGTGGTCATTTCCTATTTCTGTGTTTCCATCCCGGATCTGCTCAAGTTCGGCGGATTCAATGCAGGCGCTTTGGAATATGTCGGCCTGCGGTTCGTCACCTTCCGTTACGCATGTCCGGTCTTTATCCTGCTTTTCTTCGCTCTGCTTTTCCTGTTCCGTACACCTGCGGTCCCCTCATTCCTGCTGCCGCTGGCTGCTTTAGTCTTCGGCGTCGCCAATTATAATATGGTCTTTTACCGCGGAACACCGTTTCTGCCCTCCGATCTGGAGCAGGTCTCGGATGCAGCGATCGCCGTGAAAGAGGGTTTCCATGTCGTTTTTCCCGACGGGATGCTTCAGGTGCTGATGGCCATCATCGGACTGTCCCTGATCTCCCTGCCCTTTGCCATCCGGAAACCGGAGTCCCGCCGTGCATTCTGGACGGTACTGTTCGCCCTGCTTGCGCTGATTTCCCTTGTTTTCTGCTATCTCTATTTTTCCTACATCCTGATGGATGAATCTATTCTGAACAAATGGGGAAGACGTTCCTCCGTCAACATCGGAGATATCTACTATATGAACGGGTTCTTTCCGGAATTTTTCGCTCAGATCGGCATACTCATGCCTAAGGCGCCGAACGGATATTCCGCAAAAGAGATGGCGCGGATCGGCGAAACGATCCGCGGATATGACGGTTTTGGAGAGCCGGTGGACATCATCGTGTTCCAGATCGAAAGCTGGCAGTTCGTGGACAACTACGACATCCGGCTGGATGAGGACGTATTTGAAAATTATCACCGCCTGGCGGAGGAGGGCGTAACCGGTCTCATGGTCTCCCCCAAATACGGTGGAGGTACTGCCAACATCGAGTATGAAGTCCTGACCGGTTTTTCTTCAGATGATGCCAGTACCACGACGACGCCGTTCAACAACGGGCTTTATACCGGATTTCCCGGGATCGTGAATTACGTTGCAGAGGCGGGTTATCACACCATTGCGCTGCATGCCTATACCAGCGACCTTTACAACCGGCCAAACGCTTATCGGATGCTTGGCTTCCAGGATCTGTATTTCAGCGACAGTTTCGAAGATCCGGAAATGTGCGGACCATGGATCAGCGATCCCGCCTGCGCCCGCAAGATGATCGAACTTTATGAGGAATCCCTGAGTGACGGATCACCGATCCTCATCCATGGCCTTTCCATGCAGAACCATCTTCCCATGCAGGATGACCGGTTTTCCAACGGCGAGTTGGTCACGCTGACCAGTGACAGTCTCACTGTCCCGGATCAGTTCGTCATGCGCCGGTTCTGCACTGCGCTGAAATGGACAGATCAGGCGCTGAAGATCCTGACCGATTACTTCCGGACCGTGGACCGCAAAGTGATCCTTCTGGCATACGGAGACCATCAGACCTCCATCTATGAGAGCGAGGAACTCGGCGACGTGCTCCACCATACCGATTTCTACGATAATTACAGCAGTAAGAAGGATTTTCTGAAACTGCACACGACGCCCTATATCGTCTGGGCAAATTTCGAAACCGAAAACGCAGGCACCACTTTCGGGCTCTGCGCGCCAAACGAACTGCTGGTCGATGCGCTGACCGCATATGGGGTGAACCGCCCGGCTTATTGGACCTACTTTGCTTCCGGTGTCGATTCCTATCGCGGTGTCACATCCAACTATCTGATCACGAACGAAGACACGGTTGTCTTCTCCAAGACAGCCGACCAGCAGAAAGATTATGATATCCGCATGCTGATCCAGTATGACACGGTTTTCGGCGAGCGTTATCTGCTGCCCGATCTGTACGGACAGCATGATTCCGACGGATAAACGATGGAGCATTATACACAAACAGACAGAGGCGTCATCCCGGCAAGGATGACGCCTCTGTTATTTCATAACATTCGCTGCAGGGAATTCAGGATGCGCTCCTGAACGTTCTTCAGACCTGCACCACGCAGAATGGATTTCCGTCCGGATCCTGAAGCACGACATAATCGGCATCCGGCTCGTAATTCCATGGCTTCCGGGTAGCGCCGAGTGAGAGAAGTCTTTCTACTTCCGCTTCTCTGTCCACTGCGAACAGATCCATATGGTGCCTCCTGGCCTTCGGCGATGTGACTTTAGCAAGGGATAACTGGATACCTTCCCCATCTTTCGGCACCAGCATTGCCCAGTCATCCGCCTGCTCTCCTTTCTGCACGTAATCGAGTGCTTTCGTCCAGAATTCCACTGCGCGGGGAATATCCTGAACGCCCCAGACGATGGATCCGATTCTTAACATTGTTCTGCCTGCCTTTCCGGGCAAGGATAATCTCCGCCCGATTAATACCATCCTACCACAAGACACTTGACTTCTGCAGTTAAACAAAAAGACACCGCCGCAGCGGTGTCTGAATGATAGTACGATCAGTCTTCCAGGAACAGGTCTCTGGTGTAGACTTTACCTTTCACGTTTTCCAGTTCTTTGTCGAAACGGTTGGCGATGATACAGGAGCTCGTCTCCAGGAATTGTTCCAGACTGTGGCAGACCGGGATTCCTTCAAAGGTATCGGCATCTCCAAGCGGCGGATCATATACCTGAAGATCGAGACCGCTTTCCGCAAGCATTGCGGCAACATCGAGGATACTGCTGCTGCGGTGGTTGTCGCTCCCCTTCTTCATGGACAGCCGGTAGACGCCGATCAGCGGTTCCTTCCCTGCCGGACAGGAACTTTGTGCAAACGACCGGATCTGATCCGTTACGAATTCTTTCCTTGTCTGGTTGGCGGCGACAACGGCACGGATCAGATCGTTTGGGATTCCCTCAAAGTGATCCAGCAGCTGCTTTGTGTCTTTGGGCAGGCAGTATCCGCCGTACCCGAAGGAAGGGTTGTTGTAGTGCCTGCCGATGCGGGGATCGGTACACACGCCCCGTATGATCTCCCTCGTATTCAGCCCGCGGGTCTCCGCGAAACTGTCCATTTCGTTGAAGAACGCGACGCGCAGGGCAAGATACGTATTGGCAAACAGTTTGACGGCCTCGGATTCCTCGAGCCCCATCAGGCACACCGGCGCGTCTTTCTTCTCCGAAGCGTCAACCAGAATCTGCGCCAGCAGTTCGGCGTCTCTTTTTGCATTCGGATCGGATTCCGTGTATCCTACCACGACTCTGGAAGGCAGCCTCGTGTCTTCCAGCGCATGTGTCTCCCGGAGAAATTCGGGGCAGAACAGGAGTCTGGCAATACCGAAAGTTTCTTTCGCCTCCTTTGTATAGCCGACCGGAATCGTAGACTTGATCACGATCAGAGGGCAGGTCTCCTGCGAAGACAGATCGCGGACTTTCGACATGGAACGGAAAACACTGTTCAGTGCGGAGAGGTCAAACTGACGGGTATCCGGATCATAATTCGTCGGAACGGCGATGAACACCAGTGCGGCACCGTCGTATGCCTGTTCCGGATTTCCGGTCGCTGTCAGATCCAGCTTACGATCCCTGAAGAACTCCTCAATGCCAGGGTCGTGGATCGGCACTTCTCTGCGGTTGATCTGATCCACCCGTTCAGGGGAGATCTCAAGCAGCGTAACGGTATGGTATTGAGATAAGAGAGTCGCGATAGACAGACCGACATAGCCTGCACCGACAACAACGATTTTCATCTGGTATCAATTTAACCTTTCTAAGTGTTGAATCCGAAAGCGTTTCTTCCACGTTCTCTGCTCCGCGACCATTTTACCAAACCATATTGGTATGCGCAATACAACGGAGATATCGAAGCAAGGAAACGGTTTTTTCTCATCTGACCGGAATCAGATCGAGGATCTTCCGGACGACTGTCCCCAGGAGACAGGATACGGCGATGCTGAGAAAAACAGTCAGGATCAGATACATCACGGTGCCTGTCTTCGGCATCAGACAATCGTAGATTCCCAGCGTTTCCGAGAACATCATCGTGATGACCGTATTGTGAAACAGATATACATAATAGCTGTTCCGTGACAATGCCGAAACCGCCTTCTCCGTCCTGCCCTTGACCGGAACCTTCTGCAGCAGGTAGTACAGCGCCAGTGCAAGCAGAAAATATCTGGGAGAAAGATCCTGCAGACCGTGGCTTGCGTCCGGCAGCAGTCTCATCTGGAACAAAGACAGAAAGAGGGAAACGAACCCGGCCGCGATCACGCGTTTCTGCCATTTTTCAGGGACTCTGTCGGCAAATCCTCCGACGAAATAGAACAGCGGCCATCCCATCAGCGGCATTTCGTATCCCGGATAGATGCCGAGATCCTTTAGGAGGACAAACAGACACTGCGCGGCCAGTACGCCGAGCGTGAGAACCGCAGCATCCCGCAGGCGGATATCTTTTACCGCCCTAGCAAAAAACGGTGTCCAGAAAAGAAGCCCCGCCAGTTCGTAAACGAACCAGTAATGCGTCGAGGGATAGATCCGGATCAGTTCCATTACATACGACCCTTCCGTTCCCACCATATACGTCTCTGCGAGATAGCAGATCCAGGAACAGATCAGAAAAGGCAGAATAACTGTAACGGATCTTCTGATGTAGAACCTGAGGGGTTCGGAACTGTTCTTTTCTGCCAGATTGAACTTGCCACTGAGCAGGAAGTACAGCCCGTTGCTGGCGGAGAAGAGAAGCGTAAGACTGCTCTTGATCCACCATTTCGCACCATAGGGTTCTGCGGAGATATGTCCGAGCATATGGAAAAGAACGACTGCCAGCATCGCCGTCACCCGAATGAAATCAAACCGTATCTCTCTTTTCTTACCGCTCATTCCCTGTTCCTTCCGGTTCCCCGGTCTGTGTTTTTCCGTTTTTCCTCCGATACTCCGATTTACGTCAGAACAAAGTCCGCTACGTCTGTCGGGATATTGCCCTTGCATACGAGCGGGTACTCGTCGAATTCCGCTTCTTTTCCGAATCCCCAGAGTGCCGCAAAGAAATCCACGCCCGCATCTTTTGCGCCGATGGCGTCAAATCTCGTATCGCCCACCAGAAGGATCCGTTCTTTCGGGATACCTGTCCGTTCCGCGGAGATCAGGATCGTCTCGGCCTTGGTGTACCGGATCTCCGGTGTCGGACCAACCACGCAGGTAAACAGGTCCGTGATTCCGTCTTTCGCAAGCGTGGCGTCCAGATTGGTCTGCGTCTTGCTGCTGGCGACGCCGACCTTTACCCCGCCGGCAATCAGGCGCTCCACGCATTCCATCATTCCATCATACAGTTCACTTCCCTCGATCCCAATCCTGGGATAGGTGGAGCGGTACATTCTTTTGGCTTCTTCCAGCCTCTCTTCCGGCACGCCGAGTTCCACACTGAGCGAGTACTCCAGAAGCGGTCCTATGCATCGGTTCCAATCATAGTCCTCCGGCATCGGAGGAAGTCCCAACATGCTGAGAGTGTTTTCGTAATTTGCCCGCACACCGGGGTATGTGTTGTACAGTGTTCCGTCGCAGTCGAACAGAACGAGGTCATATTTACTCATATTTCTTTCTGAATCCTTTGGTTATCAGGTTTCTTCCGGATCATTATTAACAGAAGAGCACATTCTTCTGACCATTATGCCAGCAGGAATGTGCTCCATTTTTATTGTCGGAACAGGATCTCAGCCGCGGCTTTCCATCAGCAGGGTATTCTTGATGTCGTACAGTTTCTGGGAAAGATCCACATAATATCCGTGCGGATGCTCGAAACGTTTGACCTCATCCCACAGGGAGTCTACTTCACGCACGCAGTATGCTCTGCTCTCCTCTACGGTAGGCAGGTCATAGACCAGTCGGCCGTTCTCGTATACCCGGACCATCAGCTCTCTGGCGGTGAAGTCCTCCACGACCTTGCGTTTCCATACGGCATAGGGGTCGAAGATCTCCAGCGGCTGTGTATCGTCGATGGTCTCGTCGTAAACACAGAGCTGATCTGCGATCGCTTTGCCGGTCTTCCGTTCATACAGACGGTAGATCTTCTTGAAATGAGGTGTTGTGATCTTCTCCACATTCTCGCTGACTTTGATCTTCGGGATGACTTTTCCGTTCTCATCCTCGACTGCGACGAGTTTATACACGCCGCCGAGAACAGGGTCGCTCTTGGCGGTGATCAGCCGCTCGCCGACACCGAAACTGTCCGCAAATCCGCCCTGACGGATCAGATCGCGGATCAGATATTCATCCAGACTGTTGCTGACAACGATCTTGCACTCCTGCAGACCGGCTTCATCCAGCATTTCTCTGGTCTTTCTGGTCAGGTAACTGAGGTCTCCGGAGTCGATGCGGACGCCGCATTTATGAATGCCCTTCGGCCAGAGCACTTCCTTGAAGACCTTGATTGCGTTCGGAACACCGCTCTTCAGGACGTTGTAGGTGTCGACCAGCAGCGTCGCGTTATTGGGATAAAGTTCGCAGTAGGTTTTGAACGCGGTGTATTCATCGTCGAAGATCTGGACCCAGCTGTGTGCCATCGTTCCCAGCGCAGGTGCGCCGTACAGTTTGTCGGTCAGTGTGCAGCTGGTTCCGGCAACGCCTGCGACATACGCGGCTCTCGCTCCGAGGTAGGCAGCGGATGCGCCCTGCGCACGGCGTGCGCCGAATTCCATGACGGGACGTCCTTCAGCAGCGCGGACGATCCGGTTGGCTTTCGTTGCGATCAGTGTCTGATGGTTCAGGCACAGCAGCAGGAACGTCTCCAGGATCTGCGCTTCTTCCGCTCTTGCGCGCACGGTGACCAGTGGTTCGTTTTTGAAGACGACGGTTCCTTCCGGAACTGCCCAGATGTCTCCGGAGAACTTGAAGTTCCTCAGGGACTCCAGCCAGGACTCGGAGAAGCAATTTTTGCTCCGAAGGAACTTGATATCGTCATCATCGAAATGAAGATTCTCGAGATAGTCCACCAGTTCATGTAGACCGCAGGCGATCGCAAAACCGGCGCCGTCCGGAACGGTACGGAAAAACATGTCGAAATAGACGATCTTGTCGCCGATTCCCGCTTCCCGGAAGCCGTTTGCCATTGTGTACTCATAGAAATCGTTCAGCAGTGCCAACTTCTCGTTAAACATTTTTCCTTCCTCCTATGCAGAAAAGGGGAGCCGCGGCTCCCCTCGTTGATCCGTTATTGAGCGTTTCTTGCCGCTTTGATCGCCGCTATTGCATCTTTTCTGGAAAGGTCGATACCCTTGTCGCTGATCTTGATGACCTTGACCGGGATCACATCGCCCACGCTGACGACATCTTCTGTCCGCTCAACGCGGTGATCGTCAAGTTTGCTGATATGGACAAGCCCTTCCTTGCCGGGAGCGATCTCGACCTTTGCGCCGATCGGGAGGATCCGTGTTACTTTACCATAGTACATGGAACCGACTTCCGGATCGGTGACGATGGTCTTGATGATGCCGATGGCTCTTCTGACGCCTTCGATATCCTGACCGGAAACATAGACATGGCCGTCTTCCTCGACGTCCACGGCTACGCCGCATTCAGCGATGATTTTCTTGATGACAGAGCCGCCTTTGCCGATGACGTCCGCGATCTTCTCTGTGTCGATTGTGAGAGACTCCATCTTCGGAACATACTTGGACAGTTCCTTGCGCGGTTCGGGGATGGCCTTGAGCATGACTTCATCCAGGATGAAGAAACGGGCCTTCTCGCACTTGTCCAGTGCCTCGCGGATGATATCGTAGGTCAGACCGTCGATCTTGAGGTCCATCTGGATCGCGGTGATTCCCTTATGGGTACCGGCGACCTTGAAGTCCATGTCGCCGAAGAAGTCTTCGACGCCCTGAATGTCGACCATCGTCATCCAGCGGTCATCTTCAGTGATCAGTCCGCAGGAGATACCCGCAACCGGAGCCTTGATCGGAACACCGGCATCCATCAGAGCCAAGGTGCTGCCGCACACAGAGCCCTGAGATGTAGAGCCGTTGGAGGACAGGATCTCGGATACCAGACGGATGACATAGGGGAACTCCTCAACAGAGGGGATCACCGGAAGCAGCGCGCGCTCAGCAAGTGCACCATGGCCGATCTCGCGGCGGCCGGGTCCGCGGCTGGGACGGGTCTCACCGACGGAATAGCTGGGCATGTTGTAGTGATGCATGTAGCGCTTCTCGGTCTGATCATCCAGTCCGTCCAGCAACTGGGCCATATCCATCATGCCCAGTGTGGCTGTGGTCAGGACCTGGGTCTGACCACGGGTGAACATGCCGCTGCCGTGCGTACGGGGGAGCACACTGACTTCGGCAGCCAGCGGACGGATCTCATTGATCCCACGCCCGTCTACACGCTTGCCGTCATCCAGCAGCCAACGACGGACGACGTACTTCTGCAGTTTATACATGCACTCATCGATCACACCGGTGTTGTCTGCGTACTGCTCGTCAAACGCCGCATGCACTTCGTCATAGATGGGCAGCAATGCCGCATCACGGACGAGTTTGTCATCGGTGTCCATGGCTGCGCGGACTTTCTCCACTGCCATGTCCTTGATAGCCTCAAAGAGATCATGGGGCACTTCCTGACTCTCAAAGGGCATCTTGGGCTTGCCGATCTCTGCGACGATGGAATTGATGAAACTGACGATCTCACGGTTTACCTTGTCGCCTGCCACGATGGCTTTGAACATGGTGTCGTTGTCCACTTCATTGGCGCCAGCTTCGATCATGACGACTTTCTTCTCCGAACTGACGACGGTCAGCTGGAGGTCGTTGTGCTGATTCTGTTCATGTGTCGGGTTGATCACGATCTCCCCGTCAACAAGGCCGACGGAAACGCCGGCTACCGGGCCATTCCACGGAATGTCCGAGATCGCAATCGCGATCGAGGATCCGATCAGGCCGGTGATGTCAGGGGCGCAATCCGGGTCGACGGACATAATGGTCATGACGACCGCAACATCGTTGCGCATGTCCTTCGGGAAAAGCGGACGCAGGGGGCGGTCCACAAGGCGGGAGGCGAGGATCGCCTTCTCACTTGCGCGGCCTTCTCTGCGAAGGAAGCTTCCGGGGATCTTGCCGACGGCGTACATTTTCTCTTCATAGTCTACGGAAAGAGGGAAATAGTCGATGCCCTCTCTCGGTTTAGCGCTCATGGTGGCGGTGCAGAGCACAACGGTCTCACCATAGCGGGCAAGGACGGCGCCATTGGCGAGTCCAGCCATTTTGCCGGTCTCGACCTTGAACGGCCGGCCGGCTATCTCTGTCTCAAAGACACGATAGTTTTCAAACATGTTGTTCCTCCGATTAGTTGTTTCTGATCGGTTTCGCAACGAATCCAACGTTTTTCCCGGAGGAAAAGCCCTCGATTCACTGCAAAACCCGATCACATTTTCGCTGGATCCCAGCACATTGTATGAAAGGCAGACACGCGGCTGCGCATCTGCCTAACATTCTCAGATTATTTACGAAGACCGAGCTTCGCAATCAGCGCACGGTAACGTTCAACATCCTTCGAACGAAGGTATGCGAGAAGATTACGACGGCGGCCGACCATCTTGAGCAGTCCACGATAGCTGTGCTTATCGTGCGGATGAACCTTCAGATGCTCGTTCAAATGGTTGATACGGTTGGTCAGAAGAGCGATCTGAACCTCGGGAGAACCGGTATCGGTCTCTGTCAGGCGCACGCTCTCGATGACTTCCTGCTTATCTTTCAGCATGATTCTGTCCCCTTTCTGTAAAATTCACCTCAATCTCAGTCGCAGGTAATTCTCTCAAGGACATATGCCATACAACCGGGAAAAGGTACGCTTATCGCAAGCCTAAAGATTATAGCACAGGCTTAAAAAACTGCGCAACAGTTTTTCGTCATTTTTCACGAAAGAACTTCGTTTTTTTCTGTAATATACACGTTTTTCAGTGTTTTTCGGTCAATTTTCCCGTTTTTTGTGACCGGCAGCGCTTCCGTCCGGTAGAACAGGTTCGGGATCATGATCGCAGGCAGGACTGTCCGAAGCGATCTGGTAATGGATTTTTCATCGGCAGCCCCTTCATAGACCGCAATGAGCAGATCCTTCTCCTCATCGAACAGACAGACGCACCTGTCAACATTTTCCACTGCATCCATTGCCAGTTCGACTTCCTGCAGTTCGATCCGGTGTCCCTGATGCTTGATTTGAAAATCCTTGCGCGCCTTGAAATACAGCAGCCCTTCGTCGTCATACATACCGAGATCTCCGGTCCGGTAGATCGTTTCCAGCCATAGTCCGTTGAGCGGATTCTGTACGAAGTTCGCTTTCGTATGCTCCGGATCATTGAGATAGCCGAGACCTACAGCGGTGCCCGATACACAGATCTCACCAAGGATTCCAGGTTCTTCGATCAGAGCGTCCCGCTCGTCCAGCAGAAACACCTTTTCGTTATCGAAATGTCTGCCAACCGGGAGCAGTTCCCCTTCTTCATACGCACGGTCCAGGATATGGTAGGTGCAGTTGCATGTGATTTCCGTGGGGCCGTACAGATTGACGAACATGGCATCCGGATAATAACTTCTCCAGTAATTCAGATGCTTGATCGGCATAATCTCGCCGCTGAACATGATTGCCCTCAGGCTCTCAGGCACTCTGTGAGAAAGGGCTTTCAGCGTCGAAACGATGCAGAGGGCGGACACCGCCCAGATCAGAACCGTTACGCCGCGCGCGGAGAGATGATCCAGCAATTTCGCCGGGAAAGAAAAGAACATTCTGGGCAGCAGTTCGACTCTGGCTCCGAGACGCAGTCCGGAATAGATGTCCTTGACCGATACGTCAAAATCGAAAGGTGCCTGATTCCCGAACACATCATTCCCTGTCAGACCGAAGGTGTCACAGAACACCTCGATAAAGTCGATGACTGATCGGTGCGGGATCAGCACGCCCTTGGGCTGTCCGGTGGAACCGGACGTAAAATTCGCATACAGCGGATCCACATCGATCATTTCCCTGCGGATCATGCCGAGAAGTTCCTCATCAGCCTCCGCTGCCATCAGATCTTCAAAAGGAACCATGGCAGCTTCCCCCGGAAGTTTGTCAGCAACCCGTTTTCCCGCAGCGTCATAGACAATCAGGGACGGTTGAAGCTCGGCGAGGATCTTTTCCAGCCTTTCCAGCGGATGCTTCAGGTCCAAACAGACATAGAAACAGCCTGCGTATACGATCCCGAAAAATACTGAGACCGTTTCCACAGACTTTTCGCTCAGAACGACGACCGGTCTGCGTGTACGAGTATACGCCGCACACGCGGTGCCGATGCGTCTGGCAGTCTGAAGCAGTTCGCCATATGTGACGCTGTTCTTCACATCCGCAAATGCCGTCTTGTCCGGGAAAAGCAGTGCGTCCCGTTCCAGATATTCCAGTACGTTTTTCATCGTTTTTTGTCCCTTTGTCCCAGGCCGGTCCGTAATGCTCAGTCCGGCAGCTGTGCTGTCCTGGCGTAACGGATGTTGTCCTTCACCGTTTCGATCAGTTCGTCCGCAGAGGAGAACCGCTGTTCCGGACGGATAAATTCGTAGAGCAAAAGCAGAATCTTCTGTCCGTACAGATCCTCGTCAAAATCCAGAATGTGCGTTTCTGCTGTCGGTTCCACATCGTCCGTGACCGTAGGACGGACGCCGATATTGGTGATGCTCCTGTATTTCCTGTCTCCAATGACCGTCTGAGAGAGATAGACGCCTCTTCTCGGTGATACGATCTCTTCAGGCAGTGTGATATTCGCCGTAGGGAACCCCATTCCGTGAGCCAGATGATTTCCGTGGATCACGGTCCCTTCCAGCTGATAGGGATATCCCAGCATCCGGTTTACCGCACCGATCTCACCTTTCTGGATTTTTTCCTTGATCAGGGTCGTCGATACGGCTTCTCCCCCGATACAGACTTCCTCGACCGCGATGGACCGGAATCCGTTTGCTGCTCCGAGATCCGCAAGATCGCCGGCTGAACCGGAGCGGTTCCTGCCGAAACGGAAATCCGTTCCCGAGCAGACAACGGCTGCTTTCAGGAACTGGGACCCGAGGATCTGGGCAGAAAACTCTTCCGGCAACAGATCACGGACCTCATTGAAACGCAGTTCAACATAATAATCCACGCCGGACTCACGGGCAAGGCGCAGTTTCTGATCTCTTGTAATCAGATCCTTTGCTCCTTTTCCGTCCGGGCGGAGCGACCTCATATCGAAAGTCAGTAATACGGCGGCCAGACCGTTTTCTTCAGCCTCACGCTTCATCACGCGGATCAGTTCGGCATGACCGATATGCATACCGTCAAAGTAGCCAACGGCTACCGCTGACCTCCGCGCTTCCATATATTCTTCTCTCGAACAGATAACTTTCACAAATATCCTCTCAGGCAGTTTCTGCCTGCCAGCATTTTTTCAGATTTCTTTCCCTGTCCACTGCTCCGATTCCGAGGAAACGATCTTCGTAATAAACCCGGACAAATCCCGACAGCGAAGCCGCACCGGCTCTGCCAGCGGGAAACACAAACCCGTTGAGGAACAGGCGGGTAAGGTTGCCGTCCAGCGTGACGGCCGGGCAGTTCAGGAACGGGATCTCGGGAGTTCTCACGAACACCGCAGGATCCTCTGCTCTTTCCAGTTCTTCCGGAGTCACAGCGTCATCCAGTGTAAAACCGCAGGCAGCGGTGCGCTGAAGCGCGGTCAAATGCGCAAAAGTACCGCAGTCGGCAGCAAGATCTTCGGCAAGTGTGCGGATGTACGTCCCGGCGGAACAGGAAACGGCGATCCTGGCACCTTCAGGACTGAATGACAGCGTCTCCAGCCGGGTCACCTCGATCTCTCTGGGTTCCCGTTCGATCTCAACGCCTTTCCTTGCCAGTTCGTAAAGCGGTTTCCCGTCCTTTTTGATTGCGCTGTACATGGGCGGGATCTGCATCTGCTTCCCGGTCCGGCTCTGAACCGCCCGGTCCCATGAGGCACGATCCGGCAGGATATCTGTCGTCCTGTCCGGTTTTCCTTCATAATCTCCGGTGTCCGTACCGACGCCGAAGGCAATATCCGCAATATATTCTTTCCCGGATTCCGGCAGATACTGAAGCAGTTTCGTGGCTCTGCCGAGCAGGACAGGAAGCACTCCGGTCGCCATCGGATCCAGTGTTCCGGCATGCCCCGCCTTTTCCCGTGAAAAAAGCCTGCCGACGGAGCGCACCGCTTCAAACGATGTGCATCCTGCAGGCTTATTCAATATGAGGATCCCGTTCAAGCGTTCATCTCCCGTTTGATGATGTCGATCATCGCGACTTTGATATCGAAAAGGTCGCCGGAGCATTCACATCCGGCAGCAAAAGTATGCCCGCCGCCACCAAAATAACTGCAGATCTTTGCAGCGTTCAGGTATTTCGTGCGGACGGAAATCTTCCAGTTTCCGTTCGGCCGCTCACGGAACGTGATCCCGGCCTCAACCCCTTCCACGCTCCTCGGAATGCTGGCAAGCCCCTCGATATCACTCTCCAGGCAGCCTGTCTTGTCCATCATCTCTCTGGTGATGGTTATAAAGCAGATCTTTCCCTCTTCGGTGAATTCCATGCTGTCCAGGACAAGCCGTTCGATCTCGATCCTCGCCCTTGCCTTTTGTTCAAAGAAAAGCTGGTTGAGGTTCGATATGTCCACGCCCAGCATCGCGAGCCGGGCAGCACGCATATGGCTCTCCGGTGTCGTATTATTGAACCGGAAGCATCCGGTATCCGTGGACAGCCCGACATAGATACAGCTGCCGATATAGGGCGTGATGGTTCCTCCGAACTCCTCGATAACATCCATGATGATCTCGGCGCAGCTGGCAGACCGGGCAACTACAAGAGATTCCTTTGCGAATCCGGTGTTCGTTCCGTGATGGTCGATGGCCAGATCGATCATTTCGCCGTATTTCTTCGTATCTGCGGGGAGCAGATGGACCCCTGCCAGATCGACGGAGATGATATGCTCGGGTTCGAAATCCTCTTCTTCGTAAGCGTCCGTGAGGATGCTGTAACAGCTGGAAAGCTCGCCGGACCATGTTGCCCGGACAGTTTTCCCTTTTTGTCTGAGTCCGGTGGTCAGCGCAAGCGCAGACCCGATGGCATCGCCGTCAGGAAGGTTATGCGTCAGGATCAGTATCCGATCCATTTCCATCAGCCGGCTCGCCGTCTGCTGGACTGTCAGTTCCTTCGTCATGAGATAACCCCTTCAAAATACTGTCGATCCGATTGTAGTAATCCACGGAATCGTCCGGAATGAACTCCAGCGCCGGGATCTTCCGGACCTTCATGGTGTGGGCAAGCTCCGTTTTCAGATATCCTTCTGCACCTCTGAGGACACGGCATGCCTCCGCTGCGGCCTCGCCGCCGCTGAGAGAAGCAATGTACACCTTCGCATAGTTCAGGTCGTGCGTGACTTTGACCCGTACCACTTCCAGCATGGAGATCCGGGGATCTTTCATCTTGGATATGCATAGCGCAAGTTCTCTGCGGAAATCCGCATTCATGCGTTCAGAACGATGAGATGGCATGGTGGTTACTCCCTGTACTCTTCCTTCTTGTACGCCTCAAGGATGTCTCCCTCCTTGATGTCGTTGAATTTGCCAAGGGAAATACCGCACTCGTAACCGGCGGCAACTTCCCTGACGTCATCCTTGAACCGCTTCAGAGAAGCGATATCGTCATCGTAGATGATGATGCCGTCGCGGACGACGCGGATGATACTGTTGCGGGTGATCACGCCGCTCTTGACATAGCAGCCGGCGATCGTACCCACAGAACTGATCTTGTAGACCTGGCGCACTTCTGCGGATCCCAGATCAACCTCGCGGATCTTCGGCGCAAGCATGCCCTTAAGCGCATTCTGTACGTCGTCAATCGCATCGTAGATGATGCGGTACATCCGCATTTCCACGCCTTTCTCCTCCGCCTGTGTCGTGGCGGTGGAATCCGGACGGACGTTGAATCCGATAATGATTGCGCCGGAAGCATCAGCAAGCATGATGTCGCTGGCGTTCACGCCGCCGACACCCATATGGATAATCCGGACACGTACTTCATCATTGGACAGTTTTTCCAGAGATTGCTTGATCGCCTCGCAGGAGCCCTGAACATCCGCCTTGATGATGATCGGCAGTTCCTTGACCTCGCCTTCGGCGATCTGACTGAACAGGTTGTCCAGTGTGACCTTGTGGAACGCGCGGAATTTTTCTTCCTGCTGTTCCGTTCGGCGCTGCTCGACGAGTTCGCGTGCAAGACGCTCATCTGCGACCGCATTGAACTTGTCTCCCGCCTGCGGGACTTCGACCAGACCGGTAATTTCCACAGGAACAGAGGGACCGGCCTCCTTTACCAATTTGCCGTGCTCGTCCATCATCTGGCGGACACGACCGACAGACGTGCCGGCAATGACGACATCACCGTTATGCAGCGTTCCGCGCTGGACGAGGATCGTTGCAATCGGGCCGCGGCCTTTATCCAGTCTGGATTCGATGACGGTTCCCTGAGCAGGGCGATTCGGGTTTGCCTTCAGTTCCTGCATTTCTGCAACAAGGTTGATCATTTCCAGCAGGCTGTCGATGCCCATACCGGTCTTCGCAGATACATTGACGCAGATGACGTCTCCGCCCCATTCTTCCGGGATCAGCCCGTACTCGGTGAGAGAGGTCTTGACGCGTTCCGGATCCGCTTCCGGTCTGTCGCACTTGTTGAGTGCGACAATGATCGGGACATTTGCCGCCTTCGCATGGTTGATTGCCTCGATGGTCTGCGGCATGACGCCGTCGTCCGCTGCAATGACCAGAACAGCGATATCCGTCACGGATGCGCCGCGGGCGCGGATCGCTGTGAACGCCTCATGTCCGGGCGTATCCAGGAACGTGATGGTCTTGCCGCCCTGCTTGACCTGATAGGCGCCGATATGCTGAGTAATGCCTCCGACCTCTCCCGCCTGCACCCGGCTCTTGCGGATGTAGTCGAGGATAGAGGTCTTGCCGTGGTCGACGTGACCCATGACAACAACGACAGGTGCACGGGGTTCAAGATCTTCCGGTGCATCCGGTGCCGAATCGTCTTCGGAAATGTTCAGCCGCTGCTCGATAGAGACGTGGACCTCGCGCTCCACCTTCGCGCCGAGTTCGTCGGCTACAAGTGCGGCGGTATCGAAATCAATCAGTTCGGAGATGGAGGCCATGACACCAAGAGACATCAGTTTCTTGATGACGACGGTCGCGGTGACTTTCAGACGTGTGGCGAGCTCGCCGACGGAGATCTCATCCGGGATCTCGACCTTGAGCTGCGCGTGTCTTGCTTTTTCCAGCTGGAGCCGCTGCAGTTTCTGCGCCTCAGTCTCTTTCTTCTGATATTGCTGCTTGCCTTTTGCCTGACGGTTTGTGAACTTCTGGCGGTTGCCGTGCATATTGTTCTTTCCACCGCGGCGGTCATTCTGTTCGCCGTTCTTCTGAGCAGCCATCACGTCGAACTTTTCGTTGTATTTGCTCAGATCGACCTCTGCAGAACGGGTATCCACAATGCGCTTCTCGCGCTCCTGTACCACGATGCGGGTCGTCCCCTGCTGCGCAGCCTTACTCTCCGCTCTGCGGAGCTGTTTCTCGGCATTTTTGCCGATGTTGTGCTTTTCAGCGGGCTTGGCGTTGCCCTGCTTTTTCTGCTGTTTATTGTTTTGGTTCTGCTGCTGGTTCTGGTTCTGGCTCTGCCCCTGCTGCTTATTCTGTTTCTGCTGAGGTTTCTGCTGCTGGGGCTTCTCCGGCTCTTTCTTCGGCTCGGGCTTCTTTGCCTCGGGCACATTGACAAAGTAAGCTTCCAGAGAATTGACCTGATGCTCCTTCGTCACAGAGTTGAAGAAGAAATCCAGCTCTTCCTCGGTCAGCTGACTTGCATGCTTTTTTTCTTCCCCGCCAAAGGAATTCACGACCGTCAGGACATCCTTGTTGGAAAGTCCCATGTCCTTTGCAAGATCGCTCACCTTGTATTTAATAATCATTCAGTTTCCTCCATATCCTTTTCAGCAGCTTTTCGGACAAGAGCCGCAAAGTTCGAATCTGTTACGGCTGCGACGCCGAATTTCCAGCCAAATTTTTCCGCTATCTGGCTTTGAGTCCTCCGCAGTTCAAGAATCTCTGTCCTGTCAGAGCAATTCATGCGGATCTCTCTGATGGTTCTCTCTGAGGTATCGCTTGCGAAGATCACAAGCGGAGCGCCGGACGTCACTGCGCTTTTGGATGCTTCCATCCCGACTTTCAACTTTCCGGCACCGCGCGCCATTGAGAGCGCGGAGAGCAACGGATCTTTCAATCGATTGCCTCCTCCAACTGGAGCAGGAGCTGGCTGAGGACCTCGCTGCTGATCTCACAGTGCAGCGCGTTTTCCAGTGCTTTCTGCCTGCCCGCCTTCTTCAGGCACTCGGCTTTCGGGCAGATGTACGCTCCTCTCCCGTTCTTCCGTCCGGTCAGATCGACCGAAATCTCCCCATCAGGGGAGCAGACGATGCGGACCATATCTGTTTTGTTTTTGTGCTCCCGGCATCCGAGGCACATTCTCTGCGGAATCTTTTTCGGCATTCCTTATCCTTTCGACCGATTACTCTTCGCCGTAATATCCGCTCTCAGGACGGATATCGATGCGGTAGCCCGTCAGCTTTGCGGCAAGGCGCGCGTTCTGTCCGCGGTTGCCGATGGCAAGCGAGAGCTGATGATCCGGAACCGTCACGCGACAGGTCTTCTGCTCGGAATCGAGCATTTCCACACTCACGACGTTCGCGGGAGACAGCGACTCAGCGATAAATTTTGCGGGGTCCTCGTTCCAGAGAACGATATCGATCTTCTCTCCGCCGAGTTCCTCAACGATGTTGGCGACACGGGTCCCTCTCGGGCCGATACATGCTCCTCTCGGATCCACGTTCTCGTCTTTGGAGAAGACCGCGATCTTCGTGCGCTGTCCAGCCTCGCGGGCAATCCCCATGACCTGAACTGTCCCGTCGAAGATCTCCGGCACTTCGTTTTCAAACAGCCTCTTGACAAGACCGGGATGGGTGCGGGAAATGAGAATCCTCGGTCCGCGTTCATTGACTTCCACGTCCACGACATAGACCTTTATGTGCTGACCTTCCGTCAGGACCTCGTTGGGCACCTGCTCGTTCTTGGGAAGGACCGCCTCGCTCTTGCCGATAAGCAGCACTGCATTGCCCTTCACGGGGTCGACGCGGTTTACCACCGCATTGACGAGTTCGCCCTGTTTGCTCTGGAGTTCCTCAAAGACCTGCATGCGCTCCGCATCGCGGATTCCCTGACGGATGACGTGCTTCGCGTTGACCGCGGCGATACGTCCGAATTTCTTCACCTTGACGGGGATATCGATGACCGAGCCGACACGCGCTCTGGAGCGGTAAGTCTTGCCCTCTTCCAGTGAAAGCTGAGTGTTGGGGTCCGTGACCTCCTCCACCACTTCTTTGCGGATATAAATCTTGAACGTCTGATCTTCCGGGTCGATATCCACATGGATATTATCCGATCCGCCGTAGTCTCTGCGCACTGCATGAACGATTGCCGCTTTGATCTTCTCGATCAGACTCTCTTTTGAAACGCCTTTCTCCTTGGACAGGAGGTCCAGAGCGTCAAAAAAATCACTGTTACTGGCTGCCATAGTTTATCCCTTCCTGAATAGATCTTTATCATCATTGGCTTTTGAATATGAAATGTCGCTTTTGCTGAAGACGGCAATCCCGTCTTCGTTCCGGAGCCGGATCTCATCTCCGTCCGCAGCTTCCAGAACGCCTTCATGGTCTCTTTTTCCGGAGGCATCGGCGCGAATCAGATGCACTGTGATCTCTTCCCCGACGTATCGGGCATACTGCCTGTCCGTACGGATCTTTCTCCCGAGTCCGGGCGAAGAAACTTCAAAACTGTATGCATCCGTGAGCGCGGGAATCTCGTCAAGCAGCGGATCGACCGCTCTCGAAACGGCTTCGCAATCCTGGATCCCGATTCCGCCTTCCTTATCGATGGTGATGCGGAGCACGAGGTCCTGTCCCTCTTTTCCATAGAAGATGTCCCAGATTTCGTAACCCATCCCGCCGATTATTGCACCGATCTTTTCCTCAACCTGAACGGCGATCGGTTTTTTCTTTTCTGCCATGGTTCCCTCCGAATCACACGAAAATAACGAAAGAGCGGGTCTCCCCACTCTTCCAGACAGTATTCATTCAACATAGAAAGTCTACACCCATCCGGAAAAAAAAGCAAGACTTTCCTTATCCGCTGCCATCCGGAAAAAAAGACATGCGGGACCGCAGTCCCGCATGAATAGTTTTTCGCTGGTTTCAATCAGTTTGAGTTGCTGGGATGCGGCATGTACTGATAGAGGTTCATTGCCAGGCTGCGGATCGGCATCGTCTGGAGCCAAACCTTTCCGGGGCCGGTAACCACGGTGTTGAAGAGTCCCTCTCCGCCGAGCAGAACGTTCGCAACGCCCTTTACGGTCTGGATATCCATGGAGCAGGTATCCTCCATCATAGCGATATAGCCGCTGTCGATGACAAGACGCTCGCCGGGAGCCAGTGTGCGCTCCTGAACAGCGCCGTCGATCTCCATCCATGCGAAACCGTTTCCGCTGAACCGCTGCATCAGGAAGCCTTCACCGCCGAAGAAGCCAGCTCCGGCTTTTCTCTGAAGATAGATGTCCATCTGAACGCCTTCCGTCGAAGCAAGGAAAGCGGTCTTCTGCGCGATGATCGGATGCTCCGAGATATTCAGGGCGATGATATCTCCGGGGCTGTGCTTTGCAAGCGTCAGTTCACCTGCAGCGTCCGCGGTATAGTGGTTCAGTGCCAGGGACTCACCGACGACCATTTTCTTGAGCATGCCGCCGAGGCCGCCTGTCTTGGTCTCCATCCGGATACTGGGGGACATCCAGGCCATCGCGCCGCTCTGACATTTAATCGATTCGCCTGCGTCCATGTGAAGAGTCAGGACAGTAAATGGCTGATTCTTGATTTCGTACCTCATAGTGTTCTGTTTCTCCTTTATTTCTGTTTAGGTCCGCAGTGCGGACACTTCTGTTGCATATGTTAGGTTCCGAGAAGGATGGAGATCGTGCGTCTGAACCCGTCCTCCAGAGGATATTTCGGATCCCAGCCGAGTTCACGGAGTTTTGTTTCATCCAGCACTGCGTCCTGGCTTTTGGAAAAGCCTTTCCGCTCCAGTTCGTCGGGGAGATCGAAAACGACAGCCGTTCCTGCGATTCCCGCGGCAGCCTGAGCCATTTCCGCAATCGTGATAACGGAATCCCGGTTGGATACGTTATAGACTGCCCCTTTTTCCCCGCGGAAGAGAACACAGACGATACCGGAGACCGCGTCGGCACAGTAGCAGTAACTTCTGCGCTGTTCGCCCTTGCTCTTCAATACGATATCTTCTCCTGCCATGGCCTTGCGGATAAACTGAGCAGCGACTTTATTGTCTGTCCCGGTCATCGTCGGTCCGTAGATATATCCAAGTCGGGTGATCACCGCATCCACACCGTACTGTTCCGCATAACTGCGGCAGAGCAGTTCCGAGATCCGCTTGCTTTCCGGATATCCGGAACGGATCGCATTGAAGTCGATCAGCCCGTACTGTTCCTCCGTACTGACGTTCCCGTCCGGCATTCCTCCGTAGACTTCCATCGTGGAGGTGAACAGCACGCGTGTGTCCGGATGGCGACGCGCATATTCCAGAACGTTCGTCGTGCCGAGGATATTTGTCTGGATCGTTTCTACAGGATAGAGCGCATAAGTGCGTGGATCCGCATTGCTGGCGGCATGGACGATGAGGTCGAAGGAAAGCCCGTTGTCCAGTGGCTTTGTGATATCGCCCGCCATCAGGACCAGATCCGTTCTGCCTGCGGCGTAGGAAAACCGTTCCTGCAGCTTTCCGAGCCCGCGGCTGAGTGCATACACTGTATCCTGCCCTCCGCCGTTCCGGTTGTTCCACAGGAACGCGTCCACCAGCAGGGAACCGATCAGGCCGGACGCGCCGGTCACCAGAACCGAACGGGAACGGTCGGTCCGTCCGATATAGGAGGCGATCTGTTTCAGGTCTTCCTCATAGAGCGGATGTGCGACATTCAGCATCTTCGATCCCTTTCTTCAGTGCAGCCAGGATGCCTTGCGCGAGATCAGAAGCGCGTTGAAGATCTCAAGATCATCCGGCGTGGTCAGTTTCAGGTTTTTCTCCGAACCAAGGGAAAAATACAATGTTTCTCCCAGTTCGATAAACATGGTACAGGTCGCGACGGACGCGGTAATCCCTCTTTTGAGCGCTTCCTTGTGTGCCCAGACCAGTTTGCCCAGACTGGCAGCCTGCGGTGTCTGCGTTGTCTTCAGATTATCTCTCGGGACCATGCCCGTGGAGGACTCTCCGTCAACAGTGCTGAGCATGGCTGCCGTGCACGGAACGACCGAGATGGCGTTTCCCTTGGTGCTTGCAACGCGGATGCAGTCGGAAATGATCTCCTCAGAGACCATGGGCCGGATCGCGTCATGGATCAGGATGATATCCTCATCCTGGTGTCTCGTTGCGATATCCATGATTCCGTTCCGGATCGAATCCTGTCCGTTGGGTCCGCCGGGCACGATGCTTTCCAGTTTTGTGATTCCGAATTGTTTGCAGTAAGCGGCAAGGATCTCCTGCCACCCCTCGATGCACACCACGACGATGGCACCGATGTTGGGATGGCGCTGGAACGCTTCCAGCGTGTAGATGATCACGGGTTTGTCATTGACGCTCAGGAACTGCTTCGGGATATCCTGCTGCATGCGCTGACCGGAACCTCCGGCAATGACCAGTGCGATATTCATTCTGCTTTACCTCATTTTATGAATTGATTTCTTTCTCGTATAGTTCGCCGCGGACATCGACATGGCGGGTCTTCCCCTGTGCCTGCGGGAACTGAACGTCGCCCAGATCGACACGCGCTAGAAGATGTCCGGAAACACGGCTGTCGATCGGCAGAAGTTCCATATACCGTTTGCTGTACAGGTGAGACAGATAACCGTCATACCCCGCGGGAATCGGTGCGATCATGTCCGCGAAAGGAACATCCACCACGTCCGTCATCCATTCCAGGCGCATCGCGCCTTTCTTGATGTTCAGCCCCATGGTATCGATCACATACTCCGCGTTTTTCTTTTTCTCATAGAACCGGGTGATCCAGTCGAACATCTTATGGAACCAGTTCCATCCGATATGTCGCATCACCGGAAGCGCAATCAGAGACAGACGGTAATGGACGTTCTTCCGGGGAGAATCCCACCATTTGATGTTCATCACCCTCGTCCACATGGACGTCAGCCGTATCTGGAGATTTTGGAGAAACCGGTTGTTCGAAGTCCGGTCATAGACCAGGACATCGATAAAAACACCGTCGTTGATGCGGAAATGGGTGGAATATTTTGTCGAAAAATAGGTGTCGTTCAGCCGGATCTTGTCGAAATGATAATGGCTTTGCCCGACGCCGTTCGCGTCCTCATAGGTATAGCAATCCGGGAGCTGTTCCGGGACGATCTTCCGGAAACGCTCATAGTCCTCACGCAGCATGCCGATATCGATATCGTCGTCCCAGGGAATGAAGTCCTGATGGCGAACCGCACCGAGGCAGGAACCGCCAGCGAGAAAATACTGGATACCGTTTTCCCGGCAGATCCGGTCGACCGCCTTCAGCATCTCCAGTTCCAGTTTCTTGAGTTCCTCCAGCCGCCCGTTATAGGACAGCAGGAGCCGGGACATATCATATGGGATCCCGAACTCATAGCACCCCATCCGGTAGAGGACCTCCGCGATCGGTTTCCATTCCAGTCTCCAGCGGAGGTTAGTCAGTTTCAGGGAATCCAGACCGTGATAGACGGTCTCTCCAGGCACAATCTCCGCCGTGACCAGTTTCAGGCGTTCTGAGAACTGGCTGTGCAGCGCTTCTTTGACTTCCATAATTGTGACAGGATCTCCGGAAGCCTGATAGATGTTGCCGATCGCCGTGGCCCGCTCTCCGACGAGCGTCAGCGCGGCACGCAGGAAATATCCCACATTGAGCATCGTGAACGAATGACGCGCGTCCTCTGAGGAAATCGTCACGGTCCCCTTTTCTTTTGCTTCCCGGAACAGGCCGGTCAAATCCATGGCATGAACGCCGTTCAGATATTCCGGTCCCATGACATTATCGCAGCGAAGCATGCTTGCCGAACATCCGTGATCCCGGACCTGCGTCCGGACGGTCTTTTCGACCTGAAGATACCATTCTTCCTGCCACGTGCGCTCTTTCCCTGCAAGGTAACTGTCGTATTCCCGTTCCGCCAGTCTGGTGACACCGGGCGGACAGGATTCGACCATCGGCACCATCGCGCATACGACCAACTGCCCGGAGGCGCCGCGGAAACGGGTGCACCACGCATCCAGAGAAACGAGCAGTTTCTGCCTTGCCTCGGGGTTCCGGAAGCGTTCATCCATGCAATCCGCAACAAAGAAACATACGCCTTCCGCCGGGAAATGATCCGCGTCGGTCTCCTTCACCGTGATCTGATCGCTGAGAATGTTCCGGTTGAAGGAACAGTCTTCTTTATCCGCGAAGAGTCCGCTTTTCCCTCCGGAAGGGACCAGTTCCGAAAGCACCGCAAGAAGATAGTCCCCCAGCACGCTTCCGTTGCGGACGACGACGCCTTTGCCGATCGGGGCGTATTCCCGAAGTTTATATTGCTGTGCCGCGCTCTGGAAGCTGTCCAGCACGATTTCATTCATCTGATTGATCATATTCCCTCTCTTCTTTCCGGGGCCCGAGGTCCAGTTCCACCAGGCTGTGTACCTCCCGGTGAGACGGGTCTTCCGGCGTCATATATCCGCTGCCGTAAAGCACAGTCAGCAGATAATCCGGATTTTTCGCCGCCCAGTATGTCCGCCCCTCAAAAGGAACAGGCTGTACCGGGAAAATCTCGCTTCGGAGGTAGGTCTCTCCGAAATAATGGCCTCTGCCACAGGAAACCGTCACATACTTGGATTCCGGATTCCTGCATTTGGACTGCCAGTCCTCGCAGCGGCGGAACCAGATATTGCGGTCCTTCCGGTCAGAAAAGATCTTTCCGATCGCCGCTTTCAGCCGGACCGTCTTCTCCAACGGGCTTCCCTCCACATAGGAGAGCAGCCGCTCTTTTTTATTGTACATGCGCACACAGGACGCAATCAGGAAAAGCGCCTCGTCCGCGACACCGTTCAGCGTCCTGATGATTCCGCTGGAATACATGTCCTCCAGAGGGAAGACATCGATGAAAAGTCCCGCCCGTTCAGGCTCGTTCTCAAAGATTTCCACATATTTCGTGCCTTTTTTCCGGAATTTGGAAAAAGGAAGGTCGCAGGCATCACTGGTCTCCAGATTCTGAATCCAGTAACGGTCCGACAGTTCCCTATCCACACATTCCCGCAGTCTGTCATAGTCGCTGCGCGGCATGATCAGATCGATGTCGTCGTCCCAAGGAATAAAACCCTGGTTACGGACCGCACCGAGAGCCGTCCCACCGGTCAGGAAATAACACAGACCGTTTCTCTCACAGAGTGCGTGAAAGTCATCCATCATCTCCAGCAGCGCCTGCTGGACATCACGGATGTCCTTCTCGTCCAGTACCCGAAGCCGTTCGTTCCGGTTCGCGTACTGCTTCAACTGAGAAAATGTCTTCAGCACGGATCCTCCCCGTCTGCGCAGGACACAGAGCCGTTCAGCAGCTGCCTGGCAAGCGCAAGCCCACGTGCGACGACCTGATCCATATCGTAATACTGATAGGAGCCCAGCCTGCCGCCGAACAGGACCTTCTGCCCGTCCGCCAGTTTCCGGTATCTCCGGTACAGTTCATTGTTCTTTTCGTCATTGACCGGATAATACGGCTCACATCCGTCCTTCCACGGAACACTGAATTCCTTGGTGACGACTGTCCCCGGGATATCATTCCCCTGACGGTCTTTTCCGAACATGAACCACTTGTGTTCGATACTCCGGATCCAGGGCACATCCGAGTCCGTGTAGTTCACCACCGCATTGCCCTGATAGTTGTCCGTGTCCAGAAGCTCCGTCTCAAAACGCAGCGACCGGTATTCCAGTTTCCCGAAGCAACAGCCGAAGAACGCGTCGATCGGACCCGTGAACAGCACGGTGTCCGCCATCGCATCCAGTTCTTCCCTGCACGCCAGATAATCCGTGTTCAGGCGGACTTCGGAGCCCTCCAGCAGACGTTCCGTCAGGACGGTGTACCCTTCCTCGGGAATACCCTGATGGCGCGCGTTGAAATAATTGTTGTCATAGGTGAACCGGACAGGCAGTCTCCGGATAATGAATGCCGGCAGTTCCTTGCACGGCCTGCCCCATTGTTTTTCGGTATAGCCACGGATCAGTTTCTCGTAGATATCCGTTCCGACCAGAGAGATCGCCTGTTCCTCCAGGTTGGAAGGCTCATCGATCCCGGCTTCCTTCACCTGCTCAGCGATGATCCTCCGGGCGTCTTCCGGACGGGTCACGCCCCACATCTGATGGAAAGTATACATATTGAAAGGCAGTGAGAACAGTTCTCCTCTGTACAGGGCAACCGGACTGTTCGTATACCGGTTGAAGGTCACGAAACGGTTCAAAAATGCCCATACTTCATTATCATTTGTATGGAAGATATGCGCACCGTACCGGTGGACCATAACGCCGTCCACTTCTTCCGTATAGGCGTTTCCCCCGATATGGTTCCTTTTTTCGACAACGAGCACTTTCTTTCCGGCGTCCGTCAGTTCGCGCGCAACAGTCGCTCCGAACAGTCCGGCTCCGGCGATCAGATAATCGTAATGCATCCCGTTATCCCTTCGTATTCCCAGTAACGTTCTCCGCCAGCAAATCGGGACGGTTCTCCCTGAGGATCGCCAGCGCAGCGTCCACTGCGGGCTGATTTCCTTCGCGGATATAAGCCTCGACCTGCTTGACCTGCTGCTGATGTTTCTTACCCTTCTGTTCCAGTTTCCGCCTCTGGAATGCTTCCGCCATCTCACGGATCTGCTCGTCCGATTTTGGAGCTTTCTTCGTATTCATGAATTCCTCGTAGGCATCACAGCAGGTCTGAACGTCTTCCGTGAATGTGACCTGCCTTCCGTGATCCAGCCACAGGATCTTATTGCTCAGTTCCCGGATCTGCTCTATGGAATGAGATACCAGAATCCCCGTCACGCCGGAAGCGAGGATCTCTTTCATTTTGTTTCCGCTTTTTTTGCGGAATGCGCCGTCGCCGACGCTGAGGACCTCGTCCAGAATGAGGATGTCCGGATTGACAAGACAGGCAATGGAAAAAGCAAGTCTGCTCTTCATCCCCGAGGAAAGCTGTTTGAAGGTGTGATCCTGGAATTCGCCGAGTTCGGCGAACGCGATAATATCTTCGTATTTCTCGTCCATGAACTCACGGGTATAACCAAGCATCGCCCCGCGAAGATAGGTATTCTCCCTGACCGTCAGGTCCGCGTCGAATCCGCTGGTCAGTTCCAACAGCGCGGCGATTTTCCCGTTGGTGGTTACTGAACCTTCCGTCGGGATCATGATTCCGGAGACCGCCTTGAGCAGAGTGGATTTCCCAGCGCCGTTCGAGCCGATGATGCTTAACATGTCACCGGAATCCAGCGAAAAAGTAATGTCCTTGTCCGCCCAGAACTCCTTCACATGATACCGTCCAGTCAGCCTGCGGATCACATATTCTTTTAATCCGATGTTCTTGAAATCGCCGGTGATATACCGGATCGAAACACCGTTCACTTCGATCACATTCTTCATTGCATCACCGCCGTCAGACATAATACAGGAACTTGTGATTGAACTTCTTATACATCCAGGCTCCGATCATCAGGAGAAGGATGGCGTAACCTGCACACAGAAGATGGTAGTTCAGGGACGGGACCGATCCGTCGATTACCACGATCCGGAAATACTTGATATTGCAGTAAACGGGGTTCATCAGGAACAGTCTTCGGATATGAGCCGGATAACGGTCGACCTGATAGAAGATCGCCGACAGATAGTTCAGCAGCGTCAGGAAGATATCGTACAGATAGGAAGTGTCACGGAAGAACACATAGAGCGCGGAGAGGATCAGTCCGATCCCGATGTTCATGACCACGAGACAGACGATCGGGTACAGCAGACAGAGGAATTTCAGCGTGAATGTGACATGATCCAGAATGCAGAAGAAGAAAAACACGAGGAGCGTCAGGCAGAAGTTGATTAGTGCCGAAACGTTCTTGCTGAGCAGGAACAGATACTTCGGCAGTTTGATCTTGGTAAAGACGTTCGCGTTGCTGACAAGCGCGTTCATGCCGCCCCTTGTGGATTCCCTGTAATATGACCATACCAGCGTTCCGCAGAACAGATATGTCGTGTAATGCTCCATATCCCGTCCGAAGAACTGCGTAAAAACCAGGCGCATGACCAGAAGGTTCAGCAGCGGAGCAAGAACGCTCCACGCCATTCCAAGGACAGTGCCTTTGTATTTTTGCTTGAAGTCCCTCTTTACGAGTTCCTCAAACAGAAACTGGTTTTTCTTCAGTCTTTCAAACATATTATCTCCTGTTTCCGCCAATGCTTCCGCGGATTTTCCGCCATACGAAACGTGTGCCCTTGACCAGCCAGTTGACTTTTTCCGTCTCGAATACAGGAACCTCCTTATACCGGATCCTTTGCCGGTCGATCCAGACATCCAGTAGCCGCTCCGAAACAAAACCGAACACCCTGGCGTCGTAATCGGAATAAGATGAAATGTCCAGCCTGTTCTCCAGTTCGAACAGGATCGGAAAGAGCCACTCACAGTACAGGTCCATCACGTCTTTGCGCATGATGAACATGTTGAACCGGTGTCCTTTCGTACTTGCCATCACCTTTTCCCATGACGGCACATAGTCGGGACATGTCTCCCGCAGGATCTCCAGTGTCTGCTTCAGGTCCTCTTCGTGGTGCGCATGAACATACTGAGAATAGTTCGTTTCAATATAGTAATTGCGCGGTTTCGGAAGAATGACATTGGAGTCCTTCAGCCATTCCCCGATCTCCTTCCCGGTGGCAGGGCCGTTTCCTCCGCGGAAGAGCCTTCTGTAGTGGCACAGTCCGACCTCATCCGCATCAAGGTTCTTCCATGCCCAGTACAGGGCGGTCAGCTCACAGAATGTCCGATTCTTTTCGCTGATGGAATCTCCTTCCGCATCCGAGGTATAGGGCAGTCTTTCGTGGATGGCAGCGCCAGCCTGTACCGGAAGATAGCAGGGATCCTCCGGCATCGGATACGTCTTATGGGTCACGACCATGATCTTAGTGCTCATTGTTGATAAACCCGCCGAATGCTGTCTGGAACAGGATCCTGATGTCCAGCATCAGGGACCAGTTCTCGATATACCAGATATCGTATTTCACTCTGTCTTCAATAGACGTATCTCCGCGCAGCCCGTGGACCTGAGCCCATCCGGTCATTCCCGGACGAACCTGCTGCCGTACGAGATAGAGCGGTACGGTCTCCTTGAACTGGCGGACGTAGAACGGGATCTCCGGACGCGGGCCGACAAGACTCATGTCCCCAAGAAACACGTTGAACAGCTGTGGAAGTTCGTCGATGCTGTATTTCCGGATAAAAGAGCCGAAAGCAGTCCGTCTCGGATCCGCATCCGTGCTCCACGCGGAATCCTGCTCCGCATTGACGCGCATACTGCGGAATTTCAGCATCTTGAATGGTTTTTTGTCTTTGCCGACACGGTCCTGGGCAAAGATGATCGGACCGGGACTGGACAGTTTGACACCGATTGCCGCTGCGATCATCAGCGGACTGGTCAGCAAAATCAGCACGAAGGATCCAACAAGATCCACCGCCCGCTTCAGTAAAGCGTTCCAACCCTTGCTCAGCGGCGTTGACCGGAGGTTGACCAGATTGACTTCGCCCACGGTATCGATCACGGGATACTTCGGATAGAATTCGTTGAAGAACGGGATCAGCTGGACCTCGACGCCTTCTTTCTCCGCGGCATGCAGGACCGCCTGCATGAACTCCGTCTCATGAGGTTCCAGGGCAACGACGAGCTGATCCGGATTGACGGCGTCCAGGATCTTTTCCAGATCCTCATAACTGCCGAGGCATTTCCCGAGCCCTTCCTTCTCCCAGCCGACATATCCCTCGACCTCGAAGACGGGCAGTTCCTGATTCTGAACCGCATCGATATACTTTCTGGCAACATCTCCGTTTCCGACGATCACGACGTGTTTCTTTGCGGCAAGTTTGTCCCAGTAGCGGCTGAGGATCACCTTTTCAGCCGCATATCCGCCTTCCAGCATCAGCGTCGAGATGAGCCAGAACAGGAACAGCGCAACACGGGAAAAGTCGTTGCTGTGAATCAGGAACAGTATCACGACGAGCAAAAGAACGCTGATCAGATTGACGAAAAAAATCGTCGAATAGTTCTGATCGGTTCTTTTTTCCCCGGGATGCTTCCGTTCTCTGAGCGCAATGAGCACCGCGCTCACGATAAAACCATATAAATATACCGACAGCGACATGACCGCTCCGGTCATGTTCGCATTGTCGGTACCATGCAAAATACTGATTCTGAGCCAGACAGAAATACGGTAGGACAGCCAGATGAGACATGCGTAAATGAAGACGCATGCCACTGCCAGCCCCTGATTGCTGTTTCTCTTCACTCCCATCAAATGACCGCCAATCCCCGTTTATATTCCGGACCATTAAATTATTATAGTATAAACCGTCGATTGGTTCAATTTTCAGAATGTGAATGATAACCTTGCCGCATCTCCTTCTATTCGACCAGGAAAGCGAGATAGTGAGAAACGAACAACTCTCCGATCAGCAGAACGAGTGTGACGAGAAAAACGCTGAGGATTACGCGCTGTTTTCTGTCTCTTCCGCTCAGTCCGCCTATGCCGTGCACAAGCAGGAACCAGAACGGGAACGAAGGAATGAAATAGCGTCCCTGGATCCCCCAGATCGACGGATCGGAGAGACTGGTCCAGGAACAAGCCTGAAGGAAAACGGCGAAAAAGAGCCCTGCCTGCATCAGCAGGTTCATCCATCGCTGTGCGGATGTCGGTTGGGTCTCGTCCTCATTGCCAATCAGCGCGCTGCCAATAAGAACGGTGGCGAACACAGCTGAAAAGATCATAGGCAGGTTGGTCTGCCAGGACAATCTCGTCCCGAACAGATCCCGTATCCAGGCAACCCAGTCTTCGGAGACCGTCCGCGCGAAAACGTTCCACCCTTCAGCGGGATCCTGAAGAAGATATCTCAGACTGTAGCGGGAATAGCCCTCCCTGCCCCATACCGCATAAATGAGTTTCGCGCCATATCCGCTGAGATAGAGGAACACGCCAGACACCGCGGCAGCTCCCGCCAATCCGGCGATGACCCATTTTCTGGTCTCTCCCGATAAGGTTCCATAAGCAGTGCTCCATGGAAGAACCGCATACATCATCAGCAGAAGGATATAGGCTTTGCAGCATGCCAGCAGGAGCAAAATGATCAGCAGCCCTGCCCAGTCTTTTCTGCGCAGTTTTTCGCCCGCGCTCAATTTCCCGTTCAGCATCGTCCAGAAGGCTGTAGCGAGAAGGGATACGGAAAAACAGAAGCAGTCCTGATTGACACTGATACACTGGTTGACCATCAGCGGCATCAGGGTCCACATCAGCAAGAACGTTTTTCCCTTCTCCGCGATACGCAGAGACAGCCATCCCAGCAGCAGATACAAAAGGATATTCATCCCTCTGGCAAGGTAGTATGTGGTAAAAGCGTTCCGTCCAAGCAGTCTGCCGACGGTGATCCCAGCAGCGGGCAGCAGATACACGACGCTGTTTCCGGCATGTCCCTGATGATCCGTCTTGACCATTTCCTCTGCGCCGGCGGAACGCCCGAGCTGATAGACGGACAGATAGATCCCTTCCAGATTCGGGATCGCCCAGCGATAATCGATGATCGTCCGGTCCTCTTCCCGGATCGTTTTCGTCTTTTCTCCAAGGATGCGGTTCGAGATTCTGTATGCCTGGATATAGTGATCGTTCTCGTCGCAGACCGTCCCCGGATAGAACAGCATGGAAAAGATCAGACAAAGCGGCAGCGCGACTGCCAGAAAGATCCGATGAACCGGTGCTCCGGTCTGAATCAGTGTCAGCCAGATCAGCAGAACAGCTGTGCAGAAAATGCCAAGTCCCCAGTATAGAACGGCAGCGAATCTCGGTCCGCCCGTGGCATACAGTGCGGTCCCTCCGTTTCTCGATGCGACCCGGACGACAGCGTCTGACGTAAGACAGCGGATCTGCAGGTCGTATGTAGTCCTGCCGTCTTCCGTGACGACTCCGTCAAAGATCACAGTCAGCGCTTTTCCCTCAGGAATCGAGATGACCGTTTTCCTTCTTGTTCTCGTATCCGTGTTGAACAGCGAGATTTTCAGTTCTGCCTCCCTGTCGCTCTCGGTATAGATAGACAGGTCGCGTAATGCCTCAAAGGAAACGAACGTGTATTTCTGCTCCTTCTCCGCGCTCAGTTCCGCAGAGCAGTCCGGCTGAAGGCCGGCTGCGCCGATATAGACGTTCTGCATCAGGAAACTGCTGAAACCGTTCGTCCCCAGCAGCAGGAACCAGACTATGCCAAGGAGAACAAGCAGAAAAACGCCGGCAGCAAACAGCCAGCGTCCCGTTATCCCGGACCGTCTTTTCCCCATTTTTCCCTTACTTCCTGCGGAGGAATTCCTCTTTTTGCATATTGTATCAAAAACAATTCCGTTTGTCTGTCCCGTGACTTGTCAGCCGAGTGCTTCTCCCGTTCCGCCGAAGACACGTTCAAAGTCATAGATCTTTCCCACTTCAACCGAACTGACTTCGAGCAATGTACACTCCCGCGGCATCGAACTGATCGTGATCTCTCCGACCCCGTCCTCGATCAGGACAGGCAAGTAATAACCTTCCGATGTGTCCGGCAGGAACCAGGCGTCGAAATTCTCAGCCGGGTAAAGATACTCCGCCGTTCCTGTCACTGCGATCAGTCTATTTACGGTCAGCGTGCGCAGACGTTCGCGTGTAAAAGAAGACTTATACCTCACACAGACGTCCGCGATCAGCGGCCGGGTCCGGTCAGCAGCTGTCAGCCGGATCGTCGTTTCCGTTCCGCCGACAGGCAGGATCTCCGCTCGGACTTCCGTCTGCACCTCATTGCTCTCCGTAGACCGGACCAGATACCGACAGAACGTGTTGGCAAACGAAAACCGGTAGTGATCCGCCACTTCCCTGTAGAAGAACCAGTTCGCATTGCATGCCCAGGCTTCCCATCGCGTGAAATCCCGGTTCAGGATGGAGACATACTCCGGCTCCATCTTTCGGAATGCTTCCAGATATTCCGCGCGACTCTCGTTTCCAAACACGTGCGTGATGTAGTCGTACCTGGTGGGCTGCATCGTCCCCTTCATCACCTCGAGCGCGGAACCGTATGTTGAGAACAGCGTTGCGCTGCCGATTTCCCGGTATGCGGCGTTCAGATCCGGATACCACGCATAGCAGTTCCCGTCCAGTGCTGCGATATAAGCATCATCCGGTTTCCCGTGTTCACCGGCATAGGAAAAACTATTCCACGAGAATACGACTGCGACGGCAAGGATCAGGCATCCTGAAGCATACAGCAGACGACGCAGCGTCGTTCTTCCCTTATCGCTGTTCAACAATGCAAACAGAAGCCGGAAAGGAAGATAACACGCCATCAGATACGTGTAGACGATGAAGATATTCGTATATTGTTCCTCATATCCGTTTTTCAGCAGGTTGAGATAAAGGAAGATGAAACTCGAAGTCAGGAGCATAACATGTCCCGCCGCAGTCCTCTCAGCCCGGTTTTCCTGTCTGAACAGAAGGATTATCCAGATGACGAGACTCAACGCGCAGACAACGATGGGGATCACACATTCCCCGCTGAAAGGAGGATACTGCAGGATCCCGAGTCGCTTCCGGTCAAAGAATACGCCATCGTACCACCAGAGGAAATCGGTCACGGCGAAAGTCTGCCTGAACCATGCGGATGCCTGTCCCCTTGTGACCAGCAGCATCACGGCAAATACCGTCGCCAGCGTCGAGAGAACATAAATCAGGGTACCGAGAAGGGTATCCCTGAAACCCATTTTCTTCAACATGAGTAGGAAAAACAGGAATGACGCCCCTACGTAAGCCGCACTGCCGTTGTCATTCGCCCAGAGGATCATCAGGCCGCCGAACGCCCCAAACAAGACCGGTTCTTTCCAGAATCTTCCGTGTCCCCTCTTCCAGCTCAGCTTCGGGCTGATGCTGTAGAAAAAAACCAGATAGAGAGCGATCACTGCCATCCGGGTAGGTCTGGAAGAATTTCCGGGAAGGAACAGGACTGCAAATTTGGAGAATATTCTGTCCAGAAACGAAAAGATCCCGGTCAGCAGCGGTGTACCAGAAATCAGAGGCATCGCCTGCACCGTAGCAAATAACAGAATTGCCATCATCAGCGCAAGCGAGATCCCCGCAGCCGCAGTCCTTTGTTCTGTAAACAGGTACAGAATACAGGCCGTAAGGAAAAAGCCGGCAGCCCATCCGACGGCAGTCGTGGAAAAGATGCTGTTTGCGAAGGAATTGCCGATCATGCTGAGTACGGCGCCGTTCAGGTATAGGATGCCCTGCCCGAGCACGACCGGGAAATCGACGAACGGGACCTGCCCCGCCAGAAGTCTGCGGAACATGTTGTAATGCTGCCAGTCCCCATTATACGGGGTATAGGAGATATCCGTTCTCGCTTCCATGCCGACAGAGACAGCAATCAGGAGCGCCGCCGCCACGAAGCACGCAAACAGGATCTGTTCGAGCTTTTTTGTCCGGTTTGATTCCATTCCGGTTGATCTCCTCCAGATCTTTTTCTTTCGATTATTCTACAACATTCTCCTCCGCTTTGCTCGTATCCGCGCAGTTTTATCTCCAGGGCACAAAACGAAAGCCTTTCCGGAAAGGAAAGGCTTTTCTTCAATGTTTCATCTTTTTCACGAACGACCTTGCTTTTTTGAATGCCGTTCCGATCCAGTAGCTGCGGCGATAAAACGGGATGGGATACGGAAAACATCCGACCAGTTCCTTCTGTTTTCTTCGGACCTCTGCGTAGCTGCCGAAAGAAACTGAAAAATCCTTTTCCGGATCCGGTTTTCCCCCGTTTCTCAGGTCAAAAGGTTCTCTGTCTGTTCCGAACGCGGAGAAATAATCGTGGAACTTATGCCCGTTCCCCTCAACTTTGTCCGAAACCTCACACCAGCAGCTGGGAATGTTGTATGCATCAGCCGTGATGATGCCGTGCAGACTGGTCGAAATGATCCGTCTGCACTGTGCGATCTGCCTGATGACCCTCTCGGGTTTCTGTTTCACATTGATCAGCAGCGAATCCGGATACTGTTCCTTCAACTGAAGGATCCGCTCATCCTTTGAATCATAATGATGGGGAACGATGCCGACCTCGTATTTTTTCTTCTGAGGAGGGACGAGATACGGAGCCAGAAGCCCGGGATCCCCGAGGACGCAATGCACATCCTCGCCCATGAAGTCAGACAGCTGTTTCCTGGAGATCTCGCCGCGCAGTGCTTTCACGATGAACGGCCGGACCGGCTTATGATCCGTATCCTCATAGTCATACATGAATCCCGGTCCCCAAAGGTACATGGGCACGTCCCTGAGAGCATCCTCCTGCCTGCGCACATCGTTGATATGCATGTTTCCACGGTCAATGATCCGGTCAAGAAGACTGCCCACCGCCGTCATTTCCGCTGTAGTGAATTCCTCCCTTTCGGCTTCATATCCGAAACGGCGCAGGATATTCTCGTTCAGCAGATCCCCGAAATTTGAAAAACCATTGAAATAATAGAGTCTGACCGGTCCGGTCTTTCCTTTTTCAGCCATGGAGACAGTCCCTTTCTTATTTATACATAATACATAATCAGAAATCAGAACTTAAGATATACAAAAGGATGTTCCCCGGTAAAGGCAAGGCACAGGATCATGCCCAGCTCCACAAAAAACCAGGTCAGCCCCCAGACCGTTTCCAGATCCGCCAACGGAACGGTATCCGAAAGCGGAACGCCCCCATTCTTCGATCTCCTGCCGGCTGAAACCGCATGGACAGTGAGAAAGAGAGCGGATACGGCTGTCCAGATGTATGGCTGACGAATCCCGTCCTGAAGTATCAGGACGCTTCGGATCACTGTCCAGGCTTCCGCCAGCGTATCCGCACGGAACGGGATCCAACTGAAGGAAATGAACAGAAACGTGCATGCTGTACGGAGAATCCTGCCTGCAGGCCGTTCCGATTTCACCGGAACGACTTTTTCCAAGCAGAGAGCAAAACCGTTTAACGCGCCCCACAGCAGGTAATTCCATCCCGACCCGTGCCAGAAACCGCAAAGCAGCATCGTGAGAAAAAGGTTCCGGCATTGTCTGAGCAGACCGTGTCTGTTCCCTCCCAGCGGGATATAGACGTACTCCCGGAACCAGCTGGACAGGCTGATATGCCATCTGCGCCAGAATTCCGTTACCGAACGGGAGGTATATGGAAGGTCGAAGTTCTTCGGAAGATCGTATCCCAGACACATGGCGCATCCGGCAGCCATATCCGAATAGCCGGAAAAATCCAGATAGATCTGGAGGGAATAGGAGATTGCCGCCCACAGGATTGTCAGCCAGTGGTAGGCGGCAGGAACACGGAACACATCTCCGACGAAGACCGCAAGCCTGTCCGCAAGGACGGATTTTTTAAACAGACCGAAAGCAAAAATCTGGATTCCCTGCAGGACTTTTTCCTTTGTAATCCGCTTTTCATCCCGGATCTGCGGTAAAAATACAGATGCCTGGAGAATCGGACCGGCTTCCAGTCTAGGGAAAAAGCAGAAATACAATGCCAGCGTCCAGAAATCATTTTCCGCAGGAATCTTTCCTCTGCGCACGTCGACAAGGTAACCGATCGCCTGAAACGTGTAAAAGGATACCCCTACAGGCATGATAACCCATCCCGCCTCTCCTCCACCGAAAAAGCCTGACAGCAATGGCATGATCTGTCCAAAGTGTCTTAAGAACGCAAGCACAGCCAACGGAACGAGCAGTCCAACCACGAACAGCCCTTTTTTAGAGATGTTTCTGGCGCACAGATATGTGGATGCCGTAACAAGCAGCAGCGGCAGACACAATCGGATATCTGCCCAGGCGTAAAAGAAATAACTGGCAAGAACCAGAAAGATGGTATTTGTCCTATAATATCCTGCTCGTTCCGACAATACGGCAACGGAAAAAACAAAGAAGAAAAACAGCAGGAAAGGTATCGAAGTAATCGTCATACTTTCCCCTCCCCGAGGAGGAACGACAGTTCCTCTGCCATCATCTCAAGCCCGTATCGATTCAAGTGTCCACTCCCTACTGAAGTATTGAAAAAGCCATACGGAAGAACGTGGTTTTCCATGTATTCAGAAAGGAATCGTTCACCCATGTCACAGAAGAGGATACCCTCTCGCACGCAGATCTGCTCGAACAGTCGGACAGTTTTCGGATCGTCTTTTCTTTGTACGCTCCCGTCCGCCGACAACCCGATGGCAGGATGATAAATCACAATCAGTTGAACTTGATGTCCCTGCGCGATCCCGTTTATTTTCCTTAAAAGCATTCCCAACAGTTCCGAATCCGGAAGGTCTTTCGCCTGAGATTGTTCCTCCCTGACATACTGCGGGAAAAAAGGTGTCTCTGATTTGGTCTTCCTATATCCCTGAAACTGGGAATACAGCAGACGCAGAAACGGATTCTTCTGAAGAAAGCCAATGAGCCCGTTGCTGAATGCGGAAATCTCATTCAGGCTTCCATTAACTGCACCATTGAGTTCCGAATCAGAAAACCAGACAGAACCCGTTTCGATAACGACTGCTTCCGATGGCTCATATTTATCCAGAGCAGTATTCAGATTGCAGCAGCAAATGAGAAAGCTATGTCCAGATATTCCTATGCTATATATGCTTTTTTCAGGATTCTTCATTCGTACTCTGGCAGCCAACCGGTCTTCCGGGGGTACTTGAAACCCCTCCAGATGTGAGGATCCCATAAGAAGCACGTCGACTTTTTCTCCCTCAAGATGATCGATTGAGTCGGTATACCCTTCGTTATTGGTAGAGCCCCAGGAGACTCCCTCCGTCCATCTGGAGTAAAAAGTCTTTTCAGACCATCTGTAATCCGTAGCTCCGGATTGTTCCTCACAGCGCGGCGGAAGGTTGAAATAAAAAAAGCAGAAACAAGTCAAGATCAGGAAGGCAAGCCCCCCTGACAGCATCATTCTGCATAATATTTTCATGTTCCGGCGCATGTTCATCTTTTTGAACCATTTTATTCCACGGTATTTTTACGAGTATAGCACAGATATCCCGGGCAATATATCCTGCTTCGGAATCCGAATGCAGAAAGCTTCGTTTACCAGAGAATGCGAGGTCGAGCTTTCGCCTGGCATTTCAGCCGCTTCCATTTCTTCTGCTCTCATTCCATCTTTCACATACCAAGAACACATGAACATGAGGTGGCTCATTCATTTCGGACATGTTATTATTTCTGTTTCAGACTTTCTGTTTCAGAAAATGATTTTTGACATATGCTGCATACTTTCCATAATCGCGTTCTGGATACTTTTTATACAATTCCTGATAAAGTTCATATGCTTTTCCCGCAGCGGTGATGTTCCCTTTTTCCGCGTCCCTGTAATACTTCATTGCGACCTGAGCTTCCACAAAACGGATGTTGTCTGCATAGAAAGCGGCTTTTTTCTCATCTCCTCTTTCTCCGGCATATTTGATCAAAGTCTGATAATAGGCCTTCAACTGCTTTTCCGTATGAATGATCCCGATCTTGTCATTAAGAGCATTCTCGACCTCAACGGCTGAGCGGATCTCCGCCTCCGCCTTGGTATAGTCCTTCCGGTCTTCCGCAACGGTTGCCCGGCAGACATGAGCAAAAGCAAGGATCCTTGCTGAACTGATATCTCCAACGCTTTCATGCTCTTTTTCTGCCAGCGCGACGAATTCATCAGCGGTGTTTCGCGCTGCGTAATTGTTTTTCAGCCTGATATATGTATTGATCAATGTCTCATAGACTCTAAAGGTATACGGGCCCTGTACAAATTCTCCCAGCTGGTTCCTCAGTCCCTGAACGTACAAAAGGGTTTCGCGGCATTTTCTTTCTGCCTTTCTGAGATTATCGGAAGAATTGTTGTCTTCTGTGAAATATGCATTGGCGATTTTCCCATAAAGACCTACCAATTCTTTGGCAAGTCCCTTATTATTTGCCGGATTACTGGCAAATACTCTTCTGATCAGCGGTTCCGCCTCTTCATAACAGCGGACCGCCTCTTCCCGGTTTTCCTGTTTTGTCTCAATATCTCCCAGAATATTCAGCCCGACGCCTCTGTACAGAGCACTTAATAGAGCGGTATACTGTGTCTTCTTTTTGTCCTCATTTTCGCTTAACGAAGAAATGAAACTGTCAGCGATCTCCAGCATTTTCTTCAGATACGCTCTCGCTCCGGACAGGTCATTCTGTCTTACGGCGATCTCAGCTGCAAACTGAAACGATTCTGCCAGGGCGATTTTTTCATGGTCTGTCATCCCCATCAGGTCCAAGGACAGCATCTTCTCCAGTAATTTCCAGCATCGTTCGTATCGCAGAAGGTCTGCCCATTTTTTGGATGCCGCATTTACAGCTCTTATGTAGCGGAACAGCAGATCTTCCCCGTTATCTCCATCTGTCAGCTTTTTCTCCAGATAATCAGCATATCTCTCCTGCCAATGAGCGCTCTGCTCGTGGTCCCTTCTGACGCCCTGTCCCGTTTCATACATGGAAACAAGTTTCCTGTATGCCTCCTCGATTCCTCCCTCAGCCGCATCGGTGATCAGAACCCGGGCTTTTTCGTGATCCGTCTCTGTATCGATGCCGGACAGATACGCCAGTCCTATGAAAAATTTATGCCGGGGATCATCGTTTGTTTTGACGTTCAAAGCCTCTCTGATCCATTTCCCGACACGGTCAGGATCTTTGATCGGTTCGGGAATGCCCGGATAATACTTTTTAAGAGTTTCCATCTCCGCATCGGCAGCCGCTATCGGAAGGATCTTTTTTTCTGCCTTTACTGCCATCGGATATTCCGTGGTCATGACGTAATTCGGTTTTTCCAGCAGGTTCGGCGTAACGACCATTGAGAAAAGATCACTCTTTTCAAAAGCCTGCCGGATCGACTCGTTAAAATCCTCTCCCGGAGTCAGAAACTCATCATACCAGATCGCGATATCCCGGGTAAAAGACTCTTTATGGATCATCCGCATCACTTCCTGAGCGTAGCGTCGGTCCTTTTTACGGTAGCTCAGAAAGATGTACGCAGCAAAAGCCTGCCTGATCTTCTCTATTACTTCATCTTTCAGCAAAATGGTATCAAGGAACAGTTTCAGTTTGTCCTTATAGGGAAGCGCAGTCGGATCCGGGTCATATTTATTCAGTATCTGGAGATTTCCGCAGACCTCATTGAAAAGCATTTCCAGTCCCTGTTCCTCCAGCAAAGGCAGAATCGGGATATTCTCCCTCATCGCGAAGACTAGTTCCAGTTTGCGTGCCGTATTCTCCGTTCTCAGGAATTCACCGGTCACCGGCACGACGAACAGATCCATCCGAGAAAGGTCGCTCAGATACTGTTCTTTTCCTTCATCGTCGATCTGACCGAGATCCTGGTCACGGTACCAGACAGAAATGTTGTTCTGCAGTTCAAAAAGATCAGAAGTGATTTCTTCAAAATACTTCGTGTAGTCTTGTTCCGTCGAACAGAAGAACACTTTCTGAAGGTCCTTCAGCAAATACGTTCCTTTTGTTTTATATCTCAGAGTGATTTCCATCTTCTTGACTTCCTGCCGCAAAACGCTTTCCTTTGTCTGTCCCTATATTAATATCATATCAGCAAAACGCACCTGATTTTCAGTCATTGCTATATTTCGAAAATAAAAAGGCACATGCTCCATGAACAGAAACATGTGCCTTTTCTACACTTGGTTTTCAGTACCGATTAGCCGAGTTCGCTGAAGTACTTGATGGTGCGGACCATCTGGCTGGTGTAGGAGTTCTCGTTGTCATACCAGGACACGACCTGTACCAGATATGTGCCGTCGCCCATATCGGAGACCATGGTCTGGTTGGCATCGAAGAGGGAGCCGAATCTCATGCCGATGATGTCGGAGGAGACGAGCTTCTCTGTGGTGTAACCGAAGGACTCATTTGCATGGGCCTTCATTGCTTCGTTGATGCCCTCAACAGTGACGTTCTCGCCTTTGACAACAGCGTGCAGGATCGTGGTGGAGCCGGTAACGGTAGGAACTCTCTGTGCAGCGCCGATGAGCTTGCCGTTCAGTTCAGGAATGACAAGACCGATCGCCTTTGCGGCACCGGTGGAGTTCGGTACGATGTTGGCAGCGCCAGCTCTTGCTCTCTGGAGGTCGCCTTTTCTGTGCGGTCCGTCGAGGATCATCTGGTCACCGGTGTAAGCGTGAACAGTGGTCATGATACCGGACTGAATCGGAGCATAGTCGTTCAGAGCCTGGGTCATCGGAGCGAGGCAGTTTGTGGTACAGGAAGCAGCAGAAATGATCTTGTCTTCCTTCGTGAGTTTGGTGTGGTTGACGTTGTAGACGATGGTGGGAAGATCGTTGCCTGCCGGAGCAGAAATAACGACTTTCTTTGCGCCTGCATCGAGGTGAGCCTGGGATTTAGCCTTAGAGGTGTAGAATCCGGTGCACTCCAGAACGACGTCAACATCGAGTTCTGCCCAAGGAAGATCCTTTGCGTTGGGCATTGCATAGATTGTGATCTCCTCGCCATCAACTGTGATGGAGCCGGGGGTCTTGACGGTCTTGCCGTCTTCCTCATACTCGGGCTCTTTGGAAGTGACAGTGTGAAGATTTTCGCCGAAAACGCCGCAGTAACCGCCCTGTGCAGAGTCATACTTCAGCAGGTTTGCCAGCATCTTGGGGCTTGTCAGGTCGTTGATAGCAACGATGTCATAACCCTCAGCGCCGAACATCTGACGGAACGCAAGACGACCAATGCGGCCGAAGCCATTGATAGCAACTTTTACCATTAACTTTTATCCTCCAAAAAATAGTTGAAAAAATTGTTTGTTTAGCCGCGTTTATTGTATCAAACTGAGCCGATGTATGCAAGCAATCCGCGCCGTTTTTCCTTTTATCCATGCGGTTTTACAGGCTGCCAGCCAAAACAAGAACATATGTTTAACCAAACGAGAAATCGCGTTCAAAACGGTTGAGCGGGCCATATTCTTCCAGCAGTTTCAGATAAACGGCAGCACAGCCGAAACTGTCGCTTCCTGCCTGATGAGCATCCAGCGGTATACTGTAATAATCACACAACGTACCCAGTTTGTGATTCATGACAGTTCTGCCAAGCAGCGAACGCGCAATTTCCACTGTGTCCGCAAAACGCACCGGATGCCAGTCCAGATCGTAGGCTTTCAATGTTTTCTTTAATACATTTAAATCAAAGCGCGCGTTATGTGCGAGCACCAGTCCGTTTTCCAGATCCTTGCGGATCATCGGCCATACTTCCGGAAAAATTGGTTCCAACTCCGCTTCTTCCTGTGTGATTCCGTGGATCTGTACGCAGAACCAGTCGAAATCCTGTTCCGGATTGATCCTGTATTCCACGGAGCCCGTGATCCTGTTGTTTTCGATCCTGGTGATCCCGATCGAACACATCCGCTCGCTCTTTCCGTTTGGTGTCTCAACGTCAAAAGCGACTGCCCGTTCAATAACGGGCAGTTTCAGATGTTCAGGTGCCTGCTCACGTAACTGCTTCAGTTTTTCTTCATCGATCCAGATCAATGTTTCTCCTTTGTTCCACGTGGAACATTTTTCTTTCGGTCGCGTTTATGTTCCACGTGGAACAAAAACGGGATCTGCGTTGCCGCAGATCCCCTGGCGGAGAGTTAGGGATTCGAACCCTAGGTGGGTTTCCCCACACAGCATTTCGAGTGCTGCACCTTCGACCACTCGGACAACTCTCCAAGCGCAAGATAGATTATATCCAAAAAACCACATTCCGTCAACGCAGAAGAAAGCTCCGTCGCTTCCATTTCCGTTGCCTTTTACCATCCTTTGCGCTAGAATTGAAAAGAATTCATAAGAAAGAATTGTTCCACGTGGAACAAAAATCGGAAAAATGGGAAAAATCATCGCTCTAACCAATCAAAAAGGCGGCGTCGGCAAGACCACTACCGCCGTAAACCTTGCTGCTGGCCTCGGTGCTGCCGGTCAGCAGGTCCTTTTGATCGATATTGATCCTCAGGGAAATACGACAAGCGGTTACGGGATCAACAAGCGGAGCGTCAAGAACTCAACTTATCAGCTGATCACCGGGATCTCATCCCTTGAAGACTGCATCTACAAGACCATGTATCCCGGCGTTTCCGTTGTGCCATCCAGTATCGACCTTGCAGGAGCGGAACTGGAGCTGGTCTCTCTGGATCGCCGTGAATTCCGCTTGCGGGATGCCCTTCTGCAGGCAAAGAGCACTTACGACTTTATTTTGCTGGACTGTCCCCCTTCTCTCGGCCTTCTGACGCTGAACGGGCTGAATGCCGCTGACAGCGTTCTGATCCCGATCCAGTGCGAATATTATGCACTTGAAGGCCTTTCACAGCTCATGAGCAGCGTGCGTTCCGTTAAACGCCTTTACAATCCTTCCATTACGATCGAAGGCGTTCTGGTAACCATGTATGACTCCCGTCTCAGCCTCACAACGCAGGTAGTTGACGAAGTCAAACGGTTTTTCCCTCAAAAAGTCTTCCATACAACGATCCCGAGAAACATCCGCCTGGCCGAAGCGCCCGGTTTCGGAAAACCGATCCGATACTACGACCCGTCCTCCAAAGGCGCACAGGCCTATGACAGCCTGTCTCAGGAGGTAATCCAGAACAATAAGAAAGGGGAAACCTGATGGCGAAAAAACTTGGTGGGCTGGGAAAAGGCCTGGATGCACTGTTTCAGGACAACTCAGTTCCGGCGCAGGGCGCCACTGAACTCCCCATTGATGAAGTATTTCCGGACCGCAATCAGCCGCGGAAAGATTTCAACGTCGATAGTTTGCAGGAACTGGCCAATTCCGTACGGGAGCATGGTGTTCTGCAACCGATTCTTGTCCGTCCGATTGAGAGCGGATATCAGATCATAGCGGGCGAACGCCGCTGGCGCGCGGCAAAAATCGCCGGACTGACTACGGTCCCAGTCAATATCCGCGAGCTGACAGACTATGAGGCGATGAGCATCGCCCTGGTTGAAAACCTTCAGCGCGAGGACCTGAATCCGATTGAGGAAGCCGAAGGCTACCGAAAACTCAGCGAAACCACCGGGTGGACCCAGGAACAGATCGCTAAGCGTGTAGGTAAATCCAGACCGGCGATCGCGAATTCCCTGAGACTCCTGAGCCTGCCCGAAGAGGTCATTGATCTGCTGAAGGAAGGAAAACTGACCACTGGACATGCTAAAGCTATCCTTTCTCTTGCGGACGACGCATCCAGGGTCTCCATTGCCAGAACGATAGCGGAAAAAGGCCTCTCCGTCAGAGAAGCGGAAAAGATTTCCCAGAAAACGCCGATTCAGAAGTCTTTCCGCATGCCTTCAGGTAAAGACCCTGTCGCACACGAGGTAGAGATCGCGCTTCAGAACGAACTCGGCGTCGAAGTGGACGTCAAATACAAGGCAGGAAAAGGCACGCTGTCCCTTAATTTCTATTCAAAAGAGCAGCTTTATGAATTTGCAAACAAACTAGGTGGAAAGGATAAATAAACACTATGATTGATATTCGTCTCGTTCGTACCAATCCTGAACTCGTAAAAGAGAATATCCGCAAAAAATTCCAGGACGAAAAACTCGTTCTTGTCGACGAAGTCCTCGATCTGGACAAGCAGTACCGGGAAGCCCGCACCCGCTGCGACGAGCTGCGTTCCCAGCGCAACTCCATCAGTAAACAGATCGGCGTCCTTTTCGGTCAGGGAAAACGCGATGAAGCCAATGCGGCAAAAGCGCAGGTCTCTTCGATCAATGAAGAACTGGAAAGTCTGGAAAAAAGCGAAGTAGATCTGGAAGCCGAGATCAAAAAGCGGATGATGGTCATTCCTCAGATCATCGACGATTCCGTGCCGATCGGTAAAGACGACAGTGAGAACGTCGAAATCGAGCGTTTCGGCGATCCGGTAGTCCCGGATTATGAGATTCCCTACCATGTGGACATCATGGAACGGCTC
>OCTX012279560.1_pt1 | contig 54465 bp, 39 predicted proteins | sample 1539691 | NCBI WGS metagenome assembly OCTX01 (sample SAMN02144231, study PRJEB22623) | gut metagenome | biome: sheep rumen | host: Ovis aries | place: New Zealand
GGTTGTGGCTACGACCCCCTGGAACTTCTTATCTAAACAGTCTTTCAGAGTTGTGTGAGGCTAACAGCCCTAACTGAATGACATTGCTTCGGGAAAGCTCTTCCTTTTTAATTCGTCACTGTCAGCTTTGCGGGGCTGCTCGTAAGCCTCTTTCCGGTTCCGTCCGTTACAATGCAGCGGTACAGATAGCCGTTCCTTGCCATGATCGCCTGCACCTGCAAAGCGGCCGTGTTATAGCCTGTTGTCGTGGAAGAGCAGTTCTTCCAGGAAGAACCGTTGGTATTACTGAACTGCCACTGATAGGTCAGACCGTTTCCGACGGCGGTGACTCTGAAGACCGCAGTGCTTCCTTTTGCCGCAGTAACTGCAGAAGGCTGCCCTGTGATGGCAAAGCCCTCTACAACGGTCAGCTTCGCGGCGCTGCTGGTAAGTTTTTTGCCGGTACCGTCCGTCACCATGCAGCGGTACAGATAGCTGTTTCTTGCCGTGATTGCCTGAACCTGCAGGGTAGCTGCATTATAACCCGTAGTCGCGGAAGAGCAGTTCTTCCAGGAAGAGCCATTGGTATTACTGAACTGCCACTGATAAGTCAGACCGTTTCCGGTGGCGGTCACGCTGAACTTCGCCAGGCTTCCCTTTAAAGCACTGACTGCGGAAGGCTGCTTTGTGATGGCAAAATCCTCTATGACGGTCAGTTTTGCGGCATTGCTGGTCTTTTTGTTTCCGCCTGCATCCGTAACAGCGCAGCGGTACATATAGCCGTTCCTTGCGGCGATAGCCTGTACCTGCAGAACAGCCGTGTTATAGCCTGTTGTCGTGGAAGAACAGTTCTTCCAGGAAGAGCCGCCTGTATTGCTGAACTGCCACTGATAGGTCAGTCCGTTTCCGGTGGCGGTGACACTGAACTTCGCCGTACTTCCTTTTACCGCACTGACTGCGGAAGGCTGCTTCGTGATGGCAAGCGATGCATTTACCGTCAGCTTTGCGGGCTCGCTGATCTTCATTCTGTCGGCCGCATCAGTAACTTTGCAGCGATAGAGGTACCCGTTTCTTACCGCAATCGCCTGCACCTGCAGGGTGTCGGTATTATATCCGGCAGTAGCGGAGGAAGAGTTGGTCCAGGTTTTTCCGCTGTCTTTACTGAACTGCCACTGATAGGTCAGTCCCGTTCCGCTGGCACTTACATGGAACTGGGCCGTTTTTCCGCTGCTCAGGACTGCGTTTGCAGGCTGCCCTGTGATTTGAATGCCGGGTTTATAATTGAGGCTGCAGACAGTCAGTTCCTCGTCTGTATACAGTTCACGAGTATCAGAATCATACTTGTAGGTGACTGCCGCACCCGTGCAGTTGAAAACAAAACCGGCGCTTAAGCTTCCAGAAGAGAAACCGGACATGAACAGCTGGTCCGGCGCCCCTATGGTCTCCGAATCGCAGTTGGTAACGTCTACCAGATAGTTCTTCCCATCCTCCATGGAGACGATATTCCACATATGGTTGCCGGCGCCTGTTCCTCCGTTCATGATTCCGGAAACAGTGATGCAGCTGACATCATCGGAAAAAGACGAAAGGTCACAGAGGTATTTAAAGGCTTTGGCATATCCCTCGCAGACTACTTTCGTATCCGGATCATCATCGAATACCCATATCAGCTGCCAAGGGTTTCCATAACTGACTCCGCCGCCTGCTGCGGCACTGTTATAGGAAACAAGAGAGCATATCTCCTCTTTGTAGCCGCACAGTTTCTCGTAGTCCGTGCTGTCGCTGAATTCGTCCACAATGTCATGGGCATTTTCAACGGATGTCTGTACAGACTGTCCGATGGAGGTATCGACCTGGTAGGATCCGGCATCCATGCCCTCCGCAACAGGGAAGTAAAATACATAGGATCCATCTACGCCGATGACAAAGTCATCCACGGACGGCTCATACCATCCGCCTATGCTGATGCCTGACACCTGAGTAGCCATGGTCTTGTCATACCAGTAAAGCTGATAGGGAAAATCGGCCAGCAGGGAACTGAGAATCAAAGAAAGATTATAGTCCGTCTTTGCGACGGCTGCATTAAAAGCCTCATCGGAAAAAGTAGCATATCCATCTTCCAGGATCGGATCTCCGTTTTCATCCAGGGCCAGTATGGACGGCACGTTCAGCTCCTGGGCTGTCCAGTACGTCTTGCCGAGGCCAAGCTCCTCTACAGGGATCTCAAATACAGTCGAGGCTCTCTGCCCTGCGGCAATGGCGTCCAGTTCCCCCGCAATATGGGAATAGATCGCCGCATCGACGCCTGTCAGTCTGGATCCGGTGCTGCGCAGGGCGCTTTTCCTGAGAGAATATTTCCTGACGGAGAAAGCATTGTTCACATATTCTCCCAACATATCTTCAGGGCTCCGGCCTTCCGCCTCTCCCGGCACCAGAGACTTTTCTTCTGTATCTATAGTCCGGATGCCTTTTACTTCCGGAATATCGCCGGTCGGCTCTGCCGGAATGTCTGCGGTATCTTCATTACCGGAAGAAGGCGTTTCATCTTCCTCGGCCGAAACCTGGACAGTTCCGCTGCCGTTTTCGTCATCGGCCTCCTCCAGGTCTGTTCCTTCCGGCAGGATCTCCTCTTGGTCTGTATCTGCCGGTATTTCAGGAGTGACCACTTCCTCCCTGTTCCCTGTCTGTGAAGGAATTTCCGCTGCAAAAGCAGGGCTGAAACCGGACAGGCCGAGAGAAAGGGCAAGTAATAGAGCTGTTATGGGTTTTCCAATGTTCATGCGTTTCTCCTCTTGTCTGTAACGTTGTTCTGAAAATGGAGCACTGGCGGTATCTCCCGGACCGGAAAATACCGCCAGCTCCATTATAACTGCTGTTTATAAATTATGTAAACTGTCCTGGGAACACATTAATTTACTGTCAGCGTAGCAGCGCTGCTGATCTTATTCTTCCCGTCTTTATCTGTTACCACGCAGCGATACCGGTAATTGTTCCTGGCCCTGATGGCCTGTACCTGCAGGCTGTCTGTATTGTAGCCAGCCGTCGCAGAAGAGCAGTTCTTCCATGTCGCACCGCCTGTGTTGCTGAACTGCCACTGATAGGTCAGGCCGTGGCCGGTGGCATCCACAAAGAATTCTGCGATTGTACCGTTGGCTGCGGTAACGCTCTGAGGATCCTGCGTGATAAAAGGTCCTTCGTACACTGTCAGTGTCGCAGCCTGGGTCGTAGCCTTCTCTCCGTGTTCATCCCTGATCACACAGCGGTATTTGTACCCGTTCCTGGCAAGGATTGCCTGTACGGTCAGGATACCGGTATTATAACCGGCCGTAACGGAAGAACAGTTGCTCCAGTTGCTTCCTCCGTCCTTGCTGAACTGCCACTGATAGGTCAGGCCGCTGCCATCAGCATGCACAATAAAACCGGCAGTGCTTCCCTTTTCGACCGTGGCATCCTCCGGCTGCTCCCAGATAAAGACGGCAGGCATAACCGACAGAGTCACTTCGTTGGTGACCAGTCTGTTTCCGCTGGCATCAATGATGACGCAACGGTACTGGTAACCGCTCCTGGCAAGGATCGCCTGTACGGTCAGGTTACTGGTATTATAACCGGCAGTAGCGGAAGAACAGTTGCTCCAGTTGCTTCCTCCGTCCTTGCTGAACTGCCACCGGTAGAGCAGGTCTTTTCCGATCGCAGATACCGAAAATTCTGCTGTATCTCCCTTCCTCACATCTGCGTCCACAGGCTGGCTGAGGATCTGGGTCACTTTTGTTACGATAAGGGTTGCTCTGTAGCTCGTCAGCGTTTTGCCCTCGCTGTCCGTGACCATGCAGCGATAATGATAACCATTTCTGGCTTCAATGCCCTGGATGGTTAGGGTATCGGTATTATATCCCTGTGTTGCGGAAGAGCTGTTTCTCCATGTGCCTCCTACGGGGCAGAACTGCCAGCGGTAGGTAAGACCTTCTCCCTCTGCTTCCACATGGAAGGTCGCCATGTCTTTGGGATAAACTTTGGCGTTTGAAGGCTGCTTTGTGATCCTTAATATAGAAGCGGCAGGCTCATCGGATGATCCGGGGCCATCGGATGCCCCAGGGTTACCGGATGCACTGGGGTTGCCGGATGCGCTGGGGTTGCCGGATGCGCTGGGGTTGCCGCTGCTGGAGCCCTGTCTTCCGTCCACCCAGAAGAGGAGGATGCTCTCCGTCTTATCTTCGGGTAAAACCGTATACACTTCTCCGTCTGTTCCCTGATATAGGCCGGGCAGATAAACGGTGGCGTCAAAGCCAAGCTCCTCACAGTCCGGGACATGATAGTTGACCGGAGCATAAATGGTCATAAGTTCTGAAGCTCCTGTGAAGAAATCTTCGCCGTCTACCAGACTTGAAAAATCAAAGCTGCTCAGATCAAGAGATGTCAGACTGCTGCAATCCCGGAACATATACCACGCGGATGTTACATTGCTGGTATCGAAGCTGCTCAGATCGACACTGACCAGTTTCGTGCATTCCAGGAACATTGCGTACATATCCTCGACACCGGACGTATTAAAGTTTCTGAGGTCGAGACTGGTAATGTTCCTGCAGCCGGAGAACATGCTGGACATTGACGTTGCGCTGGATGTGTCAAATCCGCTGAGATCCAGACCGGTAAGGCCTCTGCAGTCTTCGAACATGGCGCTGAAGGAGCTGACATTAGATGTATCAAAGATGCTCAGATCAAGGCTCTGCAGTCCTCTGCAGTTGCTGAACATATTACTCATATCTGTGACTGCGGACGTATCAAAGCTGCTCAGATCAAGACTCTGCAGTCCTCTGCAGTTGCTGAACATGCCGGACATCGCCTCAACGCCGGAAGTCTCAAATCCGGATACATCCAGTTCTGCCAGAACTCTGCAGTCCTCAAACATGGAGCACATGTCCGTGACATTTGATGTATCAAGCCCGCTTAACTCCAGGCTTTCAAGCTTATAGCAATAAGAAAACATGTTAGACATGTCTGTGACATTTGATGTGTCAAATCCGCTTACATCCAGGCTTCTGAGGCTGTAGTTATCTGAAAACATACTACTCATGTTTTCCACCTGGGATGTATTAAGTCCGCTTACATCCAGTTCTGAAAGGCCCGTATTGTAGAACATTGACCCCATATCTGTAACACAGGACGTGTCAAAGGAGGAAAGGTCCAGCGACGTCACTTCACTGCAGCTTTGAAACATTCTGTTCATATTCGTGACCTTGGATGTATCAAACCCGCTTACATCCAGAGTCTCCACGTAGTAGCATCCACTGAACATACCGGACATGTCTGTTACAGATGAGGTATCAAACCCGCTGATATCCAGATTCTCTAAGCTGCCGCAACTGTGGAACATTTCATGCATATCTGTTACAGAGGAGGTGTCGATTCCGCTGAGATCCAGTTCCTCCAGCTCATAGTCCCCCGAAAACATCTCGGCCATATCCACAACGTTGGATGTATCCAGTCCGCTGAGATTGACGGATTTGAGGTTATCGTTGTCCGCGAACATGCAGTTCATGGAAGTCACTTCCGAAGCGTCCGCCCCGCTGAAATCCACGCTGATGATCTTATCATTAAAGCGGATCATCTCCGAACAGTCGCTGGAAAGGATTACGCCTTCTTCTACAGACAGGTGCTGTACATTTGTCCAAGACAGGGTACCTCCTGTGATCTCGGTTCTGTAGGTCACGCCTTCATATACGGCGGAACTTGGGATTACGAGCTCTGTATCCGCTCCGATATATCTGTTTAAGATAATTCTTCCCTTATCCTCTCGTACCTCGATATGATAATCGGACAGCCATGCACTGTCTCCTTCCTCTGCTCCGTATTCCTCCTCCACTTCCGCTTCTTCCAGCTCGGAAGACTCGTCTATCGTATCAGAGCTGTCTTCTTCGGCTTCATTATCCTGAATTTCTTCCTGCTGAGATTCTTCTGTCCGAGGCTCGTCCTCCTGAGTTTCTTCTGCCTGATACTCTTCAGCCTGATGCTCTTCTTCCTGCCTCTGTTGATCCTTCTCTTCCTCTGCTTCTTCTGTCTTCTGAATCTCTTCCGGTTCTCCGGAAGTTTCCTCTTCTTCGGCAGACGCCTCTGTAACGGACGGCTCTGTGCTTTCGGTCATCTGAACCGTCTCCTCCCCGGCCTGCGCTGCTTCAGCCGCATAGGACGGCAGGCACAGACCTGCAGCCAGGACCATGGTCAGAATCGATGCTATGGCCCTGTTCAGAGCCTTTCTGTGTTTTCTGTTTCTGATGGATGATACCTTCTGTAAGGGGTTTAAATCAAAATCCATTTCCAGTCTCCTTAAATCAAATTGTTTACAGCTGCGTTTATATTAATCCGAAACTAATTCCTCATAGGCAGTCTCCCCCTAAAAAGCTGAAGCTGTTTTCAGTTACATGGCAGAATATGCTCATTTCCGGAGCCGGGACGGTCCGGGACAGCCGTCTTTATTTTTCCGGCCGCCCTTCTCTCCGGAGATCTGCTGCAGATATAAAGCCGCCGATACGCAAAAAAGCACACCGGTGACCGGATAAACGGAACAGAACAGCGACTGTCCGAAATAGGCCGCAAGAGGGAAGAAAAAGACTGCGCCGTCTTCTCTCCATAATCTTTTTTGTATATACTGTCTGGCCAGATATGCCCAGAACAGCAGATATAAAATAAATCCAATCAGGCCCTGGGTAAGCAGGATCTGCAGAGGTTCACTGTGGGCCGCGGTGACGTTCACTCCCATCGATGCCCGCAGCTCCACATATATAAGAGTCAGCATTTCCTGCCCGATCCCGGTCAGTCTGCGGCTCCATGGAAGCTGCAGAAAATATTCCCAGCCCATTCTCCAGATCCGCCCCCGGCCGGTCCCCCATTTATCGTCAAAGTTCTGTATCGTATAGAATATAAATATGATGACCGCCAGGACCAGGAGAATCTCCAGAACGGCCGCGGCTGCCCTGAGGATGCCCGCTGCCCCTTTTCCTTTCTGCTCCTTCTTATGGACCAGGATTCCCAGTGCTGTAAGCCCTATTCCCGCAAGGCATACGGCAAAGGCAAAGGGAAAGCTGCAGACAAGGGCCGAAATTCCCTTCATGCTGGAAAGCTTTCCGGCAAACACCGGCAGCTGTCCCACCGTGAGAAGGCCTGCGCCGTACAGAAGAAGCAGGATGCCCGCCCTCCGGATCTTCTCGCCGTTTCTCATGAAAAAGGGAAGCATGGCCATGACGCAGATCCCTGCCCCGGCATAGACACTGTCACTGTCGCACAGAATGATGCACAGAAACCCCAGAAAAGAAACAGCCCCGTAAATGAACTCCGAAAGGCGGTCCCTGCAGGCGGCAAAAAAGCCCCACATCAGGGGAAGGCTGAGGCACAGATAGCCTGAAAAACTGTTTTTCTGTCCGATGGTCGACAGATAAGCATAAAAGTCTCTCCTGTCCAGCCGCTGCAGCAGGCCGAAGACATCCCGGCCTGCAGACTGACAGATGGCAATGATGAAGATGGCCGTATTGGAAAGCATGACCGGAATCATCATGTTGACGCTGAAGTGAAAATATCGTCTAAGAAGGATCGTACTGAGGATCAGCGTGGCTGACATCAGAGAGCCCATAGCCCAACCGATCGTCCCGTAAAAGGAGGCGCTCCTGCTGGTGGAAGCAAGCGTAGCAATAAGAGACCAGACCAGAATGGCCCATAGAAGCAGATCGGAAATATCAGGACGGAAAAGCAGCAGCTTCTTTTCGTTTCCGATTTTTTGGCATAAAAAAAACACCAGAACAATACCAGCTGTAAAAACAGCCGGTACTGCACAGTGGAGATAGATTCCCGCTTTGGCTTCGATCAGTGAAAAGTAACTGTCCTTCATATACAGAGGTACTGCCACAGTAGAAAGATAGAAAAGAAAGACCACAGCAAAACGCACATATTTCATCAGCAGTTCAGACATGACCGTCCTGCTCCTTTCGCTTTACTAAAACGCTGACTTACCCAGTCTTCGCAGCAGCCTTCGATATAATTCAAGCAGGTAATTCCGGTAAAAAAGAATATTGATAAAGACCGATACAAGCATAAAGCAAATGGCTGTTTTCATGGCCAAAATGACCCAGCCCGCATAAGTGACTGAGGAAAGCTCTCTTCCTATAGGGAGAAGGAAATAAATCAGGACCGTCAGGGCATCCACGAAAGCCTGCCTGAAAAAGGCAGTTATAGGCCGGCGCACCAGATTATTAGCATTATAAAAGGCCATCCATACAGTCTGATACAGCATGGAGACCAGGGTTCCGATGGCTACGCCCACCAGTCCCCAGGTCTTGACGCAGGCAACGGAGATCACGATATTCATGATCGTTGCGATAATATAGTTGTGCTGCGTCTGTTTATAATGCCCGGCGGCAAAGATCATCAGGTTATAAGGAAGACGAAGACAATGACAGGCGTGGGCCATGACGATCAGCGCCGCGAACAGGGGCTGAATATAATTGGCGTCGTTGACTCCGTATGTATAGACCTGCACAAAGGGAACGATCAGAAAGCCGGTGCAGCCGAACACGAAAACAACACCTGAATGCACGATCCATTCGGTCCAGCCGAAGGTGGTCAGGAGGCGTTTCTCCTCTTTTTTAGCCCAGAGGGCGCCCAGATAGGCCTCTACCCCGTTCATCATAGATGTGAACAGCCTTTTGACCCCGTAAACCACCAGATTGTACGCGGCATAGATGGATACGTCCGAAAATGTGCCCAGGACGGTCAGAACTATGGTATCCGTATCGTTCAGCACAACATAGGCGACATGCTGGGCCATTCCGTTCCACTTCTGCCTGATGGGCTCGCCTTCGTACTGAATTCCGTAATCAATCTGATAGTGCCTGCGGACATACCAGCTAAGGTAGACCGGTCTCATCAAAAAGATCAGGGAAGTGGTCAGCTTTACGATGTGAATACTGAAGCCGCCTCGGATCAGGAGCACGCAGGCGGCGGTATTCAGAATCAGGGTCACTGTCTGTGATGTGTACTGAATATAGCCCTTCTGATCGGCTGTCAGCAGCAGTCTATGGACGATCCCGAAATAGTACTGGGCAAAGGAACTGATGCTCATTGCCAGGATCAGAGTGGCGCTGTAGAGCCATCCGAACTGTTTTCCGGAGATATATGGATAGATTGCCACCAGGACCAGTATATAAGCTGCCATGATCATGGCGATTTTCTGGAAGAATTTTCTGGCCGATACGACTACGCAGCTGATCTGCCGCGTATCCTTCTCCGCCAGCGGCCTGTAGAGGGAAGACTGGACGACTTTTCCTACGCCCAGCTCAAGAAAGGTTATGATCCCTATAAACTGGGTGATGGAATTGACCAGACCGTTGATCTCCGACCCGTATTCTCCCATAATCAGACGGGGAAGAATAAATCCACAGACGATCGTGACGACTTCGAAAATGAGTGATGAAATTGTGTTCAGCTTTAACTTTTTATTCATCTGCCTGTTTTCCTTTTTCGGGAAGGCAGATCATACTGCCCAGCATCTCATTGGCGTCTTCCGGATACCAGTGGGCAAAACCGTTGGTAGGCGTAAAGGTAAATTCTCCGAAATAGATCTTTCCCCCTATATTATAGAGATCGATCCTCACAAAGGGGAAAGGGCTGCTCAGCTTTCGGGCGATTTCGATCATTACTTCCAGGTTTTCGGGCTTTTCGGGCGCTCTCTCGAAGACCGGATATGTCATGGTATGGAATTCCTGCTGCTTCCAGTCCAGATCATAGAAGGCTGAGCGGCCGTGGGAATCGGATGAAAGCCTGTCGCCGATCACTTCAATATATTCAGGCCTCCCGTTAAAACAGAAAACTTTGTAATCGTAGAGGTTCCCGTCTATTTCCTGAATATACTGCTCCGCAATGATCCGTCTGGGAATCTTCAGGTACTGACACTCCATCCCATTGAATCCGTACTGCGTTTCAAGCCATTTCGCCATCTGTTTTCTCGTGGCTTTTTCGTCCATTTTGGATCTGTTCTTTATGATCAGATTCAGCTTGCAGGCGGCATTCTGCTTCAGAACAAATGCCTCTGGAAGTGACGAAAAGTCAATGTCCGATGCGTCCTTCCAGACGCCCAGAAGGGGAATCAGGTGAAGTCCTTCCACCGCCAGGTCCCTGAGGTAATCCCTCACGGCCAGCTTGTCCGAGCAGAGGGCCTTCAGGTCCGTATTGTCATACAGCTTCAGCCACTGGATCTTATCGTTAAAGGTCCTGGGATGCCTGATGGCGTCGGGTCCCCTGCCGGTCCGCAGAAAGTACCAGTCTGCCAGCTCCTTTTCATACAGCTCTTCGTCCAGATGCTCATAATAGTGGTGCTGCAGATAAAGATACATGTCAAAATCGGAAATATTGGCCCTGTTCATCAGCTCCATGACAATTCCTTTTATACCGTATCTCTTTAGCAGATATTTATGCCGAAAATTCATATAAGACCAGCCTTTCACCGGACTGTGGTTTATCTATGGTTTTATGATCCAGCTCTGTCCGTCAGTTTCTTATAAGGATAGTAAAGGTTTAGGATCACCGCCACTGCCTTTACTTTTGTTCTAAAGGAAGGATTCATCTTTGCGGCAAGTGCCAGATACTCTCTGCAGCTTCCCCCGCTTCTTTTTCTCTCCGCGGCTGCCTGCACCAGTGCGTCCGATAAGAAGGATGCCAGTTTTCCTCCGCTTCCGATGTCCTCTCTGTACTTGTCAGAGAAGTATCCTGCCATGTTGTAGGTCCTTTCGGGATGATTCGTGATGGAATCCGATCCGATATATCGGTCTACAAGTGTGTCCCCTACACAGTAGACAGTAAATGTCTTCATAGCCGTAAGCATAAAGTCCAGATCCTGGTATCTTGTCACTCTGGGATCGAATCTGACCCTGTCGAACACTTTTCTCCTCATGACCAGCGCCTGGGTGGAAATGCCGAAAGGCCCTCTCTGTACGGACAGAATCCCTTCCGGAGCGTCTTTCATCGAAATGAAAAAGGACCCATCGGCCCTTGTACACAGGGTCTGGCAGCAGACAATGTCCACAGAAGGATCCCGGTCAAGCACCGCCACCTGCCTTTCCAGCTTATTGGGACGCCAGGTGTCGTCGCTGTCCTGAAAGGCGATATATTCGCCTTTGGAAAGGGATGCTCCCAGATTCCGGGCAGTACACGCCCCCTGATTCTCCTGATAGACGTATCTTACCCGTGGATCGCCAATACTTTCCACTTCCCGCTTCGTTTCATCGGTGGACCCGTCATCCACGACGATCACCTCCAGATCCCTGTAGGTCTGGTCCAGGACCGATAATACCGACCTTTTTATGGAGGACTGCCTGTTATAAGAGGGTATGATCACAGAAACCATCCGGATGCATCCTTTCGTATTTATTGTTTTTCGTTCTGACTTCTGCTGACTTTCCTCAGGATCAGGAATGCCATGATAAAACAGAATGCCTGAGACTGCTGAGTAAAATAAAATCTGACGCCCGAGCTGAGAATCTTCTGCAGCATGAGATTGTACAGCAGAAATGCCTTCAGATTGTTCTGATACATAGATTTCGAAAAATATCTTCCTGCCAGGGCTCCGAAAACAAAGAGTATAATGATTACGCCCGGGATCCGTCCGTCCAGATAGGGCTGATACATGATCGTGACAAAGGCGTTCATATAGATATTTCCACCTATATTATGTCCTTTCTCCATCATCTGAAAAGACATGTAGGAGATCGTCTGAACAAATTCGGGATAGGTAGAATAAAAACCCAGAAAACGAAGGATAAACAGTACCGGATATAATAAGCCGTAGAAAGACGCCAGCCCCAGGCCTGTCATCCCGGATTCATTAACGACGTCTATATAATAGTCAAAGTGAGTCAGCGGCGCCACATAATAAATGAAAACCTGCTTCAGCAGATCCACGTCCCTGCCTTTTCTGGATAAGGTTATGGCCAGCAGCAGCAGAAACACCAGGATAAAGCCGATCAGCAGCAGCCTTCTGTACTTCCTGGGGATTTTGAACCTGCTCCCGTTCTTTTTTCTGAAGAACAGAATGGTACAGGCAAAATACATGACCATCCACAGAATAACGGAACGTCCTCCCGTCGTGATTACGAACATCGCCATCAGAGCAAGAGATTCAATAATAAGGAGTCTGTCCCTCTTTCCGAAAAAGATTTCCACCGGCAGTACGGCAATGGACAGATAGGTGAGGGGGACCGCTATAAACACCTTGATCAGATATACAAAATAGGACGAATAGAGCTCACTGTTTTCACCCATTATGGCCATGCTTCTGATATGGCTGTAATCGTAGCCGGCCAGCAGGTACCTGAAAACCAGAAGCGTCTGATAAAGGTAATACACAATGGCGATGGCCGACAGTATATGAAGCAGATTATAATTGAACTCATAGGTCTGCACTCTGTCTTGTATCTGTTTTCCGACAGTGGCATTCTTTCTCAGCACAACGCGGAAATTCTCGCTGAAGACTGTTACGCCTGCCAGATAAGAGAGCAGGCCGATTGTCAGAATTGTATATACTCTGGGCGAGGGATCTACCACTTCATAAAAGCTATGGTTCGAAAAGGGCAGAATCAGAGCCCAAGGCATAAACATAGCGGTCACAGGATTCAGAATGAACCTGTATTTCTTATATCCCCAGTATGAAATTATCAGAAAAAGAATCGATAAAAATACAACCAACTTGGCCTTCCTCTAGTCATTCTTACCCGCCAAATCTGAGATCAATTCAGAAAAAGCCGTGTAGTTTGTTCCCGCATCAAAGGAGGCCTCCCAGCTGCTTCTGCACCTGTTCCGAAGCCCCGAATATTCATCCGTGTTCATATGGCACAGATTCCTGACGGCACTCACCAGATCTCCCACAGCAAAATCTCCGCCCAGCAGTATGCCGTTATGACCGCTCCTGATGATCTCCGCCGTTCCGCCCACGTCTGTGGCAATGCAGGGAATGCCGAAAGACAGGGCTTCCATAATAGAGACCGGTATCCCTTCCGAACTGCTGACATTCACAAAAGCATCCACAGGATTCCTGCTGTAGAAGTCCATGAGGGCACTGTTGTCCACATGTCCCCTAAATTCATATCTGATATTTTCGGAAAGTTTCTCTCCTGCCGATGCCTTCAGTTCTTCAAGCAGAGGGCCGTCACCGAAATGAATCCACCGGATCGGAATATCCTTTATTTCCGAAAGAGCCTCTGTAATAAGATGAATACGCTTTACCGCCACGGCATTGGAACAGCTGACAAGAACGTATTCCCTGTCCCTTGCGGGGACGGGACCTTCTCCATGATCGGCCGTTCCCAGGTACTTTGTCTGTATTTTTTCCCTGTAATCGGGAAACAATCCGGAAAGATATCCCGTGCCGTCCTTCGAGCAGGGAAATACACACTCTGCCTGATCCAGGATATATTCCCTGAGGGGAATATATCCGCCCCTGTACAGATTTTCATAAAGATCATATCTGTGGGCACGGCATATGATCCTGCCGTCCGCTTTCCACCGCTTCTTAAGCAGAGCGGCGACATAAGGCTGATATTCGAATCTGTATGAGTAGAATAAAAACTTCCCGTTTTTGTCATACTCTCTCAGAGCCTTATCAATTTCCGATGCTTCATGATGGGACCTGCTCAGAAAAACAAACAGATTTACACAGGTCCGGGGATTGAACCGCTTCTGCCTGATCAGCTTGCCGATCTCTCTGTACAGATTTCCGTCGGAGAGCACGAACAGGCTCTCCGCAAAATAGCGGAGTCTGGATACGTACCTGACAGGAATCACATGAAAGCCATCGGGGACCTTCCTGACGGTCTTTCTGTGCTCGTCCCGCAGCTGAAGAGAGCAGACCCAGATTCTGTCAAAATCCTTATAGTAGCCGACTTCTCCCTCCAGATACGGCTCCCATGACCCGTAGGGATATTCATTTGCCAGCAGACAAAGCGTTTTCATCCTCTGCCCTCCCAATACTCAGATATGCCGGAACCGGTCAGTTCTCCAGCACCATGACCACCTTACTGAGCACATCTTCCATGGTACTGCGACAGTCATCCATCGTATCGCCTTCCACGATGACCTGCCCGATACAGTCGTTCGAGCTTTCAAATACTCTGATCTCGTCTCCTGGATGCTTGAAAAAGGTCACTTCCAGAACGTCGCCGCCAATTTCTTCTTTATAGGCGATCTCTCTAAGGATGCCGCCTTTCTCTGTTTCCAGAATCATTCTGGCAAGACCTGCCTTTGTATGATCCCGTCTTGCATTCCAGAATTTCAGGGGATCTCCCCCAAGGGCCATTGCCGCGATCATCTTATAATATTCGATCCCGAAATTTATCTGGACCAGTTCTGGCAGACAGTTGGCCCCGACCCTGCCGGTCAGCTCAATGACATAAACCGTGTCGCCCTTCAGGATCAGATCAATATTGACTGCGCAGTTGTCAAGACCCAAGGCGGAAACTGCCTTCCGGACGGTCTCTTCGGTCTGCCTGATCAGCACCTCATTTTTGCCGAAGGGAACATAGTGCCCCACCGGCACGGCGGTATGGCTCATAAAGGTCTCATCCCCATGGGGCATCACGAAAAGTACCTCGTTTTGATATACAAAAGCCTGGGCTCCGAATTCATATCCTTCTATGAATTCTTCCACGATGCACTGGGAACGCCTCGTCTTCTTCATAGCTTCCCTAAAGCCGGCGGCTGCCTCCTCCTCTGTCCTGCAGATATAAATACCGTTGCTTCCCTGCAAATCAGTGGCTTTGATCACTACCGGCAGATTTAAGGTCTGCAGAGCTTCTTTAAGGTCTGCTTCCGAAGAGATCTCACAAAATCTCGCCGTACTGACTCCGTACTCCTGAAAAGCCCTCTTCATTCTCAGCTTGTCGCCGCAGAGGATGGCGGCATGCTCGGTCAGACCAGTAAGGCCGAGTCTGTCGCACACCTTTCCCAAAGCCGGAACACCGGTATCCATGCAGCAGGTGGCGACGCCGTCCAGTTTTAAAGAAGCCGCCTTTTCCGCCACTTCCTCCGGACGGGCGATATTCATATAGCAGACTTCGTCCGCCAGTGCGATTCCGGGAGGATTGTTGTCAGGCATAGTGCCTGCGATCGTATGAATTCCCATCTCCCTGGCCGCCTTATAAAGACCAACCTGGCCGCGGCCGGCACCCAGAACCAGAAGCCTCTTTCCTTTCATATCCATAGTTATTCCCCTTACTGTCACTTTACCTCATGAAGGTCCCGGTCTTCAGATGCCTTTATATAGACATTTTTCCGGAACAGGACCGTTTCCACTGTTTTGAACAGAATTTTCAGATCCCCAAGGAAGGTCACCTTCTTAGCATAGTCTGCATCATACTGGAGCTTTTCTTCCTGATCGATGGAGTTCCTGTAATAAGCCTGTGTGTATCCCGTGATTCCCGGCCTGACCTTAAGGCGGTCGATCCGTTTCTTATCATAGTCCTCCAGCGGCCGGTTGGTAGTGACCGGTCTCGGGCCGATCAGGCTCATATCGCCTTTCAGGACATTCAGGATCTGGGGCACTTCGTCCACAGAAGTCATTCTGAGGAATTTTCCCACCTTTGTAATTCTGGGATCGTCCGGAGAATTATAGGTGGAATTATCCGCATTCCTGATGTCCGGAGCGTTCATCTTCATGGACCGAAACTTATACATATCGAAAATTCTTCCGTTCAGTCCCCTGCGCTTTGCCCTGTAAAAAATGCTTCCCTTGTCTTCCAGCTTGATGGCGGGCGCCACCAGGACAAAAAGAAGACCAAAAAAAGGAAGGCCGATCAGAGAAATACAGATATCCAGGACCCTTTTTATATATTTTTCGTACATCCCGCTTATTCCTCCGTAACAATATGGACCATCTTCAGGGCTTCTTCACAGATGGCCCCGGCTTCCAGGGCCGTCTTTCCCTGGGCAATGCAGACACCTACACGGTCCAGGCTGTCCCGGACAGGACCCACAGTATCTCCCTCGGATTTAAAAAGACTGATCCGTCTGACGCCCTTTACAGCTTTGGCTTTTTCCATTCCTTCTATCTTCCGGATAACGCCGGATCCGGTCTTCATATAACGGACAGCACTTCCCATGGAAAAAGCAGGCTTCAGGTCCACCTTTTCCCCGCAGGCCAGAAGGATGGTGGCTGCAAGCATATCGATTCCGGTGGAAAGAGGGACTAGATCTGTCGTAATAAAGTCTCCTCCCATCCTTGCTCCCAATTCGATCAGTCTGGGCCCGCTTTCCGTGACCATCATCTCCACATGGGCCGGACCGTTCATAATTCCCACCGAATGCATGGCCTTTTCCGTGGCCCTAATGATCTCCGCTTTTACTTCTCCCTCAAATACGGAAGGCTGACTGTGGCCCATTTCCACAAAGTGAGGACTTCCTGTCGTGATCTTGTCCGTAATTGCCAGGACATGCACCTGGCCGCCCACAGCAAAGGCCTCTACGCTGATCTCATTTCCGGTCAGAAGCTCTTCTATAATAACGTCTCCCGATCTTCCTCTCGAAGAGCTGTATTTCACGGCGTCTGCCAGAGCAGAGGCGTCTTTGATCACGACCACGCCTCTGCTTCCCGCATTGTCAGTAGGCTTGCAGATGCAGGGATAGGACAGCTTGTCGGAGATTGGCTGATAGTTTTTGTCTTTTACTATATAAAACCAGGGATGAGGGACGCCGCCTTTCTCGAATGCCTCAATCATCCGTCCCTTATCGGTAGAACGCAGAGCAGTGTCCGTGTCGATGCCCAGAAGACCCAGTTTTTCACAGGCGAAAGCAATGGATCGCATAGGCATATCCGTGGCGACGGTGGTTATTCCATCCGCACCGAAGTCCCTGGCGGCTTCATATACTCCCTGAGGATCGATCGTGCTTGCATTATAATAACGGTCTGCCAGCGGAATGCCGACTGCTTCCGGATTATAATCCACTACACCTACTGTATAGCCCAGTTCTTTAGCCTTTAAAATCATCGGCACCTGCAGGGCGGATGCCCCGACGATCAGTACTTTTTTTTCTTTCATAAGACCGTCCCGTTCCCTGTACAGTTTTCGGTCAAGACCTTTCTTACTGCCAGACAAATATAGTCAACATCCTCGTCGCTCAGCAGAGTATGAAGAGGCAGGGTAATCAGATTATGATAATAGTCATAGGCATTGGCATAGTCATGCTCGTCCGATACGAAATCCCTGTATGCCGTCATCATCGGCAGAGGTTTGTAATGAACGTTTGTCGCGACCCCCAACTCGGCAAGCCTGACGATCAGTTCATTTCTTTCCTTCTCGCCTATGCCCGGTATCCGGATCAGATATAAGTGGTTGGAACTGTCCATATCCTTCGTATGATGGATCAGGTGGAAGATGCCCAACTCGTCACACAGTCTATCATACTTTTCGATGATACATCTTCTCCGCTCCAGCAGCCCCTTATAACGGTCCAGCTGTCTGAGACCGATGGCCGCCATAATATCCGTCATATTGCACTTATACCAGGGGCCAACAATATCGTACTCCCAGGATCCCGCCTTTGACTTCGAAAGAGCATCCTTGCTCTGGCCATGCAACGACAGCAGCTGGTATATGTGATAGATCTCGGCGTCGGAAATTCCTTTCAGAGGTCTCCAGGTGGCCGCACCGCCTTCGGCAGTCGTAAAATTCTTCACCGCATGGAAGCTGAAGTCCGAAAAGTCTGCGATTGCGCCGCAGTTTTTTCTTTCGCCGCCGAAGATCCTGGAGGCGCCCAGAGAATGTGCGCAGTCCGCAAATACACCGATCCGTCCGATTGCTTTCTGGATACGGCTGCCCATATCTCCCAGAGGCGTCCCGTCCGTCTCCGCCGGCCTGAAAATATTTCTTTTTCTTTCAACGATTTCGAAGACCTTATCATATTCACAGACAATGCCTGCAAGATCGACCGTAACGATTGCCTTAGTCCTTTCCGTAATGGCTTCCTCCAGCTTTTCATAGTCCATTTCAGGCATATGAGAGTCAGGATTGCCATCCTTCCGGCAGTCAATGAATTTCACTGCCGCTCCGCAGTGGACAGCGGCTGAGGCAGAGGCGGTATATGTATATGCAGGGACCAGGACCTCATCCCCCGGCCTGATTCCGAAGATCCTCAGATTCAGTTCTTCCGCCGATGTAGCGGAATTCAGGCAGACCACTCTGTTTCCATACTTTTCAAGGGCCTCCGGAGCGGAACAGTCAATATCCGTCCTTCCTGTCTCTATATATGCAGCCAGCCTTCGCTCCAGAAGCTTGGTTCTGGGCCCCGTAGTGATCCAGCCGCTCTTAAGTGCCGCTATGACTTCCGTTATTTCAGCATCACTGATATCCGGAGGACTAAAATTGATAGTTCGCTTGTTCATCTCTGTTTTCCTCTTTACATACAGATATCCGGGGACCGGAAATCAAATTATCATGGCCTGATTCTGAACAGATATGTCCGGACAGGAAGCAGACAGATAATTCGTTCCCGTGTTCCAATTAAATATACTTAATTACAATATGGCACAAAGCAACAGATAATATTGTAAATTACCCGCCTGAGTTTCTCAATGACATTATTAACAAACCAACAGATAGATACAGTCACTATAGTCACCACTATTTCCAACGGGCTTACGGCAGTCTTCTGGCGGATCAGGACTTACTTTTTTCAGCTTAAATATCGAAACGTTATTTCGTTACTACTTCCGCTACAATCTGCTTCATATCGTCAGCCGCCGTTTTGCTTGCCTCGTCCAGATGCTCAGCTCCTGTCTGCACATCTCTGAACCGATCGACCCGCGGCCTCCGGTGACCATAATGACCTTGTCCCAAATGGATCTCGTTATCACATCCGTATTGACTTTGATCTCATCTCTTTCCAGAAGATCGTCCGTGCTGACGTCCCTGAGGCGTGTCGTGCTTTCCTCCCCGGTCAGGATCTGTACCAGTCCCGGTATGATCTGCAGATAGCACCCTGTCTCCTTACAGATATTCAGAATGTCCTTCCTGTCCTGGAAAGAGGCCGATGGGATGGCAAAAACAATCAAATCGATGTCAAACTTGTCCGCAAGCTCCTTGATGTCGTTCCTGTCGCCTTCGATACGGATTCCTTCAAGATACTTACTGTGGGTGTTGGGATTGTCATCTATGATTGCTCTTACCCTGTACTGCTTTTGGGACTTCAGTCGCCTCTCCTTCTTTCCGGGAAAACTGGTGTAAAGGCTCCTGGCGATGCGGTATCCAAACTGGAGCGCCGTACAGAAAAAGAAACTGATGAAGCCTCCGATAAACAAAACGCCCCTGGAGATCCTGATGGCCGGTATGAAGTTGATCACGGCAAGTATGATATTGGCAGAAAAGATACGGTATGCTTCGCTTATGCCGGCATAGCGCCAGATACTGTGATACAGACGAATAAGACAGTATACCAACATGGATATAATAATGGCGGCAGGTATAAACCGCAATGTGGCGTCAAAATAATACGTCGTTACTTAACCGGCGAATTAGCAAACCGCGAAGCAGTGCAATAAAAAAGCAAGCGCGATACCGATGGCATCCGCTATGCATATGAAAGTTCTCCGTATTGCATACCAATTTATTGCTGAATCCATTATTACTGCCTTATCAAACATTGTTTTATGCTGTCGGTCTCGGAAGCAAAGGACATAAAAAAGCATGTATTCTGACCAGCCCTGGTCAGATACTGCCCAGGGCCTTATTCGTCAGGTATATAATAACATCTCTGATATATTAGTTTCTCTGTTTAACTTCGGATTCAGAACTGTTGTGAAAAAGAATCCCCTTCTAAACGGTTCTCCGTCTTCTCTTACCTCAGGAAACAGCCCGTCCTGTCAGATCTGCCCATGTTTTTACTTTTCTTTCTCTGCTTCGTTGCTGTATCCATAGCCGCCGCTGTAATTATAGTTATAGTAGGAATACTGCTTGGTATTGTCCGTACCGGTCTTGGTAGCGTCATACATGGACAGCACTACGCCAAGGATATTGGTGTTACTGGCTTCCAGCTGGGCTTTGGCAGCTCTGACATTGTCTTTTGTGACCTGATTGTGGCTCACCACCAGGATTGCTCCGTCCGTATACCTGGACAGGACCATTGTATCCGCCACCGCATTTACCGGAGGTGTATCGCAGACAACGATATCGTAGGCCGCAGCCAGTTCGTTAAAGAGCCTGCCCGTGGAAGGATCCGAAAGAAGCTCCGTAGAGTTATCCACGATCATACCGGAGGGCATAAAGTCAATTCCGTACTCATCCAGGTGCACGATGCACTTGTGCCAGTCGTTCTCAACGCCGCTTAAAAATTCCACAAACCCCGACTGCCTTCTGGAAATACCCAGATACCGGTGCAGGGTTCCCTTGCGAAGATCGCAGTCCACAAGAAGGACCTTCTTCTTTTCCAGTGCCATGGAAACGCAGATGTTGGCTGCGATATTGGATTTGGCCTCCGCAGGCACGCTGCTAGTGACCATGATTACATGTCCTATCTTACCGGACTCCATTACATAATTCAGATTTGTACGCAGTGCCCTGTAAGCCTCACGGAAACCAAAGGATGTGGAATCGGAAATGATCCTCAGTTCCCTGTCAATTTTTCTGCCGCCTGCGCCATTACTCTTCTTTTTTCCAAACAAAGCCATTTGTATGCTCCCTGATTCTTCCGAAACGGACCCGTATGCCGTTTTATCTTCTGTCGTATTTATTGTGCTTTTTCTGCTTCGGGATTTTTCCTCGTTCAGCATCCAGAAGATGTACCTTCCGAGGGATCGTCCGCTGCCGTGAGATTACTTTCTGCTTCTTCCGACAACGCCGCCTTCTTCAAGCGGGATGACGCCAAGAACAGGAAGCCCCAGATCTTTGGTAATATCCGCTTCCGTCTTATAGGTGTTGTTCAGAAGTTCTTTCAGAACGATCAGTGCGGACATGACAAGAAATCCTGCCGCAAAACCCGCCAGGGCATACTTTTTCTTGCTGGGCGCAACGATTTTCCCGCTGGTCCAGGGATCATCTACCGTTTTGACAGAACCGACCTCTGCCTTGTCTACGATCACGTCCGGTGCGATCTCTGCCAGTTTCGCTACGATCTCAAGAGCGGTCTGTGAATCTCCGCATCTCACAGTGATCCTCATGACCTGAGTGTTGTTGACCGTGGAAACGGAGATCATCCTTGCCAGCTGATCATAGCTGTAGGGAAGACCAAGCTGGTCAATGACCTGTCCCAGAACGGTATGGCTCTTTAAAATGACAGAATATGTGCTGACCAGTGTAGAAGATGCATTCAGATCCGAACTGGTAACGTCTCCTGTCTGGGTCGCTGTATTCTGCTTATTGTTGACGATCATGTCCGCGCTTGCGGAATAAGTGGGACTGATCGCAAAAGCAGCGACCGCAAACCCCAGATCGGCACACAGAACCGCCACCAGCACGATCCATACAGCCTTCTTCCACAGAATATAGCCGATCTGCCAGAGGTCAATTACTATTTCATCATTTTGTTCAAAATTTCGGTTTTCCAAAAACAGCCCTCCCTATTCCGCTGACCAACTTAATGCCGGCTGAAATTCAATATTATTTAGGAAAAAATAACTTGACAAAAGTATATTACAGTAAATTTACATTTTTGTCACTCTTTTTAACATAAACACTCTGCCTTTTGCTGTAAATAAAATTATGCTGGTTCCCGGGGCTTTATCAAAGTCCCGGAACAACTGCTCCGGCATCCGGCTGCCTTCCAAAAACGGCCGAATATCGGATCTTCTTTCCGGATATACATTTAAGAAACTGTCGGATCAATGATCGCCCTTGTCCAAGGCATCTGCCCGCCCTGCCTGCTGTCAGCCGGGGATCTTCTCAAAATCCGCCTTCGGGTGTTTGCAGACCGGACAGATAAAGTCGTCGGGCAGTTCTTCTCCCACCCATTCATAACCGCAGATAAGGCAGCGCCAGATCGTTTCTCCCTTGGGAGTCTGCGCTGCGGCCTGGGGCCTGGGCTTGATACTGCTCTGGTAATATTCATAGGTGCAGGAAGGCGCATCCGAAAGGACCGTCATAAAGACCGGTTCGCATATAAACAGGGTATGGGAGCCCAGATCCACATGACTTTCCACTTTCAGGGAAAAGTATGCATTGGTCCCCCTGACAATATAGGGAATGCCGTTTTCCGCCGTCTTATAAAAAGTCCCGGGATACTCCGCGAACTTGTCCACATCCCGTCCGGACTGGAAGCCGAAGTGCCTGAAAAGTTCGAAGTCTGCTTCTTTGCTGATCACGGAGATATTGCACCTGCCTGTTTCCAGGACCATGTCATGGGTATAGTTGGCCTTATTGACGGCAATGGAAATGCGGTTGGGCTCGGAGGCCACCTGGACGGCCGTATTGATGATGCAGCCGTTGATCTTATCTCCCCGGACGGCCGTACATATGAAGAGACCGTAAGACAGTTTGTACATGGCTTTTGTGTTCATTTCTTCCATATCTGCTTTACTCCTTTCCTGTGGATTCTTTACAGAAAAATTGCCGCTTCTGTAAATATCTGACGCCGGAAACTTTTGTCAGGCCAGCTCTGCCGGCTGACTCTCCGCCTCCGCCGGGCTTTCCTTTTCCGCCTTTTTCTTTACTTCCGTATCGTATTCCTGGCCGGACACCTCCGACACCGTGAATCTTTCGGTAATGAGATCGATCATGGATTCGACCTGCTTTTTGTTCGTTACAGAAATCCTCCCGTCAGCCAGTTTCCGAACTTATTCTTCCATCTGGGAAGCGTCGACACCTTTGCGTACAGATCCTCCACTGACATTTCCAGCACAGGAGAATCCAGAGCTTTCATCAGTTTCTTCCGGTAAGGTCTGTGGCTTCTGGCATCGGAATCCAGATATTCCGCCAGTATGTCCATTCCGGTGAACAGCTTTGCTGCGTCAATTCTGTCGGCAGCTTTCTTTGCCTTTTCATTAATAAATTTCTGAAAGTCGAAGGAACGCTCCAGCAGTCTGATATCATCGGTAATGACATTTCCCTCCATCACAATAATATCTATTGCGTGGGTGAAATTAAAAACCCTCTCCTTCTGCTCTTCCAGAAACCATCCTTTATCGTAACGCATCAATCGTGCAAAGGTCCCCGTCTTCTTCCTGTTTGTGACAGTGACGCTTCTTTTGTTCTGATAGCACCAGACATCCTGCTGATCATAGCGGAAATGGAAAAAGACCCCCATAAAATCTTCCAGATGTTCTTCCTTAAACTCTTCCCTTTCCCATTTATCCAGATCAAAAGGTTTATATTCGTCCGTCTGTTCCACTATGTAGAACTTATGCTGATCATCCGCCGCGTTTTCCGCCCCTGTATATACGGCATCTTCAGAAAGGTATTTATCCCGGAGCACACCGATCATATCCGTCTTGAGGCTTTCATGAAGTTTATCCCTGGATAATCTCAGTTCCTTAAGCCTGGGCTCCCTCCTGGAGGCAAGATAAGCGCTGAAGCCGCATGCATCGGGGTTTTCCACGATCATTCTCAGTTTCCGATTGATTTCTGTTTTGTCCATGTCTTATTATTCTCCGCTTTTTCCGTTTCCCTCGTTGTACACCAGGTACACATCGTCCGCAATGTGCTTCCACATGACTGCCGCTTCCTGGGATATGGCTTTATTCTTCGTTATTCCTATATACTCCTTATCCGCTTTCAGCCCGGAAGACAGGGCCGGATTCACAACCCTGAAGGCAAAGACCTTATATCCCAGGAATGCAAGGATCGGACTCTGGTAATAGAGGTTCGACTGAGAAAGGGTCGCAAAAACCACAGCAATCACAATGATATAAGAGAACCAGTGCTGCGGAGAGCCGAGTTCATCTATGAGCAGGGGCAGAATAAAAGTCATCAGGAAAGAAGCTGCTGCATCCTTTTTTTCTTCCGTAACGACGACCTTCTCGCCTTCGCTTACAAACCCGGACTCCTGCGTGGACAAAAAACCGGGAACCGTAAGCGCAGATACAATGATCCAGACCAGACCAATGACGACAATCAGAATTTCACCAAAGCGGGGGTGCAGCACTGCCGTCATGACAGTCTCTGCAGGCGCGGCTGTAATACGGGTAAAGAACAGCCTTATGAGACGGAGAAAATCAGGATGTATATGCCTTATAAGCAGCAGAAAGAAGGCGGGACTTAATGACTGTGTAATCAGCCCCCTCTTCAGATGCAGGTTATCTTCCATGATTCGCCTCCTTTACCTCCGACGGCAGACCAGGCACAGGCGCCCTGTGATTCCTGTCCCGGACTTATATGGGCGTACCTCCTCAGGAAACCGCCAGATGGCTAGCCTCTGTTATATATATACCAAAAGCCGTCTGCTGTCTTATGATTTCTTAAATATCTCCATTTTAATCATACCAAAACCGCCCTGACACAACCATACATTTTTGTATTTACAATCATCTGTCGGAAATGCTTATTCTGCAAAATATTCCACAGGTCTGTCAATTATCCTGCGCTTCCGTCAGGCTTTCATTTATATTGGCGCCGTATCTGCCGCTTCCACCCTTCCCTTCTTCAGGACCGTAAGCACTTTCTGTCCTGGCCCTAAAGGAAGTATGTTCCTGAAATGTCATTTTAAACGACATTCCTTCCATCCCTGTCTTCCGCTTCCCGTATATCCGGCAGCCCTGTTTGATCCCTGTATTTCAAAATTTCCCCTTGCTTTTATTCTTTCTTCTGCTATGATGTAAATATTCTTACAAAGTGCCAACAGAAAGCACTTTGTCATTTAAAATAACATTACTTTCATTACTGATCCGGAGGTCTGATTTTATGAAAAAACTATCCATGCAGCTGCTGGCCGACACTGTCGTATCCAGACGAAAAGCTCTCAAACTCACGCAGACTCAGCTTGCAAAAATGACAGGCATCCATCGCGGCCTCCTCTCCCGCCTGGAATCCAGGGACTTCGCCCCCTCCATTGATCAGCTGCAGTCTCTTGCGGAAGTTCTGCAGTTCGATCCTACGGAACTTTTCGTAGAAACATCTGAGGCTTCGGCGATCGGTATAGAACGCTCTTATAAGATCGCTGTCGCAGGAACAGGCTATGTAGGTCTTTCCCTGGCTGTCCTTTTATCTCAGCACAACCAGGTCACCGCGGTCGATATCATTCAGGAAAAAGTAGATAAACTCAACAGCTATATCTCCCCCATCCAGGACGAATACATTGAAAAATATCTTGATGAAGCCAGGAAAGGCACCCGCAGCTTAAACCTCACTGCTACCACAGACGGTGCCGGCGCCTATGCTGAGGCAGACTTTATCATTGTTGCCGCGCCGACCAACTACGACCCGAAGAAGAACTTTTTCGACTGCTCAGCCGTGGAAAGTGTTCTGGAACTGATCAAAAAGGCCACCGGCGACCGGGAAGTAAAGCCTGCCGTCATCATCAAATCCACCGTCCCTGTGGGATACACCGTTCATATCCGTGAAAAGACGGGTATGGACAATATCCTCTTCAGTCCGGAATTCCTGCGTGAATCCAAAGCTCTCTATGATAACCTCTATCCCAGCAGGATCATCGTGGGCTGTGACGACAGCACAGAAGAAGCGGCTCATACTTTTGCCGGTCTTCTCCAGCAGGGAGCCATCAAAAATCCCATAGAGACCCTGTTTATGGGATACACAGAAGCAGAGGCCACAAAGCTGTTCGTGAACACCTATCTGGCCCTCCGTGTTTCCTATTTCAACGAGCTGGACACCTATGCCGAGGTCAAGGGATTAAAGACGGCGCAGGTCATTAAAGGCGTATGTCTGGATCCCCGTGTCGGTGATTACTACAACAACCCTTCCTTCGGATACGGGGGATACTGCCTTCCCAAGGATACAAAACAGCTCCTGGCCAACTACCGGGATGTGCCCGAGAATCTGATCCATGCCATCGTAGAAAGCAACCGCACCAGAAAAGACTTCATCGCGGAACGTGTTCTGGAGATCGCCGGCACCTACGGAGGCAGCGAATCCTACTCTGCCGAAAAAGAAACAAAACAGAAAGATGTAATAGTAGGCGTATATCGTCTTACCATGAAATCCAACAGCGACAACTTCCGCCAGTCCTCCATCCAGGGCGTCATGAAGCGGATCAAGGCCAAGGGAGCCACTGTCGTGATCTATGAACCCACACTGGAAAACGGCACAACCTTCTTCGGAAGCACGGTGGTCAACGATCTTAAGAAGTTCAAAAGTATGTGCGGCTGCATTATTGCCAACCGCTATGACTCTGTATTGGATGATGTAGAAGAGAAGGTCTATACAAGAGACCTGTTCAGAAGAGATTAAGATCTGTGTGTCAGAACTGATTCATACAGTCAGTCCCGGGTCCGGCTTTCCATGCTTTGCGGAAGCCGGACCTGTGTTTTATCTGCCGGGAAGAATAGCCTGCTGCACTTTCACATGATTTGTCAGCATAAGCCAACACAAGAAAAAACAGCCTGAAACCAGCACAGGAATCTGGCGCCACTGCCCTCCTGCTATAGAAAGTATGTAAACTCTGCAGCTGTCATGCGACGAAATGATTACGTCTGTGACCGTCCATTCCCCTTCTATGTTCTTTTATTTACTGTTTTTCATGTCCTTATCCATCGCCGTTGTCTGTCCCTCAGCAACGCCTTCCGCGCTGTCCGGCAGGAAAAGGATCTTTACCGTCGCAAAGCATATCCTCAGATCCTGCATGATACCTGGGTTTGCCAGATACATAAGGTCCATATTCAGTTTGTCATAGGGAGTCGTATTATACTGTCCATACACCTGCGCCAGTCCGGTCAGTCCCGCCTTTGCCTGCAGGCGCAGAGCGAATTCAGGCATTTCTTCCTCATACAATCTGGCTATTTCCGGTCTTTCGGGTCTTGGCCCGACAATACTCATATCTCCCAGAAGAACATTTATCAGCTGTGGAAGTTCATCGATCCTTGTTCTTCTGATGAATCTTCCTACAGGTGTGATCCGGTCATCTTTTTCACCGGTAGAAAGCCTGGCAACTCCGTCTTTTTCCGCATCCACGATCATGCTACGGAACTTCAGGATCATGAATTCCTTTCCATTCTTTGTCAGTCTCGTCTGCTTATAGAGGGCCGGCCCTCCGTCTGTTCTGATGGCAATAGCACTGATCAGCATGACCGGTGAAAGAATAACAAGTGCAGCTCCCGAAACCACAATATCCAGAAATCTTTTCATGATCAGATATTCCGGCGAAGGCTCATATCTTCCCACCCACAGGACCGGCAGATGAAACATATGAATGCTTTTTGCTCCGCTCATAATCACATCTCCGAGCCGGGGAATGACATAGCACCTGATGCCGTTTGCCACACAGTACTTCAGGAAAATATTCCTTTCATGGCTGTGTACGCCTGCCAGAAAGATGCAGTCGATTCCGCTCAGTATATGCGACATATTCTCCAGTGCTTCCGCTGCCTGATAGGTTCCGAGTACCTGAAACTTCTTGGTCATCCCGTATTCACTGATCAGCTTCTCCATGCCTTCCCGCATGTCATAGATGATGACTGTCTTTTTAGGCGCAAAAACAGCGAAGTACCATCTATGGACCAGAACGGACCAGAGTATGGAAATGATAAACTGCCCGATAATACACAGAATGCCGGGCATTAGATATAGAAAACGTCCGGCCATCATGCAGATCGTAAGGTAGGATATTCCATCTACGATCAGAACTGCCAGCATCTGGCTGTAGATCATTTCTGAAATGCGGTAATAGGAAATCAGGAAAGCATCATAGACTTTCCCATAGATCACGTACAGGACAGCAAAAAGTACCAGGATCATATATCTGGACAGAGGCGAGTCACTCTCTGTTGACTGCGGCATATAGTAAAGAAACCAGCAAAGCGCAAAAGGGACCGTCATCAGAATGGTGTCCAGGGCCTTTACCAGCCTCAATAATATATTGTTTACAAGTGTTTTTTTCATCATTGTTCCTTTTTGCCTCGCTGGTCAGTTCTTTTGGGCCTGGTAACGATAGATCAGATATTGATCATCCGAAAAAACAGGCGTATAGTTCCCTCTCAGAATATTCAACAGTTCTTCATCACTTTCTCCGGCATACGTGATCACCCAAAGAGGATGACTCGTCTTAATGTAATCCATAAAAATACTGCTGACATTAAGTCTTTCCGTCGTCATCCATTTCTGTAATGCGAAATACCTGTAGCATGGAAGAATATCCGCATGATAGTAAAATCCTGCCTGAACATTATAGGCAATGACAGAACCTCTTTCCTCTTCCGGAATGATCGAAACCCCTGTCTGAATCTGTGAATACTCACTGAATGCTCTGTCAGACAAATATGTCCAGTATACAGGTTCCCAGACACTGAACGCTGACACAGCCATATAGCAGATAGTAACGGCCGTCAGCAGAGAGGAAACAATATACGAAGCATACGGCTTCGATTTTCCCTTTCGAAGGAATCTGTCTTTCATTGGCCGCAGCGCGCTGATCAAAGACGTTTCTCCCCCTATAACCGCTGCCGCTGCCGAAAATAAGGGAACTCCCAGCATGAAATAGTGCCTGAATGCATTTGTGTATACCAAAAGACCGTACGTTAGCACCGTTGTAAAAAACAGAGAAACATATACTCTGCCTCCTTCTTTCTTCCATTTATAAAGGAAAACGGAAAGAGAGCAGATACCCGGCATGAAAAGCAATAAATATTTCAACGGATTCGACAGCATTGAAATATGCGAGCTATTTTTCGTATAACCAAGGTTGTGAAGGAAGGTCCCGTACAGCATATCGTACAGAGCACCGTGCATATAATAATAAAGGCAGACCGGTATGGCCACGGCCGCAAGACCCAGGATTCCAAAATGGATATTTTGCACCAGATTCCTGTATTGTTTTCTGCCTGCCAGAACAAGCACTATACAGAAAATCAGCATGCAGTGAATCACTGCGTTATTCAGACGGATAAAGGCCAGAAGTCCCAATATAATACCGTAAAAAAAGCTGAATCCCGGTTCATGAAGAGCCTTATCAGATTTGAGAAACTTCAGCTCGAAGTACATGGCGGACAAAATCAGAGGAGTACTGAATTCTTCTGTCAGGTCCCCGTACTGAAACAAGGTAAAAAACAAAGATGCAAAAGCTGCCGTTGCTGTCAGAAAATCCGAACGGAACAGACGGGCAATCCGATCAATGAAAAACAGATCAATGCAAAAAAGAACACACTGGAACAGAAAAACACCCGTTCTGCCCCCCAGGAAATATCCTAACGCTTCCATGGAAAAAAATACAGGGCCTTTATGATCGAACAGATCAACATATGGCATCTTGCCGTTTACCATGCCTTTTGCAATCGTCAGAAAAATAGAAGAATCCACACCTATGTAATGGGGATATAAAGGGCTGGTATATCCTGAACAAATCAGCATAAGTACAATAGCAACCCCATAAATCATCAATTTCCGGTTACTTCTTCCAAACATTTTCACATCAACCTGCTTATGCAGGGAAAACTGCTCTCTCTGCGTCTTATGTCCTCCCTGTTAGTTCATCCATGTAACTGTCATTTACATCTCTGATACCGCTTTATAATTGCGTTCACAATTATTGCAGTCATTCAAATCAAAGAATTCATCTTTTCGGGCCTTATATCCTTCTGTCATCGAAAATCCCTTCGCAAAAGACTCTTTAAACTCACATATCAGGTCATCCACATTATCTACGACCGGTCCAAACCCGTCCCTTTCATAGCTGAAATAGGCTTTTCCGTATTGGTTCCCGAAAAAATCTTCTTTATCAAACTGATAATAGATCAGCGGTTTCCCCATGTAGGCAAAATCCATCGCAATACTGGAATAATCTGTTATAAGAAAGGCAGATTCCTTCAGCAGTTCCTGTACATCGTATTGGTCAGGCGCCGCTAAAATGATATCCGGATTGTCTGTCTGAAAATAGGAAAGAAAACGCTGCATGCATCTGTGGGGATAAAAAATCACTTTCAGCCCGTTCCTCCGAATGAGATTAAGGAACTCATGATTATCCAGCAGACCTTTCCAGGCCCGAAAGTATTCTGTCTGAAGGAAACTCTCAGCTGTATCCTGTCTTTCCTGAAAGTGTCCCGGTGTCGCAATGCTCTTTCTCCATGTGGGCATAATAAGGATCTGTTTTCTATTTAGTTCATAATTATGAAGCCCGTCAAATCTTGCAAGTCCCAGAAGCCTGACACTTCCTTCCGGATACCCAAAATTCTTTTTTACATATTGGTATTCTTTTTCTGCTCCGCAGACAAACAGGCTCATTTTTGTATTCTTATAATACAGAAACTCGGTATCATTATGGGTAATACCATGCTGCAGAAAAGCCCTTTTGTTCCTGCGGATCCCATATACTTCCAGAAGATAGCAGACAGCAGCATTCGGTTTTCCATCTTTCTGCGAGCTGATATTCTTCTCTGCAGCCAGATAATACGCCCAGTGTCGGATCCCTCCCCATGGGATGACTTCCCGCCCGATCTGTCTTACCTTTTCCAGATCCGGCGACTTCGTCTCAATGGCGTACACTGCATCCGTTTCGGGATGTTCAAGACATGTATAGCGGAAAAGCCAGAAGCCATTGTCCCTCGCCTCGTTCCGGTCCTCACAAAAGAGCCAGATATGCGGTCTTCTTTTTCTTAAAAGCGCTGCATAGGGAAAGGCAGCCAGCATTGTAAATATCGAGAAGACATCCTCAGCCTTTACATACCGGAGTTTCTCAAGAAAACGGCTCATTTATTCTCCTTCCCGCCGTAATAATATCCCTTGCTTTCGTATTTCCCGTACCGGCTGTAACGATAGCCATATCTTCCCGAATCAGACCTCGTATTATTCTTTACGACGCCGAGCAGTTTGCATCCGCTTCTTCTGATCTGATCCGCAACATCTGCAGCCATTTGAGCGTTGATTTTATGATCTCCGATTACCAGAACAGCCCCGTCACAGTGCACAGTGATAATAGCTGCGTCGACAACGATTCCAAGAGGCGGCGTATCAATGATGACATAATCGTACATCTCTCTCATGCGTTTTATGAACTGCTCAAAATACTGACTGTTCAGCAGTTCAGCCGGATTGGGCGGATATGCTCCCGCGAATAAAATATTCAGCCCCTCATACTGGGTAGCACACATGCAGTCGTCCAGACTTTCGAATCCGCTCAGCATCTCACTCAGGCCTTTTACGTCATGCCCGTCCGTATTTCTTCCTAACAGGACCGATTTCCGCATATCCGCATCGATCAGAAGGACTTTTTTATTTAACTGCGAAAAGCTTCTGGCCACATGCATTGCAATCGTTGATTTGCCTTCGTTCTCCAGGCAGCTCGTAATAGCAAGGACTTTTTTGTCACGGCCGCAGAACTGGAGATTCGTACGAAGCGTTCTGAATGCTTCTTCCATCATATAATCGTTAATTCCCGGCAGATTTATTTTTACTTTCTGCATAATGCTCCTCACTTGCAATCACTTCTGAAAATGCCACCCAACTGCATTGCTCAGCTTTCCGAATCCTTTTTTCCGCCATTTGAGCCGGAAGATTTACCCTTTACGACCGCCGTTCTTTGGTTTCCCGAGCTTTCACCATAAGTCCAGCTGTTTCCTTTTCCTTTATTTCGATAATATCCATAATGTTTTTTCTTATGACTGTCTGCATTGGGAATATCGCCTATGATACTGACTCCGAATACTTCTTCAATTTCTTCATCGGAACGAAGAGACGTATCAAAAAACTCTGTCAGAACAAAGAGCAGATAAGTAAATGCAGCTGCAAACAGGCCGATCAGAGCATAGGTTGTCTTACTGACTTTATTGGATGGATTTGTGTTCACAGTCCCATATTCATAAAGATTAAGCTGTTTAAACCCCATTGCTTCTTCAATCTTCTGGGCGCCGACCTGACAAACACAGTCCACGATTCTTTTTGCTTCTTCGGGAGTGTCCGCAGACACGCTTACCTCCAGGATTCTTGTGTTGGCCGGATTAGAAGTAGCAATCATCCTGCTTAAAGTCTCGTAAGGGATGTTTAAGGATAGTTTCTCAATTACGTCATCCAGAACGGCATGGCTCTTTAACAGATAGGTACAGTCATTTACGACATTCAGAGCCAGAGAAAAATCTTCTATATTGGATTCATTCAGGCTGTTGTCCTGCCGGAGAACATAAAGAGTAGCGACTGAACTGTATACAGGATGAAATGTCATATGGACGAACATATAACTCGCATCGATAAAAACAACCATGACAATAAGAATAAACCATAGCCGGCGGATCAATATTCTCCAAAGATCAACCAGCGTATATGTTCTTTTCATTTTTCCAATCTGCATTTCAGTGCCCCTCCCTGATGTCTTTTCCTTCTATAATACTGATTGCATTTCCGGCAAACAGTTTTCCTGCCAGATGCTCCCCATATTTGTCACATACATATTTATATGCAGGCAGCATATCGGGTGCTCTGCCCTTAACCCGGTGCGCATCTGACGATATAACCTCAATCAGCCCTTCTTTCAGGAGCCGTCTGGCTGCCATCCTTATAAGCAGTCCAAACTCCCCTGTCAGAGACTGTGTATCCATCTGAAACAGTACTCCGTCCCTTTTTAGTTCATGAAGTATCCGGATCTCCCTGTTCAGCTTCACATATCTCTCAACATGGGCAAGAACCGGGTAATAGCCCCCATTTAAGACGGATCTGACACCTTTTGTTATATTTTCCTTGTTCTCGTTTTCCGGGAAATCCACCAGCAGATACCGTGTCCCGTTTAAAGTCCTGCATTCACCGGATCTGATCCAGGAAGAAAATTCTCTTGCATACTGAAGCTCATTTCCAAGATATGCTCTCATGTCAGGATAACGGTCCTGTATGTAGCCGGATGCTTTTTCAAAGGATCTGTCTATCCTGTCTTTATTGAACCCGAAATATCCTGGTGCAAAATGCGGCGTAAAACATATGACACGGGTCCCGCACTGATAAGCGCTGTCGATCATTCCAAACATTTCCTCATCTGTGCGGGCACCGTCATCAACTCCGCTCAAGGCATGAATGTGGATATCAGCAAATTCCATTCTTAAACACCCTCTATCTGCTTTCTGGCATATTAAAAAACATCCTTCAGCAGAATTGCATCTGCAAGTAGTCTCGTATTTGGACGCAGTTCCTTTATAAAAAGTGGAATAATCATAGTGGTAGAAATCTGAGTAATTAAAGATGCCATAGCTGCCCCTGTTCCTCCCCATCTAGGAATCATAAGTGCATTCATCACAACATTCACAAGAGCAGCTAGAGCATAAAGCCCCGTCAGATATTTCTGTTTATTTTCACAAACTATCCAAATGTTTCTTGCAACTCCTAAATAAGAAAAAGCTGTGTACCAAACTACGATTCTCAGTGGGCCAATAGCACCATCATAAGCATGCTTATATAGAATATGAATTATTGGAGATGCCAGAAAACATATAGCAAGTGATACCGCACAGGAAACATAGAAAACCACTGCATAAAGCTGACGGTTCTTTTTCTCGTACCTTTCTCTATCTTCATGATAAATTTTCATTATTCCAGGTGAAAGTGAATCAATTATAGCCGAAAGTACAAAAGCCCAGGTGGTACTAAGTGAAATAGCAATAGCGTAATTACCTACCGCTTTCTCATTCATCAAATGTTTGAGCATCAGCTTATCAACGCTTGCATAAATGGAAACCATTAACCCCGCAAAAATGAAGCTGTTGCTTTTTTTTAGCAAATTTATTCCTTTATTTAGGGAAGTAGACAGTTTAGGTCCTTTTTTCTTTGCGTATACTGCAATCAGAAAAAGGGCTGTAATTAAATACTCCGCTGATCCTGCCGCAGCAAACCAGAAAATATTTTTTCTCTGGATAAGCAGTACAATCTTGAACGACGATATTACCGCATATGAAATGATTGCTACTATGGCCGGGTATTTTGACTCCAGCCTGGACTGAAACCAACAGTTCAGAGTATCAAAAATCTGAAAAAAAAGTCCAAGGCTACAAAGTGCTGTTACTATCAATGTGACTTTTTCACCCTTGTCGATAACAAAAACAATTCCTATGATTGTAATAATGGATAATGTACTAGAAACGGCTCTCATAAGGAGTGATGTCCCAATAGCCTTCCCCTGTTCATCCGGATTCGTTATAAAATCCTGAATTATAATTGAATTGATTCCAAGAGAACAAAGAGACGTAAAAAAAGTAGTATAAGATGTTGCATAACTGATCAGACCGAAATTGGATGGGCCAAGATAATTAGCTGTCATTATGCCCACAATAAATGCGAGTATTTTATTCAGAACACGTCCGCCAATAATCCATCCTGCGTTTCTGATTTCTCGGTTTTCAAGTATTTGTTTGCGCATCTCAGCTAATTATCCAGCTTTCTTATTACCTTGGCCGGCACACCACCAGTAAGGAAATTTTGTGGTACATCTTCTGTAACGCAGGCACACGCAGCAACAACACATCCTGGTCCAATCTTTACTCCGGGCAGAATAGTGGCAGATGCTCCAATCCAACTGCCGTCCCCTATGCTTATATTTGTATTAAATCCTTTTCCAGCCCGACGTTCATGACTACCTAAATAATGAGATCCAGTAATAAAAAATACACCTGGAGCAATATCACAATTACTGCCAATTAACACCCTACCGTTTCCATGAATTTTAATCCCATAACCAATCCAACTGTTCGAGCCAACTACCAAATCTCCAGTAATAAAAATTGGACCTACTATTTTCGTTCCTTCCCCAATCTCTGATCCGCAGAAATTTAAGATTTTTCTTTTGATTTCGAAATATCTGGTACCTACAAATATATAATTAATCAGGAACAAGCCTATCCTTTTTTTTAGTCCTTTTATCGTCATAGAATGATATCCTCTGCTTCCTGTTATGCTCTGCTGCAGGGGCCGTTTTTAAATATCGCCGCACTATGCTTTTTACGTATGCTGTCAGCAAGTTTGATAAATCTATCGGCAGCTTCCTCAGCATTCCACTCTTTTTCAATGGTATGAACTGCCATTTCACCTATTTTTCTCTGCTGCCATGGAGACTTCAGCAACTCTTCCGCCAATTCGGTCAGCTCACCCTTATTATCAGAATCAAATATATATCCGTTAACACCGGATTCAATCAGAAATGGTACCGACCCGGCCTTGGAAGAACCAATCACTGCACAGCCGCAGCTCATAGCCTCATTCACAACTGCCCCCCATCCTTCTTCCCTGTCGCTGGTCATAAGAAATATGCCGCTCTGCTCCATGATAGAACGAAGGTCCGAAGCGTCGACCAATTCCTGCATTTCAACATAATGCTGCAGCTTCAGCTCCAGAAACAGACTTTCAAGCTCTTTCTTCAAAGGGCCGCTCCCAATCAGCCTGAGTCTGAAGCTAATGCCTTTGGCAGCCAGTTCTTTTGCAAGATACAGGGCTCTTTCCGGATGTTTCCAGGAAAGGAGCCTTCCAGCCCAGAGAATCTGCTTGTAATCTTTTCCAGACATCAGGCTTTCTATACTGACGCGTCTCTTAAACTCTGAAAAATAGCCCCATTTATAGGTCCTGTTCCTGAACATTCCTATTCGTAAATAATCTGTAGCAGTATATGCTCCTGCACACAGCATATATATGGATGCTCCAGGAGGATTCCAGCATCTCCAGCGAACAGCCCGGAGAATGCATCCCGGCATTGTCATTTCCTTTTTAAATGGGCGCTCCGAATATCTGAACACCATAACCTTCCTGAAACAACAGGCATAAACCAAATCGGGCGCAGGGACACCCAGTATTACTGTATCCGCAGTTTCCGATACGAGTCTGATCAGTTTTTTCCTGTTCTCAGCACGTACATGGCTGACAAAAGACGGCTCCTCCATGGCCTCCTTGCCCATTAGTTCCATGGGCCTGGTTTCTTCTGTCTCAGCAATAAACATAAATTGTTCCGTTCGGGAAGCAAATGCATGGCAAAGCGCTTCCTGATGCCGGGTATAGGTATTAGACCAGAATACTATTTTCATCGGTTTTACCATCTATATCCTGCCTGTTCTCCTCCGTGCAGCCTCCTGAAAGAAGCAGAAAGAGGCCTGCTATAACAAAGAAGCTGAGGCTGCCGGAAAAAAGACCTGCTTCACCCATTCCCATAATGAGACATGTACTGAAGCCCGAAAGATAATGGAACTGCTCCCTGCTCATTTCTCTCTCATTCCTGCAGGTCACTAATTTAAACAGAAAAACAAGTACAGCCAGATATATAAATATTCCATAGGAAGCAATGATATCCAACGCTGTATTATGCATCTGGGACATCCCTGTCCCGTGACTCACCTGATAATAAGCTCCAAATACAGGTGACGACTGGAAACGAATGATGGCATTGCCCCAGATCACGACCCTCGAATCAAGGTTTTTCCCTGCACTGACAAGAAATGAAAGATGTCTGACCAGCATAGGGTTTCTTAGAATAGATTTATATATGAATACAAAAATGAGCGGCCATACAATAATAGCGATAGCGCCTATCGGATGTATCCTAAACTTATCTCCCTGCCGGAAAAAGCTGATAATCAGCATGGCAAAGAAGAAACCAATGCTGAGCATAGCATTCCGGGTCTGAGTCTGATTAAGCAAGTAAAAAAGCATTCCCGCCAGCAGTATATGAAAAAACATTCGGCCTTTCTTTTTTTCGCCTATGGCGCGAATGATCTCCAGCATTGTTACAGCGCTTAAAAACATGCCGGTCAGGTTAGGATTGGTAAAATGAAATGTCAGATAATGTGTAATGATTCCGTTCAGAATAAATGCCTTACTGCCCTGAATATAGTATTCAAGAACCAGAAAAACTGCCAGAAGCGTGTTGGCATTCAGTATTATCTGCTCAAGTCTGTACACGACTCGTATTTTTGTCACCGTCTGCAGAAAAATGAGGGTCGTTGAAAATAAAAGCAGTTTTCTGATATAGCTAAATGACAGATTTGATCCGGCCATTTTCGCATTGATGAACACATTCAGGGCCGCTGCCAATATGAGGCCTGCAAGCATGACATCCCGGTTGGTCACTTCTCTGTAAAGCGTCAGCCCCCACAGAAAGTAAACTAAAATAATTGTAAGCATCAAAAGAATGCTCACTGCACGATTGACAGCTATTACCTGGAATACTACAAGCAGCATGGAAACAATATATAAAATTTGGGTGGTAATGTATTCCGAAGACCTCATTTTTCCCCCGTCAGCTGTCTGTAGATTTTCAGATACTGGTCTGCCATGATTTCTGTGTCATATAGTTTTGCCGCCTGTTCTGCTATATTGCCGTAAATATACTCGTTCCTTTTGACAGTGATCAGTTTTTTTACACATCCCAACAGAGCCTCTACATCTCCGTATCTGGCAAATGCACTGTATTCGGGTATTGCAATACTTTCAGGTCCTCCAGCCTCAAAACCTGCCACAGGAGTACCGCAGCAGAGACTCTCTGCACATACCATGGAAAATGTTTCCCTCCTGCTGGCGATCACCGTGAGATCCGCTCTTGAGTAATACTCAGCCATCACATCCTGATCTTGAACCGGTCCCAATAATACGAGATTATCAGGCAGTCTCCCGCTGATTTCATACTTACCGGCTACCAGAAAGACCACACCGGCCTCTCTAAGCATTTCTGCCAGTCGGACAATGTACCATCCTCCTTTGGGATCTTCTTTTTTGTCCCGGAACATGGCTGTTGCATGGAAAACGACTCTGGTATCCGGTGTACACACCTTTTCAGGAATATGTGAATATCGCATCCTGGGATAAAACACTTTTGTATCCAGTCCGTTAATGATTACACGTTGTTTTTTTCCTTTCAAAACAGGCGCCTTCTCCGCCCTGCTCATAAGCCATGGCGAAACAGAGACAATACAAATGCTCTGGTCAAAAGCACGATAGGCCTTTTCCATTTTTCTGAAACTGCTCCCTGTACGATCCAGCCAAAGACTCCTGGTGGCTTCCTTCCGTCTCGGACATCTGCCGCAGCCTTTTTTCCATCTCTCACAGTCGTTTGCGTAACCGCAATTCGCAGTAAACATGAACTCTGCATGAAGCGTAACGACCGTTGGAATCTTATTCCTTCCAAGCCATTCAAGCAGTCTGTAAATATTTACAAAGTGTTCATTGATGCATTGCAGGTGGACCACGTCCGGTTTCAGTCTCTGAATCTGCCAGATCAGCCTGCAGGTAGAAATCTCACACCCTCCATAAGGAAGTCCCGTAACCATAGCTCTGGCCGTATTTACTTTTGCGTAAAAATCCGAGCAGATCCGAATTACATGTGTATCCTGTATATCAGGTTTCGAAGAAGAACCTCTCCCATAGATAACGAAAGAATCGACTCCCTTCTCCTCCAGCTTCCTGTGCAGATCATGAACGATTTTTCCTGTGCTTCCTTTTCTGTAAACACTGTTTATCTGAAGTACTCTCATCATCTTTCTCCAGACTGCCCAGTCAAAACGGGGCCCATAAACAACTATCCCTAAATACTGATTATAGGGCTGACGCTGCAGGTTTCCCTGTTGACACGCCAGCCCTCAATCAATGAATGTTTAAAGTTTCAACTGCAGAATTTCAGGTCACTGGATTACCACCGGATCTGTAATGACTCCATTGTCATCAAATGTATAACTCTTTTCCTTCAACAGTCCGTTAGTTTTGCTGATCCAGTATTTTTTACCGTGTACCACTTCTCCGCTGGTCGCCGCATAATAGTAATTACCATCGATCAGCATGACACCACCGTATGTACGGAGACCGTTTTCGTAATAGTACAGACTTCCGTCCTCTTCCACGATTCCGCTGACTGTATCATCCTTCTTTTCAGGCGCATCGGTAATCCTGCCCTGATTATCAAATGTGTAACTTCTTTCAGGAATCAGACCATTGGTCTTGCTGATCCAGTACTTTCTTCCATGTACTATTTCACCGCTGCTTGCCGCATAGTAGTAATCACCGTCGATCTCCATTACACCGCCATAGGTACGGACACCATTCTCGTAATAATAGAAACTTCCGTCTTCCTCATAGATACCGTTCTTGGCTGCCGACGGGAAGATGATCTTGCCGTCATCGGCAAATTCGTAGCTCTTCTCTTCCAGAAGTCCGTTGGTCTTGCTGATCCAGTACTTTCTTCCATGTACTATTTCACCGCTGGTCGCCGCATAGTAATAATCCCCGTCGATCAGCATAACACCGCCATATGTGCGGACATTGTTTTCGTAATAGTACAGGCTTCCGTCTTCTTCATAGATTCCGTTCTTAGGTTCGGGCGGGAAGACGATCCTGCCCTGATCGTCGAATTCATAACTCTTCTCGGGCAGAAGATCATTTGTCTTACTGATCCAGTACTTTCTGCCGTGAACCACTTCGCCGCTGGTCGCCGCATAGTAGTAATATCCGTCGATCAGCATGATACCGCCATAGGTACGGACTCCGTTTTCATAGTAGTAAAGACTTCCGTCTTCCTCATAGATTCCGTTCTTCGTTGTGTCAGGACGAATCATCCGTCCTTCTTCATCGAAGGTATACGGTCCTTCCGGGAATTCATCTTCGAACTCATTCATCCTTGAGCAGTAATAACTCCTGCCGCAGATCAGTTCGCCCTTGCTCTTGGCATAATAGTAATCATCACCGATCTTAAACAGACCCATGTGTACTCTGATACCATCGATGTAATAATACTTTCCGCCATCCTCTTCCAGAATACCATTCTTGGAAGTATCGGGGTCATGGAGCAGGACACCGTTCTCATCAATGTAATAACCCCATTCAGGAAGCAGACCATTTGTCTTTTCCTTCGGGATCCACTGGTCCTGGCCTCCTTCCGGAACATTCTTCACGGCCTTATTATCTTCACCGAAGTAGTAGTAGTTGACTTCTCCGTCATCCTTTACAGTCCTGATAAGGCCTGCGTATTCCACGACTTCACCGTCTTTTGTCCAGTATGTATCTTCACCGACATCGTACAGTCCGTTCTGATCCCTAAGGAATTCTCCAGTCTCATGATCAAATACGAAAATAGCCTCATGGCTTCCGTCCTCGGAACCTGTTCTGTACAGATCTGTCGCTACATATCCGTCCGGCTTGAAGAAGTATTCCTTTCCGTCGATGGTCGCCCAGCTGTTATAGTAAATTCTATCGCCGTCCTCATTATACCAGGTGCGCCCGTTCTCATCTGTATCCCAGCCGATCTTCTTCCACTGTGCATACAGTACCAGATCTTCGGTGAGGTACTCAATCGGTTCATTGTCATTGTAGGATTGTCCGCTTCCGTCCGGTTCTGTATTCCAGCCGTTGAACTTTCCGTCTTCCCTGGTAAAAATGTTTTGAGCAAGCTGTTCGAGCCTGCCGTATTCAAAGATCTGGTCAGCCATCTCGCCGCTGCCGCCGTTGGCATCAAAGGTTACCGTGTGTTCTTCACCTTTTTTGTCATAGACAGCGGTATAAGTCATTTCGCCTGTAACTTCTGTCAGTTCAGGCTCCCACTCTCTGAAGATGTAAATATAATGTTCATCGGCAGTCAGTTCAGGAATCTCATCCGGATGAACCGGTGTTGTTCCAAATTCATAGTCCTTCTGAGCAAAGATCTCGCCGTTTGCATTGAGCCAGGTAATGGTATAGCTTCTAATGACCGGTTCATATACAGCGTCATACGTGGCATTTCCAGTCACTTCAGCAGGTTCGGGATCCCAGCCTGTAAAGGTATAGGTATACTGGGCATCTGCCTCCTTGGCAGGGATTTCACCCGAATAAACAGGCACTGTGCCATACTCTACTTGTTCTTCCTTGATATATCGACCTTCATTGGTCCAGGTGACGGTATATTTTCTCAAAGTCTCATTGTAGACAGCCCTGTATTCGACGTCACCGGTTACTTCCGAAAGAGCAGCATTCCATCCGGCGAAGCTGTAATCGTACTTGTCCGAACTGTTCTTCTCAGGCTCTTCACCGTTGTACTCAGGCATCTGGCCATAGGGTACATCGATATCGGTTTCCAGTACTGCTCCATCGTCATTCAGCCAGTAAACTGTATAGGTATTGGTAACTTCTGTAAACACAGCTCTGTAGGTGGCATCCGCTGTCACAACAGTATCATCCGCAATTTCAGGTTCCCAGCCGGCAAAGACATAGGAGAATTCCTCTGTCCTTTCATGAACCGGAATCTCCCCGGTATAGACAGGCTTCTGTCCATATTTTATTTCGTCATTGGCAAGAACCTCATCATTATAGTTTACCCAGGTGACCGTGTAAGTCCTGATATTCTCCTCAAAAACAGCTTTATATGTCACATCTCCTGACACTGCTTCAACAGATGGATCCCATCCGATAAAAGAATAGGTATTCTGTTCTGTAGACGGTTTTTCAGGTCTTTCTCCATCATATACAGGAACTGTTCCATACGGCACATTTTCATCAGTTTCCAGTTCTTCGCCGTCATAGTTGACCCACTTTACAGTATATGTATTGACAGTCTGATCATATAAAGCTGTATAAGTCACATCTTCCGTAACAGGGACAATTTCCTTGTCCCAGCCGGCAAATGTATATGAATACTGTGCATCACCTTTCTTGGTCGGCGCATTCAAGCCATATTCAGGGGTTTCGCCATAGGCCACTTCCATAACCAGAAGTTCCGAACCGTCGTCATTCAGCCAGGTCACGGTATATTTATTTGTCTCCTGCCTGAATACTGCAGTATATTCGGTATCTCCCGTAACAATGGTGTTCTCCGTGATTTCGGGCTCCCAGCCGTCAAATATATAGGAATACTGTGCATTGCCTTCTTTGACAGGGTCCTGTCCCGAATAAGAAGGTTTTTCACCGTACCTGAATGTATCTGTATGCAGCTCTGTCCCGTCATAGTTCTTCCATGTGACAGTGTATTCTCTGGCCTGTCCTTCAAATACAGCCGTATATTCAACATCTTCCGTCACGACGGTATCTTCCGTGATTTCAGGATCCCAGCCAATGAAGGAGTAGTTGTACTGCACGTCAGATTCTTTTGAAGGTGTCTGGCCGTCATAAGAAGGATGGGTGTTTTCTTCTACATTCTCATCTTTCTCCAGAATCGTTCCGTCTGCACCGATCCATGTAACGGTATAAGTTCTTGCCTCTTCCTCAAATACAGCTGTATAGACCGTATCCTCTGTTACTACTGTGACTTCAGGATCCCAGCCAGTAAAGACGTAGGTCTTTCCATCACCGAGATTCTTGACAGGAACATCACCCGTGTATTCAGGTGCAGTGCCGCAGGCAACGTTGTCATCTGTGGCAAGAACAGTTCCTTCATAGTTCTTCCATGTGACAGTGCAGGTCTTTACAGTGTAGGTTGCCTTCAGCACTGTATCTCCTGTTACTGTCTCGATCTGAGGATCCCATCCGGTAAACTGATAGATCTTTCCGTCTTCATCGACCTTGGAAGGTTCTTCTCCCTTGTATTCAGGCGCTGTGCCATAAGGTACTGCTTCATCTTCATAAAGAACAGTTACTCCGTCCTCATCGACCCATGTAACTTTACAGAGAACCGGCTCCCATACAGCGTAAAGAGTCGTATCCTGATCGAATACAATACCCTCCTGTTCGTCAGTGTAAATTACTTCCGTGCTGTCTGCGGATGTGCTCCAGCCCTTGAATGTATAGCCGGTACGCTCGAATGTGTTCTTATTAAGTCTGGTCTCCTGATTCTTTTCAGCGGTCTGTTCAGACATCTCACCAGTAACAGGATCTGTGCCGGCATTTGCATCGTAAGTGATCGTTACAGTATCTGCATTTGTCCACTTATCATTGAGATAATTGAATTCCGTACCGGCTGCTTTTTCGGCTGTTTCTGTATACTCCTCTTCTGTACCCTGGTAAGGTGTCCCATTACGCAGTTTTGCAGATGTAACAGGAATAGAAACATATGACATATCGGAACCGGACTGAGTTGCCTGATATGTAGTTTCTTCGGTACCTGCTGCGTTCTCAAAGACAACCTTTCCAGTTCCGTTGCTGCTAATAATTGCTGCTCCAGATTCTGTGGTATACAGGCTGCCTATAAGATTCATTGTACCGTTAACGTCTATTTCTGCATCTGTCAGACTGTTAGTATTTCTTTTGGCAGTAGTTCCATTGACAGTAGAATATCCCACCGGTACAAGCTGAGCGCCTGCTGCAGCATAAGCCCCCCACTGGTCCTTGTCATATACATAGGCCTTATGACCACCTGCCAACGTCACTGCGGCACCTTGTGCGATGTTCATTTTGCTGCCAGGCAGGAAAGCAACGTCCTGATTCAAGGTTGATGTTCCGGAATTTACGTTGATGGTAATATTACTGTTAATCGGAAGGACATATTCTGTAGTGTTCAGATCAAGCGTACCAATCAGCGGAAGTCCGGTAATTCTAAGGCTCATGGGCTTGATGGAAAAATCCCCGTCAACATCCAGAATCAGCCTGTCAGAAGAGCCCTCGTATCTCTTTGTTACCGTACCGGAAGGAGTAAACATGCCCCCATTACCGATAAAAGTCGCGCTTGCAACATAAGCTTCACTCATCATATTTACGGCTGTATATACTTTTTCTGTAGCACCGCTGGCCAGCGTCAGAGGAGCCTCGATATTCTGAACGTAGTACTGATTCAGAGGAAACACTTTCTGAGGATTTCCTGCCATGTCTGAGGTTGCTGTTCCGCCTCTCCAGCAGCGAATCTGGAAGCACTCGTATATAGTAGAACCGGCACCGGCATAAACAGAACCTGATCCGCTGATATATCCGTATACATAGAGGCCGGCACCGCTGTTAAGCGTAATTGAACTGCCGTTATCCATGTGGATCCGTCCATGCTTTCCGGTGGGAGTACCGTTCCATGAAGTACTATTCTGTCCGCTCGCGCATAGTTTGGATGGCACACTGATACTGCCGCCGTCTTCGACCGTAATGTGTGCTCCTGAAGCCATCGTCAGTGTTCTGAATGCACTGGGGTCGGCGTGAGACCCATATATTACTTCCGGGGTTTCTTTATATACAGTATTGAGATCGTCAAAAGGAATCAGAAGAGTGTTCTGATTCGATATTGTTGCACTTGTATTTATTCTTCCGTTTCCAGTTAACACAATCAGATGTATTCCGCTGCTTGTCGCATATTGATCTGCTTCATTCAAATCAGTAAACGGATTATTTCCTACAGAAAAAACTGCATTCTCTGAATTTGTAAATTTTGGAGCAATGCTCTGATTATCTTCATCAATGTAAAAGTCAAGCTCTGTATCAGTAGAAATCGGCTTATTAGTTGTAATGTTGTACCATCCTAAAAGCTTGTATCCTGAATCAGGCTCTGCCTTCAGATGATATGGAGTAAGAGAATTCTGGGTATTACTATAGGGAGTATTCGTAACTGACTGCGCATCAACAGTAAATGAACCGTTTTCTGCAGGGAGGAATGTTGTCGTAACATTTCTATCTGCAGTCAGTGTTATATTGTTCAAATAAACATTTGTTGTTTTTTCGTCTTTTGCAGTGTTAATAATGATTGAAACGGTGCCTCCAGACGCAATTGTCTCTTTAAAGCTTCCGTTTTGTGTTACATCAATGTCGTTGATCTTGACCGTGCCGTCGTTTAATACCGCAGAATAATCGAAGGCGAGCTGAGCGTCTGCCCCTTTCGTATTAGAAAGAGTCAACTGACTAGTCACTGCACTGGCACTGCAACCGCCCGTTCCGGTCGCGGAACCTTGAATAGAATTACCATTGCATGTCCATTGACCCTTTGTATCAGCAGAAGCTTCCAAACCATCTACTGTAAGTCCGCTTAAAGTAGCTGCGTCTGCATTTATCGCAGTAAACGGCATGTTTATCATCACGGTTATAATGATCATTAACATAGAAAACAGGCGTTTTATAACATCTTTTACCATTTTTCTCCTTTCCGGACTTTCATCCTATCATCGTTTTCTTTTGATATGGCTACGTGATTTTACGGTTTCATATACTGCTGTGCCGACAAGCCCCATAACGAGTGCATGTATTGCCAATCCGGATATTCCCAGGAATAACTTATCGTTATCCCTGAGGAATTCCAGGAAAAACCTTGAATAGCCAAACAGCATCATCATAATCGGATAAGTAAGTCCGTCACTCTTATAATGAAGTTTCTTCTGCCTGTGAAGGATATATATTGCTATAAGAACCGCTGTACATGCCTCAATTGGCTGTATCGGAAATGTATTGTATTTCAATGATGGATTCCAAATACCATGTTCCCATCGGTATCCATGGCAGCAGCCTTCAAATAAACAGCCGTAATGTGAAACTCCTTGAATTAATACCGGACACGGTGCAAGGAAGTCGCACGCCTGACTCCAGTCTATCTTCATCAGCTTACAGAACGGATAAGCTGCAACGGGAATCCAAATGAAAACCCGTACAATATTATTACCTCCCCACTGTTTGAATCCACTTTCTGCCCAATACAGAAAGAACATCCAAAACAGAGAAACCACATATACACATACTGAAAATATCAGTGCTTTCTTTTTGGATAAATTGTAGTTCTTGCAATTCAGAACTGTATAAACAATAACCACAACAAAACTGAACGCAAAAAGAATGTTATACAGCAGTTTGTTCATTCCTAAGTTTGTAATTGTTTGTAGCAGTTGATTCATGATTCGCCTGTCAGTTCAGTTTATCTGACTCATTCACCACCATTCTTCCATCGTCTTCAAACAGATAGCTTTTTTCCTTTACAAGCCCGTTTGTCTTACTGATCCAATACTTTCTACCGTGAACTACTTCACCGCTAGTTGCTGCGTAGTAGTAATTTCCGTCGATCAGCATTACACCTCCATAAGTACGGATTCCGTTCTCATAGTAGTAAAGGCTTCCATCCTCTTCCACGATTCCGCTCAGGCTCTCATCCTGTTTGACCGGAGCGTCTGTAATTCTGCCCTGATCATCGAAAGTATAGCTTCTCTCAGGAATAAGACCGTTGGTCTTGCTGATCCAGTACTTTCTTCCGTGGACTACTTCGCCGCTGGTCGCCGCATAGTAGAGATCCCCGTCGATTTCCATCACGCCGCCGTATGTACGGACACCGTTCTCGTAATAGTATAGACTTCCGTCTTCTTCATAAATGCCGTTCTTGACCGCATCAGGGAAAATGATCTTTCCGTCGTCTGCGAACTCATAGCTCTTTTCCGGAAGCAGTCCATTGGTCTTACTGATCCAGTACTTCCTTCCGTGGACCACCTCGCCGCTGGTCGCCGCGTAATAGTAGCTGCCGTCGATCACCATGATTCCGCCATAGGTACGGACTCCGTTCTCATAGTAATAGAAGCTTCCGTCTTCTTCATAGATCCCGTTTTTGGCTTCATCCGGGAAAACAATTCTGCCGTCATCTGCGAACTCGTAGCTCTTTTCCGGAAGCAGGCCGTTGGTCTTGCTGATCCAGTACTTCCTTCCGTGGACTACTTCACCGCTGGTCGCCGCATAGTAGTAGCTGCCGTCGATTACCATGATTCCGCCATAGGTACGGACTCCGTTCTCGTAATAATAAAGGCTTCCGTCTTCTGCGTAGATTCCGTTCTTTCCAGTCCACTGTGCATACAGTGTCAGATTGCCGGTAAGCGTGATACTTTCACGGTCTGCATAAGCTTCTCCGGATCCATCACTCTCTGTATTCCATCCGGTAAAGTCATATCCCTTTCGTGTAAACTCGACAGCTTTCAGAGTGCCTTCTTTATCCTTTTCCAGAGCCTGAGGAGTCATGCTTCCCTGGCCTCCGTTGGCCTCAAAGGAAACCGTAAATTTCTCTGCTTCGGCGGGCGGAAATACGATTTTTCCATTCTCGTCAAACTGATAATTGGCTGCAGGCAGGAGCCCGTTTGTCTTATCGATCCAGCGCTTTGCGTTCTTATATGCGGCATAGGGCTGAATATGACCGAAGTAATAATAATCTTCACCTATCTTCACCAGTCCGGGATACTTGACAACGATTCCGTTTTCCACAAGATAGGTATTTCCGTCCGGAGTATCATACAGGCCGTTTGCTTCTTCCTGCCATACGCCGAGTTCATTGAACACATAGTAAACATTGACGTTGTCTATGTTAAAGGAACGGAGGTTTACAGCTGCAGCATAATTGGACCTGAAATAGTATTTGTCTCCGTCTACGTTATACCACTGCTGTGAAGCCCAGTCTCCGGCCCAGCGATACCATATATCACCGTTAGCCTGTGTAACGAGCTCTCCTCTGACAAGGATGCAGTCCTCGAATCTGTAATGATATCCGTCAATAACCTGTTCCCCGTCTACAGCCTTAAAGGTATTCTTGTCAAAGTAGTAATAATCTACGTTTGCCCCCCCCTGGGAGAAAGACTGCCAGCCTGACTGGAGAATACCGTTCTTGGCAAAATACCTGTCTCCATCCAATTCGAACAGACCGCTGACCTTGCCCATGCATACTCCGTCATCATTAAAGGAGTAATAATACATATGGCTTTCGTCATTGTATCCCGGCACCTCATGAATACCGGTCAGCATCGTATTATCTACGAAATAGAAGAGTTCATCTTTTACGCTGACCCATCCCTCCAGGACCGTGTTGTCCAGATAATATTCATCATCGAATGTCAGATACTGCTGTCCGAAATGTCCGCCCGATTCTGGAGAACCGTTATAAAGGACATCCTGACGGCGGTAGGGATAGATGCCGTACTCCGTCTGAATGTTGGGACTCTGCGCGACATTGTAAAGGGTACCGGATCTGAGGTAGACATCATAGCTGATGGTACCTGTATTCTTAACGGGCAGGTAATTGTTTACATCCCAGGGTGCATCATCCTTAGGTGTCAGCGTAATTCCGCTGAGTATACACATGGGATTTGCAGTTGCGGGGTCGATCATTTCAGTCTGTTTGATCCAGTGGCAGACAATGGACAGAGTATTCGTCTCTTCATCAAACTCCACTGTATCCATTCTGAAATATTCATTTGCAAAGGTCAGCTTGGAGTAGTCAATATCCATATTGGGATCCACTTTAAAAGTGACTCTGACCTCTGTCAGCGTGCCGACACGTTCCGCAAGCTGAAGCATGAAATTCCAGGGAGTGGCATCCACGGTATCTCCGCCGGGAAGAAGGGCGATCATGGGAGCAATCTTCTCCGGAATCTTGATTCCCTTCATGTCGATTGCGAAAACATATGAAACATCCAGGGGCTCATGGGGATCCTTCAGATGGTATATTGTTCCCATTTCATCAATGATCTGTTTTCTTCCATTGGGTACATCGCGGTCATAAGCGAAATCACCGTCTTCCAAGGTCACAGTCGCATTATCAAAATCAAAGACCGCTTCGCCGTTCTTATATAGATTGATCTGCGCCGATGCATCGATATCAAAGTCATCCTTAAGGAGAGCTGTAACCTTTACTACACGGATATTGGACTCCTCATTTCCGTTGAATATGAAGCCGTCCAGCGTACCGGCGCTTTCATTGTCAAGCTGCAGAAGAACGTCTTCCGCGCTGATGGCGACCTCCTTTCCTTCATAGTAAGCCTTGAGCGGGAGCGGTGTATCGACACCATAGATAGCAGAAATCCTAGAGTTCTCAAACTTAAGCGTGTCAGGTGCGACTACGTGGATCGTCATTTCCGCAGCGATCTCATCCCCGATCAGGAGCTGAACTTTCGTTTCTCCGCTGGCCGATGCTGTAAACACATTGCCCTCGAGAGATCCGATCGTATCATCGGTCAGTGCAAGTACAGCGCCCTCAGGGACTTCTGCGGAACCACCGGAAATACTGACGCCGGAAACGGAAAGCTTCAGTTCCGTTCCCTTTGTTACATACTCCTGATCGGCAGTGATAAGGGCATGGTCAAACTCATTGGAAGGTCTCGCGAAAGAGACGATCATAAGAGATGAACTGACAGATCTTTCATAGCCGTCGGAAGGGCGGTTTACCACAGAAATACTGTCTTCGCCTTCCTGCTTGGCAACAAAAGTAGAAGATCCGCCGCCGTCAAGGTTAGCGGCAATGACACAGCCTGCGTCCACCATGATCTGGGCAATTTCCTGGTAGCTTCCTCCGGCGGAGAAAGGCTCCTGGCGGCCGTCCAGTACCATAAAGACTACCCGTCCGTCTTCTGTGATACCGACACAGGTTCTGGAGGCTCTGCTGTTAACATAATTATCGTTTTTGGCAATAACAGACTGACCATCACTGACGAGTAACTTATTTGCGCCGACAGCTTCCTGAATATCGTTTTTATGCGCTTCCCAGTCAGACGCAGAGCCTATCATGGCTGTTCCGTCCTTGAGAATTCCGAAAAACCCTTCATTACCTATATCATGGCAGAGAACACCTTCCATAACCAGAAGACCGGAAGGCACACCTGTGCTCATATTGTAGAAGTCGGCATTAATTCCGACGACAGGGTTGTAATTCTCAATATAATGGTCAGGATCGTCCGGATCTGTATGTCTGGCACGGGCCGCCTCCATCTGATCCGATACACGTGCCATCTTCCAGGTATCTGCCGTGTTATTGTTATAGTTTGCACAGACAGTAACATCATCTCGGCTGACATCCGCATAGGCAATGTAATAAGCCAGCTGTTTACCGTCTGCTGTCGTGGCATATTTGATCTGCTGTGTCACACCGGGGGCCACCGAAGATTCCTTGCTGGAAAATACGGAATAATACTCATTATCCATCACAGGATCGGGATCATCCGGATTTTCCGGTCCGGGTTCATCGGGATCCTCTCCCCCCAATTCCTCTTTGGCAAGGTCGTAAAGATAATCGGAAAAGGCATAGCTGCAGGCTTTTGTCAGATCCGTATCATTGGAAAGTCCGCGGTCTGCTTCCAGCATAATGATGCCGCTGTTGTTCTTATAAGTGTTGTACAGGGCGTCCCTGACAGTTTCTTTTGTATTCTTTCCGGCAAAATGATTTTTAAGGAAATAAACGGCGCGGTCCGCCTCTGTAAGGTCTTCCGTAAAATATGCCGACATAATCCCGCTGAGAGAACTGCTGCCTTTCTTAAGTTCACTCATGAGATAATAGCCATCCAGATCTCCGTGAATATCTTCATCTCCGAATGCATGCTCGTTTTCCACATCCACATGAAGATAATTCTCGCGGATCTCATCCGCCATCCCGTCAACGTCCGTACTGGTTACCCCGTGATTCTTGGAATAGCTCGCAAGGTCACAGACATCGCCGGCCCAGCCGCCCATGTCTGCTGTGTCACTGTGAACATCTCCTTTATAGGACATAATATCCATTGTTCCGAACATATGCCCGAAATCCACAATATCGCCGTTCGGAAGGTTAAATGTCTGCAGATTCCTCAGAGAAGCAGCCTCTGTTCCCTCTTCTGTATCCCTTGCCAGCACATATTCCACAAAGGCCGTCTTTTCGCTGCCTGCAATAATAGCCCAGCTGTCTGAGTTATATCTGCTGACACCGGTCCTGATAAAATTGATCACCAGAGCATCGGGATCTTCCTTTGTATTCTCTGCCGCATACTCTTCAGCATAACCTTCCAGAACCGGCAGCAGAGAAATAAATTGGTCATAGGATGCAGTTGCCGGAAAATCATCCTCTGATTTAGACGGTACTGTTCTGTCTTCAGAATCCCCTTTCTTTCCCGAATCGGGAACATCCGTTAACAAATCGTTGTCGTCATTGTTCCCTGCTTTTGGTATTTCCACCGTATTTACATCTGTCTTTTCATCATCTTCTTCCGTTCCGGACTTTTCATCTTTCTTCTCTTCTCCGGAATCTGAAACTTGATCCTCTTTTCCTGTCTCTCCCGTTTCTGTTTCGCCGGACACATCTTCGTTTTTTTCTTTATCTGCATCCGGAGAAATGTTATTTTCTTCGTTTCCTACTTCCGAAACGATAACTTCCTGATTTTCTTCCACAGGTTCTGCCGCAGAAACAGGCTGCGTCATTATTACACTGCATGCCATTATTGCGCTCAGGAGTATCGAGCTTCCTTTAATCCATCCTTTTTTACGCATTCCCTTTACCTCTTACATCAGTCTTAATTAAAAGTATCCTGTTGCCAGACTCACTGAAGATGGTCTACCACGTAATTAATATCTTCCTGCATTGCATACAGACGATTCTGTTCATCCGCATTAAGATCTGCCTCTTCTTTAATTTCACTGGCACTGATATATACTGTTCTTTCCTTGTTTTCGCTGTCTGTCAGCTTACCGACTTCTGATCCTTCTCCTCCGCCGATATTTACCACAAATAAAGGATATTCCTTATCATGGATCATAGCTGTAAACTCCACGCTGACCACGTCATCCTGTTCACTCTGCTGAATCTTGATAAATTCTCTCCATTGATCCGAGTAGTGCAGCGTCCCGTATTTTGTTTCAATTTCCATATCCTGAGCTGCTTCCTGGGCAGGCTCCTGCTCCACATCTGTCTGAACTTCATTTCCTTTTCCGGTTTGACCGGAGATACCGGATGCGCACCCTGTTATGGCCAAAGCGCCAATAAGCAGCCCCATACAAATCAGTTTCCTAAACACCGAACCTCTCATGACCTTCTCCTTTCCTGTCCGAATAGTTTTTGATCGACTCCTTCAGAACCGATGCAATTCTTTCATTTACCTTTGCAGGATCATGATTTTTATTTGCAAGCTCTCTCGCCGCAAGAATCACTTCTCTGCATTTTTCCCTGTCGGAAAATATCATTTTCAGCTGGTCTGCCAGTCTGTTTTTATCAGTAATCACAAAACCTGCCCCATGATCAGACAGATACTTCATGGAAGCAGCTTCTTCCGGTCCGTAGGCAATGATACAGGGCCCGTTCATCAGATAATCCGCTATTTTTGTGGAAATGGAATAGCGTACTGCCCTGCGGGAATCAGGATCAAATCCTTCTACATGGACTACATATTCGCTCTCAGCAGTTACTTTTTCCGCCGTCATCCGGTCCGCCTCTCCGTGGAATCTGATTCCGCGGGCTTCCTGCAGCTGACTTACGATCTGACTTCTTTTTTCATTGGAGTAGACCTCTATGGCATAAGGCCCTTCTTTCAGTCCCAGATCTGCAATCGCATTTCCCAGTTCTATCAGAGATCGATGTCTGTTGCCTCCCAGATATCCTACATAAGAAATCAGACGGGCCGGGTTTTCTCCGCCTTGCCGCTCTCTTTTGGCGGCTCCGGTGTAAACTGTCACTGCTTTCCTATTGAACAGCCTTCTGTACTGATCCCGCATGTCGTCGCACATGCAAAGAATACACTCCGCCCTCTTCATAGTTCTTCGTGCGGCTTTCAAAAGCTGTTTTCTGGCAGCTCTGTCAAGAATTCCTTTTTCTTTCTGATCTCTCCCCTTTCCTCTTTCCTTTAAATCATCATTAACAAGAAAATAATCATCCGTACACAGAACGACCAGTGCACAATGGCAATAGTCGGCGATATACAGAGCAATATCATATATAAAGGCATAGTCTCCGGCAGCCAAAAATACCAGATCCGGAGATACCTCGTCAAGCCATTCCCTGAACTGTCTGTTCTTCCATCCTTTTCTTTTCCATACAGTATTTCTGGCCAGATAGATTCCACCAGTTCTTTTCCTTCCATACTGATAGATTTTGCCGATTGACCCGCTGTCCGTTCTGGAAAAAGCTCTATCTTCCTGAATGTCTTCCTGATTGAAAATGGTCCCTTTCATGCTAAAAGGAATCAGTGCTTTCAGAGCGTCCGAATCTGTAAACCGGTAATAGTCTGTACAGACCGTTCCATCTGTCGGCACCTCTGAATGAATATAGAACTGATGAACACTGCAGTCTTCAAGCTCTGAAAAATATGTTTTCAAGGTCTTTCCCATACCGGAAGATCCTCCCAGTACGTTATGACTGACGATAAGTACATTCATTTATTTCCGATTTCCTTTTATACTTACGAAAGGCCTTTACAGCATACCGGATCATAACTGCATATGATTTCATCAGAGGCATATGCAGGTACTGCCTCAAAATTCTGTATCTGTTGACTGCACTTTTTAACTTATCCGATGCTCTCGATCCCTGAACCTGTCTATAGGCGGCCAGCACCTGCTGCGTACCACAGGCTTTGATGCCTGACCTGAGAAGGTCGATCCAGAAAATGAGGTCTTCATGATAATAGACTTCCTTAAATCTGATTCGGGAAACGAGTTCGGTTTTGAACAGGGCTGTTGAGCAGTTGATAATGCTCTGTTCCAGTGTTCTCTGCAGATCCGTAGTCTCTGGGACAATAAAATCTTTACAGATCCGGTCACCACTCTCATTTATAATTGCGTAGGAACAGTAGACAAGGTCTGCATCTGTTTTCTCCTGAAGCTCAAGCTGCTTCTGCAGCTTTGTTTCAAACCAGAAATCGTCCGCATCAAGAAGAGCAATAAAATCACCTCTGCAGTATTCGAATGCTTTATTTCTGGCCTGGGCGACGCCCATATTTTCCTGCTGATCGATGACCTTTATTCTTTCATCTTTCTTTTTCAGCCCCTGAAGTATTTCCGGCGTGCGGTCCGTAGAAGCGTCATTAACTATAATGATTTCAAAATTCGAAAAGGTCTGTCTTAGTACGGAACTGACGGTTTCCTCTATATATTTTTCGCAATTAAATACAGGAATTACTACCGATACTGTTTTTTCGGAAAAATCCCTGTCTGTGCCAAAGTCTGTCATATTCCCTACCTGTGAAAGTCTTATCAGGATACGTTACGGATAATCCAAAGAAAATGATTAATTCTGCACTGCCGGAAGTTCGTGTTTTTTTAAAGTTTTTTCTAAAACCCAGAAACAAAAAAGTATGCCCCGGACATCCCCGGGAAGAACAATCACAGTCAGGTGTTTGTTCATAATAAAACCATCTGTTACACGGCTCTTTCTGCCATGCCTCTTTTTTAATGAAATTCCCAGGATGTCTGTCTACATACATGATATTCTCCGGCATTTTTTGTGAAGAGGCCGGGCAGAACAGCTTTGTAAGACATGGTTTCTCTCAGTATCAGCGGTCTCCCGCGTACAGAAGAACCTTAAGAACCAAAGAAGAGAAGGCCCTGTATATCTCCTTAAAACAAAAAAAGATACAAATATGTTTGTTAATGCATATTATAAATCTGTAAGCCTATTATTTGTATCGTACACCTTTTTCAATGTAATAACAATTGTAAGACGCAAATTGCCGTTCAAATGTTATGAATACAGTGCAATTTGAAATGAAATAAAAAGCGAAACGTTATGTGTCAAAACAAGCAAGACCTTGATTCGATGAAAAATCAGGTCTATTTGCCAAATATAAGGATTCTTAAAAAAATAAATGTATCAACTCAGGCACTCATCCGGTAGTCTTTCCATCGCCTTTCAGGGCTATGAGGAGTGATTATG
>OCTX012272704.1_pt1 | contig 54299 bp, 50 predicted proteins | sample 1539691 | NCBI WGS metagenome assembly OCTX01 (sample SAMN02144231, study PRJEB22623) | gut metagenome | biome: sheep rumen | host: Ovis aries | place: New Zealand
CTACCGCGAATGCCTCACCCACGGCTGGACCGTGGACGGCGAGGGCAAGGCCATGCACAAGTCCCTCGGCAACGGCGTCGATCCGGCCGATATCATCAAGGAATTCGGCGCGGACATGATCCGTCTCTGGGCCGGCTCCGCCGACTATCATGTGGACGTGCGCTGCTCGAAGGAAATCTTCAAGCAGCTCAGCCAGAACTATCTCAAGTTCCGCAACACCGCGCGCTACTGCCTCGGCAACCTCGACGGCTTCAATGCCGACGAGCTTGTGGCCCCGGCGGAAATGCTGGAGCTGGACCGCTGGGCCGTCACCAAGCTCAACGCTCTGATAAAAAGGGTCGCGGAGGCGTATCATAATTACGAGTTCCATGTGGTCTCCCACGCCATCAACGACTTCTGTGTTGTAGAACTTTCCAGTTTTTATCTTGACATTATCAAAGATCGGTTGTACTGTGAAGAGAGGAACTCTCTCAAGCGCCGCAGCGCCCAGACCGCGCTCTGGCTGATTCTCGACAGCATGACGAAGATGTTCGCGCCGATCCTGGCCTTCACCTGCGACGAGATCTGGCAGGCGATGCCGCACCGGGCAGGCGACGATGGGCGCAACGTGGTGCTCAACGTGATGAACACCCCCTTCGAGGCCTACGCCCTCAGCGAGGACGAGCTGAAGAAATGGGATCGTCTGATCGCGCTGCGCGGCGACGTGAACGGCGTTCTGGAGAGCGCTCGCGCCGCCAAGCGCATCGGCAAGCCCCTGGAGGCCGCCGTCACCCTGCGCGCCGGCAGCGAGGAAGCCCGTGAGTGCCTGCGCAGCGTCGAGGGGATGAACCTGGCCGAGCTCTTCATCGTCTCCAAGTGCCTCATCGCCGAGGACGGCGCGGAGGAAGCGGAGGCAGTCACCGGACAGGGCGAGAACGTCCCCGGTCTTTCCGTCGCGGTGACGGAAGCCCCCGGCACGAAGTGCCCGCGCTGCTGGATGCATTCCGAAGCGGCCGATCCTGAAACCGGCCTCTGCCCGCGCTGTGCCGCGGTCGTCGCCGGCATGAACCCCTGAGCCCCCGCCTCGGGCGAGAGAAAGAGAGCCCGAGTTTTAAATAGTCCGCGAAGAAATCCGCGACAGGAGGAGAAAGATATGCTGTATGCCATCGTTGCTTTGCTGGTCATCATTCTGGACCAGTGGACAAAGCTCTGGGTGTCCTCAAACGGAGACCTGCTCCCCTACCAGCTGATTCCCAAAGTCATCAGTCTGGTGAGCGCTGAAAATGCAGGCGGCGCCTTCAACTTTCTGGCAAAGTACAATGTGACGATCGTCTTTATCGTCGCTGCCGGTCTGGTTACGCTGCTGACGATCATTGCGCTGTCCACCAATCTGGTCAAGGGCGGCCTCGGCCGCTGGAGCCTGGTGTTTGTCTCTGCCGGCGGTCTGTCCAACGCTATCGACCGCTTGCTCAATCAGGGCAAGGTGCAGGACATGATCAAGCTGGACTTCCTGGAGAAGGTTGGCAGCAAGGGCATCAACTTCCCGATCTTCAACATCGCGGATATCTTTATCACCGTCTTCATTTTCGTCTTCATTCTGTATGTGCTCTTCGGCGGCCGGAAAAAGGACGACGGAGAAGAGGATGAGGACGAGGACGAAGAGCCCGAAGATGAGGAAGACCTGGAGGACGACGAGGAAGAAGATAAGCCCGTCCGCCGCAAGGAGAAGAAGCAGCGCCGCAGAAAGGCTGCCGACGACGAGGACGAGGAGGAGGCCAAGCCTCAGCCGAGAAACTACGAGGAAAATTACGAGCGCTACAAGGCTCGCAAGGCCCGCGAGGCCGCCGAGGCAAAGCCCGCGCCCGCGGCCGAGCCGGCTCCGGTCGTCGATCCGGAGGATCCCTTTGCTGAGTGGGAGCGCGCCAACCAGAAGGTTGGCAAGGCCGCTGCCGCCCGCGTAGCCGCCCCGGCTCCCAAGCCCGTCGAGGAGCCGAAGCCTGCCCCGGCTCCCAAGCCCGTCGAGGCGCCGAAGCCCGCCCCGGCTCCCAAGCCCGTCGAGGAGCCGAAGCCTGCCCCGGCTCCGAAGCCTGTCGAAGCGCCGAAGCCTGCCCCCAAGGCCCCGGCTGCGGCGGAACCGGAAGAATACAACCTGGACGATATCCTGGCGGAGTTCCGCTGAGGCATGGACGAAGCCTATATTGTTTACGCAGAGGAGAGCGGCGATCGGATCGACGCTCTCCTTGCGCGCCATTTGGAGGATTTCAGCCGCAGCGCCGTGCAGCGCCTGATCGAAGAGGGCCGGGTCACCTGCCGGGGTGTGCCGGTGAAGAAAAACGGCCGCGCCGCCGCGGGGGACTGCTTTGAGATTCTGCTGCCGGAGCTTGCGGAGATTCCGTTGCTGCCGCAGGAGATCCCGCTGGACGTGGTCTATGAGGACCGGGACCTGATCGTGGTCAACAAGCCGCGCGGTCTCGTCGTGCATCCCGCGCCGGGTCACCCGGACGGCACGCTTGTCAACGCCCTGCTCTGGCACTGCGGCGATACGCTCTCCGGCATCGGCGGGGAGCGGCGGCCGGGCATTGTCCACCGTATCGACAAGGACACCTCCGGCCTTCTTGTCGCCGCCAAAAACGACGCGGCGCATCAGGCGCTGGCCGCGCAGCTGGCCGACCACAGCCTCAGTCGTGAATATGAGGCGGTGGTGCGCGGCACACTGAAAGAGGACGCGGGCACGGTGGACGCGCCGATCGGCCGTCACCCGATCGACCGCAAGCGCATGGCGGTCAACCGCAAAACCGGCAAACGCGCCGTCACGCATTGGGAGGTCATCGCCCGCTACCGGGGCTATACGCACATCCGCTGCCGTCTCGAGACCGGGCGCACGCACCAGATCCGCGTGCACATGGCCAGCCTCGGCCACCCGCTGCTCGGCGACGGGCTCTACGGCGCGCCCTGTCCGGACAAGGGGCTGGAGGGGCAGTGCCTGCACGCGCGGCGCCTGCGCTTTCTCCACCCGGCCGACGGACGCCAGGTGGAGCTGGAAGCGCCGCTGCCGGCATATTTTGAAGAGATTTTGAGAAAACTCGGGAAACAGGAGGAGCTCGAATGAAAAAAGGGAAGCTCATCGGCAGTCTTGTCGCCGTTGTCGTCGCCGTTATCGTGATCGTGCTCGCGTTTAAGCTGATCTCGGGCGCCTTCAGCCTGCTGCACGGGGCGCTGGACACGGTGCTCGGCATCGTGCTGATCCTGGCATTGGTGATCATCGTGGTGTGGATGTTCCTCTATGCCGCGAAGAAGAGGAAGTAAGACAAGGCATGGATTTTCAGGGCTTTACGCCGCAGACCGGAGCATTTCTCTGGGATCTGAGTTTCAATAACGAGCGCCCCTGGTTCCTCGCGCACAAGGAGCAGTTTGAAGCGGTGCTCAACCGCCCCTTCAAGGCCCTCTCCGCCGATACGCTGCGCCGGATGCGCGAGCGATTCCCGGAGCGAAACTTTGACGTGCACAATTCCCGCATTTACCGCGACGCGCGGCGCCTTTTCGGGCGCGGCCCGTACAAGGACAATCTCTGGTTTGTGATTTATCAGGAGGAGCAGCATAATCTCGGCCCGGCCTTCTGGTTCGAGATCGGCCGCGCCACATACAGCGCCGGTATGGGCTTCTGGGACGCAAGTCCCACCATGATGGAGACCTTCCGCCGCCAGATCGACGCCAATCCCGCCCGCTTTGAGCGCATCCTGCGTCAGATCGGCCCGGGCTGGAAGCTCTGGGGCGAGCCCTATAAGCGCCTCAAGGCCGACCGCGGGGCGCTGCTCAATCCCTGGTACAACCGGAAATATATCAGCGTCGGGCGCGAGTGGGATCTCGGCGGCGAGGCCTTTTCCGAGACGCTGCCGGAGACGCTGACGGCGCTCTTTACGCGCCTGCTGCCGCTCTTTGACTTCTGCTACGAGGCCTGGCAGAGCAGCCGGGATGCGGAATAATTGCTTTTTCAGACCGAACGGGAGGCACTGTCCTCCCGCTTGGTATTTTCAGGCTTGCAATCCCTGCGCGGCTGTGATATAACCGAGAACGGCTGTCGAAGGGAGGGGAAACGGATGAGACGAACCAACAACAGAAGGGCAGCCTTTTTAAACGGCATGCAGGACGGCATCCCGATTGCCCTCGGGTATTTTGCCGTGTCCTTTTCTCTGGGGATCGCTGCGCGCAACGTGGGGCTGAGCCCGGCGCAGGGCTTTCTGGCCAGCGCCCTCTGCAACGCCTCGGCCGGCGAATACGCGCTCTTTACCCTGATCGGCGCAAACGCGGCCTATTGGGAGCTGGCGCTCGTGACGCTGATCACCAACGCCCGCTATTTTCTGATGAGCTGCGCGCTGAGCCAGCGTTTTTCTCCGAAAACGCCCTTTTTCCACCGCCTGCTGATCGGCAACTATATCACCGACGAATTTTTCGGCATCGCCGTCGCCCGCGAGGGCGATGTGAAGCCCGCCTATTATTACGGCGCGGTGGCGGTGGCCGCGCCCTGCTGGGCGCTCGGCACCGCGCTCGGCATTCGGCTCGGCCTGCTGCTGAGCGCCCGGGTGGTGAGCGCGCTGAGCGTGGCGCTCTACGGCATGTTTCTCGCCATTATCATCCCGCCGGCAAAGAAGGAGCGCTCCATCGCCTGCTGCGTGCTGGCCGGCTTCCTCTTCAGCTGGGCCTTTGGCGCGATCCCCGCGCTCTCCGCGCTTTCAACCGGCACGCGCACTATTCTGCTGACGGTCGGCATTTCGGCGGCGGTGGCGCTGCTGTTCCCGATCCGGGAGGAGGAAAGCCATGCACAGTAACATCGTGTACATCCTGATCGCGTTTGCGACGGTCTACGCCGTGCGCGTGCTGCCGCTGACGCTGATCCGCAAGCCGATCAAAAGCCGCTTCATCCGCTCCTTTCTGCGCTATGTGCCCTATGTGACCCTCGCGGTGATGACCTTCCCGGCCATCGTGGAGGCGACCGCAATTCCGGCCGCGGGCATCGCGGCGCTGCTTGTCGGCATGGCGGTGGCGCTGTGGAAGGGAAACCTCCTCGCGGTGTCCGGCGCCTGCTGCGCGGTCGTGTATCTGATTGAACGGTTTTTCTAACAAAAAATGTGGGGCAATTTGCCCCACATTTTTTCTTGCCGCAAGAATTACAGCAGCTTGTTGATTTCTTCCTCGATCTTCTTCGCCGTTTCGGCGGGGAGGATCTTTTTGCTGACGACAAGATCAAAAATTTCGCCGCAGCTCTTTTTATTGAACAGCTTGATGGGATATTTCATCAGATTGGGGGCGAGCTCTTTGACGACCGCTGCGGTTTTGGGGTTATCAAAGCACTCCTTGACGGTCAGGCTTCTGAAATTCATGGGACGTCCTCCTTTATATTGTTATGGTTTCGCTTTCAGAGAATCCAACACGGCCTCGGCGCAGCGCAGACCGTCCACAGCCGCGGAGGTGATGCCGCCGGCGTAGCCCGCGCCCTCGCCGCAGGGATAGAGCCCGCGGAGCGAAGCCTCGCAGCGCTCATCGCGCAGGATGCGCACCGGGGATGAGGAGCGGGTCTCCGGCGCGGTCAGCACTGCGTCCGGCGCGTCAAAGCCCCGGAGCTTTTTGCCGAGGGCCGGGATCGCCTGCTCCAGCACGCGCGTGATGCGCGGCGGATAGAGCTCGTGAAGATCACACCAGACGACGCCCGGACGGTAGCTCGGGGTGACGGAGCCGGGGCCGGTACTGGGCCTTCCGGCCAGAAAATCGCCCGCCAGCTGGGCCGGGGCACGGTAATCCCCGCCGCCGCAGGCATAGGCCGCCTGCTCGATCGCGCGCTGCCAGCGCAGGCCGGAAAACACGTCGCCCTCCGGGAAATCCTCGGGCTGCAGCGTCACCAGCAGCGCGGCGTTGGCGTTTTCGCCGTCGCGCCGGGAATAGCTCATACCGTTCGTGACCACGCCGCCCGGTTCCGAAGCGGCGGCAAAGACCTCGCCGCCGGGGCACATGCAGAAGGTGTAGGCGCTGCTTCCATCCGGCAGATGGACGTTCAGGGCGTAATCGGCCGCAGGGAGCTCGCCGCGCGAGCGCCCGTACTGGGCGAGATCGACGGCTTCCTGCCGATGCTCGATGCGCACGCCCATCGAAAAGGCCTTGGGCTGCATGGCAAGTCCCTGGCCGTGCAGCGAGACGAAGGTGTCCCGGGCGGAATGGCCGATCGCGAGGATCACGCGCTCGCAGGGCAGCGTATAGCGCTCGCCGCGGCAGCAGACCTCCAGCCCGGCCACGGCGCCGTCCTGAAGGACAAGGCGCTCCGCGCGGCAGCCGAAGCGGATTTCTCCGCCGTGCGCGAGGATCGTTTTCCGCAGGTTCTGCACCACGTCCACCAGTACGTCGGTGCCGATGTGGGGCTTTGCGTCATAGATGACGCTCTCCGGTGCGCCGTGCGCGGCAAACTGCTCGAGCACGAAGGAGATGCGTCGGTCATGGGTGCCGGTGTTCAGCTTGCCGTCGGAGAAGGTGCCGGCGCCGCCCTCGCCGAATTGCACGTTGTTCTCCGGGTCGAGCGGGCCGCCCGCGCGGAAGGCCTCGACGGCGGCCCGGCGCGTCAGAGCGTCCTGCCCGCGCTCGAGCACGATCGGCCGCGCGCCGGCAAGCGCCAGCAGCAGCGCGGCAAACATCCCCGCCGGGCCGAAGCCGACCACCACGGGCCGCAGCGCCGGGGCGGGGACGGAGGAGATCTCATAGACCGGCTTTTCGTAGGGCAGCAGATCCCGGTCGCGCGTGCGCGCCAGCAGGCGCTTCTCATCTCCGCGCAGAGACAGCGCGAGCGAGCAGACGTAAACGATGTCGGGCTTTTTGCGCGCGTCCAGCGAACGCTTGACAAGCTGCCAGCCGCAAATCTCCGCCGGGGAGATGCGCAGCTTGGCGGCCGCGAGCGCGGGCAGGCGGTCAAGCGGCTCGCCCGGCCGCAGCTTCAGATTGCGGACCAGGATCATGGCAGCAGCCTCCCGGCGAGCCGGCCGCTGGCCCAGGCCCACTGCAGGTTGTAACCGCCGCAGTCGCCGTCAATATCCAGCAGCTCGCCGCAGACATAGAGCCCCGGCACAAGCCGGCTCTGCATCGTCTCGGGGTCAAAGTCCGCGGTCCGCAGACCGCCGGCGGTGACCTGGGCGCTGTCAAAGCCCTCAGTGCCGCGAAGCGGCAAGCGGAAGTTCTTGCAGGCGTCAGCTGCGTGCGAAAGCTCGCGTTCGGTCAGATCGCCGATGCGCTTTCGCGTGTCGACGCCGCTGTAGCGCAGCAGCATCTTGCCGAGGCGGTTGTGCACCAGCCCCGTCAGCAGCTCAGCGGCGTCCAGATCGGGCAGGCTCTCGCGCCGCTGCGTCAGCAGGGCGCGCAGCTGCGTTTCAGAATAATCGCGCAGGAAATCCAGCTGCAGGACGAGCCCCTCGCTGCCGGTGGACACCGCACGACTGAGGTCGAAGGCTGCCGGGCCGGAGACGCCGCGCTCGGTAAACTGTACCTCGCCCTGCACCCGGCCGAAACAGTCCTTTCCGCGCAGCAGCCGCAGCGCCGCGTCCGCCCGCACGCCCTTGAGCGCGCGGGGATAGTCCGGCTCGGTGACAAGCTGTACGAGCGAGGGATAGAGCTTGCTGCGCTTGTGGCCCAGCGGCGCGAGCAGCTCATAGCCGTCCGTCACGCCGCCGAGCTTTTTCCCGGCCGCGCCGCCGCAGGCGACGATCAGCCGATCGGCGCGCAGGGTTTCCTCATCGGTGCACACGGCAAAGCCGCCCTTTTCGCGGCGGATCTCCCGCGCGGGGGAGGCGCAGCGCAGCTCCACGCCGCGCTGCTGCAGCTGAAAGCGCAGCACGTCCAGCACGCTGGAGGCGGAGTCGGACAGGGGATAGACCCGGCCGCTCGGCTCGGTTACGGTCAAAAGGCCGAAGGAGCGAAACAGCGCCAACGTCTCCGTCGGCGGCAGCTGCCGCAGGGCGGGGCGCACAAAATCGGGCTGCTCGCCGTGGTAATTGGCCGCCGCCGCGCCGAGATTGGTCAGGTTGCAGCGGCCGTTGCCGGTCGAGAGCAGCTTGCGCCCGACGCGCTGCTGACGCTCGAGCAGCACGACGCGGTTATTTTGATCTTCCGCGGCGGTCAGGGCGGCCATCATGCCGGCAGCGCCCCCGCCAATGACAAGTACGGTTTTCATGGTTTCAGCCTCGATAAAGAATATCGTGCGCCACCGGGGTGTAGAACAGGCGGGCGACCTCGTCCGCGTCCCGGGTCTGGCCGAGGATCCACATGATCTTCGCAAGGGCGGCCTCGCTGGTCATGTCGTAGGCCTCCAGCACGCGGCGGTTGCTCTTGAGCCGGTGCCCGACCTCGTAGACGGAGAGGTCGGAGCCCTCGTTCTGCACCTGGGTGGTCATGACGAGAAAGCGGCCCTGCGCGGTGTAGCGCCGCACGGTGTCAAACAGCAGGTCGTTGTCATAGCTCGGCAGACCGCCCACGCCGAAGCACTCGACCACCAGCGCGTCCTTGCGCTGCAGCATGAAGTCCAGCAGCTCGGAATCGGTGCCGGGAATCATCTTTACCAAGCCGACCTTTTCGTCGAGATCTTCGTAAAAGCGCGGTTCTGGCCAATAGTCCGGCTCAATGTAGCTCATCAGCCGGTGATCGTGCAGCTGCGCCAGTTCCGGATAGTTGATGCTGGAGAAGGCGGCAAAGCTCTTGGAGCAGGTCTTGCGGGCGCGGGTGCCCGTGATGACGCGGCCGCTGAAGACGATGCATACGCCGTGGATCTGCTCGGAGCAGGCGCAGGTGAAGGCGTCCGTCAGGTTCAGCTTGGAGTCGGTGGAGTCGTAATTGATGGGCTTTTGCGCGCCGGTGATGACGATCGGCTTTTTCGCGCCCTGCACCAGATAGCTCAGCGCCGCGGCGGTGTAGGCCATGGTGTCGGTGCCGTGGCTGATGACAAAGCCGTCGTAATCGTCATAGCGCTCGCGCAGCACGCGGGTGATGCGCTGCCAGTGCGCGGGGGTGATGTTGGTGCTGTCAATGCTGAAGAGGGACAGGCAGTCCACCTCGCAAAGCTGCGAGACGGCCGGAACATAGCGCAACAGCTGCTGCGGGCCGAGCTCCGGCGTCAGCCCGTCGGGGCTCATCTCGGAGGCAATGGTGCCGCCGGTGCCGAGTAACAGAATCTTTTTCATGGCCGAATCCTCCATTTGTGCAAAGCTGCACGAAGTATCAATCGCCGAGCGGGACAAAGTGAATCTCGCCCCTGTCCGGCAGGGTAAGCCAAAGCGCGCCGTCCTCCTCACGCAGCGAGGAAACGCCGCCGTCCCGCCAGGTTATTTCCGCCCGGTCGGCAAAGAAGCGGCCGCTGCGCGTGTCGGTCGGCGGCAGCAGCTCGTCGCAGAGCGCGGCGGCCAGGTCGTTCGGATCGGCGCCCAGCGCCTCCGCCAGCGCCAGCCCGCTAAGCGCTTCGCCGCTTTCCTGCTCCTGCAGCTCGCGCACACAGGCCGCGAGAGCCGGACGCAGGGCAGCTTCGCAGGCGCTGTAATCGACGGCAAGGGTGCACCGCCCCTCCTCGTCCAGCGCAAAGCGGAGCTCCGCAAGCAGCGGCGCGTCCAGCCAGGGGCTCAGGTCGATGCCCAGCGCGGCCGTCAGCTCTCTGCCAACGTCCAGAGAGCCTGTCCAGCGGCCGTGGAGTACGGCCGGCGCGGTGTTTTCCGGCGCCGGGGTCGGCGTCGGCGCGGCCGGGCGTTCGCCGGCTGCGCAGGCGCACAGCGTCAGTGTCAAAACGGTGAGAATCAGCGCCAAAATAGCGCGAAATCGAACTTTGGTCAGCAAAAAAATCGCCTCCGTCCACATTATACCGTGGACAGAGGCGAAAATCAAGGAAACTGCAAAAATCGACGCGGCGGACGTCAGCCCTCAATGTGGACGCGGCAGGAGGTCTTGTATCCATCGAGCTCGGCGTAAATCTCCACATAGTTGAGGCCCTCGGGCAGACTGCCAAAGCACTCGAGAATCATCTGACCGGGATAGGCCGTGCTCTTGGTAAAGCTCAGCACCTTCGCAGCCTGCTCATCCATCGACCACTCGACATCGGCAGCATCGCCGCCCTTGAGCGGCGCGGCGGAGAGTCGGGTCTCATAGCCCGGGGTGATGGTGATGTCCGTGACGGCGTAGTCGCCGCGCGCGCGGCGGATCTCCACCGTCTGGTCTTCCGAGGGCTTGTAAAGGGAGGTGATGCCGCCCTCGCCCGGCAGAACGTGGACGACGATCTCGGTGCTTGCGCCGTAGAGCGTGGCGCCGATCTTTGCGCCGCCGGCGCCGTCCGGCAGAACGCTGACGCACTGCAGCTGGGCGCGGTAGGGATCGTTCTCGTTGACCGTGAGCTGGAAGGAATCCTCGCAGGTCTTGTCGACCGACCAGACGACGTCTCCGGAGATGCCGCCCGGCGTGCATACCACGGACAGCAGCAGCGTCTCGCCGACTCTCGCCGTGCAGTCATTATCCTTGATCGGCTCGCCCATGTAATAGATCGCCAGGCTCTCCACAACCGGGGTGGGCGCAGGCGTCGGCGAAGGGGTGGGCGCCGGCGTGGCTTCGACCTCCTGCGTGGGCTCGGCTTCGGCATCGCCGGTTTCCGGTGCGCTCTTGTCGCCGCCGCAGGCGGCCAGCGGCAGTAGCATCACCAGGCAAAGCGACAGGCAAAGCATCCGCAGCCAAAGGGCGCCAGATAATTTGTTCATAGCAAATACTCCTTTCTCTATGTTCCGAGGCCATACGGCCCTGAAAAACACCTTTTCGAAAAGTTCTTTGCTATTTTACCGTAAAAGAATGTAAAACGCAAGCGAAAAAGGTCGAAAGTGGCGGCCATTAACAAAAATTAAGGCATTTTTCTCTTGGTTGTGGGGATAATTGCGCGCTATGAGAGGAAATATCTGTGAAAAAAGAGGGGGGCGAAGAATCTCACAGTATTTTCTCGGCGCTGAAGTTGTCCTCCTGCAGCCGCAGGCCGGGGCGGAAGAGCTGGTTGACGGTCCACCAGCTGATGCCGGCGAGATTGTATTCCCGCACCAGATCGAGCCGCGCCTGCATGCTGCGCGCATCCTCAAACCAGACCTCGCGGCGGGTGCCCGCGGCGTCAGTATAGCGGAACCAGGGCGCCTGCGCGGTGCTGTCGTAGCGGAGCTCCGCGCCGGCAGAAATGGCGAGGTTGATCGCCGCGGCATTGGCAATGACCGAGGCTGCATCGCCCTGCCGCCAGGGCAGGCGCCAGCGGTAGCCATAGTTGGACATGCCCAGCAGGATGCTGCCCACCGGCATCTGCGTCACGGCGTAGTCCAGCACCCGGCGGATGCGGTTGACGGGCGAGACTGCCTGCGGCGCGGAATAGGTATAGCCCCACTCGTAGGTCATCAGCACCACCCAGTCGGCCCAGCGGCCGTGGGCGGCGTAGTCGTGGGCGGTGTACAGCAGCCCCTCCTGATCGGCGCCCTCCTTCGGCGCGATGGCCGTCGTCAGATACCAGCCGCGCTCATGAAGCAGCCCGGAGATGCGGCGCAGAAACTGGTTGTAGCTCTCCCGGTCGTAGGGGTAGACGTATTCAATGTTCAGGTTGACCCCGGCATAGCGCCGCCGGGACAGCGCCTCAAAGATGTTTTCGATCGCGGCGTCCTGCACCTGCTGGTCGGTAAAAACCGCGTGGGCGATGTCGCTGGAAAAGCCGCCGCTTTCGCTGAGATTCGTCACGGTCAGAAAGGGCGCGACGTTGCGCGCGAGCGCCGCTTCGACCAGACGGCTGTCGTCGAAGGTCACCAGCTCACCGCTGACCGTCAGACGGTTGGAGAAGGGGCAGAAAAAGCTCAGGTACGGCAGCGTTTCATTCAGCACGGCGTCGGAGATGTTCGGATAGGCGTAGGCGTTGACCAGAATCTCCTGCCGGTTGGGACGCTCCGCGCCGGGCACGAGCAGCGCCATGTTCGGAATCAGGCGGGAAGGGTCGTTGAGCTGATTGAGAAAGGCCAGGTTTTCCACGGCCGTTCCGGTTCGCCGGGCGATGCCGTAGAGCGTATCTCCGGGGCGTACGATATAAATGTCCATTTTTGTCCTCCTTTTGCTTCTTTTCCATATATATTCGGCGAAAAGGGGAAATTGACAGCGAACAGGCTGTATGGTAAAATAATACAAGAAAAGGAGGTCGCTGAGGATGGATGAAATCAAATCGCGGTTCCTGGCGCTCCGGGAGGAGGCCGAACGGCGCCTGCGCGCGGAGCCCGAGGCGCAGCTGGCCATTGCGCTGCGGAGCGCGAAGGGAGGAGAATACGCGTTAACCATGCGCGACTGGACGGATCCGGCGCCGGAGGAGGAGCTTCTGCGGACGCTGCGAGACAGCGGCGACACGGAGATGGAGCAGCTTGTCTATATCTGGCAGCAAGATTGCTGCCTCGATCTGCCGAGTATGCGTCTCCGCCGGGCGCTGCTGGCGCTGGATGAGCGCAACGCCGACACGCTCATCCTTCTCAACGGCATGGACGCGGAAGGCAGGCTTTGCCCGAAGCCGGTCCGCCTTGGAAATACCACGAAATGACAGCCAAAGAAAATCCGCGTCCTGCGACGCGGTTTTTCTTTGCATATGGACAGGCAATATGTTACAATTATGGCAATACCTCATGGCGCTGTGTGCCAGATTTTGAACATTGGAAAGGAGCACCCGATCATGATCGATCCCAAAACCAAGCGCAGCGAGGTTCCCGAGGAGCTGACCTGGAACCTGAAGGACATGTTTGAAAGCGACGAGGCCTGGATGGCCGAGTTTGAGCAGCTCAAGGAGATGCCCGCGCAGATCGCGGCCTTCCAGGGCCGCCTGGGCGAGAGCGCCGAGACGCTGCTGGACTTCCTGCGCGGGCAGGACGAGGTGGAGCTCCGCCTCAGCGTGCTCTACGGCTATGCCAGCTGCAAGAATGACCAGGATCAGGGCGACGCCCGCTATCAGGACATGCGCGGCAAGGCCATGAGCTGCCTGATCGCCATCTCCAGCGCAGCAGCCTTTGCCACGCCCGAGATCATGGCGATCGACGAGGACCGCCTGAATCTCTTCTATGTGGCCCAGCCTGAACTGGAGACCTACCGCCGCAGTCTGTATCAGATCCGCCGCCGCGCCGCGCACATCCTCTCTCCCGCAGAGGAGAAGCTGCTGGCCGCCGCCGGCGAGATGGCCGACGCGCCGGAGAATATCGGCAGCGTCTTCCGCAATGCCGACCTGAAGTTCCCCGAGGTGGAGGACAGCAAGGGCGAAAAGCACGCCCTCACCGGCGGCAGCTACGGCCCGCTGATGGAGAGCGAGGACCGCGTGCTGCGCCGCAACGCCTTTGAGACGCTGTACGGCCGCACCGGCGAGTATAAAAACACCATTGCCGCGACGCTTGACGCCCAGTTCAAGCAGCTGCGCTTCTTTGCCGAGACCCGTAAATACGGCAGCACCATCGAGGCCAGCCTTGACCGCACCGAGGTGCCCGTGTCCGTTTACACCAACCTGATCGAGGCCGTGCACGCCAATCTCGACAAGATGTACCGCTATGTCCGCCTGCGCAAGAAGCTGCTCGGCGTGGACGAGCTGCACATGTACGACGTCTACACCCCCATTGTGGCCGATGCCGCCCAGAAGATTGACTTCGAAGAGGCCAAGGCCACCGTGCTCGAGGCGCTGTCTGTGCTGGGCGAGGACTATGTTGCGCTGCTGAAGGAGGGCTTTGAGCACCGCTGGATCGACGTTTACGAGAACGAGGGCAAGCGCGGCGGCGCCTATTCCTCCGGCAACTCCCGCCCGCACCCCTATGTGCTCTTAAACCACAAGGACACGCTCGACAGCATGTTCACCCTGGCGCATGAGATGGGCCACGCGCTGCACAGCTATCACAGCTGCAAGTACCAGCCCGTCTGCACCAGCGACTATGTGATCTTCGTGGCCGAGGTGGCCTCCACCTGCAACGAGGTGCTGCTGATGCGCTACCTGCTCTCCAAGACCACGGACAAGAAGGAGCGGGCCTACCTCATCAACCACTTCCTGGATTCCTTCAAGGGCACCGTTTACCGCCAGACCATGTTCGCCGAGTTTGAGCTGATGATGGGCCGCATGGCCGAGGCCGGTCAGACCCTCACCGCCGACGCGCTGAGCGAGAAGTACCTGGAGCTCAACAAGCTCTATTTCGGCCCTGACATGATCTCCGACGATCAGATCGCCCTCGAGTGGGCGCGCATTCCGCACTTCTTCTACAACTACTACGTCTTCCAGTACGCCACCGGCTACTCCGCCGCCGTCGCTATCGCCAACCGCATCCTCACCGAGGGCGCGCCGGCGGTTGCCGACTACAAGAAGTTCCTCTCCGGCGGCAGCAGCACCGATCCCATTTCGCTGCTGAAGATCGCGGGCGTGGATATGTCCAGCCCCGCGCCGGTCAATTCCGCGCTGCAGCTCTTCGGCGAGCTGCTCGACGAGATGGAGAAGCTGGGCTGACGAACAGACCCGCGGCAAAACCGCCCCGGCGGAGAAGGTGACACGGCATGAGCGAATACTATATCCCCTCCGGGGCGGGCGAAGCGGAGCTGACCGAAAAGCGCTCCCGCTTCCTGGGCCACGTGCGCTGCGTGGAAACGGAGGACGAGGCCCGCGCCTTTATCGCGGAGATGAAAAAGGAATACTATGACGCCCGGCACAACTGCTGGTGTTATCGGATCCGCGGCGGCCCCGAGCGTTATTCCGACGACGGCGAGCCCCAGGGCACGGCCGGCATCCCAATGCTGGAGGTCTTCCGCCGCGAGGATGTGACCAACGCCGTCTGCGTGGTGACGCGCTATTTCGGCGGCGTGCTGCTCGGCACCGGCGGCCTTCTGCGCGCCTATACCCAGAGCGCGAAGGACGCGCTGGACGCGGCGGGCATTTCCGTCGTGCGGCGCTGGGTGGAGGCGCTCGTCGCCTGCCCCTATGCGATGCTGGAGCGGATCAAGCTGGAGACGGCGGCCTTCGGCGGCGTGGTCGCGGACATGGACTACGGCGCGGATGTGACGCTCACGGTCCTCCTTCCGGAGACGGCGGCGGAGGACTACGGCGCACGGCTGTTCGATCTGAGCGCAGGAAAGATCGAGGCGCAGTTTTGCGGCGAGTGTTTTCGCCCGGTGCCCGTTACGGGCAAATAGGATCAAACGACAACCCCCCCGGGAGGCAGTGCAAAGCTGCCATCCCGGGGGTTCCTTTATGGGACGATTAATCCTCCCAGTCCTCTTTCCGCGGCTCCTCATAGCCGGGGATGAAGCCTTTGATCCGGCCGAAGAGCTCCGGCCCGACGACGGCCTCGCATTCGATGGCCTCCTCGGTGTAATCCAGGCGCTGCACGGCCGCCTCGCGGCTGAGCGCGTCCACGATGCCGGCGCTGGCGTAGGGAATGCGGAGCGTTACGCGGCGCTTGCCCCGGTCAAGCATCTCCGAGAGCTTTTTGACCAGCGCGTCTGCGCCCTCGCCGCTTTTGGCCGAGAGGCAGACCAGGTCCTCGCCGTGGGGCAGGATGCCGATATAGGCGTCGCACTTGTTGAACACGCGCAGACAGGGGGTCGATTCCGCGCCGAGCTGGCGGATCAGCTCATCCACCACGCGACTCTGCTCCTCCCATTCGGGGTTGGAGATGTCGATCACGTGCAGCAGCACATCGGCATAGCGCAGCTCCTCAAGCGTGGCCTTAAAGGCTTCGATCAGATGCGTGGGGAGCTTGCGGATAAAGCCGACGGTGTCGGAGAGCAGCACCTCGGTTGTCTCGTCGAGCGACAGGCGGCGGGTGGTGGTGTCCAGCGTGTCAAAGAGACGGTCGTTGGCGGGAATGTCAGAGCCGGTGAGACAGTTTAGGAGCGTGGATTTGCCGGCGTTGGTGTAGCCCACCAGCGCAACGACCGGCATGGCGTTTTTTTCGCGGCGGCGGCGCTGCGTGCTGCGCACCTTGCGCACGGCGGCCAGCTCCTCCTCCAGCTTCTGGATCTTGCGGCGGATGTGGCGGCGGTCGGTCTCCAGCTGCGTCTCGCCGGGGCCTCGCGTGCCGATGGGCGAGGAACCGCCGGAGGCGGTCTGCCGCACCAGATGTGTCCACATGCCGGTCAGGCGCGGCAGCAGGTATTTATACTGCGCCAGCTCCACCTGAAGCTGACCCTCGCGGGTCTGCGCCCGCTGGGCAAAGATGTCGAGAATCAGGCCGCTGCGGTCGAGCACCTTGACGCCGAGCTCCTCGCTCAGCACGCGCATCTGCGAGGGCGTCAGCTCGTTGTCGAACACGGCCATGTCGCAGTCGTTCGCGGCGATCAGCTCCTTGAGCTCCTGCACCTTGCCGTCACCGATGAAGCTGCGGGGGTCGGGCGTGGGGCGGTTCTGCATGACGATGGCCACGGTATCGCCGCCCGCGGTGTCCACCAGAGCGGCCAGCTCGTCCATCGAAACCTCCGTGGAGCGCTCCTTCTCGTCCATGCTGGCAGCCGAGAGCCCGGCCAGCACGGCCCGTTCCCGCTTTTCAGTCGTTGTTTCCATAGATAGAATCCTTTGTCAGAAAGTGAATACCGCCACAGCGGCGGCAGAACGAGACATAAAAAGGCCTCCGGCGCGCCCCCTGATGGGAGACGTCCCGGAGGCGCTCTTTTTTCAGGGCGGCTCAGCGGTGGGTGAAAACGACATCGCCGAGATCATCGTCGCTGATCACCAGCGTGTCACCGACGATGGAAAAAACGGAGTCTTCGTCGTCGTTAATGATGACTTTGTCACCATCCACGGTGTAAGTGCCGTTCATATCCTCAGCGCTGAACATTTCCTCAGTATCCATTTCTCCCATGGCCTGCTCCAGCAGATCATCGAGAGAGGAACCGGAAGCCTCTTCAAACTGCTCTACCGTCATGCCCTGGGCTTCGATCATGGAGACAAGGAAGCTTTTGAGCGCGTTTTTCAGCGCGGGGAGCGCAGCTTCCATGTCAACAGCGCCTTCGACCGTTCCGTCCTCCTTGAAGGTCAGGAGAATATAGAAGTCGATCGGATCTGTGCCGAACATGGCAGCAGACTCGGGATCGGAAGCGGCCATCGCCTGCAGCAGGTCGATCTTGGCTTCCCAGGTGCCGATGAGCCAGGCGTTGTCGCCCTCGGGCGCAGGCGCAGCTTCCTCGGTGGGCTCCGGCGTCGGCTCGGGGGTGGGCTCAGGCGTGGGCTCCGGGGTGGGTTCCGGGGTGGGCTCCGGTGTGGGTTCGGGCGTGGGTTCGGGTGTCGGCTCCGGTGTGGCTTCGGAGGCCGGTTCCGGGGTGGCCTCTTCGGCGGGCTCCGAGGCGCGGTCGGTTTTGTGCGCTTCGGGAATCTCCTCTTCGGCATCCTTTTTCTCCGGCGTCGTACCGCCGCAGGCGGCCAGAGCCAGAAGCATGCAAAGGGCCAGAATCAGTGCAAGAAGTTTTTTCATGTTGTCCTCCTGTCAGAACGCGTGTTTCGGTCTGAGAATACTGCTGCGCGCAGAAACAAAGGGCTGTTTTCGCTGTAAACAGCCGGTTTTGTTTACTATATCACCATTGGCAGCAGAGGTCAAGCCTCGTCCCGTTCCTCGGGCGGAAGCAGAAAAACAATAAAAACAAAGCAGAGCGGAAATCCGCTCTGCTTTGCTTTATGGGATGAGGACAAAATGAAAAAGATGAAAACTGTTTCTTACGGTGTTTATCTTAGCCAGAAGTTGTTTCAGAAAAAACCGAGATTGTGTTAAGAGATTGTTAAATCTTATGTAAACTGAAAACCGAGGCGTCAAAGGGGGCGTTTTTCAGTCAAACGCAAGGTTCCAGATCGTGTCCGGGGGGAGATCGGCCGGAGCAAAAGCGAGGTATGGCTCGCCGCTTTCCGCGGGCAGCCAGAGCCGCACACGCGCACAGCCGAGCACCGCGCCGAGGCTCGCTGCGGCTTCCGGCTCCACGCCGAGCAGCTCGCGCACTTCCGCGACGCCGTCGCTGACGTAGGCTGCGGCCAGCCCTTCGCCGAGCGCGTAGAGCCCGCCGCCGCAGGCGCGGCAGTTGGCTTCCTCCAGCCGCAGCGCGGCTTCCGGCAGGCGCAGATGCGGCATCCCCCGCAGCAGCGCCTCCCGCCGCCGCCCGTATTCCGCTGCGCCGATCGGCTGCCAGGCGGGGTTGGGGCGGCTGTCCAGCTCATGCCGTTCGCGGCAGAGCGCGCAGCGGACGCCGAGAAGCTTTTCGTACCAGGCATAGAGGCCTGGCTCGGCGGGCAGCGTGCAGATCAGCTCCGCGCCGCGCTCACGCCCAAGGGCAGCGGCCGCCTGCGACAGCCTTCCGCCGAGACCGCGGCCCCGTGCGCCGGGATCGACCGCCACGGCGTAGAGATAGCCGCAGCGGCGGACGCGCCCGCTTTCGCAGAGCTCCGGGGCGGTGATAATATAGGCCGCGCCGAGCGGGCGGCTGTTCTCAACCGCCGCCACTCCGCTGCCGATTTCCGGCAGGATACGGAAGAATTCCTCCACATAGGCCACCGGGTCACCAAAAACGCGATGCCAGAGCTCCACCAATGCAGCGCGATCCTCCGACCGGATTTCTCGGATTTCAGTCATCGATCCACCTCGCGGTGTACTTCCTCAGCAGGTATTCCGGCTTGTAGGACTCCTTCGAGCGCCGCAGCGGCTCGAGGCCCATGTCGTCCTCGCGGTTCATGTAGCGCAGGTCGGGATGGCGCGCCATCAGAAGGCGCGTCAGCTCCCGGCAGACCATCGGATAGGCGCCGTTGATGCTGGCGTCGGCCTTTTCAAAATGCACGTCGAAGGTGTCGCGGCTGCACATTTCGCCCATTGTAAAGCCAACGATCTTCCCGTTGACGCGCAGCGCGCCGCCCTCCAGACCCAGACGCTCGAAGGCCGCGAAGGCGCGCACCACGGCGTCGTGCTCATAGATGACGCTCGGGTCGAGCCGCGCGGCGTTTTCCTCGTTCCAGACCACCAGCATATCCAGGCAGCCGGGAATCAGCTCGCGCGTGATCGGCACGAAGTCCCAGTCGTTCTCCGCCTCGAAGCGGTTGCAGTGGTTTTTCTTGCCGTGCAGCGCCTTGCCGGCGTAGGTGGAGAGCTTTTCTGCGAGATAGAGGTAGTCGGCGTTGTTGACGTCCTCCTGATAGCTGAAGCGGCCGGGATAGTCCTGCTCCAGCAGCGCCTGGTGCGCCTCGGTGATGCCGCGCAGACAGAAGGGATAGCCCTTGAAAGCGGCAAATTCCCGCAGAGCCTCAATGGCCGGACGCAGCGGGCCGCTGCCGATCGGGAAGACGAAGGTCGGCTTGCCGTCGTAGCGGAGCTTGGTGAGCATGCGGTCGCCGCAGCGGGCGATCAGCTGCCGGTAGCGGCGGTCCCAGATAAAGATGTTGCCGAAATTATAGTCCGCGCTGCGGCTGTTCTCGGCGCGGACAAGCTCATCCACCCAGGGCTTGTCGCAGAGGGTGACGTTTTTGAAGTCAATCATAGATTCTCCAGTTTTATGTTTCGTAGACGTCGGGGCAGAGCTCCCGGATCTGCTGGCGCAGCTTGACCAGATCCTCGAAGGCCTCGGGCCGCTTGCTCTCGTCCCGCAGCAGCGCGGAGGGGTGATAGGTGGCCATGTACATCCGACCGGCGTGCTCAAACCAGATGCCGTGCTCCCGGGTGATGCGGAGATCGGCCTTCATGATGCCCTGCGCGGCGATGCGTCCGAGGCAGATGATGATCATGGGGTCGACGAGCGCAATCTGCCGCGCGAGGAAGGAGCAGCAGGCTTCCTGCTCGGCGGGCAGCGGGTCGCGGTTGCGCGGCGGGCGGCACTTGACGATGTTGGCAATATAGACTTTCGTGCGGTCGAGGTCGATGATCTCAAGCATCGTGTCCAGCAGCTTGCCGGCCGGGCCGACAAAGGGAATGCCCTGCAGATCTTCCTGCTCGCCGGGACCCTCGCCGATAAACATGATTTTTGCGCGCTCGTTGCCGTCGCCGAACACCAGGTTGTGCCGGCCGCGGCAGAGCTCGCAGGCTTCGCAGCGCGCGCAGTCGCGCTTCAGCTTGTTCCAGGAATCTTCCATCAGTTTTCCTCCGAGTCGCGCGCCAGGCTCAGCAGCAGCTCCCTGCGGTTGTTTTCGGGAAACTCGATCACGTAATCCAGCAGAAACTGCAGCATATCGCCCAGCGCCGGGCCGCGCAGCCCGAGCGCGAGCAGATCGTCGCCGGTCACGGCCAGGTGCTTCATGCTGAAGCATTCGCCGCTGTTGAGCACCGCGCGCAGCGCGCGGTAGCTGCTGCCGCCCTGCAGCGCGTCCCGGCAGCGGGCGGCGCAGATGACGGACTCCGTGCCGTATTGGTTCAGGAGCTTCTTCCACTCGGTGGGGCGGCCAGGCGTCGGCAGGCGGAGAATGGCCGCGCAGTCGCTGCAGCAGCGAATGGTGCGGCTGTCCAGCCGCAGGCGGAGCAGAAAATCCTCCGCGGCGCGGATGCAGCCCTGCTCCTCCAGCAGCTCGCAGAACAATGCCCAGCGAAAGAGCGCCTTGCGCGGTACGGCGGTGAGCCGGTAGAGCGTGGCATAGTCCGGCAAACGCTGCAGCAGATAGGCGTCGAGCAGCCCGGCGGCGATCAGATCGTCCATGCGCTCGGGGCGCGGGCTCAGCAGCAGCTTTTCCGTTTCGTCGCGCACGCGCTCGGGCGAAAGCCCGGCGGCCAGATGCGCCTGCCGCCCGATGGCCGCGGCGGTCTCCGGCTCGATCCGGAAGCCCAGGCGGGCGGAGAAGCGCAGCGCGCGGAACATGCGCAGCGCATCTTCCTCAAAGCGGCGATCGGGATCGCCGACGCAGCGGATGATTTTGTTCTGAATGTCCTGCACGCCACCGAAGGGATCGGCCACAAAGCCGTCCGGCGGCAGGGCAATCGCGTTCATGGTGAAATCCCGGCGGCTGAGGTCGGTGGTCAGATCACCCACATAGCTCACGGCGTCGGGGTGCCGGTGGTCGGAATAGCTGCTCTCGCTGCGGAAGGTGGTCACCTCGACCTGCCGCGACTGGACGACGACGGTCACGGTGCCGTGGCGCAGGCCGATCGGCAGCGTGTGTGGAAAAATCTCCATCACCTGGTCGGGCAGCGCGCTGGTGCACACGTCCCAGTCGTGCGGATGCACGCCCATCAGCATGTCGCGGACGCAGCCGCCCACCAGATAGGCCAGATGCCCCCGGGCCTGGAGCGTAGTCAGAACGGAGCGGACATATTTCGGCGGTGTGATCATAGACATATCATCACTCCCGTAAATTGTTGGTTGCAATCGGCGGAGATTAAGCATATAATAAGCGTAATTTGGCGCAGTTTCGGGCGCCGCTGCGCGCCCTGTCTTTTTCATTGTATCATTTTTAAACGGGCGCTTCAATACTGTTTTTCGGGGTTTCCATCTATGTCAGATTTCAACAACTTTCTTTCTCCTGGCCGCAGGGGTCACCTGGTCGGCATCGGCGGGGTCTCGATGTCCTCGCTGGCCGAGGTGCTCAAGGGCATGGGACTTCTCATCAGCGGCTCGGATATGAGCGAGAGCAAAAACGTGCAGGGTCTGCGCGCCATCGGCATTCCGGTGACAATCGGCCACGCGGCAGAGAACATTGCCGGCGACGTGGAATTTGTGGTTCGCACGGCGGCCGTGCACGACGAAAACCCGGAGATTGCCGCGGCACGCGCCAGGGGCATCCCGGTTTTCGAGCGCACCCAGGCCTGGGGCGCGATTTCCAAGGACTATGAAAACGCGCTCTGCATCGCCGGCACCCACGGCAAAACCACCACCACCTCCATGTGCACGCACATCCTGATGGCGGCGGATCGCGACCCGACCGTGATGATCGGCGGCACGCTGCCGCTCTTGAACGCCGGCCACCGCGTCGGCCACGGCAATACCATCATTATGGAGGCCTGCGAGTACTATAACTCCTTCCTGTCCTTCCATCCCACGGTGGCGGTGATCCTCAACGTGGAGGCCGATCATCTGGACTTTTTCAAGGATCTGGAGGACGTGGAGCATTCCTTCCGCGCTTTTGCCGAGCGTGTGCCGGAGGACGGCACCGTGGTCGCCAACGCCGACGATGAAAATACGATGAACACCCTCCGGGGCATCAATCGCAAGATCATCACCTTCGGCCTGGAGAAAAAGGCGGACGTGACGGCACGCAACATCGAGTTCAAGGGCGCCAACAGCCATTTTGACATTGTCTACAAGGGCCGGAAGTTTGCCGAAGTGACGCTGCATGTGCCCGGCCTGCACAACGTGAAAAACGCGCTGGCCGCTACAGCTGCGGCCATCTGCCTCGGCATCCGCCCCACGGCGGTAAAGTACGGCCTGGCCGGCTTCAACGGCGCCGGACGCCGCTTCGAATTCAAGGGCAAGTATAACGGCGCGGACGTCTACGACGACTACGCCCACCATCCCGGTGAGCTGAAGGTGCTGCTGGACACGGTGGAGCAGCTGGGCTACACCCGCACGATTCTGGTTTTCCAGCCGCACACCTACAGCCGCACTGCGGCGCTGTTTGAGGACTTCGTCGAGCAGCTCCGCCGCCCCGATCTGTTGGTGCTGGCGGAAATCTACGCCGCCCGCGAGAAGAACACAATCGGCATCTCCTCGGCGGCGCTGGCCGAGCGGGTCGATGGCGCGATCTTCTGCCCGAGCTTTGCCGAGCTGGAGAGCACGCTGCGAGGTCTTGCCCGGCCGGGCGACATTATCCTCACCGTCGGCGCCGGCGACGTATACAAGGTCGGCGAGGATCTGGTGAAATAGAGCTTAGTGCTTAGTGAGTAGTGCATAGCGGAGAGACGGACTTATCTGTAAATGGTGAAAGCAGTGGGCTGTGACATTCGTCACAGCCCACTGCTTTTTTCTAAGCACTAAGCACAAATTCACCGGATGTCCTCGACGACCTTGGTGGGCGGAGCCTCAACGATCTCGGGATGCTCAAACATGTAGCGGAAGGCGCGCAGCAGCTGAGCGTAGTAATGACCGTCCACAATGCCCTCGTCCAGTACCAGCTTGGTGTCGATGTACTTGTTGTCAATCACTTTGCCGTGACGGTCGATCTCGTAGGCGTGGCGCTTGGCGCCGAAGGCGATGAACAGCGGCAGCGTACCGAAGTTATAGATGTGGTGATAGACGGGACCGATGCGCAGTGAGCCGAGGTCGGTGATAATCATGGAGCCGTGGAAGGGACTGACGTCGGTCAGCTTCTCGGGCAGCCAGCCGAAATAGTCCATCACGCGCAGCAGACCGATGGCAGCCCGCAGCAGGAAGCGCGGCAGACTCGCGGCGACTTCGGCAAAATCCTCGGTGCCGTTGTTCTCGTCGCTGTCCTTGATCTCGTTGATCTTCTCGTTCATCTTGCGGTACACGTCAAAAATGGTGTCCGTCGGCTGGAAGCGCACCTTGATGGTGGTTTCGGTCGCGTCAATGGTCAAATCGCGCTTGACGGTCATGACGACCTCGATATCCTTGTGCGCAAAGATGCGGCGGCCGGCGACAAAGCGGTTGATGCCCGGCAGCATGGATACCGCGCGCACATAGCAGGCGATAATGAAGTGCAGCAGGCCAATGCCCTTGTAGCCCTCCACGCGCAGCTGGCGCAGACGGCGATCCACCGCAGTGACCTCAAAGGCCTCCTCGTAATGGACAAAGCGGTCGTTGCGCTGGGGCATGATGTAGGGGACGAATTTGTTGAAGGCCGGCAGCGTGCGCAGCAGGCGCCCATCTTTCCGGTCGCCGGGGCGGCGTCTATATTCACTCATAGGAAACCCTCCCGCAAGAAGCAATGAATTTTTGAATAAAAATATTATAACGTGAATCCCGGCGCATGACAAGAGTGAATTTGTTCAATCCGCCGATCTTAAGGCGTTTTTTGGGCGTACGCGGGGATTTTTGCCGTGCTTTTCTTGCGCCGGGGACATGGATATGCTATACTATTTCTCTAACTCAGAACATATACCGAAAGCAAGAACAATCCAATGGAGAGAAACCTATGCTGAAATTGAGAATGATACTGGCCATGCTGGCGGGACGGGCCGTGCGCCTTGTCTCCCGGCTGCTGCACCGCGGCGGCACGGACATGCCGGGCCGCATCGCGCTGAAAATCTGCCCGGGGCTGCTGCGGCTGCTTGCGGCAGAGGTCAAAAGCCTCGCCATCACCGGCACCAACGGCAAAACCACCAGCGCGCGCATGATCGAGGAGGCCTTCCGGGAGGCGGGGCTGAGCTATTTTGCCAACCGTTCCGGCGCGAATCTGATCTCCGGCATCACGACGGAGTTTATCATGAACGCCGACTGGCGCGGCCGGCCGCGGAAGGAATACGCGATCATCGAGTGCGACGAGGCCGCGGCCAAAAAGGTCTTCGGCCAGCTCAAGCCCCGCGTGGTCGTGGTCACGAACCTCTTCCGCGATCAGCTTGACCGCTACGGCGAGGTGACCCATACGCTCGCAAACATCCGCGAGGCCATGCAGGGCGCGCCGGAGGCGCTGCTCTGCCTCAACGCCGACTGTTCGCTCACCGCGTCTCTCGCGGGCGACCTGCCGAACCGCGTCGTCTGGTACGGCGTCAACGAGGGCGCCGCCTCCAGCCGGCCGAAGCCCGCGATCTCCGACGCGACGCACTGCATCCGCTGCAAGACGGAGTATGAGTACAGCTATATTACCTACGGCCATCTCGGCGGCTATCGCTGCCCGCGCTGCGGCTACCGGCGGCCGGCGGCCGATATCGCCGTGACCGAGGTGATCGAGCAGCGCGCCGACGGCAGCACGGTCGTCGTCAATCTTCGCGGCAGCCGCCGGGTGGTGGAGATCAATCTCCCCGCTATGTACAATGTCTATAACGCCGTTGGCGCACTCGCGGCGGTGACCGCCATGGGTCTTGACGCCGAAACGGCGATTCATGCGCTGGGCAGCTTCTCCTGCGGCTTCGGGCGCATGGAGCAGTTCCGGCTCGGCCGGAAGGGCGCGCGCATGATGCTGGTGAAAAATCCTGCCGGCTGCAACCAGGTGCTGGAATTCCTTGAAACGATCAGCGACCGCTTTGTGGTGGTGGTCTGCCTCAACGACCGCCATGCCGACGGCACCGATGTCTCCTGGATCTGGGACGCCGAGTTTGAGACCCTGGGGCGGCTGGGCAGCCGCCTGCGCCGGGTGATCGTCTCCGGCGACCGCGCGGCGGATATGCGCGTGCGCATCAAATACGCCGGGGTGCCGGATGAGCGCATCGCGGTGCAGCGGGATTATGATGCGCTGGTGCGGGAGCTCGAAAAGGCCGAGGAACCGGTTTTCCTGATGCCCACTTACACCGCCATGCTCGAGCTGCGGCAGACGGTGATCCGCCATGTGGGCGGCAGCGAGTTTTGGGCATAAGGAGGCGGCGGACATGGAACTGAACATCTGCCATCTGTACCCCGACGTGTTGAACCTCTACGGCGACGGGGGCAATATCATCACCCTGACGCGGCGGCTGCGCTGGCGCGGGATCGAGGCGAAGGTGACGCGCGCGCCGATCGGCTCGCCGGTTTCGCTCACGGGAGCCGACTTCGTCTTCATCGGCGGCGGCCAGGACTTTGAGCAGCAGGTGCTGCTGGAGGATCTGCACCGCGGCCGCGACCGTGAGATCAGGGCTGCCATTGAGGACGGCCTGCCGTTTTTGACGATCTGCGGCGGCTATCAGATGCTGGGCAGCTATTACGAGACCTATGACGGCCAGCGCTGCGACTTCATCGGCGCGCTGGATCTCTATACCGTCGGCTCGAAGACGCGCATGATCGGCAACTACAAGTTTCAGTGCACGCCGGACGCCGGCGGAAGCCTGATCGTCGGCTTTGAAAACCACAGCGGCAAAACCCGCCTCGGCAGCGGCGTAAAGCCCCTCGGCCAGGTGCTCGCGGGCTTTGGCAACAACGGCGAGGACGGCACCGAGGGCGCGCACTACAAAAACGTCTTCGGCAGCTACAGCCACGGCCCGATGCTGCCGAAAAACCCCGCCTTTGCCGATTTCCTGCTGGTCACGGCGCTTGAGCGCAAATACGGTCGGGCGGAACTCGAGCCCTTGAACGATGCCGCCGAGCTCGCCGCCCATGACGAAATGGCAGAGAAAATTCGGAAATAAAAGGAACGGTTTTATGATACGTTTTTACAACGGAAGGACGCTGCGCTTTGAGCCGGCGCTGCGCGTGACGGAGGATGAGGTCTGGGTCGACGGCGGCCGCATCACCTATTGCGGCCCGGCGCGCGCCGACGCGCCCGCCTTCGAGCGGCAGATCGACCTGAAGGGCGACCTGCTGATGCCGGGCTTCAAAAACGCCCATACGCACACGGCGATGACCTTTCTGCGCTCAAAGGCGGACGACATGCCGCTCGACCGCTGGCTCTCCGAGCAGGTATGGCCCAACGAGGCAAAACTCACCGACGAGGCGGTCTATACCTTTACCAAGCTCGGTATCATGGAGTATGTCAGCAGCGGCATTACCGCCTGCTTCGATATGTACGTCCATAACGACGCTTTCACCGCCGCCTGCATCGACGCGGGCTTTCGCGCGGTGATCTGCTCGGGGCTCAACAACTTCGACCGCGACGTGGAGCAGACCGAGCGGGACTTCCTCAAATACAACAGCCTGCATGAGCTGATTTCCTTCCGTCTCGGCATCCACGCCGAGTACACCACCAGCCTCGAGCGCATGACATATGCTGCGTCTCTGGCGGAGAAGTATCAGGCGCCCTGCTTTACGCATCTGAGTGAGACGAAGGCGGAGGTGGAGGGCTGCCTCGCCCGCTACGGCAAAACGCCCCCGCAGCTGCTGGACGAGCTGGGCTTTTTCCGCTACGGCGGCGGCGGCTATCACTGCGTGCACATGAGCGAGGAGGATATCGCGCTGTTTGCCGAAAGGGGACTCTGGGCGGTGACCTGCCCGGGCTCGAACCTGAAGCTTGCGAGCGGCGCCGCGCCGATCGAGAAGCTGCGGAGGGCGGGCGTGAAGCTTGCCATCGGCACCGACGGCGCGGCCAGCAACAACGCGCTCGACTTTTTCCGGGAGATGTACCTCGTCACCGGGCTGCAGAAGCTCACCGAGGGCGATGCCTCCGCCTGCCCGGCGGGCGAAGTGCTGCGCATGGCCTGCGCCGGTGGCGCTGGCGCGATGGGCCTTGCCGACTGCGACGACATCGCCCCCGGCAAGCGGGCGGATCTCGTCGTCATCAATCTCCGGCGGCCGAATATGCAGCCGCTTCACAACATCCCCAACAACCTCGTCTACGCCGGCTCTAAGGAAAACGTCCGCCTGACGATGGTGAACGGGAAGATTCTGTACGAAAACGGGAACTTCTTCGTGGGCGAGGAGCCGGAGCAGATCTATGCAGCGGCCAACGCCTTTGTCAGGGGGCTGCGGAGATGAGAGAGATCGACCTGCACGTGCATACCACGGCCTCTGACGGCACCTTTGCCCCCGCCGCGGCGGTGAAGCTCGCGGCCGAGACCGGTCTGCGCGCCATCGCCGTCACCGACCACGACAGCGCCTTCGGATATCCCGAGGCGGCGAAAGCCGGCGCGGCGCTCGGCGTCGAGGTGGTGCCCGGCATTGAGATCAGCACCAAGTTTCACCGTGCGGTGCACATCCTGGGCTATTACATCGACCCGCACTCGCCGCAGCTTGAGCCGGTGCTGAACTGGGTGGTGCAGGACCGCGACGAGCGCAACAAAAAAATGGCGGCGCTGATGGCCGCCGACGGACTGCCCGTGAGCTACGAGCAGATGCACGAGCGCTTCGGCCCGGTGATCGGGCGGCCGCATTTTGCCCGCGTGCTGGTGGAGCTGGGGCTGGCCGGGAGTATCAACGAGGCCTTTGACAAATACGTGGAAAAGGGCCGGAAATACTATGTCGGCCGCAATTTCCTCTCCATCGAGCGCAGCATCGAAATCATCCGCGCTGCCGGCGGCGTGCCGGTGCTGGCGCATCCTTTCCAGTACAGGATGGACGACGCGGGGCTGCGCGAGCTCATCGAGCACTGCATGGAAAGCGGCCTGATGGGCATGGAGTGCCTGTATTCGGGTTACGACGCCGAGATGAGCGCCTATCTGCTGCATCTGGCGGCGGAATACGGGCTGCTCCCCACCGGCGGCAGCGATTTTCACGGGACGAACAAGCCCCATATCGCTCTCGGCCGCGGCATTGACGACAATCTTGAGGTGCCGTATGCGTATCTGGAAGGGCTGAAGGAAGCCGCAGGGCATCGCTGACAGAAGACAGCAAAAGATCCGGGAGACGCAGTCCCCCGGATCTTTTGCTGTTTAATCTGTGTCCATTGTTTGTTTAATCGACTCGTTCCGCACCCCAGAAGAAGAGGGCGACGGTGCCCGGGCCGGTGTGGCTGCCGATGGTGGTGCCGATGTTGTTGATGACCACCTTGCCCTTGAGTTTCGGGAAACGGGCTTCGACGAGATCGGCGACCGCGCGAGCGTCGTCCATGCAGGCGGACATGGAGATATAGCACTTGCCGTCGTAGTCGAGCCCCTTGTCGGCAAATTCCTCCATCTTGTCCACGATCTGGCGGATGACGCGCTTCTTGGTGCGCACCTTGAAGCGGGGGATGAGGCGGCCGAGATTGTCCATGTTCATCAGCGGGCAGATTTCGAGCAGGCCGCCGAAGACCGCCGCGGTCTTGGAAATGCGGCCGCCCTTGACGAAGAAGCTCAGGTCGGTGGAGAAGAACCAGTGGTGCAGCTTCAGGCGGTTTTTCTCGATCCAGTCAGCCAGCTCGGCTGCGCTCAGACCCTCGTCGCGCTTGGCGGCCGCGGTGTCCATGATGAGGCCGTAGCCGGAAGAGGCGCCGAGAGAGTCGATCACATAGATTTTGCGCTCGGGGAAGCGCTCCATGGCGATATTCGCCGCGTTGCGGGCGGAGTTGATGGTGGCGGAGATGCCGGAGGACAGCGTCACGTGCACGATGTCCTTGCCCTGCTCGAGGAAGGGCGTGAAGAAGTCCAGATATTCCTGAATGCTGACCTGGGAGGTCTTGGTATCGGCGCCCTCCTTCATCATGCGGTAGAAATCGTCAAAGGGCACGCTCTGCCCCAGGTCGTCGGGGTAGTCCTTGCCGTCGAGGATGTAGTGGAAGCAGACATAGTGGACGTCGATCTGCTCAAAATGCTCTTTGGACAGATCGGCCGTCGAGCAGCAGCTGATGATATAATCGGCCATGGAAGGATCTCCTCTCAATATAATTACATTTTTATCCTACCGTGCAAGCGCGAAAAAGCCAAGCTACTCCCGTCTCCTTTCGCTCTACTGCGCGAAAGAGCCACGGGCAGACTTCTCTACCCGCGGCTCTACAAATCGTAGAATCGGCTTATTTGCTGATTTTTTTGACAATTTGACGCACATCCGGCACGCGCTTGATGTTGCAGCTGAGAAAGACGATGGCCTCCGCCGGAACCGCCAGCAGGAACAGCTGCCACGGCCGGTGCAGCGGAAGAAAGAAAAAGGCGAGGACAAAAAGACTCAGTACAAAGGCGGCCAGAATGTACTGCAGGTGTCGCCCGTGCTTCAACACGCAGACCAGGATCATATACACCAGAATCTCCACGGACAGCGCCACCAGAAAGACGCGCCATTCGATGATGTTGATGAGCCAGAGCGTGACAAAAACCGCGAGCGCCACGGTGAAAATGCCCAGCAGCACAATTGCGATAATGACGTTGACGCTGTAGCTCGGGCCGGGCTGCTCCTCCTCGGTCACGGTCGGCTCCCATTTGTCGTGCGCCGAGAGCAGATCGTTCACCGTCACGCCGAAGAGCTCCGCCATCTGCACCAGCACATAGGCGTCGGGGATGGCCTCGCCGCGCTCCCATTTGGAGATAGTCTTGTCCGAATAATTGAGTTTCGCGCCCAGCTCCGCCTGCGTCATGCCGTGGCTCGTGCGCAGATTGATGATATTGCTGGCTGAGATCAGCTTCAGATCAGATAGTTCCAAGAAAATACCTCAAAATAATTATTCCGAATTTCTAATTCCGAACTCCGAATTTCAACACTGCGACCTGCGGCTCCATGAAGGGCTCCACGGTCAGCGTGTCGCTGTCGTAATCATGGATCAGCTCCGGGGATTCAAACTGCCAGGCAAAATCCCGCACCGTTTCCAGGCGGTGCCCGCCGCGGTTGCCGTCGCGGTAGTGCATCGGAATCACGACCGTCGCCATGATCTCGTCGCAGATGCGCTTGGTCTCCTGGGAGGGAAGTCCTGTGCAGCTGCCGGCGCAGATCATCACCACATCAGCCCCGAAGAGACGGGAAATCTGCCCGCCGTCGAGCTGGGTGCCAATGTCGGCCATGTGCACGAGCTTGAGTCCGTCTGCTTCCAGCACATGAATGTCACAGAAGCCGCGCCAGTTACCCATTTTAAAGTCGTGCGGCACGCGGATTTTCGTGATTTCGAAGGGACAGTCGCTCGCCGGACGGCCGGAGAGCTTCACGCCCTCGCGGTAGTTGTGGCCGTAGTGCTCGTGGCTGACCAGCAGCAGATCCGCCGTGGTGCGCAGCTTCGGATAGCCGTTGATGTAGTCGCTGTTGTAGGGGTCAATCACAATGCGAAAGCCCTTGTGGGTAATAGCAAAGCAGGCATGCCCCAGCCACTGAATCTCCATGGCGCGTCCTTTCCCTGCCGGCGCTTGCCAGCACCGGACGTGTGTAGTATAATCAGCCTGAATAGATGAATAATAACATAAAAAAGATCGTATGACAAGGTGGAATTCGAAATGCCCAACCGTTTGCAGCATGAAAAATCGCCCTATTTGCGCCAGCACGCCGACAATCCCGTGGACTGGTATCCCTGGGGGGAGGAGGCCTTTGAGAAGGCGCGGCGCGAGAACAAGCCCGTGTTTCTCTCCATCGGCTACGCGACCTGCCACTGGTGCCACGTGATGGCGCGGGAGTCCTTTGCCGACGCGGAAGTGGCGGAGGAGCTCAACCGCGATTATGTGCCGGTGAAGGTGGACCGCGAGGAGCGGCCGGACGTGGACGCAGTGTATATGCGCGCCTGCATGGCGATGAACGGCAGCGGCGGCTGGCCGCTGACGGTGCTCCTGACGCCCGAGCAGAAGCCCTTCTTCGCCGCGACCTATCTGCCGAAATTGAACCGCGGCCGCCAGCTTGGCCTGCTGCCGCTGCTGCGCGCGGCGGCGCAGAAATGGCAAAGCGACCCGGCGGGGCTGCGGCGCACCGGCGCGGAGCTCACCGAAGCGCTCGCGCGAAGCGTCCACGCGGAGGCGGACACAGCGGAGCCCTCTCTCGGGCAGGCCGAGCGGGCGGCGGAGCAGCTGATGGCAAGTTTCGACGCCGAGTACGGCGGCTTCGGCACGGCGCCGAAGTTCCCCGCGGCGCACAATCTGCTCTTCCTGCTGCGCTGCGCCCATGCGAAGGAGGACAAAGAAATCCGCGCCGCAGTGGACAAAACGCTGCAGCAGATGGCGCGCGGCGGCATTTTCGACCAGCTCGGCGGCGGCTTTTCCCGCTATTCCACCGACCGGGAGTGGCTGGCGCCGCATTTTGAAAAAACACTGTATGACAACGCCCTGCTGATCCTGGCTTATACCGAGGCCTGGCAGGACGGTCGCCTTGCGCTCTACCGCTCTGTGGCCGAGCGCACGCTGGACTACTGCCTACGCGAGCTGCGGGATGAGCGAGGCGGCTTTTACGCCGGGCAGGACGCGGACAGCAAGGGCGAGGAGGGCTCCTACTACCTCTTCACGCCCGGGGAGGTCAAAGCCGTGCTGGGCGAGAGCGAGGGGCGCGGTTTCTGCGAGTGCTACGATATCACCGACGAGGGCAATTTTCACGGCAAAAGCATCCCGAATCTGCTCCTGAACCAGCGCTGGCAGCTGGTGCCCGAGGGCTACGGGGCCTACCGGGAAAAGCTGCGGCACTTCCGGCAGGAGAGATTGCCGCTTGCGGTGGACAACAAGGTGCTGACCGGCTGGAACGGTCTGATGCTGATGGCGCTCGCGCGTGCGGCACGGGCCTTTGACAGCGCCCGGTATCTGGACGCGGCGCACAACCTGGCGGCTTTTCTTGCCCGGGAGCTGGGCGGCCCGACGGCGCTGAAAGCCCGTTGGTGCGAGGGCGAGGCCCGCTTTTCCGCGCGGCTGGATGACTATGCCTTCTACGCCCTCGGTCTGCTGGAGCTTTACCGCGCCGACTTTGACCCCGCGCACCTGCTGACGGCCAAGGCGCTGGCCGGAGAGATCCTCCGGCGCTTTGCCGACCCGGCGGGCGGCTTTTATCTGACGGCGGCAGACGGCGAGGCACTGATCCTGCGCCCGAAGGAGACGCAGGACGGGGCGCTTCCCAGCGGCAACAGCGCCGCGGCTGTGCTGTTTCAGCGACTCTGGCGCTTGACGGCGGAGACGGAATGGCGCGAGGCTGCGGATCGACAGCTGCGCTTTGTCTGCGGCGGACTCGGCCGCTATCCCGCGGCGGCAACCTTCGGGCTTTGCGCCGTGCTGGACGCGGTGTTGCCGACGCAGGAGCTGGTCTGCGCCGCGCCGGATGAGACGGTGCCGGAGGCGTTGCGCGCGGTGGAGCGGAAATACGCCCCGGAGCTGGAAATCCTGCTCAAAACGCCCACGCGGGCGGAAGCGCTCGCCAAGGCCGCGCCCTTCACCGCCGATTACGCGCCGAAGGACGACAAGCCCGCCTTTTATCTTTGCTCCGGCGGCGCCTGCCGGCTGCCGGTGACGGAACTGTAAATCGAATTCGGAATTAGGAGTTCGGAATTGATGAAAAAAGCGTGCAGCATTTTTGCTGCACGCTTTTGTTGGTATGGGTCTTGGCTCAGAATTTGCCGAGAGAGCCGGAGTTGGCCTCGTTCGGCATGTACTCGTCGCGCTTTCCGGGAAGAATGGCGTTGAGGATGATGCCGACGATCGAGGCGACGGCAAGGCCGGAGAGGGCGATTTTCATGTCGCCGATCATGAAGGAGATGGCGCCGGTCGCGTTGTTGCCGGCGGTTGTAATGTCTGCACCGAGCAGGCCGGAGAAGTTGATGCCGAGCGCGAGGCCGAGGATGACAGCCGCGACGATGACGTTTCTGGACTTCTGGAAGTCGGTGTGGTTTTCAACCATGTTGCGGACGCCGACCGCGGAGATCATGCCGTAGAGGATGATCGACACGCCGCCGATCGTCGCTGCGGGCATCGCGGAGATCAGGGCCGCAAACTTCGGGCAGAAGGAGAGGACGATCGCGTAGACTGCTGCGAGGCGAACGACCTTCGGGTCGTAGACCTTCGTCAGAACGAGAACGCCGGTGTTCTCGCCATAGGTGGTGTTGGCCGGGGCGCCGAAGAGCGCGGCAATCGTGGTGCCAATGCCGTCGCCGATGAGGGTGCGGTGGAGGCCCGGATCTTCGATCAGGTTCTTGCCGATCGTGCCGCCGATGGCGGAGATGTCGCCGACGTGCTCCATCATCGTCGCGAAGGCGATCGGGACGATCATGATGATCGAGGAGATGAGCAGACCGGTGTTGACCTTGCCGGAAGCGAAAAGCCCGAAAACGGTGTCCTGCATCTGGAAGGGGAGTCCGATCCAGGCGGCTTCCTTTACACCGCTGAAGTCGACCTGACCGGTCACAGCCGCGACCAGGTAGGAGACGAGCACGCCCATCAGGATCGGGACGATCTTGATCATGCCCTTGCCCCAGATGTTACAGACGATGACGACAACAATCGCAATCAGAGCGATGAGCCAATTCGAGGAGCAGTTGTTGATGGCGGAGGGAGCGAGGATCAGGCCGATGGCGATGATGATCGGGCCGGTGACGACGGGCGGAAAGAAGCGCATGACGTTCTTCGAGCCGAAGGCCTTGCAGATCAGCGCGAGAACAAGGTAGAGCAGGCCGGCGCAGGCAACGCCCACGCAGGCGTAGGGCAGAGATTCACTCTGGGAGAGGCCGAGCTCGGCGCCGGACGCGACGACCGCAAAGTATCCGCCAAGGAAGGCGAAGGAGGAGCCGAGGAAGACGGGGACCTTCTTCCCGGTGACCAGGTGCATAAACAGCGTGGCAAGGCCCGCGAACAGCAGCGTCGCAGACACGCTCAGACCGGTCAGAATCGGTACGAGCACCGTTGCGCCGAACATCGCGAACAGATGCTGCAGACCGAGCACCAGCATCTTCGGCGTGCCGAGCGTACGTGCGTCGTAAATCGGCTCGTCGACTGCGTTCTTCTTTTCTTTACCCATGTCATTATACCTCTCTTTTATGTTTATTTGTTTTGCGCTTTGTCAATCCGCCGTGTCCATCAGGAACACGCCGGTCTCGCCGTCGAAGTCCGGCAGGCGAACCTCCACCAGCTCCGAGCGGGAGGTGGGGATGTTTTTGCCGACATAGTCCGGCCGGATGGGCAGCTCGCGGTGGCCGCGGTCAACCAGAACGGCCAGCTGGATCGTGCGGGGACGGCCGCAGGAAAACACGGCCTCGATGGCCGCGCGGGCGGTGCGCCCGGTGTAGATCACATCGTCCACCAGCACCACGTCTTTGTCCGTCACGTCAAAGCCCAGTTCGATGCGCCGCAGCTCCGGCATCTCGCCCAGCGTGCTCAGATCATCGCGGTACCAGCGAATGTCAATGCTGCCGCAGGGCAGCTCCACATTCTCGATTTTGCGGATATTGTCGCGAATGCGGCGGGCGATCGGCTCGCCGCGGCGGCGCACGCCGACCAGCTGCACGTTTTCCACGCCCTTGTTTTTCTCGGCGATCTCGTGGGAGATGCGCATCAGCGCGCGCCCCAGAGCCGCTTCGTCCAGAATCTGTGCCTTTAAACGCATGCTTTGCCTCCTCCCTCACAATTTCAATCGTTTTTGCCGCAGCTATGCCGCGGTAAAAATGCCATGCTTCCAGATCAGAATAACAAAAAATGCCTTACCGAATCCGGCAAGACACGCAACAAAAGGAAGATGCACCAGGTGCATCGGATCTATATGAGCGATTTTGCCGGTCTCTCCGTACCGAGGCTTAAAAATCTGTTTTCCAAAATCGGGCAGCTCTCGTCTGCTCCTGTCGCATTATACGAGCCGCGAGGTAAAATTGCAAGCCCTTTTTTCCCTTTTCTCCAGCTTCGTCGCTTGCGACGAATTAGGCGGCGGACGTCTCGCCGATTTCCGGCAATCTGCCTGAAGAGCCGGCTCCTTTTGTACAATCTTTCATTGACAGACGCGGGCGCATCATGTAAAATACGGACGAATGATTCAAAAATTTAAAGGATTCGAAAGGGCGGTGCGCCGATGGATATTTTCAACAAGGTTGAACGCTTTACCCTGGCCAACGATTACCGGGAAATGGGCATTTATCCCTATTTTCACGCGCTGGAATCGAGGCAGGACACCGAGGTCATCATGGAGGGCAAACGCCGCATCATGCTCGGCTCCAACAACTATCTGGGCCTGACGACGGAGCCTTCGGTCATCGAGGCCGGCATCCGCGCCTTTGAGAAATTCGGCAGCGGCTGCTCGGGCTCGCGCTTTCTCAACGGTACGCTGGAAATGCACCTTGAGCTGGAGCAGGAGCTCGCCGCCTTTGTGCATAAAGAGGGCGCCGTGACCTTTTCCACCGGCTTTCAGTCCAACCTCGGCATCATCAGCGCCATCGTCGGCCGCGGGGACTATGTGATTTGCGACCGCGAGAACCACGCCAGCATCTATGACGGCTGCAAGCTCAGCTACGGCAAGATGATGCGCTATAAGCACAACGACATGGCCGAGCTCGAGAGCATTCTCAGCCGCATCCCCGACGAGGCGGGCCGCCTCATCGTCACTGACGGCGTGTTTTCGATGGGCGGCGATATCGCCAATCTCCCGGAGATCTGCCGCCTCGCGGAAAAGTACGGCGCGCGCGTGATGGTGGACGACGCGCACGGCCTCGGCGTGATCGGCGAGGGCGGCCGCGGCACGGCCAGCTACTTCGGGCTGGAGGACAAGGTGGACATCATCATGGGCACCTTCTCCAAGTCGCTGGCGAGCCTCGGCGGCTATATGGCGGCGTCGGAGGCGGTCTGCGACTTTGTGCGCCACAATTCCCGCCCCTTCATCTTCTCCGCATCGATTCCGCCCTCCGCCTGCGCGACGGCGATGGCCGCGCTGCGGCATCTGGCCGCGCATCCGGAGCTGCCCGTGCGTCTGCGCGCCCTGGCCGCGCACGCCCGCAGCGGACTTAAGGCCGCGGGGCTGCACATCCGCGAGTCGGAGACGCCGATCGTCCCGATCTACACCTACGACGCGGTGCACACACTGAAAAAAGCCAAAGAGGTCTACGAGGCCGGCGTGTACGTCAATCCCGTTTTGCCGCCCGCTACGCCGCCCACAGAGTGCCTGCTGCGCACAAGCTACATGGCCACGCTCACCGAGCCGCTGATCGACGAGGCGGTGGAGATCCTCGGCCGTGTGCTGAAGGATTGAAACAAAATGACGAAAACCGGGCCTTCCTTCACGGGAAGGCCCGGTTTTTGCCATGATTCAGTCGAAGGCGCCGAGAATCAGGTCGCCGCTCGTGGTGTCGATCTCAACCTGCGGGCAGCCGCTGCCGCCCTGCTCCAGCCGGCCGGACAGCTTGCCGGAGGCCGTGTCGAAGTCCAGATCAATCGCGCCGGGCACATCCAGATACACATCGCCGGAGGTCGTTTCGACCGCAATGCGCTGATCGTCCCCCGTGCCGCGCAGACCCAGCCTCACGGTGCCGCTGGTTGTGTCAATGCGCACGTCGCAGAGCGCGGGAACATCCTCACAGCGGATCGCGCCGCTGGTGCTGCCAAGCTCGATCTCCTTCGCCTCGCTGCGGACATAGATATTGCCGCTCGTCGCGCCGGCTTCGAGGCTGTCGCAGCGACAGCCCTCCGCGCGCAGCCCGCCTGAGGTCGCGCCGAGCTTCAGCGAGCGGCATTCACAGCCCTGCAGATCGGCCGAGCCGCTCGTCGTGCCTGCTTCCAGGCGGTCACAACGGCAGTTTTCCAGACGCAGATCGCCGCTCGTCGCGGTAACCGTCAGCGTCTTGTCGATCTGCAGATCGCGCAGCACGATGTTGCCGGAGGTCGCGCCAACGGAGATGCTCTCCGCCGTCCAATCGGTGGGAACAGTCAATACCAAGTCTTTTTCGGTCAGCCGCGTCTGAGCCGCCGAGCAGAAACGCACGAACAGCGTGCCCTTGTCCAGCTTCCAGCAGAGCTTCTGCTCTTCCTTCAGCCCCTGCGCGCAGCTCTCCTTCAGCGTCAGGCGATCCCCGCCGGGCGCCAGCGTCACCGAGCCGGAGATCCAGCCGAGGTCAATGTGCCGGACCTCGGCAGGGGAGAAGCTCTCCTCGCCCGTGCTGCATACGGTGTAGCCGTCCAGCCTCCCGAAACCGGTGGGGCTCAGGTTCACGCTGAGGCTGCCGTTGTTCCAAAGCTCCTGAAGGCTTGTGCCGCGCGCCAGTGCGACCGCGACCAGCGCCATGCCGAGCACCAGCAGGATAAAACCGACCGAAAGAGCCGTTTTTACGCTTTTTTTCATGTCAATTCCCCTCCCTTATTTCACCAGCGCCTTTTTGCAGCCGCGCCAGATGCCCCGGCACAGCGCCGCGAGGCCGCGCACGATGGCAGCCATCAGCAGCACACCGAGGATCAGCAGACCGAGGCCGCCGAGCAGGAAGCCGAAGGCCAGCAGCAGCGGCAGCGAGGCGTAGCTCAACAGCGTACCGAGGCCGAGCCAGATCAGGCCGACGCCGACGGCGGGGATCACGACGCCGAGGCTCAGACCCACGGCCCAGAGTGTGATCAGCAGCGAGAGCAGCACCGCAAAGGCGGAGATCAGCAGCGGCAGCCACAGCGGCGCGCCGAGCACCAGCAGCACGATCGTCAGCGCCGAGGGGCTGCCCTGCGCCTGCACGCGGTTTTTGACCAGCGCCGCCATCGGCATCTCCGCAAGCAGCTCCGCGGCCACATCCTCGGGCGCGCCGAGATGCGCTGCGGCCTCCTCCTCGCTCATGCCGTCCTCCAGCATGTCGTCGAACAGCTCCCCGTAGTAAGCCAGCTGCGCCTCCCGCTCCTCGGCGGGCATCGGGGCAAGCGCGGCACGAAGCCGCTGCAGGTAGTCAAGTTTCATCATGTTCCAGCCCTCCCCGGATGTATTCGTACATCGCGGAGACCTCGTCCCAGTCCTCCGCAAAGTTTTCCAGCTGCCGCCTCCCGAGCGGCGTCACATGGTAGAATTTCCGCAGTCTCCCGCTGTGCTCGACGGAATACACCGTCAGCGCCCCGGCGCCTTCCAGCCGCCGCAGGATCGGATAAAGCGTCGACTCCGTCACAGGGACGAGACCGTTCAGATCGCGCACGATCTGGTAGCCGTAGGAATCCCCCCGGGCGAGCGCCGCCAGCACACAGTGCTCCAGCAGACCGCGTCTTGTCTGGGCATCCAGCATGGGAATACCCCCTTTCACATAATACTATACATCGCATAGTATTACGTGTCAAGGGGTATCGTGCGTTTTTTCAAAGCAGCTAAAAACCGTGCTCCCCCTTTTCACGGGAAGCACGGTTTTCTTACCATTTGTTTTCCACTTTTTCGGCGAAGCCGGGAAAGTCGTTGATTTCAATTTCGGTGCCGTCGTCCAGAATGGCAGTGCCGGTGAAGCGGCCGAAGACCTGGTGCTGATCGGATTTGATGAGCTTGAGGTCGGTGCAGGAGGCGCGGTCGAGCACGGGGGTAAAGTCCATCGTGAAGCGGCCGTTGTCCGAGCTGAAGCGCCAGGGCGAGAGAAAATCCTTCTCGTCGCCGGGGATGTGGAACTTCACATGGTTGAGCTTGTGGGCTTTTCCGTCGTAGAAAAGCATGTTCTCGGTGGCCTGGCTTGTGTCGCCGAAGCCGTAGCCGATGTTGAAGCCGAAGGGCACGCCGTCCACCTGCCCGGAGGCGGAGCCCCAGTACCAGGTGTTGGCATAGGTCCAGACCCCGCGTCCCCAGTCAAGCACGGCGAAGCTGTCGGAGGGGTCAAAGGTGTAGATCCGCTCGCCGTAGCGCACCTGGCCGCGGGCGCGCAGGCAGTTGATTTTCTGGTTGAAGTAGAAGTGGCCGGGCTTGTCGAAGGGGGTGGCGATCACCATGCTCTCCTTCGGCTCGTCCGTCAGCTCAATTTCGGCCGAGAGCGCGCCGCCCGGGCCGAAGTCCGCCATGCTCGCGGTCAGCACCCGGCGGCCGCGGCCGTCGTTTTCAAAAGAGATGCTGTGCCCCTTGCCGCCGTGGCGCACGCTGCCGACGGCGGAGCTCTCCGGCAGATGCACCGAGCCGAAGGGAAACAGGCTCATCGGGCTTTTGGTGATTTCCCAGCGCTCGTCAAAATCCAGCAGCGAAATGGAGTCCATGCCCATGTAGCTGTTGTCGGCAATGGTCAGCGCCAGGGCGAAGCGGCCGTTGTTGATGAGGTAGTAATCCCACTCCTTGATGCGGCTCTTCCCGGCGCGGATATCCGAGCGGCGGTAGACGGGCAGCATTTGTTTGGCAAAGCCCGGTTCGGTCAGATTGCCCTCTTTGTCCAGCAGGGGCATGGCTCTGGTGATTTCGTGCTGCATGGCGGCTCCTTTCTCTTATTTCTTCAGCAGGCGGATGTCTTTTCCCACGAAAGGCAGGCGCAGAAACTCGCCCTTGATGCGCGAGCAGATCTGCGGCGTGTATTTTTTCTGCAGCTCCTCGTCGCTGCAGTTGGTGCTGATGATGGTCTTCTTGCCGGCGTTGAGGCGGGTGTTGATGAGCGTATAGAGGGCGCTGACGGTGATGGAGGTGACCATCTCCGTGCCGAGGTCGTCCAGAATCATCAGATCGCAGTCCAGCATGCGGCGCACGCGGGCGGCCGCGGCCTCGGCAGCCTCCGGGTCGCGCGAAAACTTCTGCGTCTCAAAGGCCTCCAGCGCGGCGGCGGCGGAGTCGTAGCAGACGGAGCAGCCCTTATCGGCCACAACGCGGGCGATACAGGCGGAGAGATAGGTTTTGCCGAGGCCCGTTCCGCCCTGAAAGAGCAGGTTGGAGCTGACGTCGGGGAAACTGTCGGCAAATTTGCGGCACTGGTCGAGAATGCGCCCCATGGCGTAGCGCGGGGAGACGGTGGAGTCTCCGAGCGGCTGCTCGTCATAAAGCCGCAGGTCAAAGTGCGCAAAGCTCTCGTCCCCGTGGCGCAGGAGGGTGCTCAGCTCCCTGGTCAGCGCGCGGTTATAGAGCTTTTTCAGACAGCGGCAGGGCTCGCCGCCGTCCATGCCGGTGTCCCGGCAGATCGGGCAGGAGATGATCTCGTCCAGATAGTTCAGCGGCAGCCCGAGCTCCGTCAGGCGTTCGGCCCGCTCGGCCTGCAGCTCGAGGTTGTCCCGTTTGAGCGTGTCCAGGCGCTCGGCCAGATCCGGCGCGCGCGACACGGTCAGCCGCACGAGCTCTGCCATCTGACGGCGCAGGCGCTTGTCGATCTGTTCGATTTCCGGCGCGCGGGCATAGACCGCGGCGAGGCGGCGCTGCTGCTCGGCGCGGTTGTCGGCGCGGCGCTGCTCCAGATCCGCTCTGGCCTGCGCCAGGATTTTTCCGTCGTATGGCATAGGGCGCCTCCTCAGATTTTATCGGGAAAGACATAGTCTTCCGCGGTCACACGCGCCGGGCCGCCGGCCGCCGGACGCTTCCGGCTGTCGCCGGCTTCGATTTCCGCCGGGCTGTGCAGCTTTTTTTCGTGCCAGGACTGAAAGATTTTGTCCATGTAAGACCAGTGGAGCTTGCCAAGCTTGATGAGCGTGCGGTCGTAGGCGATGGCGACGGCGTCGGGGCCGAAGCCCAGACTCAGCCAGCGCTCGATGTACTCGCGCTCAGATTTGCTCAGCTCCCGGCCGCGGATGTTCAGCACTTCCTTGACCTGGCTGGTGAGCTCGCGCCGCTCGCGGCGGAATCGGATGTAGTCCTCGGCCTGCTCAAGCGTCATGATCTCGCGGTTGGCCCAGTCGTAGCCCTCCTTTTCCACGCTGCGGGGGGAGGGGACTGCGCCGGCCTTCTTTGTCTGCGCATGCTCGGCGCAGTAGTGCAGCAGCTCAAGCAGCACCTCGGCGGGCAGGCCCAGATGCTTGTACAGGCCGGCCAGCATTTTCATGTCGGCCGGGGAGAGCTTGCGCCCGAAGACCTGCGCGGCCTCGCGGTACACGGCCTGCAGCATCGGATCCTCCGCGGCAAAGCGCGTCAGATCGCTGGCGCTGTATTCCGGCAGCGCGTCCTCCGGCGGAAGCAGCCGCTCGGGATCGGGGGCGGGCAGGCTGTCGAGCAGGCCCATGCGGCGCAGCTTTTCCGCCGCGGCGTCGATTTCGCGCGCGGTGCGGCAGAGCGCGCCGGCCGCGCGCTCCGCGTCCAGCCCGCCCGTGCGGAGCATATGCAGATAGAGAAGCGCCACATCGCCGTCATGCGCGGCAATAAGGCGGTCTGCGGCTGCGATCGGCAGCGGCAGAGCCTGTTGTTTTTCGCTCATAAGTTCGTCTGTGTTCCTCGGGTTCTTAATTTTTTGTTACCGATGGTATTATAGCATTAAAATTATCTTGTCGCAATAGCCCAAAGCGTGTTATAATACCATGAATAATATGCGGTCACTCTGTCCATCGGGGTTGCCGCTTGAAGGAGACCCACGTTTATGATCGAGCTACTCTCTCCCGCCGGTTCGCCGGAGTCTGTGATCGCCGCCGTACAGAACGGCGCAGATGCGGTCTATCTCGGCCTGGGCGATTTCAACGCCCGGCGCGGGGCGAAGAACTTTACCGACGAGGAGTTTATCAAGGCTGTGCGCTACTGCCGGGTGCGCGGCTGCAAGGTGTATGTGACGCTCAACACCCTGGTGGGCGACCGGGAGATGCGCGCGGTGCTTGACGCGGCGCGCCTTGCCTCCGACGAGGGGGCCGACGGCCTCATCGTGCAGGATCTGGGCATGGCCGCCGCCGTGCGCCGCGCCCTGCCGGATATTCCGCTGCATGCCAGCACCCAGATGAGCATCCACAATCTGGCGGGGGTGGAGGCCGCTGCCGAGATGGGCATGACCCGCGCGGTGCTCGCCCGCGAGCTCAGTCTGGAACAGATCAAGTTTATCACGAAGCACGCCTCGATCGAAACCGAGGTCTTTGTGCACGGCGCGCTCTGCTTCTGCCATTCCGGACAGTGCTATATGTCCGCGCTTATCGGCCGCCGCAGCGGCAACCGCGGCGCCTGCGCCCAGCCCTGCCGCATGCAGTATTCCCTCGGCGGACGCATGGACGACTACCCGCTTTCGCTCAAGGACAACTGCCTCGTCGACCGGCTGCAGGAGCTGGAGGACGCGGGCGTGGCCTGCCTGAAGATCGAGGGGCGCATGAAACGGCCCGAATACACCGCCATCGTGACGGAGATTTACGCCAAGGCGCTCAAGGAGCACCGCAAGCCCACCCGTGAGGAGATGGCCACGCTGGAGCAGGTCTTTTCCCGCGACGGCTTTACCCAGGGCTATTTCAACGGCGACAAGGAAAACATGTTCGGCGTCCGCGGCGAGCAGGATCGGGAGACTGAAAAGCTCTACACCGCCGCCCGCCGGAATTATGCCGAGGGCGAGGCCAAGCGCGTGCCGGTGCACTTTTACACCGTCTGCGCCCAAGACGAGCCGATCCGGGCCATCGCCTTTGACGACGAGGGCCACCGCAGCATGGCCGAGGGGCCGGTACCCGAGGAGGCCAAGCGCCAGGGCCTGACCGAGACCTATCTGACCGATCAGATGATCAAGACCGGCGGCACGCCCTATCAGGTGGTGGAAAACCGCGCCAAGGTGGACAAGGGGCTGTTTCTCCCGGCCGCGGCGATCAACGAGCTGCGCCGGAAGTTGATCTCGCAGCTGAGCGAGGCGCGCAGCGAGGCGCCGCAGCGCCGCAGCCTGGCGCTTCCGCCGCTGCCCCGCGGCACGCAGGCCGTCGGCGACCCGGTGCGGATCTATCAGGTGCGCACCGCCGATCAGCTCAGCGAGGAGCTGGCGGAGCTCAAGCCTGACTACCTCTATGTGCCGGCGCTGGTGATGGCGGACGACTTCAGCCTCATCGAGGCCTTCCGCCAGCGCGGCACCCAGCCCGTGGCGGTTCTGCCCCGCATCATCACCGACGATCAGCTGCCGATTGTCTACCGGGCGCTGGAAAAGCTTTTCGGCCTCGGCGTCAACGAGGCGCTGATCGGCAACCTCGGCCAGATCGTCATGGCCCGCAAGGCCGGGATGAAAATCCGCGGCGACTTCGGGCTCAATATGTTCAACTCTTACAGCCTGGACGTGCTGCGCGAAGCGGACTTCCTGTCCGCCACGGCCTCGTTTGAGCTGCGTCTGTCGCAGATCCGCGACCTGCAGAAGCCCCTGCCGGTGGAGGCGATCGTCTACGGCCGCCTGCCGCTGATGATTTCCGACCAGTGCGTCATCAAAAACAGCGCCGGGCGCTGCAGCTGCCAGAATCCGGCGCAGATGTCCGACCGCATGGGCTCGGTGTTCCCGGTGGTGCAGGATTTCGGCTGCCGCAACGTGATTTACAACGCGCATAAGCTCTACCTCGCCGACAAGCAGGAGGATCTCTATGCCTGCGGCCTTTGGGGCCTGCGCCTGCTGTTTACCACGGAGAGCCCGCGCGAATGCGTGGAGGTGGCCAAGGGCTATATGGGTCTGTCCGGCTATAAGCCGAACGTGCTCACCCGCGGCCTCTATTACCGCGGCGTGGATTAAAGCTCGGCATACGATTTACTAAGCAACAAAGCAAGAAGCATTTGTTCGAAAAGAAGGTTTTTCTATTGTCTATTGTTCTGGCTTCCGCCTCGCCCAGACGGCGGGAGCTGATGGATATGCTGGGCGTGCGTGATTTGAAAATTATTCCTGCGAGGGGAGAGGAGATCGCGCCGACGGGCGCGGGCCCGGAGGCGCTGGTCAAGGCACTCTCCGCCGCCAAGGCCCGCGAGGTGGCCGCCTTCTGCGGGGCGGACGACATCGTCATCGGAGCCGATACGATCGTATGGTTTCAAAACCGGGTCTACGGCAAGCCGCATTCGCCCGAAGAGGCCGCGGCGATGCTGCGGGAGCTGTCGGGGGAGACCCATCAGGTCTTTACCGGCGTGACGGTGATCCGAAACGGGCTGGAATCCAGCGAGGCGGAGATGAGCTATGTGCATTTTCGCCGCCTGAGCGAGCGGGAAATCGCGGCCTACGTCGCCACCGGCGAGCCGATGGACAAGGCCGGCGCCTACGGGGCGCAGGGAAAGGCCGCGCTGTTCGTGCGCGGCATCGACGGAGACTTTTTTAACGTCATGGGTCTGCCCTTGTGCCGGCTGGGCCAAATGCTGAAACTGCAGGGAGTGGAACTGCTTTGAAAAACTATCTCAAAACCAACGGCGTCCGCATCGCCATTCTGGTGGCGGCGGTCGTACTGCTGATCGGCCTGGGCGCCGCTGCCCGGGGCGGAAACGTCGGCCTGCTGCAAAACGCGACCGGCGTGCTGATCGCGCCGGTGCAGAAGGTGGTCAGCTCAGCCGTCAACCTCTTTGACAGCATTTACGGCCACCTCTACGAGTATGACTCCCTGGTTGCCGAAAACGAATCGCTGCGCGCGCAGCTGGCCGATGCCCAGCAGTCCGCGCGCGACGGCGTGGAGGCGTCGGAGGAAAACGAGCGCCTGCGCCAGCTGCTGGAGCTGCGTTCCAAGCACACCGACTATGTGTTTGAGTCGGCCAAGGTGGTGCTTTGGTCCTCCTCCAACTGGTCGCACTCCTTCACCATCAGCAAGGGCCGCAGCTCCGGCATTGAACTGGGCGACCCGGTGGTGACCGAATACAATGTCGTCGTCGGGCAGATTACCGAGGTGGGTGAAACCTGGGCCACAGTGAGCACCGTCATTGACGTCGATATGAGCATGGGCGCCTTTGTCGGCGAGACGGGCACCTCCGGCATTGTGCTGGGCGAGTATGCGCTGATGAAAAACCGCCAGGCCAAGCTGACCTACATGGTCGACGGCGCGCAGATTTACGTCGGTGACGAGGTGCTGACCTCCGGCGCCGGCGGCGCCTTCCCGGCCGGACTCGTGATCGGGCACATCAGCGCGGTGCAGACCGAGGCCGGCGGCCAGGTCATGTACGGCCTGGTGGAGCCAGAATGCGCCTTTGACTCTCTGGTGCAGGTCTTTATCATCAAGGATTATAGTGTGGTAGAGTGATGCTGAAAGAACTGATAGGAAAGATCAACTTCAAAAAGATCAACCTGCGTCGGCTGCTGCTGTTTTTTCTCTATCTGTTTCTGACGCTGGTGCTGCAGAACATGGTGCTCACCCATGTGAGGCCTCTGGGCGTCTGCCCCTTCATTCTGCCGGCCGCCGTGGTGGCGGTGGGCATGTTTGAGGGCGCGACCCGGGGCGCGGTGTTCGGACTGGTGATGGGCGTGTATGCCGATATGGCTTTCGTCGATACGACCATCGGCTTTGCGCTGCTGTTCCCCGCGCTGGCCTTTGCCGCCGGTTTCGTGGCGCAGTTTTTCATTAACCGCCGTTTTATCGGCTATATGGTCGTCGCGGCCGGCGCTCTGCTGGCCACGAGCCTGATGCAGATGCTCTGGGTGCTGGTGTCCGACAGCTGGTCGGGCGCGATGCTCTCTACCGCGCTGCTGCAGACCCTGTGGTCGCTGCCGCTGGCGGCGCTGCTGTATTTTCCGCCGGCCCGGTGGATCGACTGATCATTTTTTTGCGCGTTCGCGCTTGCCTGCCTCCCCGCGGGGGCAGATAAGGAGAGCTGTATGAACCGTTCCGTTTCCAAAGGAAGAGTCCTTGCCCTGGCGGTCATTCTGGTGCTGCTGCTGGGCATTTACCTGTATAATCTATACGTGCTGCAGATCATCAAAGGCGAGGAGTATGCCCACGCTGCCGAGGAGATCAGCGAGAAAGAAGTGGCCGTCACGGCGGCCCGCGGCTCCATTCTGGACCGCTACGGCCGCGTGCTTGCGAGCAACAAGGAGTGCTACAACCTGTCGATCGACACGGACAAGCTCTTCGCCAGCGAAGACCCCAACGGCACGCTGCTGCAGCTGGTGGCGCTGGTGGAGGAGTACGGCGACACGTATACCGACGACCTGCCGATCACCCGGGAGCCGCCCTTTGAGTACGACGAGAACATGACCGCCATCCAGCGCACCATGCTCGAGGCCTATTTCGAGCGCCACCGCGCCGGTCTGCCCTCCGATTATCCCACTGCGGTGGAGCTGCTGAGCTATATGCGCACCCGCTACGACATCGACAACAGCTATTCCGCAGAGGATATGCGTACCATCGCCGGCCTGCGCTATTCGATCAACGTGCGCTACGCCATCCCCACCGCCGACTACGTTTTCGTCCAGGACGCCAGCATGAAGCTGACAACCTCCATCATGGAGCAGAAGCTGGCCGGCATCCAGGTCTCCCGCTCTTATGTGCGCGACTACGGCACCGAATACGCCGCCCACCTGCTGGGCTACGTTGGATTGATGACGCAGGAGGAATACGAGAAATATTCGCTGTATAACTACGCGGTCAACGCCGTGGTCGGCAAGGACGGCGTGGAATATGCCTTTGAAAATTATCTGCACGGCAAGGACGGTCGGATGAAGGAATACCGCAACGCCTCCGGCACGATCCTCGGCACCGTGTATCTCGAAGAGCCCGAGCCCGGCAACAACATCTATCTGACGCTCGATATCGTCCTGCAGGAGCAGGTGGAGCGCATTCTCGATAACGGCATCGAAATTCTGATGCGCGAGCGACGCCTCGAGAAAGCCTCTGAAGAGGCGGAAGGCAACTGGAACTTCAAGGACGGCTACTGGGAGATCAGCGGCGCGGCCGCCTGCGTTGTGGACGTGCAGACCGGCGCGCCCCTTGCGATCGCAAGCTGGCCGACCTACGACGGCGCGCACGTCATCGAAAAATACGCCGAGCTCCTCGCCATGCCGAACGCGCCGCTCTTTAACCGCGCCCTGATGGGCGCCTACGCCCCCGGCTCGTCCTTCAAGCCCTGCACCGCAATGGCGGCGCTGTCTACCGGCCTGATCGACTCGGAATTTCGCGTCAAGTGTGACGGTATTTTCGCCAAGTACGCGGCCGACGGCTACGCGCCGGAATGCTGGATCTGGCGTGCCAGCTCCAACCCCAACGAGCACTATACCCACGGCGAGCTGAACATCACCGAAGCGCTGCTGCACTCCTGCAACTACTTCTTCTACACGGTCGGTGACAGGCTGGGCATCGACAAGCTGGAGCAGTATGCCCGGCAGTTCGGCCTGGGCGAGTCCACCGGCATCGAGCTGACGGAAACGAAGGGCAATATGTCCAACCAGCGCAACCACGCCGACTATACCGGCAACCAGTGGCGACAGGGCGACACGCTGCAGGCGGCCATCGGTCAGTCGGACAGCATTTTTACCCCGCTGCAGCTGGCGGAATACTGCGCCGCGGTGGCAAACTCCGGCCACCGGCACTCCGCCTCCCTTTTGGGCGAGGTGCGAAGCTTCGACTATTCCGAGAGCCTCTATACCCGCGAGTCGGAGGAGCTGAGCACGGTGGATTCCCCGGATTATAACTGGTATGTGGTGCACGAGGGCATGCGTCTCGTGGCAAACTCCCCGCTCAACGACAGCGTGTCCAAGCATTTTATTGATCTGCCCAATTCCCGGCGGGTCGCAGCCAAGACCGGTACCGCCCAGAAGGGCGAAAATATCGTCAACGACGCTATTTTCATCTGCTATGCCCCCTATGACAACCCCGAGGTGGCGATCGCCATTGTGGTCGAGCGCGGCAAAGCCGGCGCCAACTGTGCCTTCATGGCACGGCAGATCATAGACGCCTACTTTAATATTAAGAGCTATACCGACACCTCCGAGCCGGAGATGGCTTTCCTGAAATAAGGAGGGGCATGGAAAAAGCCATTTTTTTCAAATAATCGTTGCATAATTGTCAGAGGCTGTTTATAATAATTTATCCGCTTCCGCAGTTTGTATGATGATTATGAGAAGGAAAGAAAGCAGGCAGCAACGGAGCGAAGGAAAAGGAGAAACGGATGAATATTGCCCTGATGGCCCATGACAGGAAAAAGGAACTGATGGTTCAGTTCTGCATTGCCTACTGCGGAATTCTGGCAGAGCACTCGCTCTGCGCGACCCACGTCACCGGAAAACTGGTGACCGAAGCGACCGGCCTGCCCGTGACGCTGTATCTGCATGCGGAGCAGGGCGGCACACAGCAAATCGGCTCGCGCATCTCGTTCAATGAGATCGACCTGGTGCTGTTCTTCTGCGACCCGGCCAACCCCCGCGGCTTTGACGACATCAACAAGGTCGAACGCCTCTGCGATCAGTATCAGATCCCCTTTGCCACGAACGCCGCCACCGCCGAAGTGCTGGTGCAGGGTCTGCGGCGGGGCGATCTGGATTGGCGCAACATCGTCAACCCCAAGAATAAACGCTGAGCGAAATACCGGAAAACGTCCACGGCGCGGCAAGGCCGCGCCGTGTTTTCTTTTTTTGGCAGAAAGGAATTGTTATTATGGCAAAAGTCAATCCCCGGACACTCTCGGGGTTTATGGAGCTGCTGCCCGCCGATCAGATGAAGATGGAGCGCATGATGCAGATTCTGCGCGAAAGCTACGCGGTCTACGGCTTCACGCCGCTGGACACGCCCGTCATCGAGTCGGCGGAGGTGCTGCTGGCCAAGGGCGGCGGCGAAACGGAAAAGCAGATTTACCGCTTTCAGAAGGGCGACAGCGATCTCGCGCTGCGCTTTGACCTGACGGTGCCGCTGGCCAAGTATGTGGCCGCCAACTACGCGAATCTTTCCTTCCCCTTCCGCCGCTATCAGATCGGCAAGGTTTACCGCGGTGAGCGCGCCCAGCGCGGGCGCTTTCGCGAGTTTTATCAGGCCGATATCGACGTGATCGGCGACGGGAAGCTGGATATCAGCAACGAGGCGGAGATTCCCGCGATCATTTACCACACTTTTTCACGCCTGGGGCTGAAGAAGTTCAAAATCCGCGTCAATAACCGGAAGCTCCTCAACGGCTTTTACGCGATGAACGGCATGAGCGAAAAGGCCGGCGAGATCATGCGCACGGTGGATAAGCTCGACAAGATCGGGCCGCTCAAGGTCAAGCAGCTGCTCATCGACGAGGTGAAAATGCTGCCGGACAAGAGCGAGAACGTGCTGGACTTTATGGCCATCCAGGGCTCGAACGACTATGTGCTCTCCCGCCTGGAGGAGTACCGCCAGATGAACGAGCCGACCTTCAACCAGGGCCTGGACGAGCTCATCGAGGTGACAAAGTACCTCGCGGCCTTCGGCGTGCCGGAGGAAAACTTCGCCATCGACCTCACCATCGCGCGCGGCCTGGACTACTACACCGGCACCGTGTACGAGACGGTGATGACCGAGCATCCGGAGATCGGCTCGGTCTGCTCCGGCGGGCGCTATGACAACCTCGCCGCGTATTATACCGACCGGCAGCTGCCCGGCGTCGGCATTTCCATTGGCCTGACGCGCCTGTTTTATGTGCTCAGCGAGCAGGGACTTTTGTCCGATGACATTGTCACCGCGCCCTGCGACGCGCTGGTGATCCCGATGACCGACGAGCTCGGCGCGGCCGTTTCCGCGGCCACGACGCTGAGAAACGCCGGCGTGCGCACGCAGATTTACGGCGAGAAGAAGAAATTCAAGGCCAAAATGAGCTACGCCGATAAGATCGGCGCGCCCTATGTGCTGCTGCTGGGCGAGGACGAGATCGCCGAGGGGCTCGTGTCCCTCAAGGACATGACGAGCGGCGAGCAGAAAAAGCTTCCCGCTGCGGAGGCCGCCCGTCTTATCCGTACGGCCATGGACGAGCGCGGCACAAAGCCCGTGATCCGGGAGTAATCGTTTGACTTTAAGAAAACCCTCAGTCGGCAGCGCCGACAGCTCCCTTTTGCGAAAGGGAGCCAAATTGGAAAGGATGATCAATATGTTTCAGTCCAGAACCCATACCTGCGGCGAGCTGCGGCTTGCAGACGCGGGTCAGCAGGTAAAAATCGTCGGCTGGATGGAGAATCTCCGCGAGGTCGGCAGCAACTTCGGCTTTGCCGTTGTGCGCGATTTCTACGGCACCACGCAGGTGGTCGTGGAAACCGAGGAGATGATGCGCGCCTTCAAGGCCATCAACAAGGAGTCCACGATCTCCGTTGAGGGTACCGTGCGCGAGCGTGCGAGCAAAAACCCCAAGCTCCCCACCGGCGAGATCGAGGTCGTGCCCGCAAAGGTCGAAGTCCTCGGCCGCTGCCGCTACAACGAGCTGCCCTTCGAGATCAATCGCAGCCGCGAGGCCGATGAGAGCCAGCGCCTCAAATACCGCTATCTCGACCTGCGCAATCCCGCGGTGAAAAAGAACATCATCCTGCGCTGCAGCGTGGTCGCCGCACTGCGCCAGGCCATGACCGAGCACGGCTTTTTGGAAATCACCACCCCGATCCTCACCGCCTCCTCTCCCGAGGGCGCGCGCGACTATCTGGTGCCGGCGCGCAAGCATCCCGGCAAGTTCTATGCGCTGCCGCAGGCGCCGCAGCAGTTCAAGCAGCTGCTGATGACCGCCGGCTTCGACCGCTATTTCCAGATCGCCCCCTGCTTCCGCGACGAGGACGCCCGCGGCGACCGCAGCCCCGGCGAGTTCTATCAGCTCGATATGGAGATGGCCTTCGCCAGCCAGGATGACGTGTTTGCCGTGCTGGAGGACGTGCTGCCGCCGATCTTTGCCAAATACGGCACCTACAACATCGCTTCCTCCGCGCCCTTCCGGCGCATCCCCTATCTCGAGGCCATGGAGACCTACGGCTCCGACAAGCCCGACCTGCGCATCGACCTGAAGCTGCAGGACATCACCGCCCTCGTACAGGGCACTGAGTTCGGGCCCTTCGCCCCGGGCAACACCGTCAAGGCCATCCCCGTTTCCGGCTGCGCGCTCACCCGCAAGCAGATCGACAAGCTCTGCGCGGACGTGGAGGTGCAGGCGGGCAGCAAGCCCTACTGGTTCCGCCTCGACGAAAACGGCGAGCTGGTGGGCGGCGTGTCGAAATTCCTGGCCGACCGCAAGGAGAGCCTCATCGCGGCGCTGGGGCTGCAGCCCAACACGCTCGTCGGCGTGGCCGCCGGCAAGCGCGACGCGGCGCTCAAGACCGCCGGCGTCATGCGCAAGATGCTCGGCGCGGCTGTGCCCGGCCATATGGATAAAGAGCGCTACGAATTCTGCTGGATCGTCGACTTCCCGATGTATGAGATCGGGGAGGAGAGCGGGGAGCTGGAATTCTGCCACAACCCCTTCTCCATGCCCTCCGGCGGCCTCGAGGTGCTGCTCAAGGCCGAGCGCGGGGAGATCGACCCCCTGACCATCACTGCTGACCAGTACGACCTCGTCTGCAACGGCGTGGAGCTCTCCTCCGGCGCGGTGCGCAACCATGACCCCGAGATCATGATCAAGGCCTTTGAGATGGTGCGCCTCGGTGAAGAGGACGTCAAGGCCAAATTCCCGGCCATGTACAACGCCTTCTGCTACGGCGCGCCCCCGCACGCCGGCATCGCCCCGGGCGTGGACCGCATGGTGATGCTGCTCTCCGGCGAGGAGTCGATCCGCGAGGTCATCCCCTTCCCGATGAACAAGAACGCGCAGGATGTGATGATGGACGCGCCGTCCGTCGTCACGCCCAAGCAGCTCGACGAGCTGCACATCGCCCTCGTCAAAGAGGAAGAATAAACACGATATGCGCAGGGGCGCTCCCGGAGAGCGCCCCTGTTTTGCCAAGGAGGACATGCCATGTTTTCCAAAGTCCGTAGCTTCGGCGTCAGCGGCGTCGGCGGCTATCCGGTGGAGCTGGAGGTCTATATCACGAACGGCCTGCCGGCCTTCGACATCGTCGGGCTGCCGGACGCGGCCGTGAAGGAGTCGCGCGAGCGCGTGCGCGCCGCCGTCAAGAATAACGGCTATAAGTTCCCCGTCAGCCGCATCACCGTCAATCTCGCGCCCGCCGACCGCAAAAAGGCGGGCACGCTCTACGATCTGCCGATGCTGATCGGCATCCTCGCCGCCTGCGGCGAGATCGCGGCGCCGAAGGACGACTGCGCCTTTCTGGGCGAGCTGTCGCTGACCGGCGAGCTGCGCCCGATCACCGGTGCGCTGCCGATGGCGATCGCCGCGGAGCGCGAGGGCGTCAGGCAGCTCTTCGTCCCGGCGGAGAATGCCGCCGAGGCCGCCTTCGCCGAGGGCGTGACGGTCTATCCGGTGGATAACGTCGGGCAGCTGATCCGCCACCTGCGCGGGGAAAAGCCGATTCCGCCGGCCGAAGCCCCGGCGCTCACGCCGGAGCTCACCGGCCTGCCGGATTTCTCTGACGTCAAGGGCCAGGAAAACGTCCGCCGGGCGCTGGAAATCGCGGCTGCGGGCGGGCACAACATCCTCATCGTCGGCCCGCCGGGTGCGGGCAAGAGCATGATGGCCAAGCGCCTGCCCGGCATCCTGCCGGACATGAGCCGGGAGGAGATGATCGCCTGCACGGAGATCTACTCCGTCGCCGGGCTCACCGACCGGAGACATCCGGTGGTGGCCGCGCGGCCTTTCCGCTCGCCGCACCACACCGTCTCGGCCACGGCGCTCTCCGGCGGCGGCTCAACGCCGCGCCCCGGGGAGATCAGCCTCGCACACAACGGCGTGCTCTTTCTCGATGAGCTGCCCGAATATAACCCCGCGGTGCTGGAGGTGCTGCGCCAGCCCCTGGAGGACGGCGAGGTGACCGTCTCGCGCGTCGCGGGCACGGTGACCTTCCCCAGCCGCTTTATGCTGGTGTGCGCGATGAACCCCTGCAAATGCGGCTGGTACGGGCATCCCTCCGGCCGCTGCCGCTGCTCGGAGAGCGATGTGCGGCGCTATCACAGCCGCATCTCCGGCCCGCTGCTCGACCGCATCGACCTCATCGTGGAGGTGCCGGCGCTCGAGTATGAGGAGCTGCGCCGCCGCACGCCGTCCGAGCCCTCGGCGGCCATCAAGGAACGGGTGAACGCGGCGCGGCAGATCCAGCGCCGACGCTTTGGCGGCGACGGCACGATGTGCAACGCGCACATCGGCACCAAGGAGCTGCGGCAGTTCTGCGCGCTCTCTGCCGAGGGCGAGGAGCTGATGCATCAGGCCTTCGACGCGATGGGGCTCTCGGCGCGCAGCTATGACCGCATCCTGCGCGTGGCGCGCACGATCGCCGACCTCGCGGGCAGCGGGAAGATCGAACCCGAGCACGTCGCCGAGGCGATCCAGTACCGGACTTACGATTTCAGAGAATAAGTTTCATACAGGGAGTATTACCATGACAGATATCATTCTTTGCAAGCTGGGCGAGATTGTGCTCAAGGGGCTCAACCGCAAGAGCTTTGAGCTCAAGCTCATGGGCAACATCCGCCGCCGGCTCGCGCCGATGGGGAAATTCCGCGTCTATTGCCTGCAGTCCACGGTTTATGTGGAGGCGGAGGACGAGAGCGCCGACATCGACGCCGCCTTTGAAGCGCTGAAGAAGGTCTTCGGCATCATCAAGCTCAGCCGCGCCGCGGCCTGCGAGAAGGACGCCGAGGCCATCGCCCGCCGCGCGATCGAGTACCTGCGCGACGACATGGAGCGCGCGAGGAGCTTCAAGGTCGAGTCCAAGCGCAGCGACAAGAGCTTCCCGATGACGAGCATCCAGCTCAGCCAGTATGTCGGCGGGGAACTGGCCGAGGCCTATCCCGACACGGTCGTGGACGTGCACGAGCCGGAGCTGACCGTGTATATCGAGATCCGCGATCTCGCGGCCTATGTGCACGCGGCGGCGGTGCCCGGCGCGGGCGGTATGCCCGTCGGCTCCAACGGCACGGCCGTGACGCTGCTCTCCGGCGGCATCGACAGCCCGGTGTCCACCTATATGATCGCCAAACGCGGCGTGCGCCTCATCCCGGTGCACTTTTTCTCCTTCCCCTACACCTCCCAGGCGGCCAAGGAAAAGGTCGTTGAGTTGGCGCGCCTGCTGACCGAGTACTGCGGCCGCATGACGCTGGAGGTCGTGCCCTTCACGCACATTCAGGAGGAGATCCGCGACAAGTGCCCGGAGGAGTACTTCACGCTCATCATGCGCCGCTTCATGATGCGCATTGCCGAACGCATCGCGGAGGCAAACGGCGCGAAGGCCATCGTCACCGGCGAAAACCTCGGCCAGG